>Ga0075030_100002812_pt1 | contig 15831 bp, 14 predicted proteins | sample LitLauG_LLR_2012_FD_71393 | JGI IMG/M metagenome (GOLD analysis project Ga0075030, IMG submission 71393) | Freshwater sediment microbial communities from Pennsylvania, USA - Little Laurel Run_MetaG_LLR_2012 | ecosystem: Environmental > Aquatic > Freshwater > Creek > Sediment | place: USA... | reverse complement strand
AAATCGCTGGCCCTTCCGGCCTCATGAATCCGGGAGGAGCGAACCTCCTGAAAATGCGTACCCACAAGGACTTGGGCTGATTCCTGTGAGAGTTTACGTACCTTTGTGGGGGAAGCCCCCATGCCAAGAAATCGCCTACGGCCTTGGCGTAGGCCCGCCGCGTGTTGCCGTTGCGGATGGTGGCGGTGAAGAACTCGATGAAGCGTCGGGCCGCGTGGTCGCCCGCCTGGGCGATGATCGCGGGCAGGAGCGGCCCGCCGTTGCTTGTTGAAATGCTCCCCTTAGACGCCTCGATGATCTCTGATTGCATGCACTGTCCCGCCCGATTGAGTTGGTAGCTGATAACGCCCTTTATCGGATACCAATTCGCGGCCGGAGTCAAGCGGCGAAAATGATCGGGGCATCATGGCCCCGGAACTTGCTCGTCAACATCATCGGGTAATCGATCTGCTTCCGACGCCTCGGCCGCTTGCGGGTCACGCCTTATGATAAGAACCTCACCGGCAAGGGAGATTCTCAATTCCTTGGGACCCATGCTTAGAATCATGTCTGGAATGTCTTCAGGACTCTTGGGCATCTCCGCAAGTAGGGAAGCAACAGATTCATGTACATACAATTCAATAAATCTGCTCATTGTGGAGCCTGCAAGCGAGCGAAAATGCTGCCAAGCGTTTTCACCGATATAGACCTCCCCGCCTTCGGCGAAAAAACGTCTTTCGAGTTCAGCCAGCTTGGGGTTAGGCGTGGGATCTAGAACAACCAATACAGGCAAGTAACCACTAGCTTTACAGTCCGAAGGAAACTCCAACTCTTCTTTCCACCTACCTTGTCCTGACGCCGCAATCGTGACGCGAATTTTGATCTCATACGCCTTGCTGTCGGGGCGGATACAATCTACTTGGCGACCTTTACCCTTGTCTCCCTGCCTTCGTACAGGGCTTTTGGTAGCACTGACCGGAACACCACCAATTGCAGATGCAATAATCGGCTCAAACACATAGCCAGTTTCTTGTGCGGCTCTATTATCAATATCATAAATCCACTTACGCCATAGAAGTAATCCAGTCAGTGCTTTGGAACTCAATGTGCCGTATTGTAGCAACCCTCTCGGGCCGACCTGTTCAATGGTTGGTATCGGCTGTGTTTCAAGAATACGCTCGTATTTGAGTCTGGCCTTATGGAGAGTTGCAAGGCAGTGAAAATACGTGTCTGCGTCGGGAGTAAGCGAGGCTAATCGCTCGAAAAGAGCCATGAAATTTAGACCGGATATTGTAAGGCTTTTCAGCGATGACGCTCCAAAAAATGCAGGCGGAGTTGCGGTAAACTCAGGAAACTTAGCCAAAAGGCCAAGGTCTTGTGCAATGACAGCAACTAAATACGTGCATGCATCGTGAGAGAGGGCAACACCTTGTTCGCCCGCACCTACGGCTTGGGCCTTTGCGATGATTGCCTTTTGCGATTGTGTCAAAGCCATAAAGATTGCTGTGTCAGTTGAGGTCTGGGTGGGGAAAGAAACATTGAATGGATACGCTCGGTAAGCTGTTTGAGAGCGGGACTCATGCCGTTGGATTCGGTGGGAACAAAGCTCAATAGTTGCCCGCAATTCTTGTGAGATACCGCAGTTGTCAAATCGTTTGCCAAGTTCGCTGCCAGTTGTTGAGCAAACAGGGGTGGGACTGCATTTCCTATCAATTGAGCCTGCTCATTATACTTCCCAAGAAAGATGAAATCTGTTGCAAACGTCTGGATTGATGCACATTCTCTTAAGGTAAGGGTTCTATGCTCTGTGGGATGCAAAAATTCGGCTACAGCTCCGCTCGTAATAGTCTTGGATGGCACGTCTGCCCTTAGTCGCTTGATGCCCGACGGGGGACCGCCACGCCGTTCGGTAGGGGTTCCATCCATGACACGTCGAAATGCACGTCTGGTGAAGCTATCATGCCAAAGCTCGGTTGGCAGGTCACGCATGGTTTGCCCCGGTTTGAGAGCCTTAGCCCTTTCAAGGTCCATGCCTTCTAATGGTCGGTAGAAATGCCCCTGTGGAATGCCGGGTGGCGATGTGGATGCGGCGGGGAGAAGTCGCAATGCGTCGCCCAATGCGAGCGTTGGCGGTAGATGATGCCCGATTAGCTCCGCTCCCGGTGCTCCAGTCGCAAAGTGTGTTGGCTCAGGGAAGGTCGGGTCCCAACCTAGCCCGCCGATGGCGATTATCCGTTTTCTGTGCTGCGGAATGCCATAGTTTGCAACGTTTACTTTGCGGAGGTGAATCCGGTATCCGGCTTCCACCAGCGGGACAAGCAAATCGAAGACCCTATTTCCGTCTTCCGCCGTTAGGAAGCCCTCTACGTTCTCAAAAACAAAAGCTAGGGGTTTATGACGGCAGATCAACCGTGCAAAACAGGCGACTAGGCTATTCCGAGAATCACCGGCCTTTCGCATCCCCGCACTGGAAAATCCTTGGCACGGAGGACCACCTATGATGATGGTCGAATCGGGAATCTCTGTCTCTTCGGTGATCTCCATGTGTCGTACATGGTCGCCGTAATTCTTCCTGTAAGTCGCAACAGCGGCGGCGTTGTGGTCGATGGCCAGAAGTGGATGAAACCCTGTGGATGCGAAGCCGGAGGAAAGTCCCCCGACTCCACAGAAAAGATCGACCATCGTGAATCGTTGGTTTGCCACGCGACCCCTTTCCCCAATCCCGACGCTCGAAGTAGAACACAGTTCTATCGGTTCGGTGGGCCTCTTTCCTTTAGATAATAGAGATTCGCGTGCCATCTTATTTGCTGAACATGGTTTGCTTCGAGCCTAAACGGTTCGGAGATGAACGGCAATCGTTTTGCGACGGCTCCAAATGCCTATCTTACCAGAGGGTAAGGCCGGACTGAATCGTGAGGTCAAGGAAGGCAGGGTACGGGTTGCAATGCGAGACGTTTCGGGAATTGTTTTGACGCGATGGCTTGCCGGTGTTGAACTTGAACAGGCTTTTTCCGAACTCTTGTGCGATAGGAATGGGCATGACGCGGAATCAAAACCAGTTGACTCGACTAGTCTTCTTGGCGGTCATCTCGTGTTTTCTTAGTCCCGGCCAGCCCTTGTTGGCTCAAGGGCCTAAGTTGCGGCAGACGCTCAACACGCAGGTCCCGAATAACCGTTGCTTGGCGTTCAGCTCGGATGGCACGACCCTCGCCACCCTTAGTGAGAGCAGGAGTATCAAACTCTGGAATGTGGTAACGGGCAAGAGTATCGCTACGCTCAATATCGGGGTCGTTCAAACCCTTGCCATCAGCCCGAATGGCAGCGTTCTCGCCACGTCTGGCGTGGGCAGAACCATTGAACTCTGGGATGTTGCAACAAGTAAAGAGTTATTAACTATCAATGCAGCCAAGACAAAACACGGATTACCAGATGCTAGTCGTAACCAACCGGTGGGCTGCTTGAAGTTTAGCCCAGATGGTACTTATCTGGCCTCAACATTGGACATTGGGGGTCGTCCTTACATTCGCGTTTGGGATGTGACAACCGGTAAAAACATTATCGACTTGAATAGGGTAGCTTCGGGGCCGACACAATGGGCATTCAGTCCGGACGGCCGAACCATTGCTGTAGGCAGCGGCTTTGACGTCAGCATCTACGATTTAGCTACAGGAAGTGAGGTGACGTTCAAGGACAGAGACGGCTACGAGGTGGCGTTCAGCCCTGATAGCAAGACTATCGCGGTCACACACTCACATAAGACTGTTATAGAATTCATTCATGTGCCGACAAAAAAGGTCATTTTTTCAGTAAAACAGCCAATACGTGGAATGACGTTCGACGCCATCGCCTTTAGCCCTGACGGAAAGACACTGGCGTCTGGATGCTCCGATAAAAGTATCCGATTTTGGGACACGACGACCGGGGAAGAAAAGGCGCCTTTGATTGGTGTACATCGCGGAGCCGTCCACTATCTCGCCTTCAGCAAAAATGGGCAAACCCTTGTGTCCCGCGACTATTATGGTGAAGTGAAAATTTGGGATATGACCGCACCATTGGTGGCAAAACGGAAGCCCGACTTACGCACACTCCAGCGATCCGATTTAACGCTTGAGGGCCACACCGGCGGAATTATGGCGGTGGCATTCAGTCCGGACGGGAAAACGCTCGCATCCGGCAGTGTGGATAAGTCAATTAAACTATGGGATGTCGATACGGGCGAAAACCTAGCAACTCTTCAGGGAGCAGACTGGCCGATCAGCTCTATCGCATACAGCCCGGACGGAAAAACCATTGCATCAGCAGAAGAAGACGATCGAAACAACTTAAGACAGAAAGTTGATCGGCCAATCAAGGTAAGGCTATGGGATTTGGTCACGAATAAGTTCACCAGCGTTTTAGAGGGCCCACCGGAGCGTAGTGGTCGAGCATTGGTCGCTTTCAGCCCCGTTGGCAACACCATCGCCATGCTTTCGGATTATAGTGAAAATAGCATCACGCTTCTGAATTTAACGACAAAAAAACGACTCTCCCTCGACGGGCATAGCGATAACGTCGTTTGCTTCGCGTTCAGGAAGGACGGAAAGGTTTTGGCCTCAGCGAGTGCCGATAAAACGATCATGTTATGGGATACTGTTAACGGCAAACATACAATGATTTTGGAGCCACCTTCGATTAAAAAAGCTCTCGTGCCGACTAGTGTTGCGTTTCACCCAAACGGCAACATTCTTGCGGTGGGAACTCAAGGGATAAGCTTTTGGAATCTTAAAACAGGACGACCCATTGAGAGCGGTCATTCGTTCAGCGATTACCTCAAAACAGTCCGGCATTTGGCATACAGCCCCGATGGCAAACTACTGGGAACAGATTCAATCGGCGTCTGGGACGTTGCGACCGGCAGGAGAGGTCAACATATTGGTGCAGCCGAGGCTTTTAGCCCCGATGGCAAGAACGCGGCAGGCTTTACTTTGGGCGGGGGAAGCGCCGAGGTAAGACTTGTCAGGCTTTGGCGGCTTCCTCGCCCCAAATGAGCAGTCAAGGTTAATGAATGCTAACGCTCTTCGATGTCATCCTGTTTGTTTTTAGGGCTGAAAGGCGGCTTTTTTGTCCTCGGTGCGTAGCTTTGTTGTCTCCGCTCTTCCGCTTTTAGTTTCCGCTCTTCCAACACTTGTTTTCTCCGCTCTTCGGCGGCTTCCCGATACGCCGCTTGCTTCGCCATATACTCTTCTCTGGCTTGGAGCATATGCCGATACTCAATGTATCTATTGACTGATGAATACAACGAGCTTGCAATCAATAACACGCCGCATACAGCCAGGGCATAGGAGATGCGTGAAACCTTGGGCAGATGAGACTGTGGCTTCAATTCCGCACTGACCAGCCCTGTACCCTCTTTGGCAGCCTCAAATTCCGGGTCGCTGTAATAGGTTAAGCGATTCGCCAATACCGGATTCACATGGGGAGTGAAAATAAAGACACTATCGCGGGCTCTAAGCACTTCCTCAGGCCGGATCAAGTCACGTTCCGTCGGCGTAGCGGATTGCCCTGAGGTCACGGACTTTGACAGCGTATGGCTTCCACCCGTTGCCAAGTCGGCAATCGTTCTTGCCGTGCTTTTTGCGATGGAACTCTGACTTCCTACAACGCTCACAGTAGTTTTACCGATACGTTCCGAAATATAGCGTGCCGTTTCCAGATCATTGATCCCGAAAAATTGCTGTACGCCAAAATTACTAAGCAGCACGTTGGCATGTGCCCCTGGAAAACATACTTTGAGCTGGTCGAGACTTTGCAGGAAGAACCACATCCGCACACCGTATCCTCGCAAAAGGGTGACGGCATCCTCCAGCGGCTCAAGCTCACCAAGTTGAGCAACTTCATCCAATATGAAGAGCATTTCGTCTTTTTCCGTTGCCCCACGGTTTTTCACAACCATGAGGATGCAATTGACCCAAAGCCGCATCAGCCTGGCATGCGTGCGAAGGTATTGCGGTGGAAGCACTAGGTAGAGCGACGTATTCGATTCCGCGATGTGCGTCATGTCGAACGAGCTTTGGGCGATATTTGCAGCGACTAGCGGCGAATTCAGAAATTCTATGTGCCGATTGGCCGAGGAAAGGATTGATGAAAATTCATTGTCTACGATAGCGTCCATCTGCCCCGCGACATCAGCGAGAGCGCCACCGGCGACAGTGGAATCGAGCATCACCTTCATGGCCGCACGTAAATCATTCTTATTGCTAAGAATTTTGCGAACCATATTCAGGTTGCGTTCTTCGTCTCTGGCATGATAGGCCACCAGTAAAATCACCGCTTTCAGAAACAGCCCCGCCTTCTCATTCCAATGTGGATCATGATCCTTTTCGGTTTTGACGATCAATGCATCGGTCAATGCCACGACGTCATCCACCAGTGTCGGCGACAACGGGTTAAGCAAGTCGAACGGGTTAAAAGTGCTGGAGGGACTGCCGGTGATGCCAAAGGGGTCAAGGCAAAGAACATTGCTCCACAGTTTGCTACGGCGTTGGTCGGCGGTGGCTTTGAAATTCTCGCCTTTGGGGTCGAGAATGATAACCGATCCTGCGTAGTTAAGCAGGTTCGGAATTACGAGGCCAACGCCTTTACCGGCCCCGGCGGGTGCGACCGTCATCAAGTGGACGTATTTTCCCTTTGGCAAGCAGATCATGTTTTGGGAACTGGTGAAAGCCGGGATGAAACCTCTGGTAATCGCCGTGACAAAATAGCGGTTGACGGCATCAGACTCTAGCAGAGGCTTTGTTAACACATGCTTTATAGCAAGAAACGTCGAAAAATGAGGTAAAGGAACTCGTCCGAGGATTAGTCCCTGACCGCCGAGCATCTTGGCGTTGGTTAATTCCATTTCGGACGCCCAAGCCGCAGAGCCGTAGACACCGCCGGTCTTGAAAGAGCGGCTGTACCACCACGATTTCACGAGGTAGAGCACGCCGAAAGCCATAATCAATCTAACAGCGGCTTCCGATGTCAGCAGGGCCTCAAAACCGCCCCTGAAAAACAGAAACAGCAGCCCCACCACATTCGGGATCATCGTGAAGGGATTCAGGTAGATTCTGACAGACTCCACGACGTAAAGCAGGCAAAGGATGATGGAAATTCTGGCTGCGATGGGGATATAGGGTTCCAGGCGGCGTTGCCACGTCTTTACCTTAGGCGATGCAAGAGCGGTATCGAGAGTCCCTTTCCAGCCTAGATCAGAAAAGCTGACGGCGGATAGGGTCACCTGCTCAGCCGAAGCCGGTTGCTCTGAGATTTGAGGTTCAGCAACCGGCGCCGGTTGAGGAATGGTCTGCTCAAGGGGAGCAGGTGTTGCAGGGGGACTTTGCTGGTCGTTGAAGACAGTGAGTTGAGGCTTCGCCTGCTGTGAGGGGATGGCGAATTTGGTTTTGCACTGCGGACATTTAACCGATTTCCCGGCCAAGTCCTCCTTGACCTGTCGGGAAAAGTTGCATTCCGGGTTAGGGCAACGGACATGAAGTGCACTCATCAAAAGTTCCGTGAGAGGCGAAGTGCGTCGCAAGGCCGCCAGCGGCTACGGTAATAGTGAAAAACAATTGCAAGTAGCGTGATAGTAAACTATAATTAACCTCATGTATCTCATATATGATCACGTAAATGTATACTACCAATTGCCGCAAACTCCTGAGGCGAATGATAATCCAATGCCTCCGGAAAAGCTCATCGTTTGGTTTAGAAAGCTGAGAAGCTTGACTCGGGAGGAATGGGACGCGATGACGCTACCCGAAAAAGTAAGGCACCGCACCAGAATGCGTATATTGAGGGAAGGTGCAATCAGAAGCGGGGTTATTCTTTAACGGGTTCGGCCTTCCGGTGCTCGGCCCTGCTCCGGCGTCTGCGACGGCGTTTTGCTGTCGTGGGTTGCCTTCCCTGCCTCTCCGCGATCTTGAGTGACACCTGCCTTCGCGAGATCCTGGCCTCGTGCTTGTGCTTCCCGTTTCAACAAATCGGACAGGTTTCCTAGTGACTGTTCTTGACCCTTGACCTGGGCTTGCTCTGGTTTCGCCTGGCCTATCTCCCTGGGTGCATCCTGGCTTGCAACCTTGCTGGATGTTGGCGGCTCGCCTCGCCCCGGCCCCGGCGGAACCAATCCATCGCCTGGTTTCACGCCGCGTTCCGCAAGCTTCTGTTCGTCTGCCAAGATCCGTGCCTGCTGTGCCACTCCCCCGCCTTCATTGATCCTTGGCGTGGTGGGGATTTCTGCCTTCTCGACGCCTTTTTCCTGAGCCCGGTGATAGCCAGCGGCGGCTTCCATCGCCTTCTGCTTCAACAGGTCGGAGAGATTTGGCCCCTTATCGTCTGCCATGCCTGACCCCTTCCTAATGCGTTTCAGGGCGGTGCGGTCTTGGCGGATCTATCCGTCTGTTTCGTAACCTGGATATTCGGTTCGCTGACGGGCTATACAATGCTCCCAGGTTGGGAGCATGCGGGCAAGGGATTGGGGGTATGGTCTTACCGCCGCCCTTTGCCTTTGGGATGTGGAAACAGGCAAACGCATCACCGCGTTCGAGAGAAATACGGCACTGGGCGGGTTAGTGTTCAGCCCGGATCGCAGAAGCATCGCCTCGGGTACTGGAAGAGCGAAAACTACTTGCCAATGTAGTCGTATTAAAATATCATTAATATTATGAAACCATTGCCTGCCAACCTAAATGTATATTACCAATTGCCGCAGACCCCTGAGGCGAATGATAATCCAATGACCGCTGAAAAACTCATCGTTTGGTTTAGAGAACTGAAAAGGCTGACAAAGGAAGAATGGGACGCAATGTCGCTGTCCGAGAAGGTAAAGCACCGCAAGAGAATGCGTATAATAAGGCGGCACGAAATTGAAGGCGGTGTCGTTTTTTAACGGGATCGTCCTTCTGGCGACCGGCCATGTTCCGGCGTTGGGGACGGTGCCTTGCTATCCTGGGTGATTTTCTCTCCCTCTCCGCGATTGTGACTAATTCCTTCCTTTGCCAGACTTTGACCCGCTGCTACCGCTACATGCTTGAGCCGATCCCATAGGTTTTCAGGCGATTGTTCCTGAGCTTTTCCCGTCGCTTGCTCTGGTTTCGCCTGGCCCATCTCCTTGGATGCATCCTGGCTTGCGACCTTGATGGATGTTGGTGGCTCGCCTCGCCTCGGCGACGGCGTGGCCAGCCCATCACCTGATTTCACGCCGCGTTCCGCAAGCTTCTGTTCGTCTGCCAAGATCCGTGCCTGCTCCGGCGAACCGTCGGTATTGTTTTGGAATACACCTGTGTTGAAATTTCTGTCCACAGTAACTCCACTTTTGTGCAATACGTTACCCGCCTCTTGCACCGCCTTCCTGTCGTCCAATGACATGCCACTTGTAATGCCCGGTGACGCCTTTTTTGCATCCATCATCTCTTGCAGCGTCTTACCATGATCGTCGGCCATGCTTGACCCCTTCCGATGTGTTTCAGGGCGGTGCGGTCTTGGCGGATCTATCGGTCTGGTTCGTAACCTGGATGCGGATATTCGGGTCGCTGACGGGCTATACAATGCTCCCAGGTTGGGAGTATGGCGGCAAGGGATTGGGGCTAACGCCGCTCACGCTTCGGCCAAAAGCATCACTGATTTAGATGCGTGCCAGCACCCGTGCGTGCATTTAATCCGGGCGGTCTACCTGCCTTGGCGGGAGGCTGTAAAGCCCTGTGACGGTGGCTCCATGCCACATTGTTTTCAACCGTGGGTTGCCACCGTCCACGGCGACTCTCGCCCATATTCGACAGGCCGGTCGCTGGTGTCACGATCTGGGCCTTGGCACCGCTAAGGGAAGATGTCAGACAGTTTTTTATTGGCTTTTGCTTGGTCATTCGATAGTGTCAAATTCATGCTGCGGATTATCCAAAACAGCTCTGCCGCGAGTGCAAAAACTTACTACTCCGAAGGGCTTAGTAGGGAGGATTACTATTCGGAACATCAAGAGGTAGCCGGACGGTGGGGCGGGCAAGGTGCGAGCCGCCTCGGGCTTATTGGCCCCGTTGAGCACGACCAGTTTGAATGCCTCTGCGACAACGTGCATCCACTGACCGGCGAGCGGCTCACCCCACGCACCAATGCAGACAGGACGGTCGGGTACGATTTCAACTTTCACGCTCCTAAGTCAGTCAGCGTGCTTTATAGCCAAACGCAGGATGCCCGGATCGTCGATGCCTTCCGCCTGGCGGTCAACGACACCATGCGGGAGATGGAACCGGAAGCCAAAACGCGGGTGCGTGGCAAAGGCCAGAATGAGGAACGCTCGACCGGGGAACTCACCTGGGCTGAGTTCATCCATTTCACCGCCCGCCCGGTGGGCGGTGTACCCGATCCGCACCTGCACGCCCATTGCTTCACATTCAATGCCACCTTCGATCCCGAAGAATCGCGGTGGAAAGCTGGGCAGTTTCGCGACCTGAAACGCGACGCTCCCTATTGGGAGGCGGCATTCCATAGCCGCTTCGCCAAAGCCATGGCGGATCAGGGCTACGCCATCGAGCGGACAAAATCCGGTTGGGAACTGGCCGGGTTCGAGAAAGCAACGCTTGATAAATTCTCCCGCCGCACGGCTCAGATCGAGGAATTGGCTCAGGAAAAAGGCATCACCTCGGCGGCGGGAAAAGATCAACTCGGGGCGGCAACCCGCGAGCGTAAACAGAAAGAATTGACCCAAGATGAATTGCGGCAGGAATGGAAAAGCAGACTAACCGATGCGGAACGCGGTGGCATCGCGGCGATTGGACGGCGGGAAGGAAAAGGCGGATCGGTTGAGGTTTCGGCAGCGAGGGCGATGGATTACGCGGTTGCCCATGCCTTCGAGCGGCATTCCGTCACCAGCGAAAAGCGGCTGATGCGGGAAGCCCTTCGCCATGGGGTCGGCTCGGTCACGGTTGAGGAAGTGCAAAAGGAAGCAAAACGGCCCGGTATCATCACCGCTTCCGTAGCCGGTGAGCGATTGAGCACCACCCGCGAAGTATTGGCCGAAGAAGCGGGGATGCTCGCCTTCGCCCGGAACGGTTGCGGCACCTGCCCTGCCCTCGTACCTAACCGTGAAGTGGAAAACACCACGCTTTCCGATGAACAGCGGGCGGCGGCCCGCCATACATGGAGGTCACACGACCGGGTTATGCTGATTCGCGGGGCCGCAGGCGTCGGCAAAACAACGCTAATGCGGGAAGCCGTCGCCGGCATTGAGTCCACCGGAACCAAAGTATTTGCCTTCGCTCCATCGGCTGACGCATCACGCGATACGCTCCGCAAGGAAGGATTCGCCGAGGCCGATACCGTCGCCCGCCTGCTCGTTGATCGTCAACTGCAAGAGCGTATCAAGGGTCAGGTCATCTGGGCCGATGAAGCTGGCCAGCTCGGTACGCGGCAGATGGCCCGCCTATTCGACCTGGCGAAACAGCAAGACTGCCGGGTCATTCTCACCGGTGATTCCAAGCAGCATGCCAGCGTAGAGCGTGGCGATGCCCTGAGGCTGCTCGAAACCCATGCCGGGATCATCCCGGCTCAAGTGGTTGAAATCCGACGTCAGAAAGGTGCGTACAAAGAAGCCGTCAAGGCCCTCTCTCACGGCGATACCGAAACCGGATTCGCCCGGCTCGACGCCCTGGGTTACGTCAAGGAAATCGAGGGAACGGAGCGGCATAAACAACTGGCGGCTGATTATCTCGAAGCCATCGCGGCAGGAAAAACCGCTCTCGTCGTCGCTCCGACGCATCATGAAGGTTCGCTGATTACGGCGGAAATTCGCCGTGGTCTTAAGGAAACCGGAAAGATCGGCGATGTTGATCGACTATTCACTCGGCTTAGATCGCTGTCCATGACGGAAGCCATGCGGCAGGAATCCGTCAATTACAGCGTGGGCAATGTCGTCCAGTTCACGCAGAATGCTAAAGGCTTCAAACGTGGCGAGCGGCTTACAGTCACCGGTATCGATGCTTCGGGCGGCGTCCTGGGCCGCCGTGGTTCCGGTGAAGTCGTTTCTCTGCCCCTCAAGCATGCTGACCGCTTCCAGGTTTATGAAGCCGCTCCCGTTGCCTTCGCCGCCGGTGATCTGGTTCGCATTACACAGAATGGTTACACCCAGGATAAAAATCACCGGCTGAATAACGGGGCGGTGTTTCGGATCGAAGGATTTACGAAGGAGGGTAATTTCCGGTTTGAAAACGGTTGGATCGTCTCAAAAGAGTACGGCCACCTGGCTCACGGCGTCGTAACCACTTCCCACGCCTCCCAAGGCAAAACGGTGGATCGGGTTTTCATCGGCCAAGGGTCGGAAAGCTTCCCAGCCACCTCGCGGGAACAGTTCTATGTCAGCGTGTCACGAGCAAGGGAACGGGTCACGATTTATACCGATGACAAAGAAGCCCTGAAAGATCGCATCCGGGAATCCGGCCAGCGGCTTTCGGCCACCGAATTGACGCAAGCAGACGCACGGGAAAAATCCATCAGCGACCATGCCGAACGTCTTGCCCGCCTTAAACTCCTGGCGGAAGCCAAAGTCAACCGCCCGCTCGACGATCTGCGGGAGGCTTACGGCCCGCCCATGCCTACCCACGCTGCTGCGGAAAGGGAAGAACACTCACGAGGAGGCCGGGTATGAGCGACAGGCCGGAAAGCCTTGCGGCACGCATTGCCGCACAAAAACCGCCGAGCAAACTGTTTGCGTTTCCCACCCCGGTTCTCGAGGAGCCGGTATCCGATACCGCCTTTTCAACAATTAACGCCGCTTCGGGCCAGCGTCAAATCATGCTCGACCTTCGCAAGAAGGACGGTACTGCACTCGGCCTCTCCTATGCCTATATGCATTCAGTGACGTTTCATCCTTCTAACGGCATCGTGCTCTCATTCAGCGGGCAGCGGATCGAACTCACCGGATTACGGCTTGAACCGCTTTATCGTGCTCTCCTCGTTCATCACGTGGCAAGCATCATCGAGGTTGACGCTTTTCAAGCGTCCGTTTCCTCGGAAGCCACCATCGTCACCAATATTAAGATTATTTGATGGATGATCAAACGTCATTACATCATTTGGTAGCCATCTGAAAGAAAGATCGGCTTTCCCGGAGAAATCGCCGGTCGTATCGTCAATCAGTGCAATCGATGCCGTGGCGGGCATTCCTCAGTTGCACCCGTTTCGTGAAAATTAACGGAAACCGATTCCCGTACCTTTTCCTGAAAATATGCGGCCACCTGAGCGTCCTCGCGGCGGACTTCCGACACCGTAATTACGCGGCGGCGAATATTTCTACTCTGCTTCAAATCATGGATGAGGGGGCCATAGGCTCCGGCCAAAAAGATCAGCAATGATCCGACAGACAGGGGCAGGTCTTGCAGCGGGCAAGCTATGAGCGTTCCGCTCAACCCAGCGGCCATCAACCACACGCCAACGCCTTGAGGGGAGTCGGGCATCACATTTACGAGTCGATCAATCCAGGTCATGAAAGGGCCGATGGACGCATTATTGAACTCCTACATTTTACCCACTACGAGTGTTCCCAGCTTTAGAAATTCTCCAGAACGTTGCGACCAAAGCGTCAACGCTCCCACCCTTGCGAGGGTTGATCCTCCTGGCTTGACACCATGTCCTGAAACCGGCTGGAGCATGGATCAGGCGGGCCTTGCATCAGCGAGAAATACGCCGCCGTCCTGCATGCCGGATTTTGCCAGGGATCAAGCGATTCCGCACTCGTCCGGTTTTTCCGGCGACCGGATGCCGCTGCACAGAGGCCGGTGATCGCTACCGCCGCTATTCCAACGGCGAGCACAACCGGGCAGAAAGCCACCATCAGCATCCCGGCAACGCCGATACCGATGGCCAATCCCAGGCTAGCCGTATCCTCCGATACAACCGGCAATGTCTCTTTAAGGCGGTCAATCCATGTCATGAATGGGCTTCCTGCCGTAGGTTCCTGCACCATTCATAATCAAGGATTTCGCAAACGTCTATCGTTTTTGAAGGACACCTGACGCACGGCCAGGAACACCCACCCGCCCGCCACTACGCCAACCCTGGCCAGCTTCGTGGCGGGCGGGTGGGTGTTCCTGGCTGGCCTCTGTTTTGTATCGTACGAAACAATCCTAGGGTGGTGGTCAAGTGTGAGCTTTGGGTTGTCATCCCGTCATCACGCCATGTTCAAACAAGGCCGGTTGCTGATAACGCCCCGATGCCGTTCGCTCGGCGGGAGGGCGGCGGTCATCATGCAACAGGTCGAATAACGCCAGTTGCCTTGCCTGGACTGCAGCGAGCGCGGCGAGTTGCGCCCGGCGCAGTTCAAGAATGTCCTTCCAGCGGTAATGCTTGCCGTCAATGACGATGAAAGGGGCGACGGTCATGGCTGTGACTCCTGTGAAGGAGCGACGGCGTGATCCTCGCTGGCGTCGCCGAGTTCGATCTGATCGGCGATCTGTTCCAGCACCGTGGCGGCCTGGTCGTCGTTGAGGCTGCGGAAATGATAGAGGGCATCCTTGACGTTTAAGAAATTGCCCGCCGCGATAGCCAACACCTCCATCAGAATGTCGGCGTATTCGGCGGGGAAGTAGGCGGTATGCAAACGGTCGTGCGTGGTGCTCATGGTGTGATTCCTTTCAGGTGAGGCGGCTATGCCGCGTTGGTGATCGGCGTGATTTCCCATTCGGCGTCATCGTAGCCGGGCAGGGAGTGGGCGGCGTGGCTAATGATCGCCTGAACGATTTTGCAGGCATCACTTTCAGGCCATCCCGGATGTTCGCAGGACTGGTAACTTACGCAGTGAGCGGCTTTGATGATCTGCACCAGTGAGAAGCGGCGAAATGCGGCCCATTCACAAATGGCAAAACTTGGCTGCGTCGTGTCGTGATAGCGGTAATTTACGCTCCTGACGTTCTCGGCGTGAAGCATGTCACCGATCTTCTTTGCATCCAACCCATGAAACACGCGATGCTGAGCGGCATAAACGGCTAAAGCGGTGATGTGGGCATTGTTGCAAATGAACGCACTCATAATTAGTTTCCCTTCGTTGGTTGTTACGGTCTTTATGGAAAGGCTGGTGAGCGTCTCCGCTTACCGCCTCGCCATAAAACCGAATGGTGGCCAACGGCTGGGGGGTTCCGGGGTCCATCGCCGGGTGAGAACGAAACGGCCCCTAGCGGCACCGGCGGCTTGCCGCCGCTTAGGCCGCCGCCGTTTCGCAACGCAAGCCGGTGATTGACGCCGCAATGCGGGGGGTGTCCCCCCGTCGTGACTGGCGAAGCGGCTTCATAAGGTTACTAGCTAACTGATAACTCAGATTGCTAGTAGGTTAGTAATTCTTGCCATTCCTCTGCTAACCCGCTAGACTAGGCCTCGGCAAGTGGCTAGCATACCAGCCAACTGGTTAGCTAGATGATTAGCCAACTGATAAGCCAGATTACTAGAAACTCGAACAACTCTGAAATTATGATAATTACAATTGTCTCTTTTAAGGGCGGCGTCGGTAAAACGACAACGGCAATGCACCTCTCGGCGTATCTGCAAACGCATGGCAAAACAGTCCTGCTGGACGGTGACTTAAACCGGAGTGCTACCGCTTGGGCAGTTCGTGGCGGTGGGGCAATCCCTTTTGAGATTGTCGATGAACAGCTTGGCTTCTCTGCCAGCGACTTCAAGCATTTCGTGATCGACACTGCCGCCCGCCCTGCCCCGGCCATTCTCGAAGGCTTGGCGAAGCGGGTGGACATGATCGTGATTCCCACCACTACCGATGGCCTGTCGCTCGACGCTCTGGGCAAAACAGTCGATGCCTTACGCGAGGTCCACGTCAGCAAATTCCGCATCCTGTTGACGATG
>Ga0075030_100002811_pt1 | contig 15838 bp, 12 predicted proteins | sample LitLauG_LLR_2012_FD_71393 | JGI IMG/M metagenome (GOLD analysis project Ga0075030, IMG submission 71393) | Freshwater sediment microbial communities from Pennsylvania, USA - Little Laurel Run_MetaG_LLR_2012 | ecosystem: Environmental > Aquatic > Freshwater > Creek > Sediment | place: USA... | reverse complement strand
TTTTCTTTGGCCAGCGATTTTTGCAGGGAACCGCGCTGGTCCATGGCAGCGGCGGCAATGACGCCGCGTTCGTTGGAGACTTTTTTGAGGCCGGCAAGTTTCCCGGGGGTGAGCTTCATGAGAATCCTCCTGAATGCGAAAGAGTATGAGTGCTTGGAAGTACCGAACATTGTAAACCAATGGGAGCGGAAAAGCGGGGTTGGGTCTTGGGTTTTAGGGGCGGGGTTCCGGTTCAGGAACTCGACCGCAGAGGCGGCGTGGTCACGCTGAAGAATTTGCAGCGCCGTCGGGACGGTGAGCCTCGTCACTGCAGAGGATCGCACCAACAACTAGACTGAAGCTGTAAGGTCACCTGCCACGAGCGACACGCGTTTGGGGGTGACGCAAATGCTGGTCCTGCTGATCGTCGTCTTCTGCGCCGCTGGCGCGATCTTCCTGGTCGGACTCACGGCATACAACGAGTTTCAAGACCTATGGCAACATCCGGACCACCGGGTGGTTGCTGGCGGCTCGCGCCATCGGAATGATCGTCCGACGTAAGTCAGCCGAGCTTCGCTCGGCGGACAGCCGGGTCACGAACAGCTTCCCATGTCCACTTTGTACACACCGTTTATTTGCTGGTAAACATGGGGCATTGGGGCTAACCTGAAAGTGTCTTTTCTAGCACCTTCCGCCGAACCCCTTTTCGGTGACGGTTCCTTGCGAAATCAGATGCAGTTTCCACTGCGCAAGGAGCCGCAATGGCGAATGCCTCATCTCGCACTCGTGCGAAGTCTAACGGCAAGGCACTCGCCGTCATTGATGGAGTTCCAGTTGAAAATGAGCTTCTACTCGGCCTGCCGCCCAAGGAGCGCGAGGCGATATTTTCCCGCCTGACCTTCCTCCCCATGCGAACCCACGATGTGCTGCGGGAACCGGGAGAGCCGACCAGGTTCGGCTATTTCATGAATCGCGGACTCACTTCCATCCTGAGCGTGATGGAGGATGGGAAGAGTGTGGAAGTGGGCCTAAAGGGCAGGGAAGGGTTTGTGGGGTGTCCGCTGCTCGTTGGCCTGAGCACCAGCGCAACCCGGGCCGTGGTCCAGATTGAGGGTGAGGCATTTCGAATCCGAGCGGCGGACCTGGCGCCCGCGCTGCGCCAATCCCCGGTGTTGGAGAGAAGACTGCAGCGTTTCGTGCAGGCTATGGCGATGCAGAGCACTCAGGTTGCGGCCTGCAACCGGCTGCACGAAGTCAGCGAAAGACTAGCCCGTTGGCTCCTGATGAGCCAGGACCGGATTGATTCCGTCACCGTGCCTTTAACCCAGGAGTTTCTGGCCCACATGCTTGGAACGCGCCGTTCCAGCGTGACCCTTGCTGCCGGCATATTGCAGAAGGCAGGCCTGATCACATACACCCGGGGGACGGTCCGAATTCAGAGCAGACCTAGTCTGGAGAGGGCGGCCTGCGAGTGCTACAAATCCATGATTCAGCAGATAAGGAACTGGCAGAAGGAATCGAAGTGAATTTGTTTCGGCAGCGTACATCGCAGTGCTCGTTGGCAGGCCAGGGTGTAGCAAACCGAAGTCGTGTGAGATCCTTCCGGGTTGGGACTGTCCGTTCGCTAGCGAACAAAATTATGTGCGCTGTTGTGCCGGAAATGGTACGCTATTCGGTAGTCTATCCACATCCTCTCGCGGCGCCCATCTGGGGCGACGGTCCTTGTGAACAGATGATGTCAGTTTGCAAGGAGTCACGCCATGACGCCTGGTGGTTCTTCCTCTCGACTCCGCTTTCCGCTTTGGGAGCGCGAATACAACGCTGTCTTGTCCGAAACCAACACGACAGCAATGTTCAGGAGCGTGGAAGCCGCGGAGGCCGCTGTTCGGACCCGCCGCGCGTCCCTTGAGGGTCGTTCCGACCACTATGCGGAGCGGGACGCTATTGAAGAAGCGCTACTCCGACTGGACGACATCAAAAGAAACCGGTTGCGGTTCCGCTAGATTCTCCTTCTCCTAGAGCCCCCCTCACTGCTGGTGTGCGACGAGTGGTATAGTGGTATGACCGCTTCGCATTCTTCCTCCGGACTTGCATCGGAAGCGGAAAATCAATATCCATTTAGGGCGAAACGGAGTTGGCGCGGCGAACGCGTCTGGCTCAGGAGAGGGAACTGTCATCATGACGATTGCCACCATTAATCCAGCTACGGGAGAAGTAGTCAAAACCTTCCAGCCACTTTCGGAAGCGGAGATCGAGAAGAAACTGCAGTTGGCGGTGAGCGTGTTCAAATCGGAGGCCAAAACCCCGTTTGCCGTGCGCGCCCAGCGCATGCTGAAGGCGGCCGAGATCGTGGAGCGCGACAAGGACAAGTTCGCGCACCTGATGACGCTGGAGATGGGCAAAACTTATAAGTCGGCGGTCGCCGAGGCGGTGAAGTGCACCACCGCCTGCCGCTACTACGCCGAGAACACCGAGCGCTTCATGGCCGACGAAGTGGTCGAGACCGGGGCCAAGAAGAGCTTTATCCGGTATCTGCCGATCGGGCCGATTCTGGCGGTTATGCCGTGGAATTTTCCGTTCTGGCAGGTGTTCCGGTTCGCCGCGCCGGCGTTGATGGCGGGTAATGTCGGCTTGCTGAAGCATGCTTCGAACGTGCCACAGTGCGCGCTGGCTATAGAGGGCATTTTTCTTGAAGCGGGCTTTCCCGAGGGAGCGTTTCAGACTCTGCTGATCGGCTCAGGCAAGGTCGACGCCTTGCTGAACGATTCGCGAGTAGTGGCGGCGACGCTGACCGGTAGCGAGCAGGCCGGCATCCAGGTAGGGATGGGTGCGGCCAAGCGAATCAAGAAAGTCGTGCTCGAACTGGGCGGCAGCGATCCGTTTATCGTGATGCCCTCGGCCGACCTGGACGCTGCGGTGGCAACGGCGGTGCAGGCCCGGGTGCAGAACAACGGGCAGTCGTGCATTGCGGCCAAGCGCTTTATCGTGGCCGAGCACATCGCCGATGAGTTTGAGCGCAAGTTCGTGGCCCGCATGGAAGGCCTGAAGGTGGGCGATCCGTTTGACGAAAAGACGGAGCTCGGTCCGCTGGCGACGCCGGATGGAGTAAAGGACCTGGACGCTGACGTGCAGAAGACCGTCAAAGCGGGCGCGAAGGTGCTGACCGGAGGGCATCCGCTGAAGGGCGCGGGAAATTACTACGCTCCGACTGTGCTGACCAACATTCCGAAAAATTCGCCGGCCTATGGGGAAGAACTGTTTGGCCCGGTGGCGTCAGTGTTTCGCGTAAAGGATCAGGACGAGGCCATCCGGCTGGCCAACGACGTTCGCTTCGGCCTCGGCGCCAGTGCCTGGACCAACGACGAGAAAGAGCGCGAGCGCTTTATTAACGAACTGGAAGCGGGAATGGTGTTCATCAACAAGATGGTCGCCTCCGATCCGCGCATTCCCTTCGGCGGAGTCAAGCAGTCCGGCCACGGGCGGGAACTGGGGAAAGTCGGCATTCGCGAATTCGTCAACGCCAAGACGGTGTGGATCGCATAAAGTCGGCACTCAGCATTCGCCGGCGACGCAATCGTGTGGCCGTGGTTGGTTTTGTTGGCCCCTTCCGCAATGGATGATCTGAATGCTGAGTGCTAGTATCCTGTCCCACAAATTCGCGGAATAACTTTGGATTTGCTTTGAAAGGGCGCGGCTTCTCAGCCGCGCCGTGGAAAGGCCTCAAATCGTCCGGCTTTAGCCGCGAGGGCGCTCTTTGGACAACAGGGCACCTTTCAACCTATTAAGCGAAGGTATCGACAGGACCCTAGATGCTCGGGGCTCCCGATTGAGCTGAATTCGCTCCTGCCGGTCGCGCCGAATCTTCGTTAGCCAGTAAGTGCTGCCAGGGGCAGATGTCGGGATCAACGCGGTGCACGGCAACCTGCATCTTGTCGCCGCATTCATCGTAGCGAACCCACACGACACGGTAACGGGCCTTCCTGCCGGCGTAGAGAATTCCGATCACATCTCCGGATCTCAGGTCAGCATCGAGTCCCGACAGCATAGCTCCACTCAGGCTGATGTCGCGGGCGTGGGCTTCCTGCAGGAATCGTTCGCCCTTGGTGTCGACTCCCCACACCGTGAGCCCGAGGTCCATTGGAATGCGTGCTTCGCTGCGACGGTCGATGGTGCGGATGTTGGTCATGAGTGAGGGCTATTTCACGGCACTAGCGGTTGAGGTCCGCAAAAGCTAAGACCGCTCTAAGACCCAACCGATTGGAATCGGCTCGTGCACGATGCGACATTGTAGAGTTCCAGGCCGTTAGTTTGGGAGTGGCCCAATGGGTCCAGCTCGGTTCGGATTTCTGGACTCTCAATGCCTTTCGTTGATTTAAGGTAGCCTCGATGGGAAGGAACGTAAAGATTCCCTGTAGTACTTCTGAGAGAAACCTTAAGGGCGCTAGTTCCTTTTAGGGACCGGCCCAGAATGGGAAAGCGTGTTTACCAGGGGCCGTGACGGTGAAGAATCCGTTCGCGGCGAAGCGGCAAGTGCTGTTGGCGCGGGAGTGCTGGAAGCATAACTCGGAAATTGAATCACTCTGGGGTGCCCCTCGTCGCGTTCTTTTGCGACAAGGGTGGGATTCCACTGAATTCTACGTCCTAGGCCGTAGTGTGACGCGCACCGCCGCGTGGCCGTTTTCGAAGATGTCGCGGCTACTGTCCTAGCGTCAGCGTGCTCAGCACCGCTTGCTGCTTGGCGATCAACTGCTGCACGCCTTGGCGCGCCAGCGCCAGCATCTTCGCCAGTTGCTGGTCGTCGAAGACCTGGTGTTCGGCGGTGGCCTGGACTTCGACCAGCTTGTGCCCGGCGGTCATAACGAAGTTCATGTCAACGTCGGCGCGGGAGTCTTCTTCGTAGCACAGGTCGAGCAGGATTTCTCCGTCGACGATCCCCACACTTACTGCGGCAACAAAGTCCTTCAGCGGCACTGCGGTCAGGGTCCCGGCATCCACCAACTTTTCAAGAGCTAGACCAAGCGCCACGAACGCCCCGGTGGTCGACGCGGTGCGCGTGCCGCCGTCGGCCTGGATCACGTCGCAGTCGATCCAGATGGTGCGCTCGCCGAGGCGGACGAGATCGGTGACGGCGCGCAGGCTCCGGCCGATCAGGCGCTGGATTTCGTGCGTGCGCCCGCTGGGGCGGCCCTTGGAAACCTCCCGCGGCGTGCGGGTCAGGGTGGAGCGGGGAAGCATGCTGTATTCGCTCGAGATCCATCCTTTACCCGAATTGCGCATGAACTGCGGCACGGTTTCCTCGATCGAAGCGGTGCAAATTACGCGCGTGTTGCCGACCTCAATGAGAACCGAACCTTCCGCCGTGCTGATGAAGTCTGGGGTGAGGAGGATGGGGCGGAGTTGGTCAGGTGATCGATTGTCGGAGCGGTAGAACATAGTCGGATTGTAGAACCAAAGGCGTCTCCACTTCTCTATTGACAATAGATATATCTAACGATATACATAAAGAATGATCGACAGCTATACTGACCAGATCCTCATTAGAGAGCTCGAAGCGCGGCGTACGGCTCCGGCTCCTCAGATCGCCGGTTGGGCGGCTGTGATCGAGGAACACAATTTCGTTGAACACGGATCGGGAGGAGTTTCGACTATGTACGGACGATGTGGAAGTTGGTGGCGTGGCGGAATGGCAACGCCGTTCATGGGTGGAGGTTTTCCCTGGGGCCGTGGAGGCCGCTGGGGCCGGTTCTTTGGGCCGGGCGAAATCCGGTTGGCGCTGCTTTCGATGTTGGAGAGCGGTCCCAAGCACGGCTATGAACTGATGAAAGAGCTGGAGACAAAATCCGGAGGCATCTACAAGGCCAGTGCCGGCGCGATTTATCCGGCCCTGCAGCAACTGGAGGACGAAGGGCTAGTAACGTCCGATCAGCCGGCAGGGAAGCGGACTTATTCGCTGACCGACACCGGCAAGGCCGAGTTGCAGCGCGAGGCCGACACGGTCAAGAAGATCTGGCAGCGCGCGGAGCAGGCCGGAGATTGGGGACAGTGGATGGGCATGGAGGGCGCCGAGGTGTTCCGTCCGTCGGCTGAGCTGATGAAGACCGCACTACGGACCGCGACTCGCGGTTCCCACGATTCAGCGAAGATCGCCAAGATTCGCGAGATCCTCGAGCGCTCCAAGCACGAGATCGAGGCGTTGGACAAACAGCAAGAGAAACCAGCGTAAATCCGAAGCGTTTCACTGAAGCCCACCGGCCCTGCGCGATGGTGGGCTTTCTTTCTTTGAGGCATCGGGGGTTCGTCACACTATGCTGCAAGGATGGCCGCGAGACGTAGCAAGCTACGTCTCTACGGCGCGAGTTGCGTGGCTAGCTGGTTGACCGCGGTGACGTCGTAGAAATCAGAGATGTCGGCATGTCCGGCCAGCGTGTCACGCTCCTTGCCGTCCACCAGAATCTTCACTCTGAGAATTCCGGGCGTATTTGCCGAGACGGTGTGAATCAGCGACGCCACGGTGAGTTCCTCGACCAGGACGCCGGAGCGGTGCGTATCGGCGAAGGCTGCGTTTACGTCGATGACCGCCACACCCGGGTCGACGAGAAAAACGCTGCGGACCTCAGCGCCGGAGCCCAGCACGTGCGGCGACGACTTGTCGAGGTAGATCGAGAGCAGTGCGCGCAGAAGTTCTTCGGCGCGCTGCTGGCGCCCGGAGGGCATGGGGATCTGCGCTGCCTGGGGGCGCAGGGTGCCGTCCTCATCGTGCGCCACAAACAACGCCACCATCTCGGTGGGTCCGGCCACCGGAGGCGCCAACGGCCGGGTATCCGCCGAGGTGGCTGGAGTCGCAGCCACCGTTTTCCGCATGTTCCACGCGTAAATACTCATCCCCAGCGCGGCAACGAGCAGGATCGCCAGTGCAATCAGAAGGTGGCGCGGGATCATCGTCGGCTCCTGATGGCGGCTCTCATGGCGCAGTTCCCAGTTGATCGTGTACGGCCGCGATCGCAGATGCAACGGCGCTGGTGACGAGTTGCTGGTAGTCAGGAGCGGTGAGTTGCGACGGATCCGCTCCCTGCGGAGCCACCTCGATGGCGATGGCGGCTCCAGTCACGTTGTTAAGCGGGCGAAGCGGCGCGGCCAGCGTGCGAACCGGAATCTGTCGCTTCTGAAATTCGGCTGCGACCGCCGACGCCGCGCTTTGGCTAAGCGCAAGCGCGGAATGCTGAGCGGTGGTCCAGGAACGGAACGGACCACGGTCGTCTTCACTATAGGGAAGCAAGGCCGTGTAGATGCGCACTCCGTGGCCGTTGGACGCGGCATGCAGCGCGATGTAAATCGCAGCATGGTCGGCGTTAGTAAAGATGGCGCGCTGGTCGAGCGAGAGATTGGCGTCGGAGTCGCGCAGCACCAGGGTCGTGATGCTGCGGCTCTCTAGTTCCTGGCGCAGGCCACGCGCTAACGCGACGGTCACGTCTTTCTCCAGCAGACTGGGATTGAAGGTCTCCCCATGATCCTCGCCGCCATGGCTGGCGTCCACCACCGCAAAATAGCGGCGCCAGACTTGGGGCGCGGGCCCTGCAGGTTGGGCGGGCGGTTGAGCCGTGACAGCCGAGGTCCCGGGCGCGGGCGCTGACGCTGACGGCGCCGGCGAGGTTGCATTGGGTGCTGACACTGCGGGAGACGTCTGCGCAATGGTGATGGTCCGGCCGTCGTTGCTGAACGTTGCCATCACCGGAATGGTTGAGTGCACCGTTACCACTGCCGTTCCATTGCCCTCGCTGTAGTTGGCCGACGGAATCGCCTTGCTGCCGAAGGTGAGAGTGGGCGAGGCCGGTGCCACCACTGGTTCGCGGGAGAACGTCATCCGCAGAGTCCCCGGTTCGGTGGCTACGCTGGGACTGACCGGCGTGGTGAAATTAAAGACCAGGCGCGGAGGATTTTCCCCAGCTAACGTCGCAGTGAAGTGTGTGGCTACGCTGCCGATGAACAGGCGCCCGGAATCCTCGTGCAGAGTCACAGGTCCGCCCAGAATCTTTGGCAATAGAAAACTTAGGGCGGAGACCGGGACCAGTCCGCGGTTATTTTCCAGAAGAAACTTGGCGGGCAAGTCGAGGTCGCGCCCCTGGATACGGGCGCGCGTCTTGCCCATCTGAAAATCATCTTCTTCGCGGTAATAGCGCAGATGCCAGTGAATACCGTCGGTACGGGCGCTCACCTTCCCCAGAGGCTCGAGCACTTCGAGCAGGCCGACATAATCGCGGCCGTCCCGCTGCACCAGCGGGAGCGAGTAATTCGCAGCGACCGAATAGACGGCGAGATGTTTTTCCGGCGCGGCGCCGGACAGAAAAATCGCCGAGAGCAGGATCAACATTGCCAGCGCGCACAGATTCCCGAGACCGAGGCGGTTAGTCCAGCGCATAGGCCGTTAACCCACTCAACAGCTTGGGGTAGAAATCGGTCGATTTCTGCGGCATGACTTCGCCCGCGAAGGCGATGTCGCGGACCTGCTGTACCCTGCAGGGATTCATCAGGAAGGCAATGTCGGCGGCGCCTTTGCGAACCTGCGCCAGCGCCTCCGAGGCATCGCGCAGGTAGGCCAGGTTCTGCTGGTTGCGAATCGATTCCTCCGAGAGCTTCAAGACTCCTTCCAGCAGGCATTTGTGCAGTTGCACGACATCGAGCGACTGCTGGCGCAGAGAAAGCCCGGCGAAGAATTTTGCCCCGGCGGGCTTGGGCGAGTGCACCACGAAAGCCCGGTTCGCGGTGATGGCCAGGAGCACGGTACCGGCGCGGCCCCGTTCCCGCAAAATCGTTGCGGCGCGGGAGGCATCGAGTGCGGGATCGATTTCTTCCACCTCGAAGAAGTTGCGGCTGGAACTTTGAAACTCCTCTACAGAAAATGAAGCGAGCGAATGCACCACGCGATGTGTAGGCAGGACCAGCAAGCCCGGATCATTCATGTTGACGAAGGTCATCATGACATACTCGTACCGACCCTGGTGATCCGCTGCCGCTGCGCCGGCTCGACACTCGTCGCGATAAGTGAGCGCCGTTTCGTAACGGTGATGGCCGTCGGCGATAACGAGTTTCTTGTCGCGCATTCTATCTTGAACCGATGCAATCACCGCAGGATCGGAAATCTGCCAGACCCGGTGCGCCACTCCGTATTCGTCCGCCACCTCGATCGAGGGTGCGGCTGCTAAGTCCGAAGTCAGCAGGCCGTCGATCTCCCCTGAGTCTTCGTAGAGCAGGAATAGCTGTTCGTAATGGACGCGCGTCGCGCGCAACAAGTCAAGCCGGTCGGCCTTGGGCTTGGCCAGGGTCTGCTCGTGGCGGTGGACGACCTTCGCTGAATAGTCTTCGACCCGGCCGAGCGCGATGAAGCCCCGGCGCTCAAAGCTGGCCCCTGAGGGCGCGGTAAATGTCTGTGAGTAGGCGTAGACCGCGGGCAGGGAATCCTGCCGCAGGATTCCCTCCGTGCGCCACTGCCGGGCATAGCCGGCGGCTCGCGAATATACATCATTGTTCGTATTGTCATCGGGCTCGCGGCGGCCGAGAATGATCCTGACTAGGTTGTACGGGCTGGCAGCGTAATAGTGCGCCTGCATTGCCGGAGTGATCTTGTCGTAGGGTTGAGTCACCACCTGGGACGCGGTTACCCGCTGCAGGTCGTAGCGCAGAGCACGAAAGGGAAGTATGTCAGCCATAGGAAACCTTTGATTGTAACAAGATAGCGGAGTCGCCCGCGGACGCAGGCCCGACGGGGGGATGCGGAGTCGGAGTCCCGTTTGAACATTTGTCTCCATAATTTGACAAAAAGCCTGCTACGCGCGGCAAAAGCTGTGGTAACATCCGCCGCATTGAGGTACTTATGGCCCGCCTGAACGACCGGCGTCGGTCATCTCGCCCTGAGGTCCTAGTTCGAAGTATCTCCCCGGATTCTGCGCCGAATCCGACCAAGATAGGGCTGCGCCACGAACCTCGATTGGGGAACTCCATGCGGCTCTCGAACTGGATCCTTCTCTCGGCGTGCGCTCTTTTCTGCCTGGGTCTCCAGTCAGTGGGGCAAACCGACGTCAACGATGTGCATGTGCTGCCACGCGAGGTGGAGAAACCCAAGGAGCCGCCCAAGGAGGATTTGGTGTCCTCCAATTCCCGGCTGAAAGCGCACGTGCGCCCGATGAAGGTCGACGTTGACCTGGTACTGGTTCCGGTGACCATTACCGACCCCATGAACCGCCTCGTAACCGGCTTGGAAAAAGAAAACTTCCAGCTCTACGAGGGAAACTCCGCGCAGGATATCCGTACCTTTTCCAGCGAGGACGCTCCGGTGTCACTGGGCGTGATCTTCGACTCCAGCGGAAGCATGAGCAGCAAGATGGATCGGGCAAAAGATGCGGTGATCGAGTTTTTCAAGACCGCCAATCCGCAGGACGAGTTTTTCATGATCACCTTCTCCGATGAACCGGAGGAGGTTAGCGACTTCACCAATTCTGTCGATGAGATTCAGAACAAGCTGGTATTCGCGGTCCCGCGCAAGCGCACCGCGTTGCTCGACGCCATTTACATGGGCGTCAGCAAAATGCGCCAGGCTAAATACCCGAAGAAGGCTCTGCTCATTATTTCCGACGGCGGCGACAACCACAGCCGCTATACCGAGAACGAAATCCGCTCGGTGGTGAAGGAAGCCGACGTGATGGTCTACGCCATTGGCATCTACGACCGCTACGCTTCCGCCGTGGAAGAACGGCTGGGGCCGCAACTGCTCAGCGACATCACGGAACTGAGCGGAGGTCGCGCTTTTACCATCGACAACCCCAACGACCTGGCTGATGTCGCGACCAAGATTGGAATCGAGCTGCGCAATCAATATGTGCTGGGGTACCGCCCGAACAAAGTCGTGCGCGACGGCAAATGGCGTAAGATAAAAGTGAAGCTTCTGCCACCGAAAGGATTGCCGCCTCTACGGGTGTATGCCAGGACGGGATACTACGCACCTGCCGAATAGGGCCAGGGCTCTGCTTCTCTCCACCGTTGTGATCTTGGCCGGGATCCTGGCGGCCACCCCCGCCCGCCCACAGGCCGCGCCCGACCCCAGCGACTCCAAACCGGTTCAGAACCAGCCGGCTCAGACCCAGGCGCCTCATGACCAATCGGCTCAGAACCAGCCAGCCCAGAGCCAGAGCAAGCCCGCCGAATCTTCGCCGGAGCCAGGGAAGAATCCAGACGTTCCCAAAGCGCACGACAACCAGGATTCGACCCTCAATGATCAGGGAGTCTTCGTCTTCAAGAAAGACGTGGACGAAGTTCTGCTCCACGCCACCGTGCAGGATGACAAGCAGCACATCGTAACCAACCTCGACCGCGCCTCGTTCACCGTCTTCGAAGACGGCAAGCAGCAGAACATCATTTCCTTCCATCACGAAGACATCCCCGTCGCCATGGGCATCGTCATTGATAACTCGGGTTCCATGCGGGAGAAGCGCAACAAGGTCAATCAGGCCGCGCTGAATCTGGTGCGGTCCAGCAACCCGCGGGACGAAGTCTTCGTCGTCAACTTCAACGACGAATACTATCTCGATCAGGATTTCACCAATGACCTTTTGAAGTTGAAAGAAGCGCTGGAGAAAATCGACGCCCGCGGCGGAACTGCCCTGTACGATGCGGTCGTGGCGTCGGGCGGCCATCTCAAGAACAACGCTCGCCTGGAGAAAAAGGTGTTGTTCGTAGTCACCGATGGCGAGGACAACGCCAGCAACGAGACGCTGGAGCAGGCGATCAAGCAGCTCCAGGAAGAGAATGGGCCGCAGGTGTATGCCATCGGAATCCTGGGCGACGAAGAACATCCGAAGCGGGCCAAGCGCGCTCTGGAGATCATCGCGCAGCGCACCGGCGGAATCGCGTTCTTTCCCAAGACGCTGGACGAAGTAGATGAGATCAGCCGCACGGTAGCGCGCGACATCCGCAATCAGTACTCGATCGGGTACAAGCCCACGAATCCCCGCGGCGCCGGCGGCTTCCGCATGGTGCGGGTCGAAGCTAAAGCCAAAGGCCACAGCAAAATGACCGTGCGGACCAAGAGCGGCTATTACGCTGGAGCACAGCCGGCCGGCGCAGCCAGCAAATAGGTTCTCTCGTCAAGAGAGTCCTGCTGTTCTGCGCCATCGAAAGCTCAGCCGCGGAGGGGCCGCATAATTCAGCCCAGAGCCTCACGGCGGGCGAGCCTAGCCGCTGGCTACGCGCCCTGAGCTCTTGCCTTATCCGGACACAATTGCTTATCGGACGACTACTCTTTTAGTTATGCGCTCCGAAGCTCTGATGTAGGCGAGCAATTCGGGCATGAACCTGACTCATGATTCTCCTGCTTGCCTGGCCACCCTGGGTCGCAACAGTTCGCCGGTCGACGTGGACGGTATTGTTTTGCGCGCTTGAGGTCGTGGTTGCGCCCTGTCTGTCATCTTCGTCAGTTGGGATCGCCAGAAAAGCATGACCCGCTTCATTGACGCAGTTCGAACACACTCCGGGTGGCGCTCCCAGACCAGCGATCGCACCTTGGTCGCTGATTGCCTGTGGTACCGTCAGTCGCAAAGCGGAGCCAGGCGGGATCAGGGTGTTCAAGTCGATGATCGAGCCATCTTGCCAGAGAAATACGCGCTGGGTATTGCCATCGCACGAAAACGAAATGCCAGTGACCTGACCTCTGGAATTAATGGCCCAAGCCTCGCTGTAGCAATCGCCATCCAGGTGTCCTAGATCGGTCGCAACGCCACCCTTCCACAGGTAGGCGTCGTAGACTTGGGTCGGAAAAGCCGCAGCACCGACGATTTCTTCCGCATCATTGATCGCATTCGCGGTAAGAGGATTTCCACCGCTTGAACTGGTGTAGAGATCGATCATTTCTCCCTTACTCCAGAAGAACGGGTCGAAAACACATCCATTAACGCTGCCGGTGCACCCTTGATCTCGGGGGAGAGTCGACAAGCCGACGACCTGACCACGGTTGTTGAGGCCGCCCAGCATGTTGTTAATCACTGAGCCCGCCAGTGTCCCGCCTAAAGTTCCGAGGTCAGTCATCTTGCCGTGCTTCCAAAGGAACGGGTGCGTCGTTGGTATTCCCGTGGTGGAATTTATTGTCGGGCTCGTGTACGAATAACCCGCAATCTGTCCGCGATCGTTCACAAAGGCAGCGTAAGCATCTGGCCCGCCCAGGGTGCCCAGATCCTTCAGGGTTCCGTGCTGCCATACGAACGCCCGTGTTTGCGTGCCCATAGTCGAGCCGCCGATTTGCCAATCGATCATCGAGACAGGATCGAGAACTGCATTCAGCGCAAATCCGACCACTTGTCCCCGGCCGTTGATACCGCTCGCTGCGCTGAAGCTTCCACCGAAAGTTCCAAGGTCCCTGACGGCGCCGTCATCCCAAAGGACGGCATGAAACTGATTTATGCCGAACAAGGGATCAACCACGCCGTTTTCTGATTCTCCGACAATATCGCCACGCGCGTTCACTGCGACGCCATTGCTGCAGTCGCCGCTCCCCCCCAAACTGCCCAGGTCTGCTACGGCACCGTCCTGCCACGCAAATGCATGAAACACGTTTGGAACAAGACCATCTAACCCTCCGCAGACGAAGAAATTGCTGTTAGCGTTCGTAGGAATCGCGGTTGCCGACGCACCAACCGTCACTCCGTCGTTGTTGACGGCAGGGAAGACATTGAATGGGGGGTTAACGAAGCTTGCCGGCCCGCCGAACGTCCCCATGTCAACTAACTGGTAGTGGTGGTGCCGTTTGGAATTCTGCGTTTGGATATCCTGCGCGGTGAGCTGAACTGGAACCGCCATCGCGGCGAACAACGAGATCGCGGGAACTAACATCAAGAATCTGGATTTCATGTGTGTCTCCTTGAGCTGCAGCAAGCGTTGGCTCTGTAGCCACAGTTGAATCGCAAGATGTGGGATCGGCCCGACTAGTACCCGAGCGGTACTGGAAACCAGGGCCTGAGGAAGCCGCTCAACCATGCTTCAGGGCGAGCGACGGAGACAGGCTCCCTCGAAGCAGCAGAGAGTATTGTGCCGGGAAGCGACAAAGTCAAGATGCAAGTACTCTAGCCACAGGAGAAACCGTCTAGTGAGCGGCTGGCTCCAGCAGTTGCGCCGCCGATTCGATCAGCGCCGATTCATCCTGCAACGCCTTCGCGACCCGCGCGATTTCCTGTTCCGCCTCCGCGTACTTTTTCTGCTCAATGCCTTCCCGCACACCCGGAACGGTCTTTACTCCATACCCGCTGTACACTCCGGGTGCGTAGAGCAGATGTTTGTACCAGGGACGCCGCGGAAGTCCGTCGTCGTTGGTCAACTTGCGTTCGCTTTCGATCAGACGCTGGTTCAGAGCCCGCAGCATTTCCGCGTCGGACTCTGCCAGCGCGGACTGCTTGTGCTGAAGGGCCTGCCGGTAGTGGTCCGCGCTGCGTGCAAGCGATTCGGCGGCGTTCTGCATGGGGGCAAAATTCAGGTGCGGCGGAACTTCCTCTTTCGCCGGAGCCACCGTCGGACGTCGCGGATCGAGCGTAGCCTTGAAGACTCCCTCCTCCAGTTCCTGATTGCGCTCGCGAATTTCCTCCTGCTTGTCCGAGAGCAGTTTCTCGAGATCTTTGGTGTACTTCTGTACCGTGTCAGCGAAATCCACGAAATCAAAAGGCAAAACTTCGGCATCCGCCAAGCGCATCACCGACGTTCCCACCGTCTGCGACAAGGCGCGCCCGTAGACGAAATCGCCGTCGGAGAAATGCGTGTACCAATAAAAATCATCGTAGATGGAGTGGTAGATGCCCTCTTCATCCTCGCCGCCATAGCCGAGGTCGAGGGTCGCGATGCCAAGATGATCGAGAAACCCGGTAAAGTCCGTGCCCGAGCCCAGCGCAGCAATGCGCAAGTCGGGTCGCTGCCTCAACTCTTTTCGATCGTCAGCAGACTTGGCTTGTGCAATCTTCGACAATTGCAGACGCTGCCAAGCCGTGAGCTTGGTCTCGGGGTCCTCGATGTCGCGCGCGACTCCGTTGATGAACTGCTCAAGGCTATGCGAGCCGCCCATGTTCAGAAGACCGCGATCATTCCCGTCGGTATTGATGTAGACGGCGGCATGCTGGCGTAATTCTTCGGCGTGTGCCTCCACCCACTCGGTCGAGCCCAGCAGCATCGGCTCTTCACCGTCCCACGCAGCGTAGATGATGGTGCGGCGCGGCTTCCAGCCTTGCTTGAGCAACATTCCCAGGGCGCGGGCTTCTTCCAGCAGAGGAGCCTGCCCGGAAACAGGATCCTCGGCGCCATTCACCCACGCGTCGTGATGATTACCGCGGATGATCAACTCCTCCGGCGCCACGCTGCCAGGAATTTTTGCGATAACATCGTTGACAGGTTTGAGGTCCCAGTTGAATTCGACCTTCAGATGAACTTTCGCCGGCCCCGGCCCGACGTGATACGGGATCGGCAAGCTGCCACGCCATTCGTCCGGCGCCATCGGTCCTTTCAGCGCCGCCAGTAGCGGCTGCGCGTCGCCGTAGGAAATCGGCAACACCGGAATCTTCGAAATGCTCTTGGCTTCTTTGATTGTGAGCCGTTTCGCGTCGGGCGTGGCGCCCACTCCTGGAGTCAGCGGATCGCCCGGGCTCGCCGAAGCAAAATCCATGACGCTGCCGCGCTGCACGCCGTCCGAATTGCGCATGGGGCCTTGCGGGTAGACGTCGTCGCGCGTGTAGCCGTCATCCTGCGGTTCGGAGTAGATCAGGCACCCGATCGCCCCGTGCTCGGCCGCAACCTTGGGCTTCACTCCACGCCACGAGTGATAGTACTTGGCGATCACGAT
>Ga0075030_100002804_pt1 | contig 15857 bp, 17 predicted proteins | sample LitLauG_LLR_2012_FD_71393 | JGI IMG/M metagenome (GOLD analysis project Ga0075030, IMG submission 71393) | Freshwater sediment microbial communities from Pennsylvania, USA - Little Laurel Run_MetaG_LLR_2012 | ecosystem: Environmental > Aquatic > Freshwater > Creek > Sediment | place: USA... | reverse complement strand
GTCCAGGCCGTAGGTCTCGGCCAGTTGGCGCGGTTCAATGACGTTGCCGAGGGATTTCGACATTTTCTCGCCGTCCGCCACCCACCAGCCATGCGAGGAAACCCGTTTCGGCAACGGCACCCCGGCCGCCATCAGGAACGCCGGCCAATACACGGCATGGAAACGAATAATGTCCTTGCCGACGACATGTACGTCGGCCGGCCAGTATTTCCACCTTTCCGCGTTTTCATCCGGGAAACCGCAGGCGGTGATGTAGTTCGTCAGGGCGTCCAGCCAGACATACATCACATGGCCCGGCGCGTCCGGCACTGGAATGCCCCAATTGAACGTCGTGCGGCTGATCGACAGATCCCGCAGACCGCCCTTGACGAAGCTGGTCACCTCGTTCCGGCGCGAGGATGGCGCCACAAACTCCGGATTGTCTTCGTAAAGTGCCAGCAGGCGGTCCTGGAACGCGGACAGGCGAAAGAAATAGGACGGCTCGCGCACCCATTCGACCGGCGCGCCGCTGGAGGCGATAAACGAGCCATCTGGCTGCTTCCTCAGCTCGTCTTCGTCGTAAAATGCTTCATCCCGAACGGCATACCAGCCTTCGTAATGACCGAGGTAGATGTCGCCGTTGCGTTCGATCCGGCGCCAGAGTTCGGCGCAGGAAACCTTGTGCCGCTCCTCGGTCGTGCGGATCCAGTCATCGTACGACACGCCCATCGCGTCCGTCATCGCCCTGAAATCGGCCGAGATACCGTCGGTAAATGTCTGCGGATCGACACCGGCGGCGGCGGCGGCCTGCTCCACCTTCTGCCCATGTTCGTCAGTGCCGGTCAGGAAGAACACGTCATACCCGTCCAGCCGCTTGAACCGCGCCATCACGTCGGCGGCGATGGAGGTGTAGGCGTGGCCGATATGCGGCGCGCCATTGACGTAATAGATCGGGGTCGTGACGGTGAAGGTCTGGGTCATAGGTCTTTTCAGTCGGGCGGTGTCGGGTCGTTATAGCGGAGATCGCCGGCCGCGTCATGGCGGGTTATGACGCGGCAAAGTGCCCATGGAAGGCGGCTATCCGAGCGGTTTCCTGAAAAATGCTATAGGCGCCGAGGGCCGTATGCTATGCTAGGATGTTATCTGGAGCTGGCGATGTCCTCCACCGCGCTCGACGATCCCGTTGTCATACGCTTTAGCCGGGCCTTACGAGACCTCTATGGCAGTAAGCTGGAACGGCTGGTCCTGTTCGGCTCCCGCGCGCGTGGCGATGCTCGCCCGGATTCAGACTACGATATCGCCGTGTTCCTCCACGAGCCGGAAAGCTTCGGACACGAATCTGGACGATTGGCGGAGATCGAGACGGACATTTTGTTTGACACGGGTGCGGTCATTAACGCCCTGCCCCTGCAGGCCGGTTCATACTTGAAGCGCACCGGGTTTATGTCGGAACTGCGACGCGATGGACTCGACCTGTGAGCCCGGAAAGCGAGGACTATCTCCAAAAGGCACGTCAGGATTTGGACGACGCGCGAAAGATCATGCAGATTTCCCTGGGTACCGTCGCGGTGCGGTCAGCCTATTACGCCGCGTTTCACGCAGCCGAAGCGGTGATTTTTTAGAAGTCGGGCCGTGTCGCCAAGACCCACAGAGGCGTGCGGATCGAGTTTGCTCGGGTCAGCAAGGACGATCCACGTTTCCCTGACACAATGACTGGTTTTCTGGCGAAAGCCTGCGGTTTCAAGGAAATCAGCGATTACAGCGTCGATCCTGAAGTGGCCGTCACAATGCAAGATGCCAAGGAAGCGATACTTGGAGCCGAGGAGTTCGTGATCTCGGTAGAAGCGGCTTTGACCTAACCGATTATCAAATGGACAATGCGACGAAAACCGTCTGGTCATGACGATCAAGTCCTGTCTCTGAACCGTTAGCCCAACCCACTCAGCATCCCAATCCCCGCGACAATCGCCTGCCGCTTATCCAGCGAGAACCGCTCCGTCTCGGCCTGCAGCCGGGTCAGGCCTTGCCACAGCTCCCCCCAGGCATCCAACGGGCGTAACGCGACCAGCCGCTCCTGATCCGGATCAGCCCTGCCCCGCACGCTTTCGCGCACCGCCGCCGCCACGCCAGCCCGCACCAGATCCATGAACGTCGAGAACCCGGTCTCGCTCCGCCCCAGCAGGTCGGCGATCTCATACCCGCGCGAAACCGGGATGGCCGGCATATCGGACAGCAGCTTGTCCACCAGCATCGCGATCTTCAGTCCCTCGTCCTCGGCCAGCATCATTGCACGTCCCGGCGACCCCTCCGCCAGCGTGAGCAACCGGCCGCGCTCCTCGGCATCCAAGTGCGGTAGATACTGAGTTAACAGCGCCGCCATCGGTTCGTCGGCCAGCGGCGTCAGGCGCAGCCGGCGGCAGCGGCTGCGGATGGTGGGCAGCAGCCGGCCGGGGGCGGCGCAGACCAGCAGCAGGATGGCGCGCGGCGGCGGTTCCTCCAAGATCTTCAGCAAACCGTTGGCCGAAGCCGGGCTCATGTCCTCGGCGCCATCGACGACGACGACCCGCCAGCCGCCTTCGGCCGGAGTCAGCGACATGAAGCCATTAATCTTACGCACATCCTCGACCGCGATTTGGGTCTTCATGCGCTTGGTCTTTTCGTTCAACACCCGCTCGATCGTCAGCAGATCGGCGTGCGAGTTGGCGGCGACCCGGCGGAACACCGGATCGGTCGGCACCAGCGCCAGCGACGCTTCGGCGGATCGTCCGGCCAACAGGCGACGCGCGAACCGATAGGCCAGCGTGGCCTTGCCTACACCCTCCGGCCCGGTGATCAACCAGGCATGATGCATCCGCCCGGCGCTGAGTGCGTCCAGGATGGTGGCCTCGGCGTCAGGGTGGCCGAGCAGGAGGGGATTGGCGCGGGGTTCTGGGGCGGGCATGGAAGGGTTATAGCGCGGCATCGGCGCAGCGCGAGCAGGAAGGTTTCGCGTATCAACCCGGACCCTATCGGATCAGCGCCAGCAGGATCTCCACCAGGATCAACACCACGATAATCACCTCCAGCAACCCCGACCGGCTGCTCGACGCCTCATCGTACAGTGCCGCGTACGTATCGCGAATAATCGACAGCTTGCGGTCCACCGCCGCGCTGACGGTTGCCACCCGGAACAACTCCAGTGCCGCCGCATAGATGCGCGCCAGATAAACGTCCTCGGTCACCTGCAACGCGTTATCCACTTTCTCCGTCAGTTCCGTTACTTCAGCGACCAATGTGTACAACCGATATGCCAGGTTGGCGAACCGCTTCGTGCCCGGCAACGCCCAGCGCCGCCGCGTGGCCTCCACCAGATCGTACATCCGCGGCAACTCGGCATCCAACAGTTCATCGTAATACCGCATCTCCAACAACTGAGCGTTCGCGACCTCCAGCACGTCGGTAACGTCCGAATCCCCCCGAGGCTCGTAAACGAACGCCCGATCCCAGGTCAGCACCACCATATCGTCGGTGTAATAAGAATACCGGTGCCGCAGCAGATCCCGCCGCGCGCCGTCCGACAAGGTGCGTTGCTCGCCTGACAGCAGCGGCACCAAATCCAATCTGGCCAGCAGCACCTCGGCGGTGACGGCCTCGCTGAAAGCGTGCGCGACACCAATAAGATAGTCTTCCTCCAGCGTGGACGGCATCGGCCGGATCAAGGCATCGCCGACGCCTTGCCGGACACGGTCCAGCAACTCCGTCCACAGGCCGGTCGCCGGAGCCAGGCCAACGGCACGATCCACGGCGTTCAGCCGCTGCGAGAACGCCGTCCACGACAAATTCGTCACCGGAACCCGCAGCGCGATGCTGACGACCCCGAAATCGAACAACCGAGCGGTTGCGGTTGTATGCACTGGCCCGTCGGCGAGCGACAGGGTCAGGGTGCCAAGTTCCAGCGTGACCGGAGGCACCCCGAACGCCACGGCCTTCGCCGGCGTCGTGGTCAGCCGTCCCCGCGAACTGCCGGTTCGAACCGTGCGGGCCCAGGTTTCCTCGGCTTTCCCCAGGTCGATCGCAAAAGCGATATCGAACAGGCGATAGGCAACGATGGTGCCAACTGAAACGTCAAGGGTTGCCTCGTCCCGGGCCATTCCCGTTACCCCGCGGCCTTCTGGTCGTCCAGAAACCGCCTTGCATGCGTCGGGTCGATCAAGGCATGCACGTCAAACACGGCGGGAATGATATCGGCCCAGGCGTTCAAATGCGCATGCAGTCGTTCGTTGGACGCAACATCGAACAACACGACCGCCCCGCGCCCGACCTTGGCGTGGACCGACCGGACCTCTCCGGTGTCTATCAACGGTTGGATCCACTCCCAATAACTTTGCCGCGCCGCCGTGACGCTCGACGGACGCTCGGGCCGGGGTTCGCTGATCACCAAAAACAGCATGCATGCTCTCCTATACCCGGATCGCCGGCGGCCGCCGCAACGCCCAGAATGCGACGCTGCCGCAGACGTAAAAGAAGATCGATAGCCCGAACGCGACCCGGTAACTGCCTGTGGTGTCGAACACGAACCCAGCCATCCAGGCCCCGGCCGCCGCGCCGATACCGGTGCCGATCGTAATCACCCCCAGGATGGCGCCAAGATTCGGCCCCGGAAACAGGTCGGCGGTCTTGGCGGTGATCGCCGGCCCGCGGGCACCCCAGGTCAGTCCGAAGAAACACGCATGCAGCCACAACAGCACATGCTGATCGGGCGAGGTGATCATCAGCGCAAACACTACACCCAGGATGGACGTCGCATAGGTCACGACCGCCGAAACCTCGCGCCCCACGTAATCCGACAGCGTACCGGTGATGATGACACCCGGCAGCGAGAGAAACGCCCCCATGCCCAGCACTCCTGCGGCATACAGCTTGTCGAACCCGATATCGATCGCGAACGCCAACTGGTGCAGCGCCACCAGGAAACTGCCCAGGCCGGTGAACATATACACCGCGAACAGCAGCCAGAAATGCGGCGTCCGCACCGCCTGGCGCACCGTCCAGCCCGCGCCGTCATGCGTCCGGCGCCGCCCGCCCTGCCCGATGCCGCGAAACAACGAGGCCAGCGGCAACAGGATCACCGCCATGAACACGCCCTGCCACAGATACGCGCCGCGCCAGCCCAACCCCGAGATCATCAGCGTCGCCACCGGCGCCGAAAACGCCCGAGCGAACCCGTTCGCCGACTGCACGACCGACACCGCCATGCCACGGTTACGCACGAAATACTTGGACAGCAACGGCACGAATACCACCAGCCCCAGGCAGTTCGCCCCCAGCGTCATCACCACGCCATACAGCACGACGATGTGCCACAACTCGGTCGCCCAGGCGTTCGCCAGCAAGCCGACCGTCAGCAACACCCCACCCATCAGGATCAAGCGCGGCGGTCCCAGGCGGTCCACCAGCCAACCCACCAACGGCGAACTGACCCCTGTCACCACCTGCGACACCGAATACGCCAACGACACCTGCGCTCGGCTCCACCCGAACGCCTCGATGAAGGTCACCAGAAACACGGTGTAGGAATGCATGAACCCGGCACCAACCGAGAAGGTGCCGAACGCGGCGGCCAGCAGCAGCCACAGCCTGGTGTTGGAAAGAGGCTTTGAGTCGCTCATCGTCCGACTATACCGATGCGCGGCACGTTGCCTACCGGATCAACCCCGCGCTGCGTGGCAGAAACAGCGACAGTTCCGGTATACAAATGATAAACATCAGCCCGATCAGCAAGGTCAGCATATACGGCCAGTAGGTTCTGGCGTGCCGCCCGACCGAGACATCCGCGAACCGCAACGCCATCAGCAGGCCAACGCCCAGCGGCGGCGTGAACAAACCGATCCCGACAGCCGCCGTCTGCACGATATCGAAGTGGATCGGATGGATGCCGATCTTGGTCGCGATCGGGAACACCACCGGAATCAGCACGACGGCGGCGGGCAGACCCTCCAACACCATGCCGAACAGCAGCGTCATCAGCGCCACGCCGGTCAGAAACAGCCACGCATGGCCTTCCAGGGGGGCGAGCAACCAGCCCAGGAATTCCGGCGCGCCGGACAGGCCCAGCAGATACTGAAAGATGGTCGCCACCGCCAGCAGGAAGACCACGACACCGGTCAGCACACCAGCCTCATAGGCCAGCGACAGCACTTCCATCCAGGTGACGTTCTTATAGTAGAACTTCGCGGCGAGCAGCGAATACAGCGCGACGATGGCGCCGGCCTCGGTCGCCGTGAAGGCACCCATGTAGAAGCCGCCCAGGATCACCACCGGAATGACCAGCGGCACGGCGGCGGCTTTCAGCGCGGTGCCGATCCGCTTGAAACTGGTGCGCGTGTCTTTCGGCCAGCCCAGCACATGCGCCTGGATCATCACCAGGATGCACAGACACACACCGATCACCGACGCCGGAATGAACCCCGCCAGGAACAAAGCCACCGCCGACTGGTTGGTCACCGCGCTGATGACGATCATGAAGATCGCCGGCGGCACCAGCATCCCCATCGCGGTGCCCGCCGCGATCAGGGACGCACCATCCTCCGGCCGATACCCAGCTTTTTTCAGCGATGGCATCAACGCCGAACCCAGCGCCGAAACCTCCGCCATCTTGGAGCCGCAGATGTCGGAGAAGAAATACGACACCACGATCACCGACATACCCAGTCCGCCGCGCAACCACCCCACCAGCGCGCGCGCCAGTTCCACCAGTGCGGTGGACATCCCTGCCCGCTCCATCAGCGAACCGGCAAAGACAAAGGACGGGATCGCCAGCAGCACCCAGCTTTGCGATGCCGAAACAATAGTGGAACTGAGCTGCTGCAGCGGCAACCCAGCCGCCATCAGGCCGACGATACCGGCCGCGCCCAGGCAAAACACGATCGGCAGCGACAGGATCAGCAAAATCACGAACGTGGCGAGGGTCGCGAGAAGGATCATGGCGCTTACTCCCGCACGTCGGCAAACGAATGCATCGGTCCCGCCGGTCGACGAACCGCGTCCAGCGCGAACAACACGATCAGGATCCCCCCGACAACGGTCGATCCATACAGCCAGCCCAGGCTCATTTCCAACGCCGGCGAGGTCAGTGTGATATTCAACTCCACGAGCTTGTAACCCTGCCATGCGACCACGCCGCCGAAACCGGCGATGATCAGATTATGCAGGATATTCAGTCCCGCCCGGCCACGCGCGGACAGATGGTGCGTGACCAGGTCCAGAGCGAAGTGGCCGCGTTGCTTCACCGCGATCGCGGCGCCCACCAGCGTCAACCAAGCCAGGCTGGTTTCACCGACTTCCTCGACCCAGAAAAAATTGGGCTGATCCCAATCCATCCAGTCGGTGATCGGCAGCAACACATAGCGCGCGAACACACCATACAGCATCACACCGATCGCAAACAGGACGAGGCCGCCCAGGAAAATCCTGGGCAGCAGAAACAACACCCGCATGAACGTCAGACCTTCGTGGCGAGGATTTGTTCCCACAGTCCGCTGTACTTGCTCTCATACTGCGGCCACAGTTTCTGCTTCGCGAGGTCGATGAACGGCGCGTGATTCGGTTCGTTCACGATCATGCCGCGACTTTCCAGTTGCGCCTTGGCGCTGGCCAGGGTGTCCACATCCTCGGTCACCTTGCGGACGATGCCTTGCGCTTCCCGCCCGGTATCCATCACCAATTTCTGCTGATCGGGACGTAGATCGTTCCACATTTGCAGGTTCATCCCGATCAACGTCGCGCCGTAGTTGTGACCGGTCAATGAGTAGTATTTCGACACCTCATACGCCTTCAACGGCACCATGTTGACCACCGGCAGATCGGCGCCGTCGATCACGCCCTGCTGCGCGGCGGTGATCACTTCAGCCCAACCCAGCGGCACTGCCACACCACCCAGGCTGTTGATCGTGTCGGCGAACACCTTGGACGGCTGCGAACGGATCTTCAGGCCGCGCAGATCCTTCGGCACCTCGATCGCCCGCTTGGCGTTCCAGAAATGCCGAAACCCGTAGTCGAAGTAATAAACGACCTTCACGCCGTATTTCTGCTGGAACACCTTGTCCAGGTCGTCGCCAACCTTGCCGTTCATGATCTTGTAGGCTTGTTCGTAGCTGTTGATCAGATAACCCACCAGGAACACGCCCATTTCCGGAAACAACGTGGCCGAGGCGCCGCCGGGATTGCCCATCGCGATGTTGCCCGACTTCACCGCGTTCATGATGTCGATCTCTTTGTTCAGCAACGTACCGCCGTGGAAACTAACGTCCAGTTCCCCCTTCGACCGTTCGGTGAGCGCCTTGGCGAACCACTCCGTCGCGATCGCCCCGGATTCTGGCACCGGATTGACGGCGGCGAGCTGCATCTTTTTCGGCCCCGTCTGCGCGAAAGCCGGTGCCCGGCCGGTTGCCAGGATACCGGCAAGGCCGCCGGCTGACCGCAGCAATGTGCGACGTGATGAGATCAGGCGCATGGATTGTTTCCCCTCGAAGGCTTGTTGGTTGCCGAACATCGTACAGCAGTGGCACGGTATGGCCAACGGGGAAACGGAGCATTCGGATGATTCATAACCATGCCAACTGGGGGCCAACCGATCAGATCGGCGCCGGCAACCTGCTGACGGTGGAAAAACGGCTGGCCGCGCTGGCCTCGGTGCGGCAGGGACGCATCTACGACGTCAGCCACGACATTTATATGGGCGCGCCATTCATGGCGCCGAACCAGACGCCGTTCCTGATGTCGATCTTTGGATCGTGGCGCGACACCATCAAGCGCCGCCGCAAGATGGGCGCCACCAACGACGCCGGCACCAACCTCGAACGCATCGAAATGACCGCCCATGTCGGCACCCACATCGACGCCCTTGGGCATTTTTCCAACGGCGACATGCTCTACAACGGTAATGCCTGCGCCGACGTGGTAACCGACTGGGGCCTGGATCGGCTGGGGATCGAGCACGCGCCGCCGATGATTACCCGAGCGGTGCTGTTCGATGTTGGAGGGGCGTCGCATCTGTCGCCGGGCCAGACCGTCACGCCCGACGACCTGAAACGGGCGGCCGACGCCGGCGGATTCGCGGTGGAATCCGGTGACATCGCGCTGATCCGCACCGGCTGGGGGCGCTACTACGGCGCCGACAACGCCCGTTACCTGCAAGGCGAGCCAGGCATCGACGTGCCCGCCGCGAAATGGCTGATCGACCAGGGGATCGTCGCGATCGGCGCCGACAACATGGCGGTCGAGGTTCTGCCGAACCCCAATAAATCCGTCATGATGCCGGTCCACCAATACGCACTGGCCGAATGCGGCGTCTATCTCATCGAGAACCTGGCACTGGAGGAACTCGCGGCAGCGCGTATCCACGCCGCGTGCTTCATCCTGCTCGCCACCAAAATCCGTGGCGCCACCGGCGCGCCCGTGCGCCCAATCGTGATGATTTAGCTCCTGCCGAAACCGCCCAAAACAATGCTTTTGTAACGGAAACGCCTCCATGACCCTCGCGAACTACCAACCCGTCGATGTCCTGGTCATTGGTGCCGGAAACGCCGCCGCCAACGCCGCCCTGGCCGCACACGAATCCGGCGCCTCGGTCGCGATGATCGAGACCGCGCCACAAGAATTCCGCGCGGGAAATTCAGCCTTCACCGGTGGCGCATTTCGTTTCGTCTACGACGGCATCGAGGAACTCCTGGCGCTCGACCCGACCATCGCCGACCTCGATCTGGCGAATATCGATTTCGGCACCTACACCACCGAACAATACTTCGACGATATGGGACGGCTGACGGATTATCGCTGCGATCCCGATCTGACCGAGGTGTTGATCGGCGGCTCCTACCAATCCGCCCTCTGGCTCAAAAAACACGGCGTCAAATTCCAACCCGCGCTCGGTCGGCAGGCCTTCAAGGTCGGCGGCAAATTCAAATTCTGGGGCGGCTTAGCGTGCCACATCCACGGCGGCGGCCTGCATCTGGTGGCCGCCCTGCACGCCGCGTTGGAGAAAGCCCGCATCCCGGTCATCTACGACGCCACCGCCTATCAACTGCTCACGGACGACGCCCGCATCCAAGGCGTCAAGGTCCGCCACGCCGGCCGTTCCTGCGACCTGCGCGCGAAATCCGTCGTCCTGGCCTGCGGCGGTTTCGAATCCAATGCCGAAATGCGCGCCCGCTATATCGGCCCGAACTGGGACCTCGCCAAAGTCCGAGGCACCCGCTTCAACAACGGCTATGGCCACAAGATGGCGATGGATATCGGCGCCGCCTCGGCCGGCCATTGGTCCGGCGCGCACGCCGTGCAGTGGGACATGAACGCCCCGCCGTATGGCGACATCTCGATCGGCGACCGTTTCCAAAAGCACAACTATCCGTTCGGCGTCATCCTGAACGCCCGCGGCGAACGCTTCCTGGACGAGGGCCTCGATTTCCACAGCTACACCTATGCGAAATACGGCCACGAGGTAATGAAACAACCCGGCCTGTTCGCCTGGCAGGTGTTCGATCAGAAGATCGTCGGCCTGCTGCGCGAGGAATACCGCATCGCCCGCATCACCAAGGAAACCGCCAACACATTGGAAGAACTGGTGACCAAGCTGACCGGCGTCGATCCGGTCGCCGCCCTGGCAACGCTAAAGGCGTACAACGCGGCACCGCGGCCAGACGTGCCATTCAACCCCAACGTTCATGATGGATACCGCACGAGTGGACTGGCGATTGACAAGACCAACTGGGCGCAGAAACTGGATGCCCCGCCGTACCATGCCTATGGCGTCACTGCCGGAGTCACCTTCACCTTCGGGGGCCTGAAGGTCAGCACCGCCGCGCAGGTGCAGGACACCTCCGGCGAAACGATTAACGGGTTGTTCGCGGCGGGGGAAATCGTCGGCGGTCTATACTATCACAACTACGGCAGTGGCACGGGACTGGTCGCCGGCGTCACCTTCGGCCGCATCGCCGGCCATGGCGCCGCCAGGTTTGCGAGCGAGATATGACCGAACCGCCAACCATCACCGTCTACACGGACTACAAAAGCCCCTACGCCTACCTGGCCAAGGACCTCGCCTACGATCTGGCGCGGGATTGCGGCGTTCGGCTCGACTGGCGGCCCTACATCCTGGATATCCCCAGCTATCTAGGTTCCGCCCGGGTCGACGACTCCGGCACCGTGCTCGAAGAAGATCGAAACCCCCATCAATGGCGCCGCGTCCGCTACAGCTACATGGACTGCCGCCGGCAGGCGAGGAAGCGCGGCCTGACCATCCGCGCCCCCCAGAAAATCTGGGATTCCACCCTTGCCGCCGCCGCCATGCTGTACGCCCAACGCGCAGGAGACACCGTGTTCCGCCACTACCACGACACGGTATTCGAACGCTTCTGGCAACGCGCGCTGGATATCGAAAACCTCGATGCCCTGGCCACGGTCCTGGCCGAGGCTGGTGCCGACGCCAGCGGCTTCCGCACAACCGCCGAGGCGCTGTGTGCCGAAGTGGCAACGATCAGCCGAACGGCGGAAGCCGAGGGGGTGTTCGGCGTCCCCACCTTCGTCCTGGCGGGGGAGATCTACTGGGGGCGCGAACACCTGCCCGACATTCGCGAACAATTAACCCAGTCATGACATCTGTAGCACGTCGCCAAAGCCTGACAGTTGAAGATACCGCCCACCCCGGCTACCGTCCCCGCGTCCGGACCAAGCCGGCGATCAACAAACCCGGCCGCCAACGCGCCGCCGGGTCAGGGAAGGGATAAACGATGCCTTTGATGCCTCTAAAGGGCTGGCTACCAGTCATTGCCGGCGGTCTGCTGATGACCGTCGCCACCGCCTATGCCGCCGATCCAGTCCGCGGTGTCACCGACACCGAAATCATCATCGGCACCATTACCGATCTGTCCGGCGTAACCGCCGTTCAGGGCGTCAACAACAGCGATGCCGTGCGCATGGCATTCGACGAAGCCAATGAAAAAGGCGGCGTCAACGGCCGCAAGATCAAATACATCGTCGAGGACAACCAGTATCAGGTGCCCCGCGCCGTCCAGGCCATGAACAAACTGCTGAACAACGACAACATCTTCGCCACCATCGACGACGGCGGCACCCCGATGAACGACGCCAACATGCCGGCGCAGTTCGCCAAGGGCGTCCCCAACATGTTCCCGCTGACCTCGGCGCGGTCGATGTACGAACCCTACAACAAACTGAAATTCGCCCAATTCGCCTCGTATTACGACCAGATGCGGGCCGCCGTGAAATACTTCACCGAGAAAAAAGGCCGCAAGAAGTTCTGCGTCACCTATCAGGACTCCGATTTCGGCAAGGACGTCCTCGCCGGCGTGGTCGCCGAAACCGAGGCGCTAGGTCTGAAGGTTGTCGAAACGACCGCTCACCGCCCGACCGATACCGACTTCAACGCCCCTATGACCAAACTCCACGACGCCGGCTGCGAAGTCGTCATGCTGGGCACCATCGTGCGCGATACCAACATCATCATCCAGACCGCCCGGAAAATGAACTGGGACGTCGATCTGGTCGGCCAGTTCGCCGCCTATGACACCGCCGTCGCCAGCCTGCCCGGCGGCGCGACCGAGGGCTTCTACTGCATGACCCCTGCCCTATATGCGTATCCCGATGATCCCCGCCCCGCCGTGCAGGATTTCGCCAAGCGCTACAAAGCCCGTTACAACCGCGATCCGAATTTCCATGGGGAGGTCGGCTACACCGCCGCCAGCATGGTCCTTATCGGCCTGCAAAACGCCGGCAAGGACCTGACCGTGGACAGTTTCATCCACGCGATGGAAGGCATTCACGACTACACCGACATCTTCGGCGCCAAGCTGTCGTTCGGTCCCGGACAGCATCACGGCTCGACCCGGTCGTTCCTGACGATCGTGAAGAACGGCCGCTGGGTGCCGGTCGAGCAGGAAGCCCTGGGTTACTGAACCAAACCTAACCGCGTCCACACCGCTGTCATGACGGCGGTGTGGACGGCCTGAATATCCGCCGAGGCATCCAGCAACACGCACCGATCCGGCGCCGCCGCCGCGATATCCCGAAACCCCTGCCGCACCCGACCATGGAACGCCGCATCCAGTCGTTCGTAACGATCGGCATCGCCGCCGCGCCGCAGCATGCGTTCGGCCGAGACCGCGTCCGGAACGTCCAGCACCAGGGTCAGGTCCGGCGTGATCCCCAAAAGCCCAATCAGCGACGTGATGAACCCGCGGTCGGCGCCTTGACCGTAGCCTTGATACGCCAGCGTGGAATCGAAAAACCGGTCACAAATCACCCAGTTCCCCGCCGCCAGCGCCGGCTCCACCGTCTTCGCCACATGTTCGGCGCGCGCCGCGAAATGCAGCAGCGTCTCCGCCCGGGGCGACCAGTCCACCGTCCCGCCCAGCAGGATGCCGCGCAGCAGTTCCGCCCCCGGCGAGCCACCTGGTTCGCGGGTGCGCACCACCGTCAAACCGCGCGTGGCAAGCTCCTCCGCCAACAGCGCGGACTGCGTTGTCTTGCCAGCCCCCTCGCCGCCTTCCAGCGTAATGAAACGACCGGCGGTCACGTACCGGTCACGTATTTTGACAACACCGCCATCGCCCGTCCCGGCAGACCCAGCCGCGGCACATCCGCCGCCGCCAGCAAGGGCACGTCCATGTGCGGCACACCGTCGCCGGTGACCGTCAACCGACCCAGCGTGTCACCCTTGGCAATCGGGGCCTTCAACGGCGAGTCGAAGCTGACCTTCACCGCCGCTTTTTGCCGCCAGTTTCGGGGCATCGTCACGATCAGGTCTCGTCCGGCCACCATCGGCACGCTACGTTCGGTGCCCAGCCAAACCGGCACATGCTCGATGACATCGCCGGCGCTGTACAACGTAACGTCCTCGAAATTGAAGAACGCCCAATCCATTAGGCGCTCCCCCTCCTCGGCCCGCTCGTGCATCGAGTTCATGCCGTTCAGCACCACGATCACCCGGCGGCCATTGCGCTTGGAACTCGCGGCCAATCCATAGCCGCCGGCCTCGGTGTGGCCGGTCTTCAACCCATCCGCGGTACCCTTCTGCACCAGCGGGTTGCGATTGCCTTGCTCAATGCCGTTGTAGCGGAACGACTTTTCAGAGTCGTAATGATAATAGTCCGGAAATTCGCGGATGATGTGCCCGGCCAGCACCGCGATATCGCGCACGCTCATGTGCTGCTCCGGATCGGGCCAGCCCGTGCAATTCTTGAAAAATGAATGAGTGAGACCGATTTCCTTGGCCTTCGCATTCATCTTCTCGGCGAATTGCTCCTCCGACCCGCCAATCGCTTCCGCCAGCACGATGGCGGCATCGTTGCCGGATTGGACGATGACGCCGCGGATCAGGTCTTCCACTTTCACCGAAGTGCCGATACCCACGAACATTTTCGAGCCCTGCATGCGCCAGGCCTTTTCGCTCACCGGCAACTCGTCCTCCAGTCTCAGCTTTCCCTGCTTCAACTGGTCGTAAACCAGATACATCGTCATCAGCTTGGTCATCGACGACGGCGGCATTTCCTCGTCGGCAAGCTTTTCCAACAAGGTGGCGCCGGTATCGAAATCAAGGATGCAAGCCCATTTCGCCGTGGTATCGACCGCCCCCAGCGGGGTCTCCGCCGGACTGCCCGACGGCACCGCGGCATCCTTGCCCTTACGACCGCCCGGATGCCCCGGGGACGGTCGCTTCTGTTGTGCCAACGCCGGCCCGGCCAGAAGACCGAAAGTTGATGCCAGCAAGCCAAGACGTCGGGTCAGCATCGCGACGAAACCTCCTAATCCACTACAATTCGCGCATCCGGTATGCCGGACGCCAATGCTCGGTCCAACACCGCGTCAGCCCGGGCGATATCGGGCAACGGGCCGATTTCCACCCGGAAAAGATGCGTGCGGCCTTCAACCAGGGGCGTGATCCGCGCGCCCTCGCTACCCATTTTGGCACGTTGGACAGAGGCATACTGATACGCCTCGAACGTATCCAACCGCACCATCAAATGCCCGGGGTGCGGCGCGGTCTGAGTGACCGTTTCAGGCAGCCGCAGGGGCGACGCAACCATCGGCATCTCCACCCGGGAGGCACCGGCCGCGACCGTCATCGCATGACCATTGCCCTGTCGAACGCCCGGAGGAGGCGCCAGTTCCGCGACCTCCACGGCGCCGCGCGGCACGGCGGTCATCGCCAGCGATGGGGCACCAGGCAATGCGTCCGCGGCGGCATGGCTCTCGTTCGCCAGCACCCTCAGCCGCACCCGAACGACGCTGTTCGGCGGCACCGCCAACAACTCCGCGGTGCGGCGGGTAATCTCCAGCAACCGATGCGGGTCGCCCGAGCCCCGGTCATTCAACCGCACGCTGATTTCTCGACCATTGTCCAAGTTGGTCAGCCGAACGATCGCCGGGAGTTGCAAGGTCGGATGGCCGCCAGCGACGCTCGTCTGGTCAAACACCTCGCCATCCGCGGTCAATCGCGGGGAATCGTTGCGGGTGACGCCGGCCAGTCCCGTCTCATCGAGATCGTATGAGTCCCGCGGGTAATACCAAACGCTGCCAGCCTGATAGGGCTTGCCTAGGACATAGTGCAGATCGGGTTTAGGCGCCGGAACGCAGCCGAATATACCGAAAGCCAGAGCAACAGACAGGATACTTCGAAAAATCACGCCGCCACCTGGTCGCCGATCAGGCCGACCGCGATTGCATAAAAATCGGAAGGGTTGTACCGGCGGATCGCGGCGAAGTTGCCGAACACGGCAAACGTCTCGCCACTTCCCTCGTCGGGCGCCACCAAACCCGCCAGCGCATCGGCGGTGGCCGCCCAACGTCCGGCCACCGGCCGCACCCCAGCGGCGGCCCAATCC
>Ga0075030_100002803_pt1 | contig 15859 bp, 17 predicted proteins | sample LitLauG_LLR_2012_FD_71393 | JGI IMG/M metagenome (GOLD analysis project Ga0075030, IMG submission 71393) | Freshwater sediment microbial communities from Pennsylvania, USA - Little Laurel Run_MetaG_LLR_2012 | ecosystem: Environmental > Aquatic > Freshwater > Creek > Sediment | place: USA... | reverse complement strand
CTCAGCTGGCCTGAATATGCCGAAAACGCACTGGCCTGATTACGCCGAAAACGCCCCCACCCAAGGTGGCCTGATTACGCCGAAAACGAAATGGCCTGATTACGCCGGAAGGTGACACGGCCAGCCGACCATGTACGACCCGGCATTCTGCGAGCGCGTCGTGGAATGCGCATCGGCGGGCGGCACGCTGGACTCGTTCGCGGCGGCGATGGGCGTGGCGCGGTCGACGCTTACCAGATGGGCCCAGGAGCACGAAGATTTCCGCACAGCCATCGAGCGCGCCAAGACCGCCCTAGCCGCCCGGCTGCATGGGGAGTGCATGGAAAGCGGCAGCAGTCCGTTCATCGGCTACCGGGTCAAACTCCTTGCGAACCTCGCGCCGGAGGACTTCCGGGACCGCTCGGAGGTAGGCGTGGGTGGGACGCTCGGCGCGCCGCCCGTCGCCGTGGCGCAACTGTCGGACACCGACGCCCTGGCGCGCTACCTGGCAATGTCGCAGCGTGCCGCAACCTAATCCTGGCAAACTTACGACCCTGTAGGAAGGGCGAAGAGTCAACGAGAGCATGAAATAATACGTCGCGAATCGGGTAACCTTCCAATTCCGGGATCCGTTCTTACGCCCCTGTCCGTGATTGATCTGCGAATGCGCATCCAAATCGACGACACCGTGGCGCCCGCCAAACTCCCGGATTACCAAAGAGGATTCACTTGATTGCGCCTCTTAGAGCCTCCTGAATCTCCTTACGGCGTCGGTTGTAATCCCCCCATGTAATCGATCCATCGGTCAGGCTCTTCATGTTCTGCGCAGCGTCAAACAGGGCAACGTCCAATGCGTCACCAATCCTAGCGCCCTTTTCGCCACCGAATTCCCGCTCAGCATCTCGAACTCGTTCAACTGTCGCATTGATTTCCGGTTGAAGTTCTACGGCTACCGGCCGCACCATAAAGCTGATTCGAGACGTATCGGCAAGTTGCTCGGGTGTTATGTCATCGGATGAACAACCGGTTTTCGCAAAGAATAGTTTGAACTTTTCGTTTTTGCACGTTTCCGCGGTCTCGCGTTGCGCCCGATCAATCGCCAAATTCACTCGATAATCAGATGTTGCGGCCGCATCGTTTGTAACTGTTCCAGACGCTTGAGCGGTAGAGGATTGAGGTCGCCTCTGGCGCCATCCATTCGAATACATGCAGCTCTGCCACGAGGATTGCCTCGCATCGGCGTTGTCGTCCACCGCTTGTCCGGGAATGAACACTGGCACTGTTGTTGTGCCACCACCCATAGTTGTACAGTTCGCGTGATTCCCGTTCACATCGCAATCAATTTGGCTTTGACCCGGAATCTGCATTCCAGTGACCGCCGGTCGAACTACTCGCATAGCCGGGGGGAATTGCCCGTACGCATACGACTTACACTGGGCGTCGTCCCTATTGAAGTCGTCCTGCGTGGCCCCGGGCTTGCTCCACGTCATGCACCCACCGAAGAAAACGCTCAGAACGAGCGTGAAGAAGGATCGAAAGATCGACGACATCATTTGTCTCTGGAATTGAAGGACTTGGCCGGAATACAGTTCTTTGCGGACGGTTACCTATGTCCTTACATTTAAATTGAACCACGGCAATCGTGCAAGTGGCCCATCGGGTCAGCGCGCGGGGAAGTTGACGTGCTGGGGCGCGGGTACGTCGTGGCACCGCACACGTTTTCGCCAAAAACTCCGTTGGCGCTGGCGTGGAAACGGGAGAGTGGCACGCTCAACTACGCCATTTCATATTACCGGCAGCGTCCGCGAGGCGATGCAAGTCAAGCTGATGGCCTGCGCGACACTGCTGCAGTGTTTGGACAGTTGTTTGTCATTCGAAACGAAGTAATCACAGTAGGCGAGGGGAACGATCGCGTGCTGCAGATCAGCCGCATCGCTCGCCGTCGGCTTAAAGCTTCCGCGAACACGAAGCTGTGTCATGCTCTCTTCCACAGCGACAGCGGGACACGATCGCAGTGTTATGTCCATCGTGCTTACGAGCCTATCTATATCGGCAGGGCGTGCCCTACGGAGGACAGACCTGAAGTAGTCGCCGTCAATGATTCGCTGGTGGGCGGCCAGTCGACCATCCTGCAACGCCTCGCGCCCAATGAGAACGGCCCCGGGAGTCTGGTTGGCGGCGGTTTCAATTTCTGTGAGATTCGTCGGATTCGACCGAAGTGCTCGTACCGTGTCGACAAATGTCTCGCCGACGAGGGCCGCGGCCGCGTCGTACGTTGACCACATCTGGCTGACGTACGTATTGAAGGCGAAGCGGCGAAGATCTTCGGTGCTGGCCGCGAGGAACTGCTCAAGCTCGTGCGCAAGTACAAAGCGATTGTTGCTGATCCACAGTGGCCTTAGGTCCTCGACGAGGTCGCAGCAGGACGCGATATGATCATCGCGCTTGGATTTCGCAAGCTCAAACGCGTGCCATGCGGACAGGGCCATTTGATGGCCGCCACGTGTAAGCCGACGAAGCTCGTTGCGCAACGCGGCGGAACCAATCGTTGCCGGCGTCTGACCAGCCTCACTGATGATGTTGTAGTCGATGTAGATAATCGCCACAGTTTGCCTTGAATTCAGGTAGTAACAAGCTCGCCACTGCGATGCCAAGGACTCGGCCTTCCGAACTCACTGTGCCATTTTTTGCGACGTGCGAGGACGTCCATCTGATCGGGCTCATTCGTGCAGGAACCATAGCCACAACACAATGCGCAGCGTGACCAAACCGAGCGCGAGAGTCCCGACGCCCCTCAGCAGCTCACCGAGCGTGATCTGCGTTAGAGGCTGCGATACGAGTACGCTGGGCCATAGTTTGTATGCAAGCAAGCTACCCGCAATCAAGACGGCGCCGGCCTCACGGCGGAGCTTCCGCTGCGTCTGAAGCTCCTGATGTTCCCAGTACGCGCGCACGTGCGCGTTAGCGCCCGTTGCCTCGCAGGCCGCCGCTTCGGTTGCCGCCTCTTGCACCTCCTCGTCGGCCATGATCATCGCGCCGCGCAGCTCGGCTTCCTTGTCGTCAGTCATTGTCCACCCCCGGCCTCCCACCCAAGGTACACACGGCACGCTCAGGCGACGCAACTGACTGTCGAACGACCTTGCGTGCGCCGTCCTTGATGAGCATAGGCCGTCAGCGAGCGCCAAACCTCGCGCGCCTGTCGTCGACTATTCGCAAAAGATGGCTTGCAAGGGTCACCATTTCCTGAGCTTCGCGCGGATCGCTAATTGCCGCGCTTCGATGCGATTGCGGATTCTTGTATGAGCCGATCGCGCCAGCAAAAAGCTCCATGAGTGCGGTACGTTCTCCGCCGTCTTGGCTGGGGTCTCGAAGTAGGCCCTTTTCTGGATTGAATGCCTCTCGCATCAGTGAGACGCCGATCTTCGAATCAGGAAATCGGCATGCTTTGCGAACCGCAATTTCAATGGCTCGAAAGCTGTGAAAAACTGCGTCTTCCAGTTGCCCGCGGATCAAGTCCAACCAGACTTGTTCCGCTATCGATGGGTGAAGCAAGACTTTCGGGAAGTCGATAGACCGCCGGAAATCCGTAAACGCCGATTGATCACGCAGCAGCCTTGCGCCACGGCGGCTGAGTCGGACGAATCCATTTCTCCCGTTCGTTCCATCGTCCGGGACGATCAGTAGATTCACCCAAAGCCACTGCCACGCTTCGCCAACCGCAAGCTCGATTTCAGGCATCAGATGTTGGGGGTAGTCGTGCTCGAACGTTGCGCCCATTCCCTGGCCAACTTGCGACGCCAGTAGGTCCTGAGGGTGGAAATTTACCTGCCCACCGCGACCTTCAAACGCGACTCTGAGAACGTGCTTTGCCAGTTCCTCTGGCTCGAGCGCGAGCAAGTGACTAGGATCTGGAAACAATGCCCGGACGAGACTTGCCACTATGCTGCCTCCTGACGTTTGGCGAACGCTCGACGATGTTCGAGTCAACTCGTGGAATTCATCAGCGGCCGCACGGATATTTCAGCTGTTCACGGACTGTCGGTGTCCGAATGCACGCTCCTGGCCGGCGCAACTAACTGAGAATCGCTGCATCAAGGGCGAACACAATTTTCAACGATGAACGCGCACTGTTCGCCTATTGACGCAAATCCCCCGGTGCGTCCGGAGTAGTTGACCTTCTGAACGATGCCATTTTGCAACACAAAGGTTGCCTCACAGTAGCGATGCTGAGTTGCTGCTACGCCGACTGCGGTATTGGGCGAATTTGTTTTGGCAATGCCAACGCTGGCGCTATCGCCACCGCCTGAGTACGTCAGGAACTCCAAGTCGCCTTCGGTCTGTTGGCGATTTGGAACACCGGCGCATAAAAGCAAATCCCTTTTCGCCATGCCAACCATCTCGGTCTGAGCGCGATTTGCTGTGGCCGCGCGCTCCATATTTGCACAGGCTCCCATCGCAAAAGTTGAGACGCAGATCACCACCGCGATTTTCATGGCCGTCCTTCACTTTTTGATTCGACCAGACGAGGACTATGCAACTTCCGGCTCCACCTCGTGCTCGCAGTATGGGCACGCCGGCATTGCTGGCTCGATCACCTGGCGACCGCCGTCGCGCTGGCACAGCAGGCGCTCGGCATAGTCGACGCCCTGGAATCCGGAGCAGGTGAAGCATCCGCGCGCCTTGGCCGGCGCCATTGGCCGGTAGGGCGAGAACTGGTGCGGCTGCGGCGGGGCCATTACGCAAGCCTACCGCCGACTGCCGCGGCCGATTCTCGGAACGGGCAAAGTCACCCGCGTTCCGACCGGACTTTTTGGGATTTTTTTGGGATCTGAAGAACGTTGGATCAAACGTTTAACTAAGCCATTGTTTCCAATGGCGTCCCCAAGGGGATTCGAACCCCTGTTACAACCGTGAAAGGGTCGTGTCCTAGGCCTCTAGACGATGGGGACCCGTGGCGCTGAGCTTCCCGTCCGATCCGCCAGGTTCGGCCGGCGAAAGCCGGACCCCAACTGGGCGTAAGACAGGATCGGTGGTGGAGGTAAGCGGGATCGAACCGCTGACCTCTTGCATGCCATGCAAGCGCTCTCCCAGCTGAGCTATACCCCCCACGCGGGAACCCGACACTATACGCGGCGGCGCGGCCCTTGCCAAGGCGCGTCGCCCGCCGGCGAGCCGGATCGGCGGACCCATGGTCCGCGGCGCGATCCGGTGATGCGGGGCGTGCGGCCGGCCGGAAACGGCGCAATATCCGCGGCAATATCCGCTATCGTTTGCGGACCCGGGTGCGGGTCGCCCGCCAGGCCGCGCAGGTGGCGCGCTGCCTTACCGTCCAGCGGTGGAACCTCGGATCCACGGCGAAGCCGGCGGCATCGCGAAACGGCCTGCGGCGGGCGCGCCCGGGCAAGGAGATCTGTTGCATGGCCTGGATCCTGTTCATCGTCCTTGCGGCGGTCGCCACCGTGATGGTGCTGGCCAGCCGCAAGCCCGACACCTTCCGCGTCGAGCGTTCGACGCTCGTTCAGGCCGCGCCCGAGCGCCTGTACGCCGCGATCAATGACTTCCATCGCTGGACCGAATGGTCGCCGTGGGAAGGGCTGGACCCGGCCATGCGCCGGACCCATGAGGGTTCGCCGTCCGGCGTCGGCGCGAGCTACGCCTGGGACGGCAACAAGAAGGCGGGGGCCGGCCGGATGCGCATCACCGAGGCCGATCCGTACAACCGCATCGCCATCGCGCTGGATTTCGAGCGGCCGTTCAAGTCGAGCAACGTCGTCGAGTTCCTGCTGCAACCCGAAGGCGATGCGACCCGGATACGCTGGGTGATGAATGGCCCCCTGCCCTTCGGCGCCAAGCTGATGCATGTGTTCGTCGACATGGACCGGATGATCGGCAAGGATTTCGAAGCCGGGCTCGCGCAGCTGAAGAGTCTCGCCGAAAAATCCTGACGCGCGGCGCGCCCGGGGCCATCTGGCGGCGCGGCGATCCGCCGCGGCCGGCGCCACGCCGATGCGCTCAGGCCGCCGTCGCCGCCAGCGCCCCCTGCAAGCGGCGCACCGTCGCATCGGGGCCCAGCACCTCGAGGAAGGCGTCAAGAGACGGCGTCTGCGTGCGGCCGCTCACCGCAACGCGCATCGGCACCGCCAGCTGCGGCATCTTGAGCCCGAATTCGCCCAGCAATTGCTTGATCGCCGCGCCGATCGCCGCCCGGGTCCATTCGACCTGCGCGGCGCGCGCGGCGAAGGCGACCAGCGCCTCGCGCACCGCGCCCTGCAGGTGCTCGCGCAGCAGCTCGGGCGGGATGTGCGGATCGGCGTGGAACAGCATGAGCTCGTCGGCCAGCTCGTCGATCGTCTTGACCCGTTCCTTGTACAGCGCGACCGCCGGGCCGAGCGCCTGTTCGGCATGGGGCACGCCCAGGTGGCGCAGCCGCGCGCCGACCAGGCCGGCAAGACGCACCGGCTCGGCCTCCTTGAGATATTCGCCATTGAGCCAGAGCAGCTTGTCCAGGTCGTACTGCGCCGGCGCGCGGTTGACGTGCTGCAGATCGAACCAGCGTACGAAATCCTCGCGCGAGAACTTCTCGGCGTCGCCATGGCTCCAGCCCAGGCGGGCCAGGTAGTTGAACAGGGCCTCGGGCAGGAAGCCGTCCTCCTCGTACTGCAGCACGCTCACCGCGCCGTGGCGCTTGGAGAGCTTCTGGCCATCGGGCCCGAGGATCATGGGCAGGTGGCCGAAGTGCGGCAGCTCTTCGCCGTCGGCGAGCAGGGCGCGGTAGATGTTGATCTGGCGCGGCGTGTTGTTGACGTGATCGTCGCCGCGCAGCACGTGGCTGATGCGCATGTCGATGTCGTCGACCACCACCGCGAAGTTGTAGGTGGGCACGCCGTCGCCGCGCGCGATGACGAGGTCATCGAGTTCGCTGTTGGCGACGCTGATCGGCCCCTTGACGAGGTCGTTCCAGGCCACCGCGCCCTCGTCCGGATTGCGAAAGCGGATGACCGGCGCCACGCCCGGCGGCGGCGTGCGGCCATGCGCCCGCTCGGGGCGCCAGCGGCCGTCGTAGCGCGGCTTCTCGCCGCGCGCGGTCTGCGCGGCGCGCAGCGCGTCGAGTTCTTCCCGCGTGGCGTAGCAGCGGTAGGCCTTGCCCTCAGTGAGCAGGCGCTCGATGAGCTGGGCGTAGCGCGGCAGCCGCTCGGTCTGGCGGATCGGGCCCTCGTCGTAGTCGAGGTTGAGCCAGGCCATGCTGTCGAGGATGATCCGGACCGCCTCCTCGGTCGAACGTTCGAGGTCCGTATCCTCGATGCGCAGCACGAAGGTACCGCCGTGGTGGCGCGCAAACGCCCAGCTGAAGAGCGCGGTGCGCGCCGTGCCCAGGTGCAGCATGCCCGTCGGGCTGGGCGCCACGCGGGTGCGGACGGGGCGTTCCATGCCGCTTCGCGCCCGGCCTAGCGCACCGCCGGCAGGCCGTCGTCGGCGCCGTGCGCCCCGACCTTGGCGATGCGCAGCAGGTTCGTGGTGCCCGCCATGCCGAAGGGCACCCCGGCGGCGATGATGACGAAGTCGCCCTGCGCCGCGAAGCCTTCCTGCAGCGCGGCGCGGCAGGCCAGATCCGTCATCGTGTTGACGTCGGGCGCTTCGGTGGAGTGCAGCGAGTGCACGCCCCAGACCACGGCCAGGCGGCGCGCCGTGCGTTCGCTGGGCGTGAGCGAGAGGATGGGCGCCTCGGGGCGCTCGCGCGCCGCGCGCAGCGCCGAGGAACCCGACGAGGTGTAGGTGATGGTGGCCTTGGCGCCGACGATGTGCGCGCTTTGCCGCAGCGCCGCGCACACGGCGTCGGCCACGGTGGAGCGCGCCTCTTCGTGGTTGGCGGCCAGCAGGTTGCGGTAGTACGGATCGCCCTCGACCTGGAAGATGATGCGGTCCATCATCGTGACCGCCTCGATCGGATACTTGCCGGCGGCCGATTCCGCCGACAGCATCACCGCATCGGCGCCCTGGAAGATGGCGCTGGCCACGTCGGAGGCCTCGGCCCGCGTGGGTACCGGGCTGGCGGTCATCGATTCGAGCATCTGCGTGGCCACCACCACGGGCTTGCCCTCGCGGCGGCAGGCCCGCACGATGGCCCGCTGCAGGATGGGCACGCGCTCGGGCGGCAGCTCTACCCCCAGGTCGCCGCGCGCCACCATGACGGCGTCGGACACGCGCACGATCTCGTCGAGGCGCTCGATCGCCTTGGGCTTCTCGAGCTTGGTCATGATGAGCGCCCGGTCGCCGATGATGGCACGGGCCTCGGCGATGTCCTGCGGCCGCTGCACGAAAGACAGGGCGATCCAGTCGACGCCCAGGGCCAGCGCGCAATCGAGGTCGCGCAGGTCCTTCTCGGTGAGCGGGGTGATGGGCAGCATGACGTCGGGCACGTTGACGCCCTTGCGGTCGGACAGCCGGCCGCCCACGACGACGCGCGTGCGCGCGTGGTCCTTGCCGCATTCCTCGACCCGCAGGGCGAGCTTGCCGTCGTCGAGCAGCAGGTTCACCCCGGGCACCAGGGCGGCGAAGATCTCCGGGTGCGGCAGGTTGGCGCGCCGCACGTCACCCGCGGCGGGGTCGAGGTCGAGGCGAAATTCCGCGCCGGCCTCGAGCACGATACTGCCCTCGGCGAAGGTGCCGACGCGCAGTTTCGGGCCCTGAAGATCGCCCAGGATGCCGATCGGGCGGCTGAATTCGCGGCCGATCTTGCGCACCGTTTCGAGGCGCGCGCGATGCTCTTCCTGCGTGCCGTGGCTGAAATTCATGCGGAACATGTCGACGCCGGCGACGAACAGGCGGCGGATCATGTCCTCGCTGGAGCTGGCCGGTCCGAGGGTGGCGACGATCTTGGCGTTGCGATTTCTGCGCATGGCGGTCCTGGGGAAGTCCAGGCACGATTGTACGCAAGGCCAGCGGCGCGGGCCGGTGGAAGGCGCACGCACTGCGATGGGACGCAAACGAGGCGCGCGACAATGCCGCATGAAGCTCGCGACGATCGAGTTCCGAGGCTTCCACTCGGAGCCGACTTCGCGCCGTCGATCTTCCCGGCTCCGCGGCCCGCGGCTAGGTCAGCAGTAGGGCCCGAAACACCGCCGCGTTTTCCGGCCAGGGCGGCGCCGGATCGAGTGCGCCGAGCGCGGCGAACAGTTCGGCCGCCGCGCCGCCGGCCAGCGCGCGCGCCACATCGAGCCGGGCGCCACGCACACGCGCTAGCGTATCGGGTGCCAGCCAGGCGCGTTCGCCCGGTCCGTGGTCCCACCTGGCCTGGATCGTGCAGCCGTGGACCGCGGGATGCTCGTCAAGCGACAAGGCAAGCCGCAGGGCCAGCGTTGCCGCGCCCGCGGCCATGCCGCCGTTCGAGACTGGGCCGCCTCCCAGAATGACCGTAGGATTCGGGGCACGGCCGAAGCGCACGCCTTGAAGGGCGATGGCGGCCATCATGGCGGCTACCTCACCGGCCTCGGCCGCGGGTTGCAGGCCGAGTTCCAGGACGGCCAATCCGGCACCGCGGGCACGCGCCGCGGCGCCGGCCAACAGAGCGGCGGGCGACGCGCATTCGGCGGGTGGTGCCGCGTCGAACAAGGCGGCGAGGATGGGCCGGACGGATGGGTCGGTCATCTTAGTGCGGTTGAGTTCCCTTGGCACATGGTTTGCCAAGCCTCGATTTCCGGAATCGGGTGGCAGCCCGTCATCCGGCCAGGGCAATCCAATCGAGCATGGCGCGCAAGGTCGCGCTCACTGCTTGTTGCCTCCTGGCGCAGGCATAGGCGAAAACGTCCCTGGGGCTGCACCTCCGAACATTACGTTGTCGCCGTAGCTGCGAATGATCGCCGTCGCGGCGGGGCCGGACGCCACTGCGTCGGTCGCCGTACTGTTGAAGGTGTTCTGGCCCAGAATCATGATCGCGGTGCCTCCTGAACTGAGGCTGCTCTGACTGACCACGCCCTGGCCGAAGTTGATGATCGTCGTTCGAAGAACGGCGACAAAGACAATGCCGTTGGTAATCGTCGCGTCGGCCATGATGCCCACGCCGGCGCCGTAGAAGCCAGTACCCAGAATCTCCGAATCCGCGACTTGCACGGCGGTGTATCCGGCTTGAGCATTGGTCACGGCAATGCTTGGGGAGCCGTTCTGACGAAATTTCGAATGCGAGATGGTCGCCGACACCGACCCGGACAGCGATACGCCATTTTGGTTACGGCGAAAGGTCGTCCCGTCGATCGTGATGACACCGCTGGACGCACTGGCGCCGATGCCGGCACCAAGAAAATTGGCGAACTCGCAGTTCTCGACGGTCAGGCTGCCGCCGGCGGAAAACACGATGCCATTGAGTCCACCACCGAAAGTTGCTTGGGTCGGACCTTCCCCAACGAACGTCAGCCCTTTGAGCACGACATTGATGAACGGCGTATCGATGACGACGCCATTGCCCGACGTGACCGAAATGCCGGCGTACACCCCGGCGGGTGCAGTGATGGTTAGCGATTGCGTGATCGTCAGCGGGCCGTAACCGGCGGAGTCCAGCACGACGATCTCGCCGCTGGGAGCCGTTGCGGCGGCCGCCGCGGCAAAACTGCGACAGGGTGCGCTGATCGAACACACATTGGCGTCGCTTCCCGAGGCGGACACGAACGTGCGAATGGCCGTGGCCGCCGATGCTGGAAGGGCGGCGAGCAAACCGGCAAGAACCGCGACTGCATGGACCTTTTTCGCAAGTGAGGGCACGGGGACTCCTTCGATGGACGGTGCAATGCGTTGAATTCGGCGAGGGGGAAGGAAGGCCCGAGAGCGGGCAAGGAAAGCGGATATCGTCTTTGTCCGCAACGATACCGTGGTTCGCGTGAAAAGCGCCGATGGAAGCCTTGCCGATGGATAACGTCGCTTGCTGCGGAGCGAGCGACTCGCACCCTCCCTGCCGACCGCGCGCCGGCCTGAGCGGACCGAGCCCGGTCAGTGCAACTGCGGATATGTGCCCAGAGGAATCCCCACTACCTGTTCCGTGTTCCCGGTAAAGGAGAAATACATATCGGCCTCAAGCTTGGCGTCCTTGGGCGCGCTCAGCACCGAAGGATTCATGTTGCACGCCGTGCCAACCACCAGCCTCAAATCGTACGCCGGCGCCTCGCCGGCATTGCATGAGAACGCAGCCACGAACACGCGTGGTCCATTCTCGGTCTTCGCAAAGACATTGGCCTGGATCCACCCCGATACCACCGAGTTCGAGCGCATCCAGAAGTACAACTTTCCCGGATCGATGGAACCCGAGGAATCGACCGCATCCTGCTGCATGAAGCCCAGCATGAAGTTGACCGTGATGGTCTGATCTCTTGTCGGCCCGGCGGAAGAGCTCGACGTCGCGAGAAGCGCGAGTGCGATCCCGGCAAGGAACCGAAATGACTTCATGTGGCGCTCCGGAATTCGCTTGGGTTGGACGAGAACTTAGGCCACGAGCGTATGGGCGTTTTATGACGCCATTGCTTGGCGGTGACTCTTGCGTGACTCGGGCGCTTGAAGAGCCGTAAGAACGAAAGGTGCTGACGCGCCCATGAATCGCCGCGGACGTAGGCCCTCCTTCGCTGAAGCTACGGAGGGCATCCTGCTTCGCGATTTGGCAGGGCTCGTCCTGCGTAGCGCGTCAGCGCGAAGCAGGATGGTGGGCGGTACAGGGTTCGAACCTGTGACCCCTGCCGTGTGAAGGCAGTGCTCTACCGCTGAGCTAACCGCCCCGGGTGCGCCGGAGGGGGCGAATCTTAGCGCAGTGCACCCCGGAAAGCACGGAACCGGCCAGTGCGGCGCCTTGAGCGTGGTCGATCAGTGCAGCCGCCACACCAGCGGCCGGCGCAACTCCTTCTCCAGCGCGTCGAGCCAGGCCTCGTGGGCCGCCGCCTCTTCCGCGGTCGCCTCCACCACGATCAGCCGGTCGGCCGCGACCGGCGCGGCGTCCTGGGTGCGCGCCGCCGGCGCGGTGTCCATTTCCAGGCTGTCCTGGCCGCGCGTCATCGCCAGGTACACCTCGCCCAGCAGGCCGGCGTCGAGCAGGGCGCCGTGCAGCGTGCGGTGGCGGTTGGAGATGCCGTAGCGCTCGCACAGCGCATCGAGCGAATTGCGCTTGCCGGGGTGCAGTTCACGGGCCAGGCGCAGCGTGTCGGTGACCTGGGCGCAGTGCTCGGCGAACGGCGGCCGGCCCAGGCGGCGCAGTTCCTCGTCGAGGAAGGAGACGTCGAAGGGCGCGTTGTGGATGATCACCTCGGCGTCGCGCACGAATTCGAGCAGTTCCTCGAGGACCTCGGCAAAGAGCGGCTTGTCGGCGAGGAACTCGCGGGTCAGGCCGTGCACCGCGAGCGCGCGCTCGTCGCTGTCGCGCTGCGGGTTGAGGTAGCGGTGCAGGCGCCGGTCGGTGAGGCGGCGGCCGACGATCTCGATGGCGCCGATCTCGACGATGCGATGGCCGTCCTTGGGCTCGAGGCCGGTGGTTTCGGTGTCGAACACGATCTGCCGCATGCGTCTTATCCGCCCAGAACCTGCGCCACGCCGCGATTGGCCAGCGCATCGGCGCGTTCGTTGCCGGCGTCGCCGGCGTGGCCGCGCACCCAGCGCCATTCGACCTCGTGGCGCTGCACCTCGCGATCGAGGCGCTGCCACAGCTCGACGTTCTTCACGGGCTTGCGATCGGCCGTCTTCCAGCCACGCCGTTCCCATTGCGGCAGCCACTCGGTGATGCCATTCTTCACGTACTGCGAGTCGGTGTGCACCACCACCCGGCAGGGGCGGGTGAGCGCGGCGAGGGCCTCGATCACGGCCTGCAGTTCCATGCGGTTGTTGGTGGTGTCGCGCGCGCCGCCGAAGAGCTCGCGCTCCTTGCCGCCGCTGCGCAGGATGGCGCCCCAGCCGCCCGGGCCGGGGTTGCCCTTGCAGGCGCCGTCGGTCCAGATCTCGACCAGGCTAGGCGCGGCCTGGGCGGGCGCGTCGGCGACCGGCGGTGCGGAGGCAGCCGGGCTCTTCTCGGCAGCGGGCAGCAGGTCGACCGAACGGGCGTGCCTCATTCGTTGCCCGGCTCGCCGGGCGTGCGGCCGGGACCGTCGCCGCGCGGCGCGTCGGGCCGCGACGGGTCGGCCGGCCGCGGGCTGCCGCCGGCCAGGCGCGCGGCGACCGCGTTTTCGGCCTGCAAGACGAGCTGGCGCACGGCCTCGCGCACCACCTGCGGCGCCAGCACGGGCGGGTGGGCCCCGATCGCCGGCACGTTCTGCCCGGCGAGCTGCGCCACCGGCGCCGGCACCAGCACCGTGCGGCGCTCTTCGCGGCGGCGGCGGATCGGCCCGACCAGGCGCATGCCGTGGACCCGCTTGAGCGCGGTGAGGGCATACACGCTGCCCAGCACGGGCCACCAGCGATCGCCCGCCTTCTCGAGGAAGGCGTAGCGCGACAGCCACGCCGGGCTGCGCACCGGCGGCGCATAGCAGCCGAAGCGGCCGCGATTGACCTCGAAGGACAGCAGCTTGAGCCAGTCCTTGAGCCGCGACAGCGCGATCAGCTGGCTCGAGCGCGGCAGGAAGGGGCGCAGTCCGACGCGGCCCATCCAGTGGTGCGCGCCCCACAGGCTGGCCGGATTGAAGCCGGTGATGACCAGCTGGCCTTCGGGCATGAGCACGCGGTCGACTTCGCGCAGCACGCGGTGCGGTTCCTCGGCGAATTCGAGCACGTGCGGCAGCACGAGCAGGTCGATCGACTGCGACGAGAACGGCAGTTCGTCGAAGCGCGCCACCACGGCCACCTCGCGGCGCCCGGCCAGCGTCCGTTCGATCTGCGCCGGCGTGCGCGGCGCGCTGTCCAGGGCGATGCAGCGCAAGGGCATGCGGTTCTCGCGCAGCGCGTCGATCTGCGGCATGCCCAGCTGCATGGCGTGGTAGCCGAAAATGTCCGGCACCGCGGCGTCGAACAGGCGCTGTTCCCACTCGAGAACGTAACGCCCGGGCGCCGATTCGAGGAAATCGCCAAAGCTCGATATAGACTGGGGTTCGTTCATGCCGTCCTCCCCTGACCTGCCAACCGCGCGCACACTCCGGCCATCATGACTCCGCATCCGCCCACCGCGCCATCGGCCGACCTGCCCGATGGACTGCACATCGACCCGATCCCGGCCTTCCAGGACAACTATATCTGGACCCTGGCCCGCGGCGGGCGCGCCGTGGTGGTCGACCCGGGCGATGCCGCGCCGGTCCTGCGGGCCCTGCTCCAGCGCGACCTCACGCTCGACGCTATTGTAGTCACGCACCACCACGCCGATCACGTCGGCGGCGTCGCGGCGCTGCTGCAAGAGCGCGCCGTTCCGGTGCACGGCCCGGCGCAGACGCCCTACACGGGGGTGACCCATCCGCTGGCCGCGGGCGACGTGGTCAGCCTGCTGGGCTACCCGTTTCGCGTCCTGGCGGTGCCCGGCCATACGCTCGACCACATCGCCTACTGGAGCCCCGAGCTCGCCGTCCTGTTCTGCGGCGACACGCTGTTCGCGGCGGGCTGCGGCCGGCTGTTCGAGGGCAGCCCGGCGCAGATGCACGCTTCGCTGAGCCGGCTCGCCGCGCTGCCGGCCGCCACCCGGGTCTACTGCACGCACGAATACACCCTGGGCAACCTGCGCTTCGCGCGCGCCGTCGAGCCGGGCAATCTTGCGCTGCAACAGCGCCAGTCGGCCGCGATCGCCCAGCGCGAACGCGGCGAACCGACCGTGCCGTCGAGCATCGCCCTGGAGCAGGCCACCAACCCCTTCCTGCGCTGTGCCGAGGAGTCCGTCCGGCAGGCCGCCCGGCCGCTGCTCGGTGCCGCGCCGGCCGACGACCCGGTCGCAGTGTTTGCAGCGATTCGGGCGTGGAAGGACCGCTTTTGAGGCGATCGGCAGGCTTGCGTGGCCGTTAGCGAACACCTACACTCGATGTAGGCTTGCTGTTCCTGTATCCGTCGTACCTGTTTCGTACCAGGTTCGGTTACAGGTTTGGTACCTTCTGGTTCCTGTTTGACCCCAAGGCCGGAGTCCCTTTGATCGGACCGTCGACGCGCATCCGAGCGGTATTGCTTGCGACCCTGCTGGGCCTGGGCCTGGGCGCGGTCGCGCCGTGCGCCGCGGCGCAGGCCGGCATGGCCGAGGCCGCCAGCGCCGAATTCGGCTTTCCCAGCGGGCCGGGCCTCGACGTCGCCGCGCCCGTGCTGTCGCTCGATGGCGCGGCGCTCAAGGAGGCCGGGGCAACGCCCGCAGCACCTTCGGCCAACTCGATCGATGGCGCGGCGCGTACAGCGGGAAATGCGGCCACGGGTTCGCCCGCAAGTGCGGCCACAAATGCGCCCGCCAATGCGGCGGCGAATGCCGCCGCGAATGTCTCGGCAACCGCTGCCTCGGCCGATGCCGCCACGGATGGCCCGGCGCGGCCTGGCACCGCTGCGGGTTCCTCGGCCGCGGCCAGTCCGGCCGCGCCGGCCGGCGACGCGGCCGCCGGCGCGCAGCCACGGCCAGCCGAGCCGACCCTGGGCGTTCCGGTGCTGGTCGACAGCGCCGCCGACGGCTCGGCCTTGAATACCGACGAGCGCGACCTCTGGGCCCGCATCCGGCGCGGCTTCAAGATGCCCGACCTCACCAACAAGCGCGCGCAATCGAGCACGCGCTGGTATGCCGCACAGCCCGATTACATCGCCCGCATGACGACACGGGCCAGCATGTACCTGTATCACATCGTCGACGAGATCGAGAAGCGCGGCATGCCCACCGAGCTGGCGCTGCTGCCCTTTGTCGAGAGCGCCATGCAGCCCGATGCGGTGTCCTGGGCCCATGCGGCCGGGCTGTGGCAGTTCATCCCGTCGACCGGCA
>Ga0075030_100002802_pt1 | contig 15863 bp, 12 predicted proteins | sample LitLauG_LLR_2012_FD_71393 | JGI IMG/M metagenome (GOLD analysis project Ga0075030, IMG submission 71393) | Freshwater sediment microbial communities from Pennsylvania, USA - Little Laurel Run_MetaG_LLR_2012 | ecosystem: Environmental > Aquatic > Freshwater > Creek > Sediment | place: USA... | reverse complement strand
TCGCAAATAACGATCCGCAGCGAGGTCTGTTTCCATCGAGAATTCCCACCTGAAGGCAGTTGGTCATCGACTCTGTGCAGTGTCACTGCCCCGGAGTCCGCAGTATATAGTGCCATTGAACTCATTACAGAGTGGGTTGCCTCCCCGTGCGCGGAAGGATTGCAAGATATAGGATCATTTTGACGGTATGAAGCGCCAGCTCGAGGAAGGGATTCGTTTACTGGCTTAGCGATCCCAATTGTAGGACGCCATTTGATCGATTACTTAAATTGCGCGGAACCCGCGGTGGTGGAATTCACGGATTTCGGCGATTGTCGGAAAGGTGAAATAGGAACTCTGGGCGACATTCAGGGGAATCGGCACTGTAGAATTAGACTCGACTTGACGGAGGACGCTCGCCATGCAGTGTGCCCCATGGCGTTTGGACCGCTGAATGAGCCTGTCAAGGGTTTCGCCAGGTTCAATGGTTTGTTCATCCTGGAAGAGTGCATCTCCTTCGTCAATCTTGGCGACCATGTAGTGGATGGTAAGGCCAACGGTCTTCTCGCCATGAAACATCTGCCAAAACGTCGGCATCATGCCCTTATATCTGGGGAGCGGAGCATGGTGAATGTTGATTGAGCCCTTAGGAGCAATCGCAAGAAGCGGTTCCTTGACAATGTACGGACACGCAACCGAAATCAGCAGATCTGGAGCTCGCTGGCGCACTGATTCAACGAATTCTGGTGCGTTGGGAGTTCCAATCTGCAAGTGCGGGATACTATAGGCGCGGCAGAGCTGAGCCAGCGTCGAAAAATGTGATGCACCGGCTTTTTTCGGAAGTTTTCCGGATACTTTCGCAACCGCGAATCGCGTCAGCAGGCGCGCCATCCCCGTGACCCCGTACAATTGAGTCAGTTCCCTGATCATTTGCCCGCGGGGACGCTTCCCCATAGTTGCCGAAGAGGCGATGTGAACTATGTCGAATTCGGCCGCGTAGTGACGAACAAATTCTTCGAAAAACGGCAGCACATACAGCGGATCATCCTGGGTCAAGAATTCGATTCGCATGGTTGGTCAGGATCTGACAGTCTCCCAAACGACATACTTCTTGCCTCTGAACACTTCGATGACACTGACAAAGGCGGCCGCATTCAATGTACAAAAATAGAGCGGAATACCCAGGGGTTTCCACAGCCGCTGAATTGGAACTACCAGGGAGAGGAGAGTAATGGCGTAAAAGACAGCCTGCGGCAAGAGGAACACCCGATATACAGGTTGCCTCCAAAGGAAAAGATTGCTAACCAGGAGCATGAAAAGAAGAAATGGAACAAGCCAGCGAAGGACCTTATGGGACCACAGTTGGAAAGACACCCATCCAGACTTCCAGGGTTTCAATAGCTCGGGCACACTCAGCAAACCACCTATGCCTCGTGTTACCACGCGTACGCGCATCGAGAATTCTTCTGACGTCGACTGCGTGGTCTCCTCATATGCTAGTGCTCTGTCCTCAAAAACCACGCGATATCCTTTGCGGATTGCATGCAGGGGCTGAACCAGATCACTGATTACTTCAGGAGCGAGTGGTGTATAGGCCTCGCGGCGCACGGAATAGATGCAGCCACAACAGCCGCTGATCGTTTGAATCCGGGATTGCATCATTTTAATGAAGTTTTCATAGTTCCAAAAAGCCACGGTCCCCAGTCCGGTGGGCGACTTGCCCTGTGGATCGAAGTATTGATACCGTCCGCTGGCTCCCCCTACTTGTGGATCCACGTAGTTTGAAGCAAGGTAACGAAGCGCTTGGGGATGGTAAATGGTCGTCGCGTCGGAAAAGATCAATATCTCACCTTGTGCAACTTGTGCGCCTTCATTCTGCGCGTTTGTCTTGCCCTTGCGCCCCTTGACCTTAAGCAATCGAACGCGTGGATCGGAAAATGCTTCCACAATCTCATCTGTTCTATCGGTTGAACCATCGGAAAGTACGATAATTTCCTTTTTGTCCGCCGGATAATCCAACGCCAGGGTCCGCTCAAGCTTATTTCGAATTCCCCCCTCTTCGTTGTAAGCCGCGATCAATATGGACAGAAATGGCGTATGGTTTGGCACAGGCTTCCGTCGGCGAAAAAAGGGGAACAGCACCGCAAGAAGGAGCGGGTAACCGGCGTAAACATAAAGGAGAGCCGCTACGGAAGCCCAAAAGATAATCTGTGCACCTTGTGCCATTTCAACTCCGCCTCGCCGCAAGCAATCCCTCGTAGTGGCCGACTAGCTGTTGAATCATGACTTCAGCCGTGAACCTGTTCTCCACGATCTTTCTGCCCGCTGATCCCATCTCTCGGGCCGAAACTGGGTTATTCAAGAGTCTCTGAATCCGGTCTGCCGCAGCCTTATGGTCTTCGCTTTCTATAAGATACCCGCTGCAGTCTTCCTCGACTGCCTCGGTATTTCCTCCCACGCGTGTCGCAACGCATGGCAATCCGCAGGCCATCGCCTCGATCAGCGCATTCGAGAACCCCTCACTCCGGGAAGGCAGGAAGAAAATATCGCAGTGAGGCAAGACAGAAAGTACATTCTCGGACTCACCTAGAAATCGTACCTTGTCTTGAATCCCGAGTTGCACCATGCGTTCCTCTAATTGTCGGTAGTATTGCGGTTCGGAATTCCGACCCATGACAAGAAACACGGCCTCCGGATGGTGCCGACCGACAATTGCAGCCGTTTCGACCAATACATCTATCCCTTTCACGGCGCGAATGTTTCCAACAGTCACGATCAGTCGGGTTTCTGGTCCTAAACCCATCTGGCTACGGAGATGCCCACCGCCGTTTCGATTGATTGCCTTGGCCAACTCGATCCCGTTGTAAAGAGTTTTGACCTTGCTTGGAGAAAGCCGGTCCCGCTCAATGCAAAATTGTCGAACTTTATTAGAAACAGTCAACACCAGATCAAAAGCGGGATTCATAAACCGATAACCGATGTCATGTTTGACCGATCGTAAGAATCCCATGTCGCGCCGGCTAGACACAAGAATGCGCTTTCCGCCGATCTTGCTTATCAGTCCAGCCCACAAATCGGAGGTCTCGTGAAAGGTGTGCACGATCCTGACTTCTTCTCGTTCGAGAAAATTACGAAGCGCAAAGCATGTCTTCACTGCGGTTCGATCATACGTCCGACGTAGCGGATAGACGATGTGCGAACACGGCAGGTTCTGAAATAACCCGATCCTCGTGTCGATCTTAAACGTCACCAAAGAGCATCGAAAACGCTCCTTAGGGAGCAAGCGAATCGTATTCAAGAGCATTCGCTCGGCGCCCCCACTCTCACAAAGTTGGTCGATCACAAAGAGAACGTGAATGCGTTCTTGCGAGATATCTGGACGAATTGGCAACGACGGGATCATGACTGAGGGATGTGAATTATGAAGAGCTGTAGTGATGTTTTGGCTTCCCCATTTCTAAGGAGCAGCCCAGATTTCGGATGTCCGGAATGCATGCAGCTTGACACCGTTCTGGCTTTACGCTTCGCTTTTTACTTTTCCAGTATCATTCATGCGGCACTTGACCTGGAGCGATTGGCTCGTGATCCGCATGATCGCACAAGGATTTCCGATCCCGGTTGGAATTGGAATCTGCCATCGAAACCTGTTTAGTCGTATGCAATATCGATCTATCGATTAGATCGAGAAGTTCCGCTCGCGCATCCCAACGGTATTCCTCGCTCGAACGTTTTCTGCCAGCCGTACCTAGAATCCTGCGGAGGGAAGAGTCCGAGAGCAATCGACGCAATCCTGCGGCAATCGCGTCTGGATTGTCAGGATCAACGAGATAACCTGTCACCCCGTCCTCGATAGCCTCAACCGCCCCGCCCGATTTGCCCCCAACAACTGGTTTTCCTGCTGCATTTGCCTCGAGAAATACGATCCCGAAACCTTCCAGGTCGCCGTTGGCTTCTTGACGATTCGCTAAAAGCATGATGTTACATGAATTGTAGAGATCCGGAAGCTGCTCCCCTGATATGAATCCCGCAAGAGTTACGCGCTTCTGAAGCCCCAACTCTTCAACCTGCAGCCGAATCCGGGATTCTTCCGGCCCCGTACCCACGATAAGATAGTGTGCGTCGGGAAACTCGCTGCACACTTTCGCAAATGCTTTCAGCGACGCACGGTGCCCCTTGCGAGGAACCAGGCGAGCCACCGTGAGGATGACTGTCTTTCCTTCAAGGCCATATCGTCGAACCAAGTCCGGAATTGGCGGTCCCGGTTGAAATCGAATGGAGTCCACACCTGGGGTAATCTTGTGGATGCGCTGTTTGGGGACCCCGATTCGCAAGAGATGTTGTTTCGCAAATTCTGAATTAGCAATCACCGCATCCGCCGTTCTGTACATCATATTGCGTATGCGCGGCTGGTATCGATAACAATCAGTTTGGGTTATTTCTTCCCCATGGCAGTAGAGGATGTATGGGATGTTAAATACTTTTTTCAAGGCAAACGCTATTAATCCTTGAGGATAGAGGTCCCCAGCATGGATGATATCTGGAGAATTCTTCAACACAGACCAAAGTGCTTGCAGAAATGGACCCATCCCCTTGGGGAGTTCCCAATATTTCCAGGATGCAAGAGGCTTGAATCGTCGCTCGATGTGAAAGATTCCCGTCGAAGCGTGGCGGTCGAACTCCTGCCACCCAGGAACCTTCTTTGTCAGTACCCTAACTTCCGAATTGCCCAGGGCGATAAGCTCACGATAGATGTTGTAGTAGTACTCCCGTGATCCGCCGGCATGAGGAAGAAACGCATCAGTCAGGAGCAGAATCTTCCTCCGTTGACCGTGCGACAGCTGAGAGCCTATTGCCTTGCGTCCTGGCAATGAACCTTCCGGATTCGGCATCTGACTCCCACTTGGCTCAGCGGCTACCGCGGCATTTTCCATATTCGATGTCTCACTGAGCTCCACGCCGCAGAAGGACGACCTTGACCGTTTCGAAGAGTATGGCGGCGTCCACAAACAATGAAAGATTTTTCAAGTAAAACAAATCGAGCTCTAATTTGCCCTTGGCGTCCTCTAAGTTTGCGCTGTATCGAAATCTTACTTGCGCCCACCCGGTAAGACCAGGACGTACGGAATGTCGCAGGTTAAAGTAAGGAATTTTTTCTGATAGCATTTCGCAGAAAACCGGACGCTCCGGACGCGGCCCGACAAGACTCATCTCTCCGCGAAATACATTGAACAATTGGGGAACCTCATCGAGCCGGGTCTTTCTTAAGAATCGGCCGACTCGCGTGACTCGACTGTCTTGCTGCACGGCCCACTGAGGCCCATTTTTCTCGGCATCCTGAATCATCGAGCGAAATTTGAGCAGCTGAAACTCGCGCCCCCGGTAGCCCATGCGTGTTTGGCGAAATAAAATAGGCAGCCCTGACTCAAGGTAAATCGCAATGGCAATAAACGGTAGGAGAGGTGACACCAGCAGAAGGAGAATCGCAGAGACCAGGATGTCCATCGTGCGCTTGGCGGCCAAAACAAGTGAAGACTTTTTGAAACCATCCGACAATATCAGCCAACTCGGAGAAAGGTGCTCGAGAGTGATTCGGCCTGAAAGCCGCTCAAAACAACTGTGAACGTCTTCAACCCGAATTCCCGCAAGTTTCAGATTCAACAATTCCCGAACCGGAGTGCCACCCCTGCGTTCTTTTAGGGAGAGTACTACTCGATCGATTTTTTCACGCGCAACAATTTCCTCAACCTCCTCGGTGGCACCGATGATCCGCGGGTTGACCAGTGATTTCCCGATGTCCAGTCCTCGCTCATCCAGAAATCCCACAACCTTCATATTGTATTCTGGGTGGCCAAGAACATGTTTCACTAGCGATATGCCACCCTCACCTGTTCCAAGGATCAGAACGCGCTCGTCGCCTTTTGCTAGCAGATTCGTAGCGTTGGCCGAAAGCCGCCAACTCAGAAGGAGGACGAACATCAACGGCGCTGCCGTCAATGCAATTCCCCGGCCGAGACTCGCTCCAGGCGCGATAAAGTAGATGACCGCTAACGCCAAACATGCTGTGCCTAGCGCTTGCATGGTGTGGGCCAGAAGATCAGCACGCCGGCGCACGACGCTAAAATCGTAGAGATCGTTAAAATAAAGCGACATCCAACAAACAAACGTTACGACGCCAATCTTGGCCCAGACAACACCCTCACGGAGACCGACATGGAGTGTTTCGGGAAGGCGCCCTGCTGCGGCGAGCCACAATGCGCAGATAGTGGCAACGATATCCACGCACATCAGCAGGAGCGTTCTGGTTGGGACCTCATGTGATCCGATTCGCGGCATTGTTCCTAAGTTTTGGGAGGAGATTCGCTGAAGGGAGACTCCCCCAAAATCCTATCTTCCGAAGCCTTCCACCACAACTTAGAAGGTGCAATTAGGTGACCACTGTTTGCTCATTAAAATCTTTAGTTTAAATAACTTACGTAGGCTGTTGGGACGCCCCTTGTGGCCCTAGGAAAAACTCTTCTCGTTCTTGTCCACTGGCGTTCACAGCTCTCAGAGGCGATAGTTCGAGGTTGGAACTGACACACCGCGAAGGCCAGCATCTGAGATCGGGTGGACCCGGGGGAGCTTACTTCGCCCGATGCTTGACAGCCTGCTTCTGCACATTCCCATACCCATGGGCATAATAGCCACCGTATGAATCAACCTCTTCTACGGCATTCAAAACTACTCCGATTACATTGCTCTTTCGCAGCTCTTGGCGGGCCTTCTGCGCCATGGCCGAAGGAGTTGATTTGGAACGCACGACTAAGAGCACACCATCCACAAATCCGGCCAATACACTCGCATCCGCAACCGGTAAGCACGGCGGTGAATCAACAATGACCCAATCGAACAAGGGTGCAATTCGATCGAGTAATTTTTGTAGACGCCCGTTTGAGAGCAACTCACTCGCGCTGCTCCCTGCGCTACTCCCACCTGCGACAAAGCAGATATTGCCTTCCTGACCATGCTGAATGATCTCCGCCTCCGTCGCTTCGTCGCGAAGATACTCAGAGAGCCCAGGCGAGAGCGGAGCGCCTAATGGGAGATGCAGTCTCGCACTTCGCAGATCTCCATCAATTAGGAGGACCTTTCGATCCCGCTCCTGGGCGATTGCTTGCGCAAGGTTGGTCGCGACAAAGGTCTTCCCTTCTCCAGCCACCGCGCTCGTAACCATCACTCTCTTAAGCGGCGAAACATCCCGCATTTGATAAAGCCGCGTGCGCAATGTGCGGAACTGCTCTGCCCCTTCATGTGGACTATGACTCTCCGAGAATACGATCGTGTTTGGATCAGGTTGCCACACTGGTTCAGCGCATTGCTTCAGGAGGTCGTCAAATCGCAGGTATTGTCCTGAGATTCCGGCATGCGTGGGGCGCAGTGCAGACTGATGCTGTTCTGTCACCGGGGTGGGAAGGATCTCTTTCGGCGCTGGCGGAATGTGGGCCTCGCGCTCCAGTTCCTGGCGCACGATGGGCGAATCCAGTGTTTTCTCACCGTGGGCCTTTTTCAGAGCCTCGTAAATCTTGCTCATGATTTCCTTTCCCGCAGGGTTGTCGCAAGAGGCTTCGGCTGGTCCTCTGGCCGCAAAATCGTGAAAAGATCCCGAAGAAGTCCTTGTACTCGCTCTCCAGGTTCCTTAGTCATGTCCGACCAGGCCCCTGGAACGGCTATTGGTGATACTTGGTCCAATTGAAATTCCTTCGCAATATCCTCGACGATATTTGCAGGAATCGGCTTAATCCCTTCGGCAAAGGAATTGATCAAAGCGTGCTCACAGAGGAGATTGACAACACGCGGGATTCCTTTGGCATAGTGATTAATCGTATCAATAGCCTCTTTGGAAAAAATAGGCTGTCCGTTTCCGCCTGCGATCCGCAAGCGCTCGGCGATGTAGCCATACGTTTCTTCGTGACTAAGAGGCGTCGTCCGGCACCGGAAAACGATTCTCTGTCTCAATTGACGCAACTGGGGCTGCATCAGTTTTTGCTCTAACTCGGGTTGCCCGGAAAGGACAATTTGCAGTAGTTTTTCGCTGGACGTTTCTAGATTGGTAAGCAGACGAATCTCTTCCAATAACTCGTCAGAAAGATTCTGTGCCTCATCCACGATCAGCACCGTGGTCTTCCCTGCCCGATAACGTTGCAACAACCATTGGTTGAGCTTCAAGAGAACTTGACTTTTTATGCGCGTCTCGCATGGAATTCCCAACTCCGCCATCACAAAGTCAAATAGTTGGCTAACATTCTGTAATTGGGAATTAAAGACGAACGCGGTTGCAACGTCTCGTTCCCGAAGCCAATCGAGTAGCCGATTGAGTAGTGTTGTTTTTCCAGTTCCGACTTCGCCGGTCAGCAATAGAAAACCCTTACGGCTCTCGATGCCGTAAGTCAAAGCCGATAGAGCTTCCTGAGTGGACTTCGTCAAATACAGGTAGCGCGGGTCCGGGCTAAAATTGAAGGGCCGATCTTTCAACCCAAAAAAGTTTTTATACATTCTCGGTTAAACTCCGACTTTCATAGTGATTTGCTCAACTGTTTGCTCCGGAGTTCTCTTTGCGGAGCCACTGTTGCCGTTTACTCTCACCGGTTTTATCGCCGGAATCACCGCCAGAGTTGGCAGCTTCAGGAGATGCTCTACATCTTTGTCGGTCTTTAGAGTCGTATCCTGGGCCTCCAACAGGAATGCGATTGCCAAGCCAAAACCTAGCCCTCCGGCAAGTCCCCCAAAGGCAAATAAACGCCTGTTTGGAAAGGTGGGCTGCTGGGGCAGGCTAGGTGGATCCAGTACTCGAAATTGCTCTCCTTGCTGACGCCGGAGCAAATCACGAGACATCTCAGAATCGTTTTGCTTTTTCAGTAGGTCTGTGTAGATGTTGAGAGCTGTTTGATAATCGCGGGTGAGCGCTTTGTACTGCTGGGCTACGGCAGGCGTCAGCTCCAATTTTCCCTGAACTCGGCTAATCTGCTCCCGAAGGCGCAATTGTTCGGCCATTCTGTCATGAATAGTCACGTCGCTTTGGTGAAGCTGTGCGCGTAACTGTTGAGCCTGCGGTGTATCAACCGACGCTCCAGGCTTTTCCGTCTCGTTATCAGCGTGCGCGGGCGCGGCTTGCTCATTCATCCTTTGCCGAAGTTGCGCTATTTCATTCTTGACCTTTGAGACGTCCGGGTGTTCGTCCGTGTACCGAGTCCGCAAGTTGGCGAGCTGGTCTTGGAGGGCGGCGAGCTGCCGCGAGAGAGCATCAGGGTTGCCAACCGTTTGCGATAGTTTGGCGGTGGCTACTTGTTGGCTAAGAGCTGATTCTAAAAACAATTTATCTTGTTGGGCTCGATTTATGGATTGCGTGACCGAATCAAGTTGAGAAGCTAATCCTGTCAGCAAGCTGAAATTGGTCTGCGCTTCATCGGGAAGGGCTCCGGTGTAACGTCTCTGGAACTCTGCGAGTTTGGCATCCTGATCATCCAGCTTCGACTTTGCTTCTTGCAGCTGCCTGTTAATAAAGTCTGTTGTGTCCTCTGCTTTCCGCTCGCTCACAATTACATTTTGCTGAAGAAACATAGAAGTGATCTCAGTACAAATCTGCTGTGCTAGCTGAGGTTGGCCAGCTATTACGTCAATCGTAAACCCAGGCAAACCACTCGCATTTGTGCGATCCATCGGTCTGACCGCGCTCACGTCAATTGAGCTTCGGAGGCTCCCGACCAATTCTTCCATCGAACGCTTGCTGCGATCCTCCCGATATAGATTAAATTTCTCTATAATCTGCTGAAGTCTCGTCCTGCTGAGAATCTCTTCCCGCATCGTTGCTAGGCGCTGATTTGTGTCACCGCCAATTGGCCTAACAAGTTCTGAAGATACTGCGGGCGCCTCAACCAAAACCACGGTCTCGGACTTATAGCGTGCCGGCAGAAAGAGTGAGACCGCGTAAGCGCTCACCGAAAAAACCACGGCAGGGATGATCAAGAGCCACTTGCGGCGCCGCAAGATGGTCTTGTAATCCTCAATCGTCATTTCATGCTGACCAATCATTGCAATCCCGACCCTTTCTCAACTTCTTTGAGATTCTAAATCCCCTATTCGAGCACGATCGGTCGAAGTCCCCAGTTGTAACCGATGCTCACCGTACTACTGAACGAGCTGACTCCGCACGCGGGCACCGTGCAAAGCGAGTCCAGGTTTGACTGGCCTGATGCGCCGTAGGCAATATAAAGGCTCCCATAACGCACGAAGTTCCTGCTTACTTGAACAGATGCAAACCACGACTGCGGTGTAGCGGAGTTGGCATCGGGCATCGTCTGCTGGAGTGCCCGGTTTCTCGAGTAGCCTGACGAAATGACACCCTCCCAATCCTTGTTTACTGAATGATTGAGGCTGCCGGAGAATAAGTTAGTCTCCGCTCCCGGGAGGAGTCCACTGCCTCCAGTTAACGAGTGGTTATAACTGAATCCCATCCCGAAACGTCGATATTGGTACTTCAAAGAGGACGAAGCCGTCCAACTTGCCACGCTGCTCGGACCTGCCAGCGCTGATTTGAAGAGGATCGCGCTTGGTCCGCCAGCAACTTGAAAACTCAGTCGCCCCGTGATCCTTCGGGCATACGAAAACTGAACGCTGTGATTCTCAATGCGCTGATCAAGACCAGAAAGCATGACTGCATTAAATCCGTAAAATAGTGCGATGGTGTTCTTTCGATCCAATGAGTAGTTATAGCCACCCTGAAAGTTTGCGTAACTGCTATTTTGGAATCCAGCATCGACGAAATCTAGGAGCCCATAAGAGCCTGCGAAGGTGAGTGAAGACCGGTGGCTGAGCGCATAATCTAGTTCCCCTATGACTGAGTTGCTGATTTGAGGAGAGCCACTAATCAGAATGGACTGGCTTGGGAGAAAGTCGTTGCGAAAACCGGAATTTGAACCAACCCCGTTGCCCAGCCCCACCCCCAGGGTGTTCAAACTACCTAACCCTGCGAATCCGAAAGGTGATTGCGGAGTATAGCTAAACTGGTCACCAAACATCGTGGACCAACGCCCCCAATGAATAGAGTCAGAGAAATGAAAGTTTTGAACGGCCGACCACCCGATATTCGAATCGTTCGAAAATGATCCGCCAGTCGTATAATCGAGTGAAAGATTTGATCGCCCCGAAGATCGGTTCAGCGCCAGGCGTCCCGTCAAATAAGTGGTCTCTATTACACTCGGGTCATAGGGCTGGTTGGAATTGTAAGGGTTAAACTGTGCCTGAGTTGAGATGCCGAAGCTAGGCAATAGGAGGCTATGTCCTGAGGCCGGCAATCCGAGTGTTAGATTTTCTGCACCAGAAAGAGAATTTGTATCCGCGACAACCTCTTGGCCTCCCATCATAGGAAAACCGCTAGCTGCTTCCTTTGGGGCGGCCCTACTTCCTGCCGATGTCGGATTGGGGGGGGGCGGTTGTTGTGCCCCGCCGCTCGGATTCTGCGCCACAGCTGTGGAAACCCAGATCAGTAGGCCGCTCAAGACAATCCCGGACAAGTTGAGTTTGTGCATCATAGCTCCTCCTACGGCACCACAATCGTATCGCCGGCCCTCAACTGGATGTTCTGCTCCATCCGCTGGCCACTCAGTACTTCCTTGAAATTAAAGGGGCGCCGAATCTCTTGGCCGTTTTCCAGTCGCAGGATATAAATTTTTGTTTGTTTCGCAAACGGTGAACATCCTCCCGCACTCGAAAGTGCTTCCAAAACCGTCATATTGGGCACCAGTGGGAACGCTCCAGCGTGGTTTACTTCCCCCACGATATAGATTCTCTGGCTGTTTACCCTGCTGACGATAATTGTCACTTGAGGATCGGCAATAAACTTCTTTAGCCTTGTCGTAATTTCCGCGCCCAGCTGCATGGGAGTCAATCCAGAAGCTTGTACGTCGTTGAGGAGCGGCAGGGAGATTCTTCCGTCGGGACGAACTGGCACGGAACGAGAGAGATCTGCCTCTTTCCAAACATTGACGATCAACTCGTCCTCCGGGCCAATGATGTAGTTCGGGTCTTCCGTCGCAGCCTTTACACCTGTCTCCACCACTTTCCCATTTCCCGTTTTATCTTTGTCAGATACCAGTTTAGTTTGGGCGGAGGGTTTACTGGACTCGTCTTGCGCATGCAACTTCGCGCCCGGAAGCGCTAATAAAACCAAGAGTCCCAAGATCTTTGATTTTCTCATTGCTTCTCTCCAATCCTTCTAGACTTCATCAGAATCGGGCACCTGGATCTGCTTCAGCTTATAGAGGAACGACTTGTAGCTGATCTGCAATGCCTCGGCGGCTCTCTTTCGGTTCCAATGTGTCCGCGTCAAAGTTTGCAGAATCAGGTCGCGTTCCGCTTGCTGGGAAGCTGCTCTCGCCGCCGCTTTCAACGAATGGGTGATCAGTGTGGACGCCTGTGGGATCGCCGGCATTGGTCGGGCACTCAGATCAGACGTCGCCATTTCCTCGTTCTCGAGTGCCACAATCTTCTTGATTACATTTTCAAGCTCACGAATGTTTCCGGGCCAGGAGTAATCCACCAGCCTTGCAAGAGTGGGCTCGCTTAACCGCACTTCTCTCCGGCGGAATAGGCGCGAATATTTATCTAAGAAGAACTGTGCCAGTAGAGGGATGTCTTCTTTTCTCTTGCGTAGCGGGGGGAGCCTCAAGCAGACACCATTGAGCCTGTAGTACAGCTCGCTCCTGAAGTGGCCGCCATGTACCTCGGTTTCCAGGTCGCGTGTAGAACACGATACAATACGGCCTGCCAGAGATTGTTCTTTCCGAAGTCCATTTCCTTCTGGAAAGACATTTAAAAGATGCCGCTGGCAATTTGCATCCAATTCACTGATTTCATCGAAGAACAAAGTTCCGGTACTCGTGCAGTTCTCTTCGGGTTGTCCGTTTTCAAGACTTCTCAATTGTGACTGGAAGGAATCCCCGGCAAATGCCGCGCAACTGAACTTCATGAATGGCAACTCCCGGCAGCTTGAGAGTTCGTGGATACGCAGGGCGGCTATTTCCTTGCCTGTCCCACTCTCGCCTTCCACAAGTACGGGAATCTCTGTCGGGGCAATCTCTGTTAGAAGCTTCTGCACAGGTAGCATTTCCGCGCTAAGGGAAGAGAGGAAAAACTTCTCTCCAAGCGAAGTGAGGTCTCCCCGTTGCGCTCTATCACTGTTTTCGTGGGACTTCACTTGCACGCGGTTCCTCAGATCGTTTTCTACGCCGATACAGCTTGGTATCGCGCAGTGGAGGGGAGCACGGCTCCTGCCAGCCTCATATTGGTCTATTTTTCGACCTTTCCGGCCATAACATATTTGAATTGTGCTAGTTAGATATCCATGGTTCATTTCCAGCACGCGATTGGGCCTACGGAATGTCCGATGAACTTCCACAAAGTTCCCTATTACTTACCCTTTCTTCCGACTCGGATGTCCACGGAGTGTCACACAGCCTTGCCCCTTATTTCGCATTTCGCTCGTAACTATATGAAAATGAAGTATTTAATGAATCGAACAATCGTCTGACTTCGGTCGGGCGAACTGCTTCCAAATTCGGCCGATCCTGCGTCCCCTGTCTCACCACAACCTTTTTTTTATCAATAGCTTACACAAGTTTATTGATTCTCTCTGCGGAGCAAGCGAGACGGTCATCGGATTGCAAAATGCCTATCGTGACTCCCTCAACTGTGAAGTTCCGTACCCGGCCGCTTACAGCCTTCATTCTCACATTAAGTCTCCTATTGGTGGCCGGTTGCTCCCGCAATCCCGCTGCTCGGAAACTAGAGTATTTCGAAAGTGGCAAGCAGTACTTCCTGGAGGGAAAATATCCGGAAGCGTCCATTCAGTTTCAGAACGCTCTTCAAGTCGATAAGAACTTTGCCGCAGCACACTACCAATTAGCTCAATGTTTCCTCCAACAAGGGCTCTGGGGCAACGCCTACCGTGAGTTGTCAATCGCGACTGATCTTGAACCGACAGATTTCCAAGCTCAATTGGATCTGGCAAACCTTCTTTTTGGTTCCAAACAGTTTCAAGATGCCAGGGCCCATGCTGAAACTGTGCTCAAGGGATCTCCCAGCCAAGTGACCGCCCAAGTTCTGTTGGCTAATAGCGATGCAGAATTGGGAGATATGCAAGCGGCGCTCCATGAAGCCCAGCAGGCGGTTGAAATGGAGCCTGGAAAGCCAACAACCTATTTGGCACTGGGCCTTCTTCAAGAAAGGAATCAACAAATCGCTGACGCTGAACGGAGCCTCAGAAAGGCAATTTCTATAGATCCCAAGTTCATGCCATCCCGGCTCGAGATGGCAAGTTATTACCAACGCCGGAATAGGTGGACCGAGGCCGAAACCGAATATCTCGCCGCGCTCAATTTGGCCCCTGATAACACGATTCCCCGCGCCGCCCTCGCATCCTTTTACCTCTCTTCGGGGAAAATAGAGCAAGCCGAAAAGGTTCTGCGTCAGGCGAAAGACGTTAAGCCTGATGATCCCAACTGGTATCGTATGTTGGGCGACTTTTACTTAGCGATTCACGAGCAGGAAAAAGCTCTTTCCGAATTTGCTTCTCTACAAAGGGAGCATCAGGGGGACTTGAACGTCAAAAAACTATACGTCCTACTGCTGATCCAAGGCAGGCAATTTGATGAGGCCGTGAGACAGTCAGAGAAAATCCTGGCAACCCATTCAAATGATCCGGAAGCCCTCACCCTCAAGGGCCAGGCGCTGAATTCGTTGCAAAAACCAGCAGAGGCCATCCCTTCTTTGGAAAGTGCAGTGCGAAGCAATCCGGACGCCCCGGTAGCTCATTTTCAACTTGGCCTCTCTTACGCAAGGACCGGCAATCCTCAGGGTGCTGAAAGGGAATGGCGCACGACAGTTAGGCTGCGGCCTTCCATGCTGGAGGCACATAAGGAATTGGCGACAGTGGCCCTGCAGAAGAATGACATGGACCTGCTTGACCAAAGTGCGTCAGCATGGCTCAAATATGCGCCTTCTGCCCCGCAGGGCTATCTAATGCGCGGCACGCTCCGAATCAAGAGAGGCGATTTCACGGGCGCGGAAACAGATCTCCGCGCGACGCTCGCGATGGACCCGAAAAATGTGATCGCCTACACACGGCTCGGTGACATTCGGGCGTTTCAGAAGCGCTTTTCGGAAGCGGAGAAGTCTTATGAGCAAGCACTCGAGTTTGATCCGCAAAATGCGGAAGCCTTGCAAGAACTGACCAATCTGCTTGTTTCCCAAAACGAGCCGGAAAAAGCAGTGCGACGGGTCCAATTGCAGGTGGCCAAGGTTCCAGAGAGTGCCAACTCTCACTTCCTTTTAGGTCAGTTGCTCTTGGCTGCTCACCGCACTGCTGAGGCTCAAAAAGAATCGGAGAAGGCACTTGCCATAGACAAATCGAACCTCGGGGCAACACTCCTCCTTGCCCGGGCACTGCAAGAGCTTGGCAGATTCGACGAAGCGGAAGCGGCTTTCAATCGCTTGATGCAAGAAAACCCAAAGAGTCCCGAGCCTTGCGTTGCCTACGGTTTACTTGCGGAACGCAGAGGAAATTGGCAACATGCCGAAGAGTTGTACCGGAGGGCCCTCGATTTACAGGAAGGGCATCCGGCCGCCGCGAACAACCTCAGCTATCTGCTTCTCGAACACGGAGGCGACACCAACTACGCCCTTTCTTTAGCGCAGATCGCCAGGCGAGGCATGCCAGAATCCCCCAGCACTGCTGATACCCTCGCCTGGGCTTACTATAAGAAGGGCATCAACGAATCCGCGATCAAACTGTTTCAAGAGGCAATCCGAGAAGTTCCGCGGAATGCTACTTATCATTACCACCTGGCCCT
>Ga0075030_100002799_pt1 | contig 15869 bp, 14 predicted proteins | sample LitLauG_LLR_2012_FD_71393 | JGI IMG/M metagenome (GOLD analysis project Ga0075030, IMG submission 71393) | Freshwater sediment microbial communities from Pennsylvania, USA - Little Laurel Run_MetaG_LLR_2012 | ecosystem: Environmental > Aquatic > Freshwater > Creek > Sediment | place: USA... | reverse complement strand
CCTCCTGGAGGATTGAGGGTACGCAGCTACAGCCTCGACGTCGCGGACGAACCGGGACGGTTCGGTCGAATTTGGCGCTGTACGACCTTCATGGTCAACTACCTCGCTCCCAATCACGGCCCACGCGACATCACGAAGCTGTCGCCGCATCACCACGACGACTTCGAGCAGTATTCGTTGGCGCTCCGCGGCGCATTCATTCACCACATGCGATGGCCCTGGACACCCAACATGAAGATGTGGCGCAACGACGAACACGAGTACTGCGGTACGCCATCCATCGCTGTGATACCGCCACCGGCAATTCATACTACGCGCGCTCTGGATCCGGGTCTGAACCAGCTTGTCGACATCTTCTCCCCGCCCCGAGTCGACTTCTCGCAAAAGCCGGGTTGGGTACTTAACGCTATGGATTATCCGATGCCGTCCTCTGTCGACAAGACGTAGCGAAGTGGCATTGGCCCTTGGATTACTTTGAGGAGCTGAATTTGGATTTCGTCGTCCGCTCAGAGAGCGAAGCGCTGAGTGCCGAGTTTCCCTTTTTGATTGACCATGACGACGGTGCGCCGCCGCGTCCGGCCGATGTCCGAAGTCCCGATGGCGTGTGGAACTACGAGCCGAGGACGATCGTGGCGACGTTCGCGCATCCCGGCGGGAATCCGACGTGCTACCGCTCGGCGGGGCAAAGCCGTGTTAACCCCACACCTTCGCGGATTCATTCAAATCAAAGGAGAAAGTCATGATCCGACGTTTGAAGACGGCAAAGCCGGAGGTCGAGCGCGCCGAGGACGACGCAAAGGTCCGCGTTACGGTTGAAGCTGCGCTCGCCGACATCGCGTCGCGCGGCGATGCCGCAGTGCGGGAAATGTCGCAAAAATTCGATGGCTATTCGCCAGAATCGTTTCGGCTGACGGGACGGGACATCGAGATGGCGATCTCGCGTGTTGCCAAACGCGATCTCGAAGACATTCGCTTCGCTCAGGCGCAGGTACGAAATTTTGCGCAAAAGCAGCGCGAAGCCCTGCGCGACATCGAAGTCGAAACGCGCCCCGGCGTCTTACTTGGACACAAGAACATTCCGGTGAATTCAGTCGGCTGCTACGTCCCCGGCGGCAAATATCCGATGGTCGCCTCTGCCCATATGAGCGTGGTCACCGCCAAAGTTGCAGGCGTGAAGCGCATCGCTGCGACAGCGCCCCCTCAGCGAACGACCGAAGGCGTCCGTCCGCAACCGGCAATTGTGGCCGCGATGCATCTGGCTGGGGCCGACGAGATCTATTCCCTTGGCGGCATTCAGGCCGTTGGAGCCATGGCACTCGGGACTGCCTCGATCGCTGCCGTGGATATGCTGGTAGGGCCCGGCAACGCCTTCGTCGCCGAAGCCAAGCGCCAGCTTTATGGCCGGGTCGGCATCGATCTCTTCGCCGGCCCGACAGAGACCCTGATCGTTGCCGATGAGACAGTGGATGGCGAGCTGTGCGCCACAGATTTGTTGGGCCAAGCCGAGCATGGCCCGACCTCGCCAGCAATCCTGATCACCAACAGTGAGAAGCTGGCCCGCGCCACGATCTCAGAGATCGAGCGCCTGCTCGAGATCCTGCCAACAGCTGAGACCGCCTCGCGCAGTTGGGCCGACTACGGCGAGGTAATCGTCTGCGACACCTATGACGAAATGCTCGCCGAGGCCGAGGTGATCGCCTCCGAGCACGTACAGGTCATGACAAACCGCGACGATTGGTTCCTCGACAATATGACCACTTACGGGGCGCTCTTTCTAGGACCACGGACCAATGTGGCGTTCGGCGACAAAGTGATCGGCACCAATCATACGCTCCCAACCAAGCGCGCAGCGCGGTACACGGGCGGGTTATGGGTCGGCAAATTCATCAAAACGCACACATACCAGCGTGTACTCACAGATGAAGCCTCCACTGCAATCGGAGCGTATTGCTCGCGCCTTTGTCTGCTCGAAGGCTTTGTAGGGCACGCTGAACAGGCCAACGTACGGGTGCGCCGGTACGGGCGCCGCAACATCGGCTACGGCCGCGCCGCAGAATGAGCGCCCTTCCCAGGACGCCGTCGCTCCGCCTCGATGGCAGAAACGCAATCGTAACCGGCGCTTCCCGCGGAATCGGTCTCGCTTGTGCTGCCGCGCTTGCCGAGGCAGGTGCCGCAGTCACGCTCGTTGCGAGAAACCGTGACGAGTTGGAAGTGCGAGCTGCGGAAATCCGCACGGCCTTTGGAAATGCTCGAACGCTAGAACTCGATGTCGCCGATGTCGAAAAGGTCGAGCGAGAGATCAAGCGCGCCGGTCCGTTTGACATCCTCGTCAACAATGCCGGCGTGTCGCGCCACCGTCCGATGTTGGAGACGCGGCCAGAGGACTTCGACTACGTCATGTCGATCAACCTGCGCGGGGCCTATTTTATCGCAAAATCAGTGGCCAGCGGCATGGTCGAAGCAGGTAAGCCAGGCGTCATAATTCATATTTCGTCACAGATGGGGCATGTCGGCGGGATCGACCGCACGGTCTACAGTGCAAGCAAGCACGCCATCGAAGGATTGACAAAATCGATGGCGATTGAGCTCGGGAAGCAACGCATACGGGTGAACTCGATTGGCCCGACCTTCATCAAGACGCCGCTCACGGAGAGCACTTTCGCTGATCCCACTCGACGCGCGTGGATCGAAAGCAAGATCAAGCTCAGCCGCGTTGGCGAGTTGGAGGACATCATGGGCGCCGTCGTCTTCCTAGCCAGCGACGCAGCCGCGATGATGACCGGAACTTGCCTGCTGATCGACGGAGGATGGACGGCGGGATAGGGGATGTTCGAATCTCCAGACTTGAACACGCCTGCCTTCGGATAGGTGGCTACTGGGACCAGCAGCATCAGTTGATGTCTGCAGTCCAACCCCCATTTCGATGGCAACAGCTTTGCCGTACTTCAATAGACGACACGGGCTCGCGAATTAATGTTCGCTCGCATCTGCGTTTTGATCGTCGGCTTTTGGAGTAGACCGGCCATCATATAACTGGGAGGTAACGTCATGGGTCAGATGCTTCACTTTGAGCGGTGGCTGACGATGCTCGAAGTGCCTCTGATAGCCGACAACTTGTCGAACGGAGCAAGAACTTCGAACAGTCGCAGTCGAATTTCAATAAATCGAATGCTTGGGTGCTAGCCATCACAAGCGCAGACAGTCCGGCGGCTCCGGCAATGACATGTACGAGGCCACCAAGGCCTGTCCCAAGGTTCGACGCCAATCCTTCGCTCCTGCCGCCTGCCAGGGTGCGCGCCGCCACGTAGGAGATCCCCGGTCCTGGCGTGATCGCCACGATCAGCGCCGCCGTCGGGAAGAGCATCAGGTTCGCGGGCCGGAACATCAGGTGCCACGTCACGTCACCCCGTTCTTCGAGCAGGTTCGCCGAGGATGAGAACCACAAAAGCGAGTGCATGGCCGACAAGCAAAAGCGGGACATAGATCGCGGGAACATAAATGCCCGCAGCCATAAGGCCCGGATCGCCGTTCTTGGTGACGCCAAGATAATAGGCGTTCAACAAATCCAGGGTTCCCCATACATTGAAGACCCAGACAATTGGGATAGCGGTCGACCAACGCCACGAGAGCGAGGCCATGGCGATCAGAGCCAGGACAGCCGCTATCAAGTCTCCCCATCCGACTTGCCGGGCGAAATCTGCATTCACACCTGGCGAAACGAAGCCCGTCACCATGAAGTTCATTCCGAAAAACCGGAATGCATGAAAGGCAGCTAACGTCCTAAGAGCTTCGAATCGCGACACTTCGCGAACGGCGGGCCAGACATAGATGTACGCGATCGTCGAGCTTGCCACGAAGGCGCCGAATATGCTGAGAACGAAGGGAAGATTGAGGACCGGAGGCATGTTTGAACTCCACAAGCTGGTTATCGGCGTTCAGGAATTCGTCAGTAGCAGCCGTAGCGGCAGAAGTGGTCCGACCGCGATGTACTCGTGATCCACGAGGCCTTGCTTAGCCAGCGGCAGCCCTTCCACTATTTCGTGGGCCTCTGAAACATCTTTGGCGTCGAGCAAAAAGATCGCCCCGCGACTATCGGCGCGCGCAAACCACTCGCGAATCTTGCCGCCGAGGTAGAGTTGAACGGTTTGCCTAATCTCATCCGGCATGATGGCCATGACCTGTTCTCGTGTGACACCGGCTTTAGCTGTGAGGAGAACGAGCACTCCGGTGGTGACAGGGAAGGCGGCTTGCGTTTGGGCGTTGGAGGATTGGGTCACTGCTGTGGCGCTCCGTTGGATGATGGTTGCGGCACGTTCCAAACAAATTGGTCGGTCTCGATCGGTGAGCCACACTTAGGACCACTTTCTTCGATCGACTATTCGTGATAATGTTGATGCACTATGAAGCGAAATTTCACAGTGAGAAATGGAGCGCTCGACGGCGTCGAGGCCTTCTTGAGCGTCGCACGGCATCGCAGTTTCCGTCGGGCCGCTTCGGAACTTGGCGTAACTCCGTCAGCTATGAGCCAGGCCGTGCGCGTGCTTGAAGCGCGTGTCGGCGCGGCGCTCTTTATACGCACCACGCGGAGCGTTGGCCTGACCGAGGCCGGGGAGAGATTTCTTGAGCGTGCAAGGCCCGCTTACGAGGAACTCGTCGCTGCAAGCGGCGCCGCACGTGAACTCGGGCAGCGACCAGCGGGGCTGTTGCGCCTTACGGTGCCGCGATCGGTAGTGCCGATCTTATTGGAGCCGCTGCTAACGTCCTTCTGCCGGGAGTATCCCGAGATTCAAGTGGAGGTTGCCGCAAGCGAGGAATTGGTCGACATCGCCGCCGAGGGCTTTGATGCTGGAATCAGAATGGGCCAGTTTATCGCCGCTGATATGATCGCGGTACGGCTGACGCAGCCGTTCCCGTTCATTATTGTCGGCAGTCCTGACTACCTGGCCCGCTCCGGCCGCCCACAGCGACCTGAAGACTTGCGCCAACACGCCTGCTTGAGGATACGACGTTCAAACGGTGGACTTGCGTCATGGTCGCTCAATGCCAAGGGCCGTTCGATCGAGATTGCGGTATCGGGACCGTTGATCGCCAGCGACTTTCCCACGATGCTTGGCGCAGCCATGGAAGGTTTGGGCCTCGCACAAGTCCCTGCACCGATCGCGGCTGTCGCCGTAACGGAGGGGAAACTCGTCCGCGTGTTGGACCAATTCACGTCGATGACGCCCGGAGTGTTTCTCTACTATCCGAGTCACCGGCAAATAATGCCGAAGTTGCGCGCCTTCATCGATCACGTGAAGAGCCGATCGGGAGCCGTGCGGTAAATCCGCATCTGTTGAGATGCAGAGCTTGCAGACATCGCGATCCAATACGCGTTGGTCTCTCGTCCCGGTTCGGATTGGGCCCGCACAATTTCAAAAAGCTGACACGGACATTGCGTAATCAAGGGTGACGGCCCGATCCGGCAAACTTTGCGGCTTCGACAGTCTGTGCAGTTACCGACTATCGACGTGCTGTCGTGATGGGCCACAAGCGGCCAAACTTGTTCAAAGAGACTCTGTGTTGGCGTGTTCTTCGAGCCACGCGATTGCTCTAACGCGGCGACGAAAATTGCTGCGACGCACCGTGGCCGGAACGAATTTTAGCCGCAAGTGTCAGCTAGCTGATGTGTAACGACCGTGCGGCACAGAGCCTACTGATGCCCGCCCTTGACCCAAGACGTCACCCTAAACGCGGCTCTCGCCGGATTCGGACTGGCCTACCTTCCCGAAGATCAGGTCAAAGTCCACGTCTCGGACGGGCGGCTGGTCCGGGTACTTGCTGATTGGTGCCCGCCCTTTTCGGGATGCCATCTCTATTACCCGAGTCGGCGCCAATCCTCGGCAGCGTTCACGGTGCTGGTCGACGCGATCAGGTTCAAGGGTGGCAGGCGAAAGCCGGCGGCTCGAACTGGTGCCGGATGAATTTCAAACTCGGTCAATGAGAGGCGGTCACAACACCCGGCCCGCCGATATTGGGAACGGTTAAAGGTCCTGTGGCCCACGGCGTTGGACACGCCAAAAGCAGACAGTCAGCCAGCGTCGCAATTGGCCCTCCCGGGCCAATTGCAGCATTCGCCCTTGGGCAGATCGCCGGGTTTACCAAATGAACGCCATGGCCCCGCAAAGCTAATATCTTGTTGTTGGCTTATACTTGCGCAAAACTGCTGTTCGATCACCGCGGGGAGGACCGCTAACCCCAATCATCCGGCACAGCGCGACTGCATGGCCGTCCCAGAAGGGGACCGAGGGAAATGACAAAGGCATGGGCGCTGCATCGCGCGTTCGGTATCGGCAATCTCCGTTCGGAAGAGCGCCCCAAACCGGAACCTGGCTATGGCCAGGTTCGCATACGCGTGCAGGCAGTCAGCTTGAACCGCCGTGATTTGCTGCTGGTGGAAGGCGTCTACAATCCCCGTCAATTGCTCCCGGTCGTGCCGTGCTCGGACGGGGCAGGCATCGTGGAAGCTGTCGGACCTGGATGCAAACAATTGAAGGTCGGGGACAGGGTCGCGGCACATATCTTTCCTGATTGGATCGCAGGCGAGCCCACACAGGCAAAATTGGCCACCGCCCTCGGTGGGCAGGGTGGCGACGGCACTCTTCAGGAAACACTGGTTCAATTGGAAGGCGGGTTTGTGAGACTGCCGGATGCAATTTCGATCGAGACCGCCGCCACCTTACCCTGCGCCGCGCTAACGGCGTGGTCGGCTGTGGTCGAAATGGGCCGCGTCCGGCCAGGCTCTGTGGTCGTCACCCAGGGAACGGGCGGCGTGGCGTTGTTCGCGTTGCAGTTCGCAAAGATGCTCGGCGCACGGGTCATCGCCACCACCTCCGGTGATGACAAAGCAGCCGAGTTGCGGCGGCTCGGCGCGGACGCTGTTGTAAACTACCGGAACGAGCCGGACTGGGGACGACGGGCGCGTGATCTGGCGGAGGGGCCCATCGACCTCATCGTTGAGGTGGGCGGCGCCGATACGCTCGATGCTTCACTTAGGCTGGTTCGGCCGGGCGGCACAATTGCGCTCATCGGCGTCCTGACCGGTTCCAAAGCGTCGATAGCATTGCCGCTTGCGGTTATGCGCCAAGTTCGTCTGCAAGGCGTTACTTGCGGGGATCGAGAAACCTTCGAAAGGATGCTGCGAGGTATAAGTTTGCGCGGTATCGATCCTGTGATTTCGCATCGCTTCCCGCTTTCTCGCGCCCCAGAAGCTTTCACTTGCATGAAAGCCAATGCCCACACCGGTAAGATCATCATCGATTTGAGCTAAATCCGGCTGGTATCCTCAGCCGCACTGGCGCCGCTGTCCCCGGGGGAGCACCGATGCACGGGGGATCTGCGATCAAAGCGGCAAGCTCAGACTTCTGGCCCCAGATCCGCTGTCCGCAACGTATTTATGATGCCCGAGAAATCGACGCCGCCGAGACCGGAGGCTACCATTTCTTGGTAGAGCCTTTCAGCAAGCGCGCCAAGCGGCGACGACGCACCGCTGAGCGCTGCAGCCTCCTGCGCGAGACGCAGATCCTTCAGCATCATGCTTGAGGCAAAGCCAGGCTTATATTGACGGTTCGCTGGTGATGCGGGAACCGGCCCCGGTACCGGGCAATAAGATGTGAGAGACCAGCATTGCCCAGACGATCTCGAGGAAATCTGGAACAGCTTGTCGGCATCCAGCCCGAGTTTTTCGGCCAGCACGAAGGCCTCGCAAACCCCAATCATCGAAATCCCGAGAATCAGGTTATTGCAAATCTTCGCGGCCTGCCCGTTGCCCGGGCCCCCGGCATGCACGATCGTCTTGCCCATGGCCGCCAGGACAGGCTGGCTGCGTGCAAACGCACTGGCCTCCCCGCCCACCATGAAGGTGAGGCTTGCAGCCTCGGCGCCGGAAACGCCACCCGAGACCGGGGCGTCGAGCATATCGTATCCGTGGACGGAAGCCACTTCACCGACCCGCCTCGCTGTCGCTACGTCGATGGTCGAGCAATCGATCAGCAGCGCGCCACGAGGTGCCGAGCCGACGATTCTGCCTTCGCCCAGATAGACCTTTTCCACGTGACGGCCGGCCGGCAGCATGGTGATCACGATATCCGCAGCTGACGCCGCGTCAGCTGCGCTGGCCGCCACCGCAGCCAGCCCGGTGAGCCGTGCAGAGGCTGTCTCGTCCCGGTCGTAAACGGTAAGTCTGTGCCCGGCCTTGGCGAGATTGAAGGCCATTGGCCCACCCATGTTGCCGAGCCCGACAAAGGCTATGTTGCTCATGAACGCTGCTCCACCGTTCCATCGATGATTCGCGCGACCGATTCGGCGCTGACGTCTTCAAGCCGCGCTGGGGTCCATTTCGGGTTTTGGTCCTTATCGATTACTGCGGCCCGTATCCCCTCGAGAAAGTCGGGCCTTGCCGACATCGCCCGTGCCAGGTGCAGCTCCATCGACAGGCATTCCTCCAGCGATTTGAGCGTGCGTGCACGCCGCAATGCTGCCAGGGTCACCTTGAGTGCCATCGGCGACCTGTCCCCGAGCGCAGTGTAGGTTTGCAGTGCGAACTGGGTGCCCATCCGTTGAAGTGCATCGAGGACCTGCTCGATGCTCTCGCCGGAAAACGCCGCATCGATGGCCATTCGGTTTTGCTCAAGCCCGGCCCCCTTGGCGGCCCTTGTGCCGAAGGAGGCGAGCAAGTCTTCGGCCTCCCTCTTTGTTTTCGCCGCTGCAAGCTGCTCGACCAGCAAGGGCCACTGTTCCCTCTCGATCTGCGCATCTGCGAGCCCACACGAGATCGCGTCGGCTGCATCGACCCGTGCTCCCGTTAGCCCCAGATAGGTGCCGATCTCCCCAGGCGCCCTAGCTAACAGCCACGTTCCGCCGACGTCGGGGAAAAAACCGAGTCCCGTCTCAGGCATCGCTAGCGCCGTTCGTGCGGTTACGAAGCGATGGCTGCCGTGCGCGGAAATCCCGACACCGCCGCCCATCACCAGACCGTCCATCAATACGGCATAGGGTTTGGGGTAAGCCGCGATCAAGGCGTTGAGCGCATACTCTTCTCGCCAAAACGTTTCGGCCAAGCCATCGCCGGCCTGAACAGAGTGGTAGATGGCGCGGATGTCGCCTCCAGCACATAGGCCGCGCTCGCCGGCGCCGTCTAGGGCTATCGCGAGGACGCCGCCGTCATCCAGCGAAACGTCGAGCGCCTCTCGGATCGCACGCAACATCGGCAAGGTCAGGGCGTTGATGGCTCTGGGCCGGTCGAGCGTGATACGGCACAGCCCCCCCTGCCAGACAACGCGAACCTCGGTGGCGGCGTTTGCCTCGCTCACGGCTCAAACCAATAGGCTGCGGGCAATGATCAGCCGCATGATCTCGTTCGTTCCCTCCAAGATCTGATGCACACGCAGATCCCGCAAATAGCGCTCGATGGGAAAGTCTTTGAGATAGCCGTAGCCCCCATGCATTTGCAGCGCCTCGTTGACGATATCAAAGCAGGCATCCGTCGCAAAGCGTTTGGCCATGGCAGCAGCAGCGCCAGCGTCAGCGTCAGCGTTGTCGAGCTTTGTCGCCGCACGATGGACCATCAGCCGGGCGGCGGTCAGTTGCGTCGCCATGTCCGCGAGCCGGAATTGCAGCGCCTGGAATTCAGAGAGCGGCCGACCGAACTGTCGCCGCTCCTTGAGATAGTTGGTGGCGAGTTCCATGCAGCGCCGCGCCCCGCCGAGGCTGCAAGCAGCGATGTTGATCCGTCCGCCGTCGAGGCCTTGCATTGCGTAGGCAAAGCCTTTGCCTTCGTCGCCCAACCGGTTGGCGACCGGCACCTGGCAATTCTCGAAGATGACTTGCGCTGTCGGTTGCGAATTCCAGCCCAGCTTGCGCTCCGGCTTGCCGAAGGAAAGGCCGGGTGTTCCCTTCTGAACGAGTAGTGCGGTAACCCCCTTGGCCCCTTCGGCGCCGGTGCGTGCCATGACCAGATAGACCTCCGAAACTCCGCCACCCGATATGAACGATTTGGTGCCGGTGATCGTGTAGGTGTCGCCGTCGCGCACTGCTCTGGTGCGCAGCGACGCCGCGTCGGATCCCGATCCGGGCTCGGTCAAGCAATAGCTCGCGAGCAAGTCCATGCTGATCAGTTGCTGCAAGAACCGCTCTCTCAGAGCATCATCCGCGTTCTGGTCAATGAGCGTCGCTACCATATTGTGGATGGACAGATACGCGGCGGTCGAGGGACAGGCCGCCGCCAGTTCTTCAAAGACCAGTGCCGACTCGATCCGCCCAAGGCCCGTCCCACCGGACTCGGCGCGGACCGTGATAGCGGCAAGACCAAGCCTGGCGGCGCGTTTGAGGGTTGGGATCGGGAATGTTTGATTGGTGTCCCAATCGGCGGCAAACGGCGCCATCTCCCTTGATGCGAAGTCCCGCGCTGTGGCAATGATCTGAGCCTGCTCTGTAGAGGGCTCGAAGTACATGGGCTTTTTTTCCCTTCTGCGGTTGAGCGTTAGTTGAAGCGCTCGAGCGCGATCGCCGTGGCCTCTCCGCCACCGATACAAATGGCCGCAACGCCTTTCGTTAATCGGCGCGCCTCAAGTGCCTCAAGCAACGTGACCAGGATACGGGCGCCTGAGGCGCCGATTGGATGACCGAGGGCGCAGGCCCCGCCGTTGACGTTGACCTTTTCATGAGGCAGCTCAAGTTCGCGCATCGCAATCATCGGCACCACGGCGAAGGCCTCGTTGATCTCGAAGAGATCCACCTGATCTCGCCTCCATTGCGCGGCGGTAAGAACTCGCCGGATTGCTTCCACGGGAGCGGAGGTGAACTTGGCCGGCTCTTGCGCGAATCGGGAGGTCGCAACAATTCGGGCGCGCGGTTTAGTCCCAAGCCGGTTGGCGCGCCCTTCGGTGGTGAGCACCAGCGCCGCGGCACCGTCCGAAATCGAGGAGGAATTGGCCGCAGTCACCGTGCCGTCTGCACTAAAGGCGGGCTTCAGTGTCGGAATCCGCTCAGGCCTCGCCTTTGCTGGTTGTTCGTCGGCTGTAATCGTGCGTGCGCCTACCTTCGATGGTACTTCCATCGGCACAATTTCGCGGGCAAAGGCTCCCGACTTGACGGCATCGAGCGCGCGGGTGAGTGAGGCGAGCGCGTAGGCATCCTGCTCGCTGCGGTCGAGGCGATAGGCAGCCGCAGCGTCCTCGGCAAATGTGCCCATCAGCCGCCCACTTTCGTAGGCGTCCTCCAGGCCATCGAGAAAAATATGATCAATAATCGCGCCGTGGCCGAGCCGCAGGCCAGTGCGAGCCTTGGGCAAGAGGTAGGGAGCGTTCGACATCGATTCCATGCCGCCGGCCACAAACACAGCATCAGGGCGCACATGCAGGCTGTCATAGGCCATCATGACGGCCACCATGCCCGAGCCGCACATCTTGTTGACGGTGGTCGCGGGCGTGCCGACGCCAAGGCCGGCAGCGATGGTCGCCTGCCGGGAAGGAGCCTGCCCCTGGCCCGCAGTGAGTACGCAACCCATGATAACTTCGTCCACGCCTGCACCGAGGATACCGCTGCGCGCAACGGCGGTTTGAATGGCCGCGGCCCCGAGCTGCGCAGCGGTCAAGGCCGACAAATCGCCTTGAAAGCTTCCTATTGGCGTACGCGACGAGCCCAAAACGACGACGCTCCCAGTCATGGCGACACCTTGAACCTTTGGCCGTCGCAACTCCGCGGGCCTGCGTGCAACTCTGGTGATTGCGAAGTCCTCTTCGCGAAATTTCTGCGGCGGGGGCCGTTTGGTCAATGGATAACATGTACTGTTCCCGGCTTAATGTCACGGGAACTAGGCATAAGCGGGCCTGCCGACTTCCGCTCACAATGTTTGCCGATCGGTCTTCACAGCGTCCGGCCGCCGCGTCGCAACCGGGCCAGCCGTGAACGCGCCGCCGGTTATGGCGAGGCTTCGCAACGGGCGGTGGACGCCTAAACGACTGCTGACTCAACTTGCGGTGTTGCGAAGGGCTCCGTCCGGTGCGCGACGCGTTCCTCGTAAAGCGCAGCGATTTCGACCTCCGAAAGGCCCAGCAACGCCGAAAAGATATCGCTCGAATCCTCGCCGATGGCAGGCGCGCCGCGCCAAATCTGTCCCGGTGTCAACGACAACTTCGGCGTGACGCCATAGACGCGCACCGGCACGCCCGATTGCCGGTCAACCACCGGTACGGTCATCTCCCGCGCCTGATAGTGCGGATCCTCGACCTGATCCTTCGCATTCAGAACCCGCGAGCAGCCGATCTGCGCCTTGTTGAGTGCTGCCTCGACCTCGCGCGCAGTGTGGCCAGCGCAATAGTCGCGAAGCGCTTTGTCGAGCTCTTTCCCACGCGGCGAATTGACTGCGGCAGCGTCCTTCGAGCAGGCCTCGTAGCTGTAGAGTTTAGCGTCCAACCCCAGGAATTTTGGCACCCGGTCGTAGATCGGCCCACCGGCCGTGGCGATAAATACCCAGCCGTCGGAGCATTTGAAGGTGTCGTAGGGTTGGAAGCCTGGCGCCTTGTTGCCCGTGTGGCCGTAAACCTTTCCCTCGCCGCTATAAAGTGGCAGCACATTGCCCTGTGTCTGGGCCACGGCCTCGTATTGCGCGAGGTCGATCACCTGTCCGCGTCCACTTTTCTTGACCTCCCAAAGCGCCATCATCACCGCCGCCCAGCCGGTGAGAGCGGTGATGAAATCGCCGGTGAAGGTCTTTGCGCGCTGCGGTGGGCCGGACGGATCACCAGTGATGTTCATCATGCCGCCATAGGCCTGAGCAATCGCGTCGTAGCCGGCACGGCCGAGATAGTTGGGGTCGCCATATTGGCCGTAGGTACTGACACGCAAAATGACGAGGCTAGGATTGACTGCGAGCGCCAGCTCATTTGTTACACCAGCCCGCTCCATAGTGCCGGGCGCCGAGCACTCCATCCAGATGTCGGAAATCTTCCAGAGCGCCATCAGCAGTTCGATGGCGCGGGGCTGCTTCAGATCGAGGCCGAGCGAAAGCCGATTTTTAAGATTCTCCGCCATATCGCAGCCGTGCGGGCGTGGACCGCGCGTCAGCAGGGGAGCTGTCGAACGGAAAGTGTCGCCGCCCGGCCGCTCGACATGGATGACCTCGGCGCCAAATTCGGCGAGCTTGGTGCCAACATAGGGTTGAGCGACATAGACACCCGAGCTGACAGCGCGGATGCCTTCCAGCGGACCAAACTTCGGAGCCAGCGTTGGCGTTGCAGGCCTTACGAGCTTGGTGATCCAATCGGGAATTTTGGCGCGAAGCGCCTCGATCTCGCCCTCACTCTTGAGGACGCGGGGATCGTGGTGCATGGGCATTTCCTCCCGTCAGTGCATGTCTTTTCTTTCAATCCTTAAATTTCCATGCTGGAATTGCAATCGGGAAATCCGCCTGCTCATGATCGCCCGAGGGTGCTCCGAGGAGATCCTCGCCCAACGAAATGTCCGGACCTCGGCTCATCAGTGCAGGCGCGACGCTGGGGAATGGCCCCCGTGGTTTCAAGGCTGATTGGAGCCCAACTTAACCTTAAGGTGCCCAGTTCCTTGCTCATGATCTTTCGCATAGCGCACGCTGGTATTCGACGTGACTGGAGAACTCTACAGACCGAGCTTAGGAGGCTTGCTATCAATATTGATCGAAATAATTTGACTACGGAGCTATCATTTGGCGATTGACCGTGTGAGACAGCAGATAGGCGGGTCTGTGACGAACGCCCGAATCGTTACGAGTGTAGGGTTCGAATGGAAGCTCTCTGTGCAACAAGATGGCTTCGGCTTTTATTATGGCGAAGCACGGGGGGCTGATCGTAAAGTTTGCCTCGAGGTCCTCCCGCCGGCATCACTGTGGGACGGAGCAATTCGGGCATTTGAGCCAGACACCCACGCCTGGATCGTGTTCCTCGACGGAACTGAGGTTGCTCGTGTCGAGAACGAACAGGAGCTTCCGATGGTTGGACAGCAAGTCTTGCTAAACAAATCTCCAGCTCGGCAATCGGTCCTGGAAAAAGTGCGTTCGGGAGCATTGCGGCTGATCGGCCGATATTAGGCGGGCAGACCTCCCGCATCAGGAATGCAGTTGATGCCGCAAAGGCCAGACCCTGGTCAGATATTCGAGCGGAAACTCAGCGTTCCTTTCGGAGGGTGAGATCACCGGGCTCTACGTGGAACGCGTCGCCCATCGGATGGAGCCCGTCGCAACGGTGCAAGTCGGCGCCGCCGTCGCTTAGGCGACTGGCGCGAGCCAATGCCGCTCGGCCCCTTGCGGCAAAAATCCACCCGAAAGGCGCTCGATGGCGAAGTGCCTCAAACTCAAACTCCAATGCCCGAGATGCAACAGTCGTTTGCCGCTGAACGCCGCGATGCTCGCAAGAACAAACGCAAATGTGGATTTTATGAATATAACAAGCGCATAACCTGTATGATACAGGGAAACAAATATGGACCGAGGTGGCGGCGATGCCAAAGACGCTGAAGTATTGGGGCTGGGGCTATGAAGGGGACGGCCTTGATGGCGACGCGACCAAGGCATTGTTAGGGGCGTTCGCCGACGGTGCTGGGATCCGACCGACCGACGACGGTACGTTTCCCGCTCTTGCTACGATCGATCTGCCGGCCGCCAGACTTTCGCCGCCTTCGAGCCTTTCTGATATTTGTACTAGCGTCGCTTACGAGCGTGTGTTGCATGCTTTCGGCAAGTCGCAGCCGGATTCTATTCGTATCTATATGGGCGATTGCGCGCATGCACCCGACATTGTTGCCTATCCTGAAACCGAAGCCGATATCGTCGCACTGTATGACTGGTGCGGTGATGCCGGTGCGGCGCTCATTCCTTTTGGCGGCGGCTCTTCGGTCGTCGGCGGTGTGACAAGTGACGTTGGCTCTGGCTTCAATGGTACCGTCACCGCGGACTTGAGCCGCATGAACAAAGTGCTTGAGATCGACGACTTGAGCCGTGCGGCCCGCATTCAGTGCGGTGCGCGCGGCCCGGATTTAGAAGCCCAGCTCAAACCGAGCGGTCTGACGTTGCGCCACTTTCCGCAATCGTTTGAACACTCGACCTTGGGCGGCTGGATCGCGACGCGATCAGCCGGGCATTTCGCTACGCTTTATACTCACATCGACGATCTTATTGAGAACGTCACGATGGTGACGCCGGCCGGGAAAATCGCTTCGCGCCGCCTCCCCGGCTCGGGGGCCGGCCCGAGCCCTGACCGGTTCGTAATGGGATCTGAAGGTGCGCTTGGGATCATCACCGAGGCGTGGGTTCGGCTCCAGGGGCGACCAACTTTCAAGGCGACAGCCGGCTTCCGCTTTTCCGATTTCATTGCTGCTGCAAGGGCCGTACGCGCGGTCTCTCAGGCTGGCCTTTATCCTGCAAATGTCCGGATTGTCGATGACATCGAATTGAAGATGAATGGTGTGGGTGACGGTTCATTCACATTGATGATTCTTTCTTTTGAATCGTCCGATCATGACATCGAGCCTTGGATGGCTCGAGCTGCCCAATGCTGCCACGACCACGGCGGCATCGTCGATGTCGATTGGCGCGGCAACCCCCATTCCAATGAACAGGGTACTGTTGGCGCCTGGCGCTCCGCCTTCATCCGTATGCCCTATAACCGCGAACAACTCACTCCGCGAGGCATTATCTCCGATACGTTCGAGACGTCGACAACCTGGAACCGCTTTGAGCAATTCTACGGCTCTATTCGCGAAGCCACAGTTGCCGCGATCCGTGATGCGACCGGTAAGGGCGGCGCTGTATCGTGCCGCTTCAGTCATGCGTATCCGGACGGGCCAGTGCCCTATTTCGCATT
>Ga0075030_100002796_pt1 | contig 15883 bp, 11 predicted proteins | sample LitLauG_LLR_2012_FD_71393 | JGI IMG/M metagenome (GOLD analysis project Ga0075030, IMG submission 71393) | Freshwater sediment microbial communities from Pennsylvania, USA - Little Laurel Run_MetaG_LLR_2012 | ecosystem: Environmental > Aquatic > Freshwater > Creek > Sediment | place: USA... | reverse complement strand
TATCGAGATTCGAGACCCGTTCGGGAGTGGATTCCGGATCATGGCAGTTCCCGCAGTACTTGTAGCTTACTTCCTTGCCTACCTTTTCCCGATAGCCCAGCGCGACTTCGCGAATGCTGATCGAGGTGGTTCCTCCGCCTTGTTTGGGAGTTTCCGCAGCCACTTCGTAGCCGCCGGCAATGCCGCCAAGTTGCACTGAAACGCTCACTTGCCCGCTCGAATCGGTGAGGGCTTCGTTCGGAGTCAGTGCCAATCCGTCGCCATGGAATAAGACCAGCGCGCCACTTATAGCGTTTCCGTCAGTGCCATTGACTTGCACGACTATCGGGTCGGCGAGCTTGGCGCCAACGCCCGCCACCTGCTTGCCTCCGCTTACCTCTACAATTTGCGTTCCGTAGATTTTAGAAGAGAGAGATGGAGTCGCGCCCCTGTACTTCTTGCATCCCGAAGAAAGAAGAACGAGCATAAGAAGAATCAGGCAGCCAACAGGGAAGCGTTTCATTTCGCGCCTCCCTTCTTATGCTCCTTCAGCGTTGCGAGGAAAGCGGTTAGGTCGCGAGCTTCATCGTCGGGCAAGCTGTAGTCGGGCATAGAGGTGCCGGGAAGAATGGCCGTAGGATTCTTGAGCCAGCGATAGGTCCAGATTGGAGTCAGCCGGTCCCCCACGCCAGCAAGCGCGGGGCCCACATAGCCTTTGTCTTTCTTGTAGTCCGCGATATGGCACGACTGGCAGGCATAGTTGGTGTAGAAGAGTTCTTTCCCGCGTGCTGCTGCCTCCGAGGTCAGTGTGCTCAGGTCCAGAGCTTGCGAGTCGAAGCCAGAAGCCTGATAAGCAGACAACATGTAGTCCGAGAGGCTTTTGATTTCTGCATCGCTCAAGTTGAATTTGGGCATTCTCCGGACGAGTGCGGGACGCAGCGTGTTGGGATTCTTCATAAAATCCAGCAGCCACGCGCGATTGACGGCGCTACCTTCGTTGGTCAGGTCGGGCGCCATGTCTCCGCCGTTTCCGTTGATGGCGTGGCAGCTCTGGCAACGGAGATCTTCCATCAGGCGGCCGGGTTCGCCTCCGGGATGGTATTTCGCGTGAGGCGAAGACCGCACCAGTTCAGGTGGCATGGTGACCGCGCGATCCGTCTGGGCCAGGAGCGCTGTGGTGAGAGCTTCGATTTGTGAATCGGTGAGACTGAAAGTCGGCATCTTCAGAGCAGGGCCGAAGGCGCGTGGATCGTGAATTTTGCCCGCAATGTAGTCCGGTAGCGTCTCCGGCATGCCGTGCAGGAAGCCAACTTGGAACAGCGGCTTGCTGCCGATTCTGGAGAGATCGGGAGCAAAGCTTTCCGGCGGGGCCACGCCGTTGATTCGGTGGCAGGCTACGCAACCGTAGTCGCTCACCAGCTTTTTGCCACGCGCTATGCTTTGCGGATTCGATTCGGGTAGATGTACGTTTGCAAGCAGATCTTCATCTTTCTTGCTGAGCAGAAAACTGGAAAGCAGCGCGACATCTTTTTCGTCAAAGCGATAACGCGGCATGCGCGTCTTCGGGTCGTAGCCTTGCGGTGCTCGCAGCCAGCGTCGAAGCCAGTCGGGATTTACTTTGTTTCCCGCGCGAGTTAACTCGGGCGCCATCTCTCCGCCCACCAAGTTTCCGGCAGCATTCTGAATCGCATGGCAGGAGGCGCAGAACAGCGTTCCATACAGACTCGCGCCCGCCTGGACGGGATCGCCGCCTTGCGGCAGCGCAAAGCTCGCAGGAAGCGGATGGCTGGAATTTTCCGAGGGCGTGCTCTGTGCGACCAGGTAAGACGTGATGTCCGCCGCTTCCTGATCGCTGAATCTATAGTTCGGCATTGTGGCTGACGCGGCATAGGCCTGGGGGTTTTTGATCCAGGCAAAAATCCACTCGCGCGTGGTTTTCTCTGCTACGTGTTCGAGTGACGGCGGCTCGTCGACCGGAGCTACCAACGTTCCGTCAGGCTGGGTGATGGCGTGGCAGTGAGCACAACCGAAGCGCGCCAAGAGCTTTCGGCCCAGGTTCAGTTGAGGTGTGCCTTCCAGGTTGTCCATGTGGCACTGACCGCAGGAAGCCTCGACATAGCGTGCGGGCAGGATCGGCTGTTCCCCAGGCTTTGCTGCTGTAGTGCGCTTCTTGAACGGTGGTGGCTGCACCCTGCCCGTGGTGGCAAACCACGCAGCCGAACTCTGTCAGCGAATGTGGCATGGCCGGATGCGGCCGGAAGGGCTGTTTGCGGATGTCGCTGAGACTTGCTTCCTGCAAAGCAACGTGGCAGGTTGTGCAGCGATCCGCCACGCCTCTCTCCGGAATCCATATCTGCCGGATGCCGGTGTCGAATCGGCGTTGCAAGCGATCCGCGTCAGGTCTGGTGCGGATCAGCTGCCCATACAGTCTTTGATAATGCCGCCACTGACTGAAGAAATCCTTGGTCGGGGCGATGGCTGCGACGACGGCCAGCAGCACGCTCACGGAGGCAAACCGCCGGGGCGCTGTTCCCGCAAAGAAACGCCAGACACGTCCGAATTGTTTTCCCAAACTCATCTTTAGTTTCCTAGGCCCAACTACAGTTTCCCAGGCCCAACTACCCCCTCCAAGGCCAAATCCAGGACCAGCTCGGACCCCGGAAGAGCGTGCCAACCGATGTAAGGACTACCGCCTCCATGAGGAAGAGGGTCATGATCCAGAAGGAGAGAGAACGCGACCTAACCCAGTTCCCAAATCTGTTCTGCGGTCCGACGGCGCGGCTGGTTAAACACAGAATTGCCACGATGATCCAGAGCGGCAGCATTGCATCCCAGGCATGAATTCGGATGAGCAGCGCGCTGAGGACGATCAGGATGGACGCGATGGTTATCGTCCTGGCCGACTTACCGCGCACCCAACTGCACATGTCGGCCGTGGTTACGATATCGAAAAATGGGACAAATGGAATTACGAAGAGCCCGCTGACGATCAGCGCAGGCAAGATGATGCCAGCAACGAACGGCGGGAAATAGTGGAGCAACTCCTGCAGGCCGGTGAAATACCAGGGTGCCTTGGCGGGATTGGGTGTATGCAGGGGACTCGCCAACTCTTCCAGGGGAGCTTTCCAGATGAGTGCTACCGAAAACAAGACGACCGCCAGCGCTTCAATCGCAATGATTTCTCGGAACAACAGCTCGCGGTAGGAGAGCGTCTTTTCGTTCTCGGCGCCGAGGAGTGGATTGTCCTGCTCTGGCACATCATGAGGAATAATCGGTTTTCCAGCCTCATCGAGTTCGAACATTCCGCCATCTTTATGAAGCCGCCAGAAGTGGACGGAGACCAGCGAGATGATCACCAGCGGGAAGACCATTGTGTGCAACACATAGAAGCGCAGCAAGGCGTTGGCATTTACCGTGTGCCCGCCCAAAAGATAGAAACGAAGCTTCGCGCCGAAGAAGGGAACCGATGACATGATGCTGGCCCCAACCGTCGTGCCCCAATACGACAATTGATCCCACGGCAGCAGGTATCCGGTGTAGCTCAACATCAAGGCTGTCAGCAGCAGCGAAACGCCGACCATCCAGTTCAATTCTCGCGGAGCCTGGTAGGCGCGGCGGTAGAACACCTTGGCCATGTGGACGAAAACCAGGAACACCATGGCGTGTGCCGACCAGCGATGCAGGCTGCGCAGCATGCCACCGGAAGAGACCACGAATTCCAGGTCTTTCATGTCGGCGTAAGCCTGCGGAATTGAAGGGTGGTAATAGAGCATCAGCAGCAGCCCGGTCGCTATCTGGATGGTGAAACAGCCTAGAGTGAGCGCTCCGAGGTACCAGGTTTTGCGGAATCCGAGACGGGTTTCGCGCACACGAGCCGACATCATGTGCCGGATATCGTGTTGCCACCAGGCGATGGCATGGAGCGGATTTCTAACGCGCGCTGCGGGCTGCATCTCGGCGGGCTTCTCCATTTCTTCTTGTGTGGTCACACCTGGACGTACTCTGAGTGCGCGGGCAAGGTTGTGGAGCGGTCGACCATTAAGTTTCCATCGTCGCCGATCCACACCTTGAGCCAGGGAAGAGGTTCTGGAGCAGGCCCGGAGTTGACTTTGCCGTCGCGCCCAAACGTGCTGCCGTGGCAAGGGCATGCGATTTCGTTCGAATCGGCTTTCCAGGTCGTCAGGCAGCCCAGATGCGTACAAACGGCGCCCAACGCATAGAAACCTTCCTGTGCGCGCGCGACAAAGATTCCAAATCGTGTATCGAGGGTGACCGAACCGATGGCAAAATGCTCGGGCCGACCCACGCTGACAATGGACGCGGGCTCGTAAAGCACGTTCGGAGAGAGATAGCGCAGGCCAAATACTGCGGAGCCCAGTCCGGCTACGCCGAGCGCGGTGGTTCCGACCTTCACAAACCGACGGCGGTCAAGTGAGGCTGGTTCGTTCGCGGAGTTTCCATTTTCACGGTCCTGTGCCATGCGCAGAAAACCTCGTCGCTCATAATTGAACGAACGTGCGTTGAAACACAGTGACTTAAATCACGTCGCCGTGTGCGCGGACTACGTTTAGATGAGATTTTTAGAGCAGGGAGGAAAGCGCGGCGCCGCCTGCGATTCCAGCATTGGCGCCGTAGTGTGCCTGCACGAGCGGAATTTCCTGGCAGCGTGGATTGACGCAGCAACTGGGCAACAAGTTCCTAATTTCGTCGAAGAATGCTCGCATCATCAACGAGACGCCGCCGCCTATGATCACGACGTCGGGATCGAGTAGGTCGATCATATTCCCCAGCCAAAACGAGAGGAGTTGCGAGGTTTCCTGCAAGACTCGTCGGGCAGCTGGGTCGCCGGCCTGGTAGGCTTTTCCGACCATCTCACTGGTAACCGCATCAGCGGAGCCCCCTGCGAGCTCCAAGAGAGCTGAAGCTGAGCCTGGTTCGGCGGCGATGAGGGCGCGTGCGCGTGCTGCGATGGCAGGGCCCGCGGCTAGAGTCTCGATACAACCACGCTTGCCGCACGCGCATTGCGGTCCCTTGTAGTCGATGCTGATGTGACCACCCTCAGCGGCGGCGCCGGTGTGGCCGTGATAAATCCGCCCGTTGAGCACGATCCCCGTTCCAATGCCAGTGCCTAGCGAGGTGTAGAAGACGTGCTTGTAGCCGCGGCCGGCTCCCCAAATTGTTTCGGCCAGAGCGGCGGCGTTGGCGTCGTTGTCCACTCGGACAGGTACGGGGTAGATGTTGGCCACTTCGGCGGCCAGCGGGAAATTGCGCCAGCAGGGAAGGTTGGGCGGGTTGATAACCACGCCAGTTACGGGATCGAGCGGGCCGGGAGAACAAATGCCGATGCCGCGCAGAGTGCCCAATTCCGCCGAATGCTCAGAGACCAGCGCATTGATTGCAGTAGTAACCGCGGCGAGACCCGCGGCGGCTGTACCGTGCGCCGACATGGGCGTGCGGGATTGCTGCTGGATCTTGCCCGAGGAATCGACAATGCCAGCGGCCACTTTGGTGCCGCCCACGTCGACGCCAACGAAGAATCCTTCTTGCGGTGAAGCGCCGGACGCCGGAAACAGATCTGACATGCAATTAAGCCGACGCAGTCGTGACCGGTTTCGATCCCTTCAGCGCGTAGTAAACAATATAAAGATAACAAATGGCGGGCAGAATGAAGGCGTGATGAATGCCGATGTGATCCGCGATCCAGCCTTGTGCCGGGGGAATCAAAGCGCCTCCGAGGATGGCCATGATCAAGAGACCGGAACCATCCCCGGTGAGCGGACCCAATTCCGCGATGCCCAGGGTGAAGATGGTGGGGAACATCACGGAGTTGAACAACCCAACCAGAATAATGGACCACATGGCGAAGTGGCCGAAGGTGAGCATCGAAATGCAGACGAGCAGGAATGCGGCCATGGCGGCAATTCCAAGTACCGTTCCGCCGCGAACTTTTTGCATGACAGCAGAGCCGATAAACCTCCCTACCATCGCGCCGAGCCAGTAATAGGAAACGTAGCGGGCGGCCGCGAAGATCGTAATGTTTCCGATGTCGGGCTGGTTGATGTAATTAATCAGGAAGCTGCCGATCGAGACTTCCGCGCCGACATACACAAAAATTCCTAGAGCTCCGAGGAGTAAATGACGGTGCCGCCAAATACTGTCGTTAGTTTTACCGTGACGCTCCGCTCCGGGCATGGGTGGGAGCTTAAACATTGCCATCGCAATTGCCATCGCGAAGAGCAGAATGCCCAAAACCATGTAGGGCATTTTGACGGACGAAGCTTCCTGAATGCTGTACGTTTGACGGGCTTCCGCCGACATCTGTCTTACGACTTCCATGGCCTTAGGTGCGGCCGTGAGTATGAACATGCCCCCCAAAAAGGGACCAATCGTGGTTCCGAAGGAATTAAAAGCCTGAGCCAGATTCAGACGACTGGAAGCCGTTTCCGGAGGGCCCAAGACGGCAACATAAGGATTTGCCGCTACCTGGAGCGCCGTCATGCCGGCAGCGAGCACCATCAACGCGCCAAGGAACAATGGAAAAGAAGGGATGCTGGCGGCGGGTATAAATAGGAACGCGCCGATGCCCATCGTGGTCAGGCCCAGAACCATGGTCATTTTGTAACCGAGCGTGTCCACGACCTTGGCCCAGGGCTGGGCAAAAATGAAGTACGCCGTGAAGAAGGCGAACTGGATCAGCATCACCTTGGTGTAGCTGAGGTCGAAGATCGACTTCAGGTGAGGCACCAGGACATCATTCAGGACGGTAATGAATCCCCACATGAAGAAAAGCGTGGTCACTACGGATAAGGCGACACGATTCGTGGAAGACGAGCCGCCGGCGGGGGAGGTGGACTGGCTGACGCTGGGAATGGCCATAGTTTTTCGATTCAGGGACTAGGACTGTGAGCACGAAGAAAGCCGATTGCAAAACGCACTGAGGATAATCGATCTTCTACAGCGAAGCAAGCGTTTTACTGCGCTCAATTCCGCTTGACAAGCATCCTCGCCGTAGATCAGACTGCCTTCCATTCCCGGCAACAACTGCGATCCGACAACTGTGAAAGGTGCAGTACCAACATACTCCGTGGCCAAACTTCCTGTTTCCATTCTCGCCCTAGCGTTGTTTTTCGCCGTTACACCGTCTCATGCGTCGCAATCATCGGTCGTTGTGTTCAGCGAACCCGGATTTCCATCCGCGGATTCCGCGAGTCCTTCGCCAGACCAATTGACGGGGCTGCTTCCCGGTGCGCAACTGGTAGGCGCGGAACAACTTCCAGCGCGGTTGACGGACTCCTCGACGCGGCTGCTGGTGCTGCCTTACGGTTCAGCGTTTCCCGAAGCGGCTTGGGAGGGGATCTATCAATTTCTGCAACGCGGCGGCAATTTGCTGGTGCTCGGCGGCAGGCCGTTTACGCGGGCGGCTTACCACGATACTTCCGGATGGAGGCTGCGCGACTATAGCGTGCGGTTCACGCGTCCACTGATGATTGATCAATATCAGGAAACGCCAGGTTCGGACGGGCTGGAGTTCCAGAACAATTCCGAGCTAACTCTACAAGTGCCGCGATTTGCCTGGAAGCGAGCCTTCAGTCCGGTGATCCGCCTCAGTGCCGTGGACCTATATCATCGCGGCGGAGCGGCGGGGTCGATTGATGCTCGCTTGGACGCTTTCGCTTGGGGTACCAAAGGTGGCCGCAAGATGTCCGCGCCTGCGATCCAGGTGGATCACTTGCGCAATGGGTTTGGCAGCGGTCGCTGGATATTCCTGAACTCGGAGCTTGGTTCGGAGTTTTACGGTAGCGCCGGTGCCGGACGAGTAGTCGGCGCGTTGGTGGAACAGGCGGCACAGGGAAGTCAGGAATTCACGGTGCGTCCGACCCTACCGCTGTACCTGCCGGGCGAACCTGTTCAGCTTGAAATTCTCTGGCACGGAGTGGCGCATGCTCCGCTAGCAGTGAAGATCAAGGTTTTCCCGGAAGACCAGCCCGCGCAAGCCAAGAGTTCCGACGCGACTCTTCCTGCCAATGGACCGCTGACACTGCCTGCCCCGACTGCCAAAGGGCTGCAAATCATTGAAGCAAAGCTGATGGAAGGCGATAAGGTGCGCGCCATCTATCACTCTGGTTTCTGGATTCGTGATGAGGCATATCTGCGTTCGGGCCCCCGCATGACGGTCAACAAAGACTATTTTGAAATGGATGGCAAGCCGCTCGCGGTGGTGGGTACGACGTATATGTCCAGCGAAGTGCAGCGCCTTTATTTCGAGCACCCGAACGTTTACGTGTGGAATCAGGAGCTGGGGCAGATTCACTCGGCTGGCTTGAATATGATTCGCAGCGGGTGGTGGACGGGCTGGGATAAGTTTTGCGACGAGAACGGGCAGCCGTACGAACGCACGATGCGGACGCTGGAAGCATATCTCATGACCGCTCGTAAGAATGGGCTGCCGGTTCAGTTCAATTTCTTTGCCTTCCTGCCGGAAGTGCTGGGAGGGACCAATCCATATTTGGATCCCGACGCGGTCCGCAAGCAAAAAACTCTGGTTTCCACTGTGGTGACGCGTTTTCATGACATTCCGTGGCTGGCCTGGGATTTCATCAATGAGCCGAGCATTTCCCAGCATCTGTGGACGACGCGGTCTAACAACGATCCTATTGAGTTGCAGGCGTGGAATGAATGGCTGAATCAGCGCTATCCCGACCGCGCCGCGCTGGCTGCTGCTTGGAATGTTCCTGCCAGTGCCGTCAGCGGAACGGTGACTCCTCCCGACGACAGTGAATTTAACGCCCGCGGAATGTACATCGGCCACAACTCGCTGAAGACGTATGACTTCTTTTTGTTTACCCAATATATTTTTAGTCATTGGGTGCAAGGCATGCATCAGGTGGTACTGGGTGCAGGGTCGGATCAACTTGTGACCGTGGGTCAAGATGAAGGGGGCATCCAGGATCGTTTGTCTCCGGCGTATTGGGGGCAGTTTGTCAGCTTCACGACGAACCATTCGTGGTGGCAGACCGATTACGTGCTCTGGGATTCTCTGCTGGCCAAACAGCCCGGACAGGCGATGCTGATTCAGGAAACCGGATTGCAACGGGAGTTGAATCTGGACGAAACCGCGCGCCGCACGCCGGAAAACGAAGCGGCTCTTCTAGAACGCAAGATTGCATCCTCGTTTATACAAGGCTCCGGCGCGATTGAGTGGTTGTGGAATGCGAACTCCTACATGACGGAGAGTAATGAAACGCCTATCGGTGCGGTTCTTCCTGATGCCACGGAAAAGCCGGAAGCGACGCTTCTTCGCAACTATGCGGGGTTTTCGAAAGCATTGAGCCCGCATCTCCGCAATCCGGAGCAGCCTGCAATCGCCATCGTGACCTCACAGGCGGCGCAGTTTTCCGTGATCGGGGACCTGCAGCTCGAGGCGCAGCGCAAGGCTGTACGGGCGCTGGCGTATGACGATCACTTCGCAACCTACGCGGTGGCGGAGAATCAGATTGCAAAGCTGGGCACGCCGAAACTCGCCATTCTTCCTTCCCCGCAATCGCTAACTGGCGAGGCATGGGAAGCTCTGCTGAAGTACGTCGCCGACGGCGGAAATTTGCTGATCACCGGACCTGTGGAGCATGACGAGCATTGGCATCTTGCGCCTCGAAGTGCCGACGTAAAGCTCGATGCGCAATTGGAACCGCTGGTTTATCACAACGCTTCCTTGAATCTTGACGGGAAGGTGCTGCCTCTTTCGTTCGATCAGCAGAAACAGACGTGGCTCGACTCGCTGCGCTTTGCGGATGGCTCAACGTTCAAGGAGATTGCTTACGGCAAGGGACGCATTTTCTGGGCTGCGCATCCCGTGGAACTCGCGGAGGGAAACGAAGCCGCAGCGGTTCTCTACGCGCTTGTCGCATCCAAGTTGGGTATCTCGAGTCAATATGAACTCGCGACGTTGATCCCCGCAGGCGTGTTGATCTATCCGGTGGTGCTGGACGACTCTGTGCTGTACGTGATGGAGTCGGACAGCGCGGAAGATGCGAATATCGATTTTCGCGATAAGCTAACAGGCGCGCATGTAGCGTTCCGGCTTCCATCACAACACGCAGCCCTTGCCTTGATTGGAAAGCAGACCAAGTCAGTGATTGCCAAGTACGGCTATTGATTTACGGGCTGACCCCTCCCGTATGGCAGTCGCTACAGGTCACAGCGGTCATGTCGCCCAGATCTACGGGGTGCTTAAAGTCGATACCTGGCACGGAAGCCAGATTGCCGGCGCCCTCGCGCTGATCAAGCACGGTGTGACAAATGCCGCAATCTTTGCGAACGACTTTGCCCTCCGCGCTGACGTGATTGCCGTCGTGGCAACGGAAGCAGCCGCTGGAGTAGAAGTGGCCAATGTTGTTCGGGTGGGTCTTCCAGTCTAGTTTCATTTCCGGGAAAAAGCTGACGCGGTAGATGCGTTGTACTTCATCGATGGCAGCGCGAATTTCGTGCTCCTTCTCCTTTGCGACATCAGGATACTTGCTGCCATAGAACTCATAAATCGTTTTGGCAATGCCTTGCATGGCGGCATCGTTCGTCGCGTAGCTGCCCGTAAGGGCTGCAACGGATTGCTGCTTCAGATAGGGCAACGTGATGTCCAGCTTGTGGGCTGTGAAAGAGCGATCAACGGAAACCTCCGGCGGTACGTAGATGTGGGTGGGCCGGTTGTGACAGTCCACACAATCCATGCGGTGAAGGGTGGCTTTTGCGATCTGATCCTTGTTGGCATCCTTGGCGTAATAATCGGTGACGCGGCCTTGCTTGTCTTTCACGTGAATATAAGTGATGTTCTGGCGCTGCGGGTCGGTGGCGAGGTAGGAGATTTCGTTGGCGATGTTCATATGCCAGTGAATTCCCCCGGGTTCGCCCGTGGCCGGATTGCCGCCGCCAGTATGGATGAGCAAGCGAATCTGGCGAGGCGTGTTCTTTTCGTCGCTGGCGTAATGATTAAAGACCTTGAGTTGAGATCCGTAAAATTTCTCGGGCCAATGGCATTGTTCGCAAGTTTCTTGTGCTGGACGCAAGTTCTGGATTGGAGTGGGGATGGGTCGCGGGAATGTGCCCAACGCGGTCTTGAATACCTGGCGAGTGCCGGATAGTTTTGACTTGACGTACCACGTAGCGCCGGCACCGACGTGGCAGTCGACGCAGGCCACGCGCGCGTGCGGAGACTCTTGATAGGCAGTGAACTCGGGCGCCATTACGGAATGGCAGAGCTGTCCGCAGAAGCTTACGGAGTCTGTAAATTCGTACGCCTTGTAGCTGCCAATTACGCTCATTCCAATAAAGACGACCATGAAAGCCAGGAAGAAAGCCGCGACTCCGCGCTGCGCCGGATCGGAGAAATCCAGTCGGAGATAGTTGGGGAGACCAGCGGACTGGCGTTGTCGGCGGCGCGAATAGAAAGCGCCGAACGCAATCAAAGCAAGACCAAAAATCAGAAAGCCTGGGGCGATCATGAACGCGAGAATGCCGACGTACGGGCTGGGGTGTGGGTTCGTCAGGTCTACAAAGAAAAGAAAAAGAATGTTTCCCAGAGCGACCACTGAGAGGGCGAGTCCAACCACGGAAATGGGATTGCGCGTAAGTTGGCGCAGGCGGGCAATGCCAGTAAGCTCGGTGGACGCGTTCGGCTTCGAATCGGACATATTGCGGATATTCCTCCAGCTTTCGAATCTCTAAGAATTTACTCTAGTAATTAGGTGCCTGCGCGGAGATCGGTTGAGTCATTTAATCTTTGTGTTCGACCGTCTCCTCTTCGACCATCTTCGTTGGCATAACACCTTCATCGTTGTTCTCGGTTTCGGAATTCGGAGTTTTGGAGGCTAGCTCATCCAGGGTCGCCCCCACAAGAGTGTCGCTGTCCAGCCCATGTTCTTCGCGGTAATGATGCACGGATACCCTGCCGTCCCACCATGCCCAGTTCATCGGGTAGGTATCGGGGTCGAAAATCACTTGGTAGAAGTGCCACACAATAATCGCGAGGGTGGCCAGTACAGCTTCGTAGAAGTGTACGGCGGTCGCCACATCCAACCACCAGCGGGGCACTAAGTTGCCCACGAAGACTTTTGCCCACAGCATGATCCCCGTTACGGCCATGACGATCATGCCCCACACGAGCGCCCAATACTCCGCTTTGTCGGCGTAGGTGAAGCGCTTGAACTGCGGCTTGGCGCCCCCGAGGCCAAGGGAGTAACGCATGGCTGCGATCACGTCCGTCGCGTCTTTTGGCTCGGGCAACAAGTCCAGAATCAATTTGCGCCCGTCACGCGTGAATGCTGCGTAGAGAATGTGGTAAACGCTGGCGCCGATCAAAGCAACAGCAGCGATGCGGTGGATGACTCCGCGTACTTTCTCGCCCATCCCGGGAATCATAGATAGCCAGGAGTTGGGGTACTTGAGCGCGAAGCCCGTGATAACGAGAACCACGAACGCGACCAGGAGTACGAGATGCTGCCACACCTGGTCCTTCGTCATCCTGGTTACGGTGCGCGGGTGAGCATCGCGTAGAAGCAGGATCTTCTTCCGCCAAATGATGAAGTTGTGCAGCAACATGCCGCCGATCACGACGAAGATCAAGCCGAGGTAGAAGTGTCGAACCCAGCGAACGACCACGCTGCCGATGTCAGCAGCGAGCGGGGCATCCACATGGACCTTTGCGAGCGCGAATTTTTCCGTCACACCGGGGTGACACTGGCCGCAGGTGTGAACCAGATTCGCGCGGTGAATCGTCGAGCGGGGATCGCTCGAGGGAAGGATGTTGTGTACACCGTGGCAGCTCGCGCAGTTCGCCACGGTTTGGGAACCAAGCGATGAGGCTAATCCGTGGTAACTCGCCAGATAGGTCGTGGCACGTCCGCCTTGGATCCCGAATTCCTGCGAGAGTTGCACTCCCTCGTGACAGCGCGCGCATGTCGTGCGAGACAGGTTTTGCCCTGCTACCGGCGAATTGGCATCCAGATGCGATTGGATGGAGTGAATTCCGTGGCAATCGGTGCAGACAGGGGCGAGTGAATTGCCGCGGGTGATGGCTTGGCCGTGCGTGCTTTGCAGGAACTCCCGTTTGACGTCGCTATGGCACTGACCGCAAGTCGCGGGAATATTGAATTTGAAGATTGAGGATTTCTCGTCACTGGCGCGGCGGATTTCATGCACGCCGTGGCAGTCGGTGCAGACCGCTGCTTTCGTGGAGCCTGCGGCTACGGCTCGCCCGTGGATGCTTTCGGAATATGAAGTGGCGGGTTGCGTGCTGTTTCCGGAACGCGCCATGACCAGCTTCTGTCCGTGGCATGTGGCGCACGTGGCCGGTATGTTGGTGTGGTTTACGGGTGACTTCGGGTCCGTGGCCGCCAGTATCTTATGCGGGCTGCCGTGACACGTGAGGCAAGTCGGGGCCTGGCCATCGCCGTTCTTCCGCGCTACCGCATGGACACCAGCGAGGTATCCGTGAACGCTGTCCTGATGGCAAGAAGCGCATTGCTCGGGAGCAACTTTCTCGGCCCGCTGGATCTCGTGCGTCTGGCCGTGGCAATCGGTGCAGGCTTGCTTGCCCAGAATGCCATGAACGCTTCGAGGCACCTGTGCGGCCGGCTCGCCGTGGCACGTCGTGCAAGATACGCGAGGCATACGTGCCGGGTGAGGATAATCTTTCACGCCGGTATGGCAGGTCGTACACCCGAGTTCGCCGTGCACGCTGGCCTTATGTCGAGCCGCATCCACGTGCAGGCTGCGTCCGGATTCGGATTTCAGTCCCGCATCGCCGTGACAAGTGAGGCATTCCTGATCGGAGGCTCCAGCCGAGAGGCACAACACGAACGTTGCTGCCAACGCCAGCCAGAAACCATTGCCGGATTGCTTTCCTTCGGTGCTCACGATCTCCTCTTGGAGCAACCCCAGTCAAACGTACCCTTTCGTACTATGATCCCGGTCACGGAATCGCTACTGTGATCCTGGTCACTGATGACTGAGATTCCAACTCACTGCTGGAAACTGGTGGGCTATGCGAAGCTGGCTACGGACAGATGTTCGTTTGAAGATGTTTGTTCGAAGGACCAGCGGGAGCGATTCGCTCCTGGACGGTCTTCTCGTACGCGCTCTTGTAACTAAAACCTAGGAGGATGGTTCGATGAGAAATAGCTTAGTGCGAGTGCTGATGGTAAGCGTGTTCCTGCTTGGGCTATTTGCGTTTTGCTCAAGTAACGCTCAGGCGCAAAGCGCTGGAGATACTTTTAAAGCAAAATGCGCGATGTGCCACGGAGCCGACGGAAAAGGCGATGTGCCGATGGGCAAGAAGTTCGGTCTGAAGGACTTGGGCTCCGCTGAAGTGCAAGGTCAGACCGATGCACAGTTGAACGACATGATTACCAAGGGCAAAGACAAGATGCCCGGTTATGAAGGCAAATTGACCAAGGAACAGATCACAGGGTTGGTAGGCTACATTCGAGGGCTCGGCAAGAAGTAGCGAATTCGTGAGCATGTCCCGCCAGTCTTAGGGGCTTTCTCTTACCGCTGCGCTATTGGGGCCTTGTCTTAGTTCATAGGCAAGGCCTCATATGTCTCTATTTTTCAATAGTGTAGGTTCGATTTTTCCCATCATGTCGGTCCCGGCAGTCCAAGGAAAAATGCTTTCTGGAAACGTGATTCCGATCACATTCTTGGGTGATCTCCACGATATCTTGCTCGCCACCCACCTTGTTATTGTGGGTCAACGAGTTAAGCAATGTACGCAGCATCACAGTTTCGAGCTCCGGTTGGACAACAGGAACTTCTGGCGCCAACTCACGGGTTTCGAAATGGGAACACTCAAGCCGAATGCCCAATTTGGCACGCACATGCTTCACATCAAAAGCTTCTGACTATCGTTTTCGCCTGCGTTGCTGTGCTGCTGCTCATAGTTTCACCAGCCTTGGCGGGTGTTCATCCCGTTCCGCTCGACGCAAAGACAGATGCTTCCAAGTGCATCGAGTGCCACGCTGAAAAAGGTCAAGGCAAAGCGGTCCATTCCGCGATGGCCATGGGTTGCCTCTCCTGCCATGAAGTTCGAGTCACGAAAGATGTCACCCGCGTAAAGCTGATCACGGCGGTTCCATACAAGCTTTGCTTATCTTGCCACGATGATAAGGATGCCGCCAAGATTCAGGGCCACGTGCATTCACCAGCGGTGCGCGACTGCCTAAGCTGTCATGACCCGCACAGCTCGGCGAATAAGAACCAGCTCCTGAAGCCGACGTCGGGCGACAAAAAAGAAAACCTCTGCCTCGCGTGCCACACACAAGGGACCAACGCGGCGCCGAAGGGCAGCCGCCACGCGGCGCTCGATCTTGGCTGCGACACCTGCCACACGACGCACAAGACAGGCGTTGAACCAACCTCGCAGAACCGGTTTCATCTGACCAAGGCCGCACCAGCGCTTTGCCTGGACTGCCACGATCCCAAAGACGCTCAGCTTCAGAAGGCGCATCAGAATCAGCCCTTCGCAACAGCGAACTGCTTGACCTGCCATGACCCGCACGAGTCAGCGGCGCCCAAGCTGATGGCGAAGTTCGCGCATCCGCCATTCGCCGAGAAGCAATGCGAGATCTGCCACGCCCCCGCGAAAGACGGCAAGGTTGTACTGACGCAGGCTGACGCCAAGTCTCTTTGCGTGACCTGCCACGCTGAGCAGGCTAAGGCGATTGAATCCGCGAAGGTGCCCCATCCTGGAGCGCAGGCCGGCGAATGTCTCGATTGCCATAGCCCGCATGCCAGCTCGCAACCAGGACTACCGAAAACAGACGGAGTCAGCATTTGCCTGGGATGCCATTCTGAGATCGCCGATCTACAGAAGAAAAGTGTTCATCATCAGCCGGCGTTCGGCCTGGGCTGCACAACC
>Ga0075030_100002795_pt1 | contig 15884 bp, 8 predicted proteins | sample LitLauG_LLR_2012_FD_71393 | JGI IMG/M metagenome (GOLD analysis project Ga0075030, IMG submission 71393) | Freshwater sediment microbial communities from Pennsylvania, USA - Little Laurel Run_MetaG_LLR_2012 | ecosystem: Environmental > Aquatic > Freshwater > Creek > Sediment | place: USA... | reverse complement strand
CTTCAACGCGCCGAGCGGCGGGGGTGGCGGCGGCGGCGGCTCGAGCTACGCCGCCTCGGGCAGCACGAACGTCCAGAGCGCGAATGGCTCCAACGGCGGCAACGGCTTCGTCGTCGTCGGAACCCCCGGGTCGCTCAGTCTCGCCGGGATCCAGCTTCTGCCCGGAGAACTCTTCGGGGGCAAAGACCCCGACGCCAAGAACGTCTGCAACTGTTCGGTCGGTGGGCCAATCTCGCTCACTTCGGGGAATCAGTGGCTGACGCGGACCGATCTCGCAGTCCCTGGTCGGATCCCACTCGCGGTATCGGAGAGCTACAGCACCTCGCTGGCGTCCGCCGAGGGCCCGCTCGGTTTTGGCTGGACCTGGAACTACGGGATCTCGCTCACCAACGCCGACGGAAGTCCGCTCTCTGGGACTCCATCTGTCGTGCGCTTCAACGAGGAGACCGGCTCCAATGACCTCTTCACGAGCAACGGATCGAGCTGGGCAGCACCGAGTTGGGTCCAAGCGACGTTGACCCTCAACGGCGACGGAACGTGGACCGTTCTCAGGGACAACACCCTGAGCTTCAAGTTCAACGCACAAGGTCAGCTGATTTCCGAATCCGATCTGAACGGTGACACCATCACGCTGGCCTACACATCCTCGACCATCGTGGTCACCGATCCGGCGGGCCGGACGCTGACTGCCTCGCTCAATAGCGCAACCCCTCCTCAGATCACCTCGATCACCGAGTCTGGATCACCCGCCCGCAGTATTCAGTTCACGTATGACTCGAACGGAAACCTGACGAGCGTCACGGACCCCGACGGTGGGGTCACTTCGTACGGATACGACTCGAGCCACCGGCTGATCGAAGAGCGCTCACCGCGGTATTACGCCGCGGGAGCGCTCCCGGCCGCTCCGACTAGCTGCACGGCGACGCCGCCGGCAGACATCAGCTCGACCGTGTACGACAGCTCAGGGCGAGCCATCTGCCAGTGGGACTCAGACGGCCGCCAGACGACGTTCTCGTGGGTCGACGACGGCTTGGGCGATGGCCTGGTCTCGAGCGCCACGGTGACCGATCCGAAGGGAAATGTCACGGTCTACTCATATCTGGGCGGGCTCCTTATCTCGAAGACCGAGGGATACGGCACGACGTCTGCGGCGACGTGGTCGTATGTCTACGACCCCATCGCCGCGGGCACCACCACGGTCATCGAACCCAACGGCCAGAGGAGCCTCGAGACCTTCGACGCCAACGGAAACGAGCTGACGAGCACCAACGCTTTGGGTCAAACCACGACACGGACCTACAACAGCTTTAACGAAGTCACCTCCATCACTCCGCCGGCGACCTACGGGTCCGCCGGGACGGTGACGACCACCTACACCTACGACGAGAGCGCCTATTCGTCTGGCGGAGCCGGCAACCTCACGACCGTATCGACGCCGATCCTCTCACCTGGCGGAGCATCGCTTGGCACGCAGGTGACCCACTACCTGTACTCGAACAGCACCCATCCAGGTGACGTCACCTCGATGATCGACCCCGACGCCAATACGTGGACCTATGCCTACGACTCCTACGGTGATCGGATCAGCCAGACAGCACCGGCCACGTCCGACAACTCCGACAGCAGCGGCTCCCACCAGAACGTGACCAAGTGGGCCTATGACACCAACACCGGTCTGAAGATCGCCCAGCTCTCGGGGCGCTACACGCTGGCTCACCCGAGCGATACCACCTGTACCCCACCGGCGACGGGATGCACCACCTACACCTACGACGCCATGGGGCACCGGCTCGTGACGACGGACGGCAACGGTCACCAGAGCACGAACCACTACGACGCCGACGGCAACGTCGACTACACCATCGACGCCAACTCGCAACGGACGAACTTCACCTACGACCCCGCCGAACAGCTCACACAGACCGAGCGAGCCGACAGCACCTCGACATCGACCAACTACTGGCCCGACGGGAGCGTCAAGGACCAAATCAACGCGTCGAGTGGCGACACGCACTACACCTATGACCCCCTCGGGCACGTCGCCTCGGTCACCGATCCCGACAGCCGCACGACCGGCTACCAATACGACGCGCTCGGCAACCTGCTCGTCAAGTCGGACCCCGGAGTGAGCGGCTGCACGACGGTGTCGACCACCAAGGGATGTACCGTCTACAGCTACGACGCAGCAAGCGAACGCACCGCATCCAATTACAACGATCCGGCGACCCCGAATGTCGCCGATGCGTATGACGCAAACGGCCGGCGGAACTCGATGACGGACGGCACGGGCACGACTACATGGGCCTACGACTCCCTTGGCCGAACGTCGTCGACGACCACCGGTGCCCAAGCAGCCGTCGGCTACACCTACGACGCGGCCGGCAACACGACCGCGATCTCCTATCCAGGTGGCGCTGGCACGGTTAGCCACACCTTCGACGCTGAGGGCCGCCAGCAGTCGGTCTCTGACTGGCTCGGCCACACGACGAACTACACCTACGATGCGAACGGGAACCTCACCAGTCAATCCGCGCCGACCACGTCGAACCCTGTCGTCGACACCTACACCTACGACCCCGCCGGCGTCATCACGGGCAACACGACGACCCAGGGCTCGACGACCGACGCCAGCTTCACCTATACCAACGACGCCGCCAACCAACTGACCGCCGTCACATCGAGCGGGGTGCCCGCCGACACCCACACCTACGGCTACAACCAGCTCAACCAGCTCACCACCACCGACGGCACCACAACCGGCGTCTATGACAACGCAGGCAACGCGACCCAGCTCGGCTCCACCTACCAAGGCTTCGACGCCGCGGGGCAGCTCTGCTGGACGAGCACCACCGCGCCGGGCGGTTCGGCCAGCTGCACAAGCCCACCATCGGGGGCCAAACTCGAGACTTATGACAGCCGCGGCAACCGGACGGTCGGTGCCACCAGCGCCGCCTCGCAGTCGAACAGCTTCGACGAGGCGAACCGCCTCATCTCATCACAGACTGTGAGCTCGCCGGCTGCCAGCTATACGGGAACCGTGGGAGCGGACAGCCCAAGCGCCTTTTGGCAGCTCGGCGAGTCCTCCGGCACCACCGCAGCCGACAGCTCGAGTGGCGGCGCCAACAGCGGCACCTACCAGAACAGCCCGACCCTCGACACGGCCGGCGCGCTGACCGGGTCGTCGGCGGGATCGGTGACCCTCAACGGCACCAACCAATACGTCAGCGCTCCATCGGGCTTTACGATGTTCGGCGCATCGAGCGGCTTCACGATCGAAGGTTGGGTCAAGCCGACAGCGGCGAGGAGCTGGGCCCGGCTCGTGGACTTCGGTAACGGGTCGGCGAACAACAACGTCATATTGTCGATCGGCGGGCAGGGCGGGAGAGATCTGACTTTCTCCACCTACAACGGCAGTAGCGGAACGAACTTCGTCGCCTCCAGCGTGATCAACGAGAACGTCTGGCAATACGTCGCGGCGACCTTCGTTCCGAACGGCTCTGGCGGGGGAACAGCCACGCTCTACCTCAATGGCGTCGTGGTCAACACCGGCACCATGGGGAACGCGCCAACCTCGGTCACCAGGGCCAACAACTACATCGGCAAGAGCAATTGGAGTTCCGATCCCTATTTCCAGGGCAGCGTCCAAGATGTCGCCGTCTACCCGAGCGCACTCAGCTCAGCGACTGTTCTCGCTCACTACACCACTGGCGCATTCGAGGTGCAACCGACCAGCACCTATTCCTACAACGGCGACGGGCTTCGTATGAGCAAAATGCCGGCCGGCTCTGCGAGCTCTCAGCAGTTTGTCTACGGCACAACCGGCTCAGTGCCGACGGTTCTCAGCGACGGCCAGGGGTACTACGTCTACGGTGCAGATGGAAACCCACTCGAAATGATCCAGGGGACAACAGTTACTTGGTACCACCACGACCGCCTTGGCTCGACACGAGTGCTCACCAACAGCTCGGGGACGGTCGTCGGTACAGCCACCTACGGCGCCTACGGTGCGAGTACGACAACGGGCACCACCACCCCACTCGGGTATACAGGCGCCTATGAAGATTCAGAATCAGGTCTGGTCTACCTGGTCAACCGCTACTACGACCCGGCGACGGGGCAGTTTCTCAGTGCGGACCCGATGGTGGCCGAAACCGGACAGCCCTATGCCTATGCCGGAGACGATCCGGTAAATCAGCTGGATCCATCCGGTCTTGCTCCCTATTGCGGTGCCCGCGGCAACGGTCCATGTATGGATACTGGCGCATCTCGGCCTGAGATTGGCAAGTGCTCGAGCAGCCCGTCAGGCGCTGCGGCAAGTCTCTGCGATCACCTGCAAACACGATACGACGCGTGGTTGGCTAGCGGAGGGCCGGCCAGAGATAGCGCCGGTGACATCTCTCTGGCTCCATACCTCGCGGGGTGTTACAGCTTTCTCTTCGCTGAGGCATGTGTGTCCTATGGCGGAGGACACGGGTATTTTCAATTCGGATACGGGCTCGGAACGCCCGGACCAAGCCTGACGTACGGAGGAGTCAATGGCGGATGTTCCGTGTCACAGCTCCTGAGCGGTTGGTCTGATCGCTATGGTGGTCAATACGGTATAGGCGGTGGATGGTCGCTGAGTGACTCGACCTCAGCGAATGGCCCTGACATTACGGTCGGCCCTCCAGGCGCAGGGTGGTTCAGAACGTACGGAATTACGCTTTGGTAACCGTGAGTTCCACGATGCCAACTTGGGGGCTGGCTGCTCTCATGGTCTTCGGAGTTGTACTTGTCTTTTGCGGCCTCCCAGTCGCCTTCAATTGGCGCAGTCAAGGGAATCGGGCTTATGAGCTGCTTTTGCCGGTGCTGCCGGAGTGGTATCGCCGCCGAGGTCTTATTGCGTTTCGGATCTGGATCGGCGGTGGACTGATTGCGTTTGGTGTCGTGGTTCTGGTTGCAGCAACACTGGGACTTACAAAATGAAGATCAGCGCCTGGCCGTTCACTTAGTGCGCCAAAAGGGTCGTGGGTAGCCGCCGAATGAACCTTGTTCGAGGGCATCGGTGGCAGTTCCTAAGCGTGGATCCGCTTGTGGATGAAACCACGCAACCCTACGCCTATGCCGGCGACAATCCGGTGAACGCCATCGATCCCAACGGTCTCGACTGCGGGATTTTCTCGGTCGTTTGTGGCGCTTACGACGCCGCGTCGGGAGGAGTGAAGACTGCAGCCGTGGATACGGGGAACTACGTTTCTCAGCATGCATCCACCCTCTCTACGATCGCTTCCGGATTGGCCACTGTGGCGTACGTGAGCTGCGCAGTCACGGAAGGGCATTGGATGTGGTGTCGGGTTGGCTTTGTCAGCGGTGTCGACATCGTTAGCTGGACTCAATACGTACCGAGCGTGCATTGATGGTGCCGGTGGGTGCTCGTCTGCGGCCGCCGCACTCGGCCTTGATGTCCTTGCGACGGGCACAGGTGCATATCTGCAGGGGGCTGCTGCCGAGGCTCTAAACGCCGATAATGCTTATGCTCGCGACATCTACTTGGCACGTCAGGCTGGGTTAATCGGCGCAAGTAGCAATGGCTTATCCTTTCTGTATGGCCTCGGAGGGTACCTCTACGATTGGTACGGCTCATCGATCATCCAGTGCGGCACGCCATGAAGCGTCGCAAGTTTGGTGACTTAACCGTCACCGGTCGCCTAAGTGTTTTGATGGGGGTTCTATCTCTCCCGTGGCTGATTGCTGGAATCATCGGTGCCATCCAGACAATCTGGACCCTTGCTCTTTTCGGATTGACCTTTTTCTTGTTTTTTGGGTTTTGGAGTTGATGGCTTTCACCGGTGCGCATACGCCGCAGTTAGCCCCAAGCCATCTCACGCGGGCGTAGTAGCCGCCAAGTCTGAAGGAGCCGGCGTGCTTGTCCACCAAAGCTCTGCATCTGTGATTGGCGCGTCATGATGGTGGGATGAGCGCACCACCATGGTCACGTGTCCAGGGCGTAGCAGGTCAGTCGGTCCATCACGTCGGAGAGCCGCCTGCCGACGGCACCGACGATCCGAACGACAAAGAGCGCGCGGAGTCCACCGCTACTACGACCCGGCCACCGGGCAGTCCCTATCAGTGGATGCAGCATTCGGTGTGACGCTGGTCCTCTGTTCATACTCAGGGGACGACCCGGGGAATGGGAGCGATCCACTCGGTCTCTGGCCGAGTTGGGCCGAGCAGGCGTGGAACGAGACGGGCGGCAAGGTGGTGGGCGCCATCGGTGGCGTCGCTACGACGGCGGCGCATGGCGTTGCGGAGTAGCGACAACGGTGTTGGGACCGCAATCAGTGATCACTAGCGGGGGATTTTGCAGGGGTCATCACCCTCGCTGGTGTAACCGCAATCGTTACCTACACAGTGGCCGCCGTCGGAGTGTGCGCTCTAACGGTGGCGGTTGTCGGAGCCGACCGTGCTGTGGGCGCATTGCTGACTTCAGCAACGATTGTAGCTTCGGAACAGGCGGCTGATTATGCATTTCACTCGTCCAAAAGCTCTGCCCCGCCTGTTGGCCAGCGACCCGGGGGTTCGGCCCCCGGGTCCACAACATCACGCCCACGAGCGCCATGAATCCAACGGTGGCAAGAACGTAAGCATTCTCCCTCACGTACCCCAGCACACTGAGATCGTCAGATTGGCCCGGAGGCATCACCATGAAGACGCTGGCCGCAATAGCAGCCCAGACCGCTCCTCCTCGGGGGCGATCGACACCCGTGACCAGCCAGACGAGCACAGGAACACACCATACGTAGTGATGCTCCCAAGAGATCGGCGAGACCAAGAGACCGGTGGCTGCGCAAAGCAAAACCCCGAGAAGGGCGGACGCCCGGTGAAACGCCAGTGCTGCGAGCGCTACCCCAGCACAGAGGACCACCACAAGTAGTAGATCCACAGCAGCATGCGGCTGTGCAAGCCCCGCCCGAGCGAACGCGGCGCGGAAAGTCTGATTGTTCGTTATGGAAGTATCGCCGATGCGCCGCACGTCAAATGCGTATTTCGTGAAGTAGCTCCACGACGACCTTGGCGCAAGCGCCATCATCACACCAGTGACTGCCATGAACGTAAGCGCGGCGTTCTTCGCAGCGCGCCATTGGCGCGTGACGAGCAAGAAGGGAACAAAGATGAGCGGCGTCAGCTTGATGGCGGCCGCCAATCCCACCAGTACGCCCGACGGGAGCTGCTTACCCCGCCAGCACATACCGACCGTCAAATCGGTGACGATCATCAGGACCAACACGATGTCGATCTGACCGAGTTTGAGATCGTAGCGAACCGGCCATAGGAGAAGGCCCGTCGGGGCGAGAGCGATGAGAGCCAACTGCCAGTCCGAGCGTATGAGCGGTCTAGAGTGCGCTGCCGCCGAACTGACCGCAATCAGAGCGGTCAACGCGACGACGTTTGTGATGTCCCAGATGACTTGACCCGCTCCGGTTGGCAGGCGCGAGAACGGCCAAAACAGAAGGGCAGCCAGAGGCGTGTAGGTAAAGAGGAGGTTGCCGGTGGAGACAGTGACATGTGAGGAGTAGAGACCGGATCCCAGAACGTGTTGGCCGCCCATCCGGTAGACCTCGAAGTCCACTTGCCTTTGACGAGAGAGCAAGACGGCACAGAGGGCCAACACGACTGCAGAAAGGCAGCCGAGGGTCCGAAGAGCGACTGGCCGGAATCCGACCTTGTGTCGCGCTGAGCTACCGCCCCCCATGGGTCCTCCCGCTTCGGTGATCAGACCAGTGTGACGACCGTGTGGCCGGTTTGCATGGGACCAAATGACTATCCAGCTCCCGTGAGGACGGCAACGGACGTTCACGGGAAAATGGGCCTTTCGACCTACGCGGGTCGGCCGATCCAACGCCGATCATCAAGTGTGGGTGTACGCCAAATCCCAGGTCTCGGTAGCCCCGGGTTGGTGAGCCCGCCGGGACCTTCGACCGCGTCCCAATCACGTTCAACCCACATCATCAGGTATCCCGTCGTCCTCTGGGTGGGTGCGTTCGTTTCGGCCGTCTCGATCGCGGCCTACTACTTCTTGTACCTCGCACGCCTCCCGCAGATGGACTTTCGGGTCTACCGGATGGGTGGTCAGCACGTATTGGACGGTCGCCTGTACTCCTCGCACATTACGGCGCTCGGTCGACACCTGGTGTTCACTTATCCACCCGTGTCGACCGTCTTGTTTTGGCCCTTCTCCTTTCTCTCTGTGCACGCCGGCCAAATCCTGTGGGACGGAATCGACTTGGTGGCTCTGACGGCGCTGATCGCCGTAAGCCTTGCCGCGGCTCGCTCTCGATCCGTCATCGGGTCGGACCTGAGAACGGCCCTGATCCTCCTTGCACCGGTCGGATTTCTCCTATGGCCGTTGCGATCGAACTTGAACCTCGGGCAGATCAACGTTGTGTTGGTTCTCATGATCGTGACGGACCTCTGCATGGGGATCTCGTGGAGAGGTCGGCATATGCCCAAGGGAGTGCTCGTCGGCGTCGCGGCTGCCGTCAAGCTCACTCCGCTCGTGTTCATTCCCTATCTCGTTTTGTCCGGTCAGTGGCGGGCGGCCAGGAACTGCACCATGACTTTCCTGGTAGCGACCGGTGCCATGTTCGCCGTGGCCCCCGGACCGTCCTGGCTCTACTTCACCAGGGATGCTTTTGCCATCAGCCGGGTGGGAAACACCGAGGGGCTCAGCAATCAGACGCTGCACGCCGCGATTGTCCGGGCTCACCTGTCGGTGCCTTCGGGGCTCGTTGATCTGTTCGCAGTCGCAGTTCTCTGTGGCGGCATCGCCCTCGCCGCGGTGGCTCACAGACGCTCGTCGGCCATGCTCGGAGTGCTTGTCTGTGCTGCCACCGGCCTTCTCGTCTCGCCCATCTCGTGGATCCACCACTATGTGTGGATCGTGCCCGCCCTCGTCTGGTTGACCGTGGGTACTGACCGCCCGGCCAAAGGGGAATGGTGGGCGCTCGCCGGTGCCCTGGCCTTTGTCGTGATACCACCGTTCAGACCCGGAGGCACCGGAATGATCTGGTACCTACGAGAAAACGCCTACGTCATCATCACACTTGCGTTCCTCGCACTGGTCGGGAGAATGCTCTGGGTCCGGAGCCACCCACCAGTAGTTGGGAATGCCGTCCGGAGACCCCGTCGGCACCTCGTTTCATGATTCTGTCGCTCACGGGTCAGAACACCGAGGTGTCGAACTAGCCACCGTCTTGGATTGGCGAAACTGCGCCGTCGATGGTGTGCAACTGAAGCCGCTACACATCCGCCGAGACTTCCGGGCGGAGGTTGCATTGTATCGCCCCGTGTAAGTGCCAGAGTGGCCCACCCGAGCTAATCGGTAGCCGGACGATCCGACCTCCGAATGAGGTCTGGCGTCACGACACAGATCGTTCTGGCACGTTGCGCTCCAAGTGACCTTCGGGTGTAGGTCGGAGTCCAAGCCCTGCCCCGGCCGTCGAAAAAGTGATGTAGGTCAGGGCCGATCTGAAGGATCGGCCCCTCCGTTGCCCCCAGGCGCCCCGGGCAGCCGGCAATGCGCCACATATGGGTTGGAGGCGAAGAGCGTCGAGCTACTCAGTGCCTAAACCCGCGAACGGGGGTGGCCGAAATTCCAATCGTGCCCTTCTCTTCCGTAAAGACAGCGCCAGGTGAGGGACGTGGACCCACATTGACACGAGCCGCGGACTCGACTCGCCAACGCGGAGTCGACCGGATATCTCCGCTGAGGAATTGGCTGGACAGGCCGCTCTCGGCTTCGTGGTGTCTGCTCGGATGGTTCGCCTCCACCGCTCTCTTCGTGACGACCGTGCAGCTGCTCGGAGGGCCCGCACCGGGTGACGCAGTCTTCTCCACCCCCTCCACATGGGCGATCGCCCACGGGCAGCTCGCCTGCGCCTTCCCTCCGGGCCACATCCTGATTTCTCCGCTCTACCCGTTCCTCTCGGCGGGAATCGCGGCGACCGCTCACATCGGGCACGGCGTACCGTTCCCAGCCCAGGCAGCCATGGGTCCTCATTGTGACCGGGCGGTCAACCTGATCAGCGTCTGGTCGACCAGGGCCGGCGCTCTCACGAACACCCTCCGCATCGGGTACATGGGTTGGCTCGTCCTCTTGGGGGGCATCGTGTCCTTCTTGCGGGCATCGGAACGCGGCCGACGCGGCTGGGAGCCCGCGACGCTCCCGTTCGCTGCGTGTCTCCCGCCAGTGTGGTTGTGCTTGGTGGAGTACTTCCACCCTCAAGACCTCATCGCGGTGGGATTGACCCTCGGGGCGATGGCGTGTGCCCGGCGTGGTTCGTGGGTGGCGGCCGGGGTTCTCGTCACCATCGCGTTCTTCTCTCAGCAGTTCGCAATCCTGGCCGCAGTGCCGCTCCTCGTGCTGGCGCCGGCCAAGCGAAGGCCGGCCTATGTCGCCGCGGCGAGCGCGACAACCGTTCTGGCCATCCTGTTCCTCGTCGCGACGAGCTCGTCCAACGCGGTGGCCTTGGCATTGGAGGGGACCGGGAACACGGGAGGGAGGGGCACCGTGCTCTCTGCCCTCCACCTCCATGGTCTACCCCTCGTCATGTGCTCCCGAGGCATCCCCATCGCGCTCTCGTTCTTGCTGGCCTGGTGGGTCCTGGGGCGCCTCGGCACGAAGTCTGCTCTCCAATCTGCCGTGGTCGTCTCCGTCGTGGCCTTGTCGTTCGCCTTCCGACTCGTCTTCGAACAGGCGCTCTTCGGCTACTACTTCATGGCACTCGCCGTCACACTCGTCCTGCTCGATGTTGTGATCGGACACATCCGCGAGTCACTCGTCTGCTGGTTGGCGATGGTGACATTGGTCTTCCTCGCCGGGCCGACCACGTCTTACTCTGTCCTGCACCGCTCCGCGTGGGGACATGGCCTTCAGGTGGCGCTGGCGCCAGTCGTCGTCGTCCTCGCCATCCTGGTGATCGCCCATCACGTCGTCAACCACGGCCGGAGGCGGGACCTCCTCCCGTGGATCGGACTCCTCATGGGTGCGCTGTTGGCATGGCCGTCCACGAATGACCCCATGAGCGGCCACCTACCGGGTGTTGTGTGGCAGGTCGTGCTCGTGGGTCTCGGCCTCATCCTGGCGGCACAACCGTTCCTCGACCTGGTACGCCCGGGAGACGAGCTGCTACCTACCCGGAGGACGGAGCTGGCCCCTTCGCAATCTTCAGATTGAGGCCGCGCTTGCCAACGCACCAGTGGTTGGAACCTGCTCAAAGGGCCTAGAGCCCGAAAGTGCGGGGCCTAGGGCCCACCCCGAGACGAGCAGCGGTCATCACATCAAGGGTGGCCGGGGGCCGGCGCAGCGGACCCTTGAGGGCTTCCTCTTGAGCTCACGTCAGGCCGACAATGGCATCGGCCGGACGCTGGGCGGCCGCCCTGGGTGCCCAGCGATGGTGAGCAGCGGGAGCGGCATGCCCGGAGCCATGGCATACAACGATCATCGGTACGGCGGGAAGACGGGATGCTGTGCGTCGAGTCGTTCCAGGCACCGTCCGCTCGCCCCCGTGTAATCGCGATCTTGGGATTCCTGATCACCGTGCGGCGAATCGACCCAACACTTGACCCAACAATTCTGTCCTCCTGCGTCGCAAGGTGATCGACCACGTCTCAACCAACTTCGATCGCGCCGCCGTTGAAGTGCGAAAATAGGACCCTCCGCGACGGGGCAGAACCCCGGGCGATATCAACAAAGCCGCTTTTAATCCCAAGGTGCCGGGATCGAGACCCGGGCGGCCCACCGAAATCCAGCCCGACGTGCTTCAGAATCCGATTTCCGGTCCCGGGCGTTCGATGGACCGAGAACGTTCGAGCACCTGGCGAAGAATGGGCAGTACGGCCCGGTCCTTCTCGCGACCAGCCGCCTCTTTGGATCGGATGACGTCGGCGAGGCTCGCCACATCGACCTGAAGGTCATCAGTCAGCTGCTCCCTCGTAGCGCTACGCCGTAGATCGTCGTATCCCCGGGTCCCATCTGGGAGCAGCGCGATATCCAAGTAGCCGTGGTCAGTCACAAAGGTCCAAGTAGTTCCCCAGGCAAAAGAGTGCTCATCGAGAAGGAACTCGACTGGGCCTTCAACTCCAGGAATGCGCAGCGTCGCGTTGAGTTCTCGCAGCGCGGCCGCGAGCCGGCGCAGATTCGCCCGGTCTCGTGATGGTGTGACGTCGACATCTCGGGTGATGTATGGCGAACCGCGGAGCTCCGCTGCGAGTCCTCCAATTACGACGTAACGGACGCCATGCCTCTCGAGAACCTCAAGGAGGTCATCCGGTCGATAGGGAACAGGTTCAGGCACCGCCAGATACCGACTCGCGATCTTGCAACTGATCGTGGAAGCGAACCCTCTGTTTCAAATCGGCAAATCGCTCCGCCGTCGTCATCTTGAGATGCTCGTCGATGATCATTGGCGTCGACTCGTCCAGTCTGGAGAGGTGGAATGAGAGCTCGAGGCCGCAGCCTCGAATGGCCTGACGAACAGTCTCGAAGCTGGGGACAACGGCACCTCGCTCCCAACGGGCGACGACCGACTGTGACTGGCCGATCCTCTCGCCCAGCTCGGTCTGCGTCAGGCCGGCTCGGAGCCTCGCTTCTCGGATCAGGTCTCCACTCACCATATGAGCCATTATAGTACATATATGCTATAAATCTGGCAAGCGACGGTGGCGCCAAAGCCGACAACCCGGAGTTCGCCGGCGCGGTCACGAGCCGGCTGAACAACCTACGGTGGCGCGATGGGCGCCGTACCTGACCTTGATCTGCTCAAGATCCGGAAGTACTGCGAGGAGAAGACACCGCAGGAGTTCCGCAGCCAAATGCGGGTCGAGGTCGGGGTGCGCGGCAAATCCGTCACCATCTTCGAAAGTCGTCCGCCGTGGGATAAGCAGGGAACGGAGTGGTCTCGACTTCCCATTGGTCAACCCGCTACGACCCCGCAACCGCCCGGTGGACCCTGTTTTGGGCGGACCGCAATAGCCGCTGGCACCCTTACGACCTCGTCGATCCCGGAACGGTTGAGGAGCTTCTCGGCGAGATCGACAAAGATCCCACCTGCATCTTCTGGGGTTAGTTCCTGGGGTCCAATCGAATCAAGTCCTGCTACTGAGTTGATACTGAAACGTGCGGACTGAAGGGGTTCGATCTAACGGCCTGGACGTCACACCCAAAGTGACGAGGAACAATGGACGTAGCTGCACTGAACGGACGATCGGTCCCGCTCCGTTAATCCCAAGGTGCCGGGATCGAGACCCGGGCGGCCCACTCGATACGTCTAAAACAGGCCCACTCGATACGCACAGGCCCACTCGATACCCGATTACCCCCCGGGGGCTCGACACGCACCTCCGGGGTTAGATAGCCGTAATCTGTTGTTGGTCCGAACGAGTCGTTACCTCGATCCGACGGGGCTTTGCCTTTTCTGCCACGGGGATGACCACAGTGAGCACCCCGGCCTCGTAATCCGCCTGGATGTGCTCGGTGTCGAGGTTTGAACCCAGCACCACCTGACGGCTGAACGAGCCGTACGGTCGTTCAGCGATGACCGACTCGATGCCCTCTGCCTGGGGCGGTGCCGGCCGTTCAGCTCTGATCGTAAGGACGTTGTCCTCCACGGTCAGTTCCACCGACTCGGGCTTGACGCCCGGGAGATCCAACCTCAACAAGAAGGAGTCATCCTTCCTGAAGGCGTCCATCGGCATCGCCATCGACCGAGAGCCATTTTGCTGTGCAGTCCACAGCTGCTGAAACAGACGGTCGACGTCCCGGAACGGGTCACTTCGTACAAGAGCCATGACCGATCACCTCCTACGTGCGCATGTGCTCAGCTCTTGCGCCCGCCAATTCTTGGCGGTGACACCACGAATTTAGCACTCTCCCCATGAGAGTGCCAAGGGTTCAGAGGTCCATTTTCTAGGTTCGGGCGCAGGTCCGGATCCGAAGCTGTCGGCCGATCGCTTGTCGGGTGAGCCTTCGCTGAGCCGCCTGGGATCAACGGATTTGGGTCCTCTCGAGATCCCGAATCATGCCGTGCTGCTCAGCGGGCCCGAGCGCGTCCCGGCGCTTTTCTGACGCTCTGTTCGGATTCGGAAGTGATGCCACTGAGGAGGGTCGGGAACACGAAACGATGGAAGGGCGCGACGGCCAGCCAGTAGACGCGGCCGAGCACGCCGCGGGGCCGGAATTCGGCGGTCTGGGTCACAAGGGTCCCGCCGTCCCCCGACGGGACCAGCTCCCAGGTGAGCCAGGCGTCACCGGGCAGGCGCATCTCGGCGTGGAGTCGCAGGCGCCGTCGCGGGTCGGCCGCCTCCACCCGCCAGAAGTCCACCGGGTCTCCGACCTCGAGGGCGGTGGGGCTCCGTCGCCCCTGGCGGAGCCCCGGGCCGCCGATCAGCTGATCGAGAAAGCCGCGGACTTCCCAGAGCAACTGGCTCCCGAACCAGCCGTGGTGTCCGCCTACCGACGAGACGACCGCGTACACCTCAGCCGGACTGGCCGAGGTCGCGGCGCTGCGCACGTCGCGCAACACGGTGCCGCCCGACCACTCGGGATCGGTGGCCGCCGGTGCAAAGTACGCGAGATCGGTCTGGACGAACGGGGTCGTCTCCTGCCCCTTGCAGGTTGCGGCCAGGCTGCGCCGGATGGACTCGGCGAGCCCGATGGGACGGACAGAAAAGGTTCCTGCGGCCTGCGTATCGGTGACCACGACCTCGTTGATAAGGCTCTCGACGAGCTCACGTGCGAGTTTCGCGGGTACCGGAGTGACGAGGCCCACCCAGTGGGCCGACAGACCGGGCGAGAGGACCGGGACCCGGATGAGGTGGCGGCGGGAGAGGCCGGCAACCTGGGCGTAGATCGCCATCATCTCGGCGTACGTGACGACGTCGGGCCCGCCGATCTCGTAGATACCGCCGTGCACCTCGGCGTCGGTCACCGCCTGGACGAGCAGAGCAACCACGTCGCTGATGGAAATCGGTTGGCACTGGGTGGTCACCCAGCGGGGGGTGACCATGATCGGGAGGACCTCGACCAGGTAACGAAGCATCTCGAAGCTGGCTGAGCCCGACCCGATCACCACGCCAGCGCGGAGTTCCACGACCTCAACTCCGGTCGATGCGAGTGCTCGACCGACGGCGTGCCGGCTCCGCAGGTGAACGCTCAAGGCGTCGCTGTCCCGCCCGAGACCTCCGAGATAGACGATCCGCCGCACGCCGGCGGCAGCCGCGCTGCGGGCGAAGTTCTCGGCGTCACGCCGCTCGACCTCCTCCCAGTCGTCACCTTCACCGATCGAGTGGACGAGATAGACGGCGGCATCGGCCCCCGTGAGCGCACCACTGAGGTCGCCACCAACAGCGCCGCGCACAACAGGGACTCGGTCACGCCAGGGCGCGTCCTTGAGCTTGGCGGGTGTGCGGGCCAGGCAGCGAACCTCGCACTGCGCGTCGAGCAGCGCCGGGATGAGGCGGGCGCCGACGTACCCGGACCCTCCGGTCACGAGCACCGTCGGCCCGGCGGAAGAATGGCGGCCTGCGTCCCCCAACGCGTCTGCGGCTGACGTCCGGGTCACGACGCTGGTGCTGGGCGGCCCAGCTGATGGCGGAGCGAGGCCTCGAGCGACGGTCGTCGGAAGCTGAACCGGACCGACTCGAGTCGCGCCGGTGCGACCCGCTGGCTGGCGCACGCGACCTCGCGCACACCGTCGGCTCCGACGAGGACACCGAGTGCCGCCTTCGGGACCGGAATCAGCGCCGGCCGGTGCAGCACGTGGGCCAGCGTCGTCGTGAATTCCTCATTGCGCAAGGGGTTCGGGGCGGCGGCGTTCACCGCACCGACCAGGTCCCCGTCGACGAGA
>Ga0075030_100002793_pt1 | contig 15889 bp, 5 predicted proteins | sample LitLauG_LLR_2012_FD_71393 | JGI IMG/M metagenome (GOLD analysis project Ga0075030, IMG submission 71393) | Freshwater sediment microbial communities from Pennsylvania, USA - Little Laurel Run_MetaG_LLR_2012 | ecosystem: Environmental > Aquatic > Freshwater > Creek > Sediment | place: USA... | reverse complement strand
AGCGGATCCACGTCTGGCGCACCCATCACCAGGATGCCGCCGCCATTGGCAGGAATCGTGGGATTGGTGCTCTGGTTGAAGATGATCGTGTTGTGCCGGATGCCCTCGGTCGCGTGCTTCGCGTCATTGTGGTGGTAGACGAACCCTAGCTGACCAATTCCGCCTCCGTCACCGGTGCTGAGGTTTCCGCAGACCCAGTTGTAATTGAAAGCGTAGTAGTCGCTACCGGTGCAGAAGCTGACAGCGCCTGCGCCCGCCGGCGTCGCCGAGAACAATTCGTCACCGGTCGAGGAGTTGTCGGTGATGTAGTTGTTGTGAATGTTGACGAATTCATCGAAGCAGTACGGCAGCTGCAGACCGGTTACGTTGCTGGTCTGGCAAGAGCCAGGAGCAGCATTCACCGCACCGGCGCCGCCGACGTAGGCGGGCGGGAATTCGCCTTGGCCTACGTTGATGCCGCCAGAAAGCGTTCCGGCATTACTGGTGATCCGGTTGTTCGCAATCTGCAGGTTATGACCCCAGCCGTGGACGAAGATGCCGCCACCGCCCTGAGAGCTGTCAGTGATTCCCAGTCCGTCGATGCTGGACGGGTTGCACCAGAAGCTGCTCGGGAACGGATTGGGGTTGCCGTTGCCGTTGGCATTTTGGCTGCCGCAATTCTGATTACTGCTCGTGAGCAGGGTGGTCCCGGTTGGGAAGCCAGCTGCCAACGTCGTATCCCAGGGGCTCGTTGGGAAGTCCACGCCTTTACCTAACACGGTAATGGCTGCGCCTTCTAACGCTCCCATCAACGATGGCTCTTGCAGCAACTCGGCCAGGTTACCGTTCAGCGTCGCGTCCCATCCAACCGCTGCCTCCAAGGGCAGACGATCCACTTGCGGGTTGATCGAATCCGCCTTCCATCCGCCCCAGCCGGAGCCGCAGGTCGGAACCCAACTGTTGGGGGAACCGTCAATCCCAAGACCGACCAGGCAGTCTATCCGCGTGCGCCAGGTATTCATCTTGCCCGCGGGTTGAGTGTTGGCGTTGATGATGCTGGTAGCGGCTCCGACACCTTGCAGCCGGACTGGCTTCCACATCTGCAACATTTCGTAGTACGTACCCGGACGCACAATGATCAGATCGCCAGGATTGGCGGCGTCAATGGCCTGCTGGATCGAACCCACTCCGGTCGCAGACATGGGAGTAGTACCCGAGACGTATTTCGGGGCGCTGCCTCCAACCGTCACAGTCACAGCGTCAATCGACTGCTTCCCATTGCCAGCGGTGATGAGAAGTTGGCCGCAGTACGTATTGCCTGCGGAACCACCCAGGTGGCTGTACTGCGGTTGTTGCTGGATCGGGCACAACGGGATGCCGCTCGAGCCGCCTACCGACGGTACGGTAACCGTGATCTGCGTATCGCTCCAGCCTGTGACCGTCGCCGTTACGCCTCCGATCGTCACACTGCCGGTGCCTTGAGTAGCACCAAAGCCATAGTGGCGTGTTACCGTCTTCGCGTTGAACGGACCCGCCGTAGCGCTCGGTCCGGAGTAAGCATTGTTCGGTACTGGCTGATCACCCAGAGAATGGATCGTCAGCGTCTTGCTCGCTCCGCTCACCCAAGGTCCAACACCATCGCCGTCGACTTCACTGACAGCCGGCGTTGCATCCGGATACGCGCAGTCCGGGTTGTTGTAGCCTGCGCCTGCGAATGCCGACGTCGGCACCACTGGCGTGTCCATGTACTGGGTTTGACCAGGCATGAACGGAATTTCATAACAGAACTGGCTGTACTGCGGGTTGAACAACGGATCGGTAATCATCTGCCCATTGGTCGGCGATCCCACCCGCGTATCTAGAATCGGACCCGGGTCGTTCATGCACGTCACCATCATTGTGGGCGCATATCCGGTCGGGTTCGGTGGGTTCACTTCCCACGTCGAGTAGGTCAAGCCGTTATAGGTTCCCCACTGGTCGGTATAGACACGCGAGACTTCCGTGCCGGACCAATCCTTCAGCGAAACCGGTAGGTTCGGCGGCGAGAACTTCTCACCAAATTGCGGCGAGAACGGATCAAATTCCGAAGTGAAGTCGTCAGTGATGACGCCCGTGAAGTGAGCGGCAACGTGGGCCGAGGTGAAGATCCAGAACTTCGCCAGGACCGACTCCTGCGGCGTCAGAGTTACCTCTTTGCGGTCGCACAAATTGCGCGTCGCACCCGCGAACGGCGAAGCTTCGCCGGATTGCGGGAAGAGGCTGATGAAATCAGGAATCACGCGCGATGCTCCGACGCATGGCCAGAACGACTCTACGCTTCCCGTATCACCCTCGTGGCTGGGGAGAGTGGTGCGACCCAAACTCTGGGAGCCGTTCTGTGGGTTACACGCGTATCCAGGGTTTGTGCCCGACGGTGGGATCACAGTGCAACCCGCAGCCGATGAGAACGTCGAGGCGGCAACTTCTGCCTGGTCGGGCAGGATGAATACGTTGCCCAGCCCGGCGAACTGCTGCGTGACCGGCGCGATGTAGTTATCGCCAATCAGGATGTTCTTGTCTTCTTCCTTCACCAGTTCATATCCCGGCGGAACGATCATTTCCACCACATACTTGCCCGGAGGCAGCATGGGGGTTCCGGAGCGATACGGATCGAGGTTAGGGTCATTCGGATTGGTAGACGTTGCAACAGTGGGATTCGGCACACAGCCCCACGGTTCCGTGGAGGTCTGCATGTGGCAGTTGCTGCCCACCGGTTTTCCGGATGTCAGATCAAGGCTGGCGACGCTGGGGAACGTATAGTAGCCGTCGTACGGCGCAGGCTGGACCTGGTTCCAGTTGTGCATACCGTCAAAGCACTTGTACTGCGAGTTGTAAGGAATGGTCGTGCTCGCAGTGCCATTGTTGTTGTATACGTCCAGCCACATCGGCTGGTTGTAAAGGGTGAAGAAGAACAGATCCGCATTCGTGCCGGTGGAGGCTCCCTGTCCCGGGCAGTTCATGTTTGGAATATAGTTCCCACTAGCATCTTTAAGAAGGTTCCCATTCGCATCCTTCCTGAAGCCCTGAGCCCAGTCGTCGAAGCTGGTAGTCTTTGTCGTATCCACCAGGTGCAGGCCGGTGGTGCCATCGGCCGCGGTGACTTCTTGATACAGATTTATAGTCACTCCCGGCACATCCGGCGTCCAGCTGGTGTGGATCAGCAAGGCCGGATCGTCGAAGGGCCGCGTCGAAGCATAGATCACTTCGCCGTGGATGCCGCCGGTCTCAGTAGGTGCATAGGGTTTCTTTCCGAACTCGATGAAGTTGTTCTGGCCCGAGAATCCCTGCCAGCCATAGCTTCCGAACGGAGTCGGAGGATCGACGCGACCAGTAGACCCACCCGCTCCACCAGGCGCAAATGGAGTTGCAGCGTCGGTGCAGTCCGCCGTGGCGCAATAGAACGCGCCCGGCACCCGCAGATCGCCAGGCACAGAGATCGATTCATAGCTGTTCGCCATGTTGCCGGCGATGCTTGAGTTGCCGCACGGCGCCGTTGGCGGGGTCGTTGCCGTTCCGCACGGTGTACCGTCCGCTGGACCACCCGCGTCGTAAACGACGTGGGCCCCAGTGCTCTTGTAGCGGGTTGTATCGGTCTCAATTACGTACCAGCTGAACAACGGGAAAATCTCGTTAAAGCCCGCGTTGCCCGCCAGGTCAGTATTGTTGAAGTTGGAGTAGCTGCCGTCGCGGAAGCGGTTGTTCGTCGCGACCAGCGTGAGCCCGTCTTCACCCTGATCCTGAGTACCATTGCCGTTCAGGTCAAAGAAGGTCTTGGTGTAAATATTCGACTGCCACTGGTTCATGGCAATCTGGCCCATATCCAGCAGTTTCCCGCCAGCCAAGCGGACCGGAGTCGAAAGCCCATCCACCAGCATGTCGTTCCACTGGTCGAAGACCGTGATTCTCCAATCCCCATCAGGCAGGCCGGTCAAAGTGAAGCTGCCATTGCCGTTACACTTCGTGAATGCGAAGTCCTCACCGTCCGGATCACCGAAACTCACGTAGCACTGGGTGAAGCCGAAGCTGCTGTTGTCGCCGCTGCTGAACAGCCGCTCATCCGGCGTCCGGCTCATGCGCTCCGTCGTTGCCACCCCGGTGATGCTATTCGTGCAGTTCAACCCGGTAATGTTCGGGTCGGAGCCGTTGCAAACGTACTGTTTGCGGGCGTTGATGATGGCAGGGTTGGCGAAGCCGATCGATACGTGGTATCCGGCTGGTCCAAATTCCTGGAAGAAGCTGGGCTCGCCGATTCGCAGGAATGAATCGTGTGCTTTCTGTCCGTCCAGGGTATTGGTTTGCAGCCACTCTTCGCCGCGTGCAATCCGGTCAGCACCGGACGTCGCGACCACTCCGTAACGTCCCGGCATCAGGTTGGCAACCACCGCTTGTCCTGCCAGCGGAGACAGCGTCGTGCCGTCCGCCTCGTACTTCGGACAAGTCACGATCGTGCCCGTAATGCCCAATGTGCCAACAATTGGCTTGTTAGTTATCGGGTCTAAAATCGCGCCCGTTTGCTCGGCGGCCACTCCATTGGCGCCAATCGGACAGGCGTCGAGATGAGTCGCCGGGTCGATGGTTCCCGCCAGGCTGTTCGACAACGGCATGTTGAACATGTCGTACGTCATCTGTCCTGTGGCGTCGCCCGAACCACCGGCATCGTCGAACAGGGTGATGTTGAATCCGCCTAATCCTGGCTCATTGGGCGACAGAACATCGATTCCACCGCCGCCGTCCTGCTCACCGTTGAGTGGGAAGTCGTCTTCAAAAACAAACACTGAGAGTTTCGAGGGTGGATACGGGCTCGGCTGCGTCAGAATCGTCACCGACGTCTGTTGTGTGTGCGTATTCGGATCGATGCCGATCGGAGCACCGCCCATTCCATGGCCGCAACCCGGATTACCGGTATCGATAATGGTGTTGCCGGTAACCGGGTCTTTCGTTGTGGTGCAGAAAGGAGCACTGGTGTTCGCGCCGATAAACGGGTTCGCTGCGTCGCCCGGCAGAACCGAGATGTAGTAACGCTTCTTGGGATCCAGAACAACCTGACTGGGATCGACCTGAGTCTCCTGGCTGCCTGTGGTGCGGCAAACGCCGTTGCCGATATCGCAGACCGCAGGTTGTCCGAGAAGCGTCTGGCCTGACTCGCAGGACAGCGGACCGGTGCAACCCGTGGCTACCAGCGGCATATAGCTGGTGTGGAAGTTCGTCCCAAACGTGGGAACGATCGTGCCGCCAGCGGAGCCTGGACACCCACTTGGCGGAGGATTCGTTGTGCAAGTTGGGTCGACATAGAACGTGCGGTCTTCTTCAATCACCCAGCGATAGTCGGTAACCGGAGCCTTGGTGACTGGGTCATAGACCGTCACTTTAAGGCCACTGCCCGCCACGAAGTTCAGGGTCACAGTTGCGGCAGTCGCACTCTGGGTTCCCTGAGAGTTCTGCGCGTTGTAGGTGAATGTGTAGGTGCCCGGAGCTGGAACATCCGCGACAAACCCGCCGTTCGGGTCCACTGACACTGACCAGCCAGTTCCGGCTTTTGTAACGGTCGCTGTGGCCACCGTAAGCGGATGGCCTGCTGCGTCGCTATCCACCGACAGGATGCCCGGAGGTGCAATGCTCAGGTGCGTCGCCACCTTCGAGGTGTACGCGATGGGATTCATCGTGATGCCACTGTTCGCTTCCAAGCAACCCGCCACGCTAGCGCAATTCTGCAGCGTCACCGTGGTGCAAGCCGCACCCGTGGTAGCGCCATTTCCGCAATAGCTGAATGTGTCGCTTGTAGTTCCAGAGTTCGGCACGTACACAAATGTACCGTTGGCATTCAGAGTTAGCGTGCCAGCGGTCGGCCCCGTCTGGACTTGAACGCCGTAAATGTTTACGTCGTTCGCGACTACACCTTTCGAAAGGTCGGCGACATTCAGTGTCTGGCCTGCAACCAGGGAGTATGTATCCGGGTTTGCCGTTGCACCGGCTGCAGCGAATACGCCCGTCGTAGGCAGGGCCGACCCATTCACGCCGATGTAGGCCAGCATGCCTGCATCGCGCGCCGTGGAATTGCCCGACAAACTCAACTCGCGGTCATAGATTGGGAGCGCTGTTCCGACAGTCGCTGGCGCGTTGATCATGACATCGTAGGTCTTGCCGGCAGCCATGAACACTTCGCTCTGCACCCGCGGAACACCCGGCAACACGTTGCCGTCTTCCGCGATCAGTGACATGCCCGCCGCGTTCGTCGTCCCCGTTTGCGATCCCACGATCGAAGGGACGTGCATGCGCAGACCCGCATTCACCAGACGTACCAGCACGCTGCCGGTAATGCCGGTGGTCACAGGCACTGGTGGCGTTGTCGCCGATACCCCTGCAGTCGCCGGGAACAGCGAGGCCGCAGCATTGTTCCGGCTAAACGCCACGCCGTTGATCATGTAATACAACGGTGTGTAGTTCACTGCCGGCGGATAGCAGGTCAGATAGACAGTTGGCCCTGACTTCGGATTGCCGCACCCGCCAATTTGGCCATTCCAAACCGCCTGCTCGCTGAAACCTGCCGTGCCGACTGCCGCACTCACGGTATTGTTCTGCACGGGATCGATTTCGCTGAGTAGCAGCGGGATTTCCGCGTTATAGGTGACCGCTGCAGTCGTCCCCACTGCAGGGTACGCTGTTCCTGCGGTACCGCTCGCGGGCGCGGTTGTGACCACCAGCATTCCGTACAAGCCCATCGGCCCTTGAATCGATGGGTAAGTGCCGGATTCAATGAGGTATGTGCCCGGCTTGAGATTGCTCCATGTCAGCGTAGCGACGGCTGCATGGGTCGATGGCGTGGAGAACGACTGCACGCGGTTTCCCTGCAATGGCGGTGCATTCGCAGCTCCAGACGAAGGGATCGGCCACGTGATCTGCTGAGAGTTGGAGTGGTCAGGACTTGCTAGAGACGTTGCCGTCGTTCCTAACCCGCCGCCTAATTGGCCGACGATCACCAGCGACGTTTCAGCCACAGCAGGTGGCAAGTTATTCGTCAACTGAATCGTCAGGGGCGTGCCGGTCGGGACAGTAAGCACGACGGGGGACCAGGTCCCAGCGGGATTCAACTTGGCGCAAGTTGCGGTCGTGCCACTAGGCTGCGCTGCATCGCAGGTGTAGCCCCACATCTGCACCGTGTTGCCATCGGGCATCGTCAGAGCGGCTGGTCCCGCGGTTAGATTGACCCCCTGGGCGACCGCCAGACATGCTCCAAGGAGGAGAAATGTCACCGCGACTACAGCTGTCTTCAAAGTTTTGGGATGGTTGGATCGCATTGCTGTTCTCCTCACTTAGTTGGTCTCGTCAATGGGGTATTCCCGGGAATCGACCAGCATCATCATCAGCATTCCGCCCGGGAAAATATTGTTGGTGGTGATTTCGCGCTCGTTATGCGAGTGCCACATGAAAGCCCAGCCGGCTTCGGAGCCCGGGGGGTTGGCAATGGTTCCCGAGGGAGGAGTAGAGCCGGTCTGGCCGCATTGTGCGCCGGGTTGAGACCCGTTCGGGCCATTGGCTTGCGTACCTGTAGTGCAGCCAGTCGCCCGCGTCGTTGCATTCGGACCAAGGTACGGGCTACCACCGTACCAGGGGCCGTTCGTAAACAGATTCGCATCCGGCAGGGTTGCGGGACCACCCCCCGCCACATCGCCGAAGGGCGCCTTTTGCACGGGTTTGTTGTGGTCCTGACACCACTCGTAATAATTGACCGCTGTCACTATTGCGCTATGGGTCGCGGTCGCCAGCGGCACGCCGAAGGCGTCGTAACCGGTGTTATAGCCATTCGCATCTGGGGTGCACGGGAGCGTCGCTAAAGGATCCTTCGACGTCGGATTGTGACCATATGCATCCCAATTCAGGCCCTTGCCTGTGAAGTAGAAGATGCCATCGAAAGCCAGACCCGGAGTGGTTGTAGTGGTGAACATCAGGGGTCCGGCCAGTGCGGGTGCAGAAACCGTTGAAGTCCCTGACGGGTAGTTGATGCTTGCACTACTAAGAATCAGATTGCCGTCACGCCCCAGGATGCGCACGTGATTTCCGTGCTCGTGGAACGGATGTTGCCACCGGCCCTGGCCAATCACGCGGATCAGCGTCAATTCGCCTGGATGCATGTGGGGATCGCCGTTATAGGGCTGATGCGGATACTCGGTCGCGTAGTTCGGATCCATGTCATCCGGCATGGAACGTCCATTGATCAGGAAGTACGCCGGGTGATAAGGCTCGGTTGGGACATTGAGGCTGCATCCTGCATTTCCGGCCGTGCAGGCTCCCGCCGCGGCCACCTGCGCTTCTGCCTGCGTGTGAATTCTCGGATCCATCTCTGAGAACTGGAACAAGTACTCCCGGTCGTAGCAGGTGTCCGGATGGTCGTAGGCCGCTCCCTTTCCACCGGTTGCGTTCACCAGACGGTAGTCCTGTTCGCCCCAAGCCGTTTCAGCTGTGACATTGTCTGCGTGGACTCCCGAAGTGCAGGGTGCCGGAATGGAGGCGGGCAGAACGATGATCGCCCCGTACAGGCCCATCTCGACCTGCAGGTCGCCCTGCGTGCCGCTGTAGTACGCACGCGTTCCCGGTGAGGAAGCGGTAAACGTGTAGGTCACCGCCGGACCGCCTGGCGCTGCCTCGCATGTCAACAAGCCTTGCTGACCCACAGGAGTCCCGGCCGAGCAGCTGGTGGTCACATTGAAACCGGGAAACAAAATCGAAGTGTTGCCCGCTGACGCTGGAAGATTGTTGGTCAGCGTCACCGTCACCGTTTGATTTTCTGTGACGACCAACGTTGGCCCCGGTACCTGCATCGTGGTGCAGAACCCGGTCCGGTTCAACGTCGCGGGCAAGAATGTCGGCGTAGATCCGCTCACGCAGCCGTAGCCCCACGAGTACACCGCCTGTCCGTCGGGTTGATTCAGATACGCGGGGCTCGCGACTAAGCTGAAGGCCGGGCCTTGGATGCCAGGAGCCGCAGCGTAAGCAGCAACTGTGAACAATAGGGTTACGGCCACCATCGCCGCCAGAAGCAATTGTGTGCGAAAGATTGTGTTTTTCATGTTCGTCGCCCTCATGGCTGCGCTCCTAATTCACGCGGACTTCGGTCATCAACCCACCGAAGTTCTCTGCGTCGTTCGATAGGTGGTCAAGATTGGGGGTGTAGAGGTAGTACGTACCGCTTGGGATCGGCGTTGTGCAGGCGCCGGTGGTGTCACGAACCTGACAAGCGTCCAGAATCACGTCCAGTGACTCGCCGCCCGCCAGCGTGATCGAGTTGGTGTAGTAATCGAGATTGATTCCGGCCTGATCACGCAAGAGCTTGGCGTTGAAGCCGATGACGTGCATCGGAATTCCTAACGAGGCCAGCGTCTGGTACTCCGACACGTCAAGGTCAGAAATGCGTAGGAGGGCCTTCTTTCCGGCCGGAATGTTAATGATCGCCGACAGCGGCTGCGAGAAGTGATTGCTGCCGTCCGTAGTCATCGTGTACAGCGGACCCGGCGTCACTGTATCCGGATAGCTCCGTCCATTCAGCAAGAAGTACTTGTCCTTCATGTCGGAGAACCCTTCCGGGTTGAAGGTCATGCCTACAAAGTGGAAGTTCGGATCGAAGCCGTGAATCTGGATCGGGTACTCGACGTCGTAGTACGTGGAACCGTCACCATCGTTGTATGCATAACCGCTGGTTCCACCAGACAACACCGTTGCCGCACCAGTAGCGTTGTTGTCGCCCGCAGCCGGCAGGGGATTGCTGCAGAGAATGTCGGCGGCGGAATTGCAGGCCGTGCGCTTGTCGCTCTGCTGCGCCTGGAGGGCGGCGTAAAGGTGAGTGGTTGACGGAACTCGGTCCTGTCTCGGCCGCACATAAAGCTGTCCCACCATGCCCATCTGCAGGTGCTCGGGCGGGGTGATGTGGCAATGCCAGAAGTAAGTGCCCGCATCTGGCGCCAGGTAGTAATAAGTGAAGCTGGCGCCGATGTTGATCGCGACCGAAGCGTCCGGCACGCCGTCATAGAAGGAGGAAGCGTTGGGATAACCGTGGAAGTGAACCGTGTGCTGCTCGAACAGGTCCGGGCGCATGATCATGCCCACGTTGGTCAGGGTGAGGAAGAATTCGTCGTCTTCATCGATCGCCATCAATGGTGCGGGAATGTTCCCGTTCATTACGCCCACATCCATGATCTGACGCGGATCGACGTGACCGTCGAGAGCGCGTGGCGTCGACGCCGTTGCGGTCGATGACGTGTTCACATCAGGCCCCGTGGGTCCCGTGAAGGTAAAATTGTTCGGCGCCGCAAAGCCGTAGTTCGTGACCCCGCTCCCGAAGCTGGTCACATTTGTAGCTAGGACCGTCCAGGTGCCGTCGTAGGGGCCGGTGCCGGGAGTTGCGCCCGTGCCGGCAATTACTACTGAGTCTCCAGGGTTCAGCCCGAGAGGCGCATTCGTCTGCACGTAAACCGTGCTGCCAGATGAGGCGATGTCATAAATCGATACGGTGTTCGCCACATCAAGGGCCAACCCCACCGCGCCGTTGTACTTGAATGTCCCCAGATAGGAACCGACGCCGGTCGCTGGTATCTGAAGACCCGCAGGAACATCCGTAGTCGCCGGATCGCCAGGTTGGAAGCCTGCAAAGGTCGTGTTGAACACGCTCGGCGGCTCTGTTCCAGGTTTCCCGGCCGCAATGTCCGCCAGTCCCGACAACGGACCAAAGGAGAACATGTAGGTCTGGGTGCCATCGCCCATCGTGGAGTAGCCGTCACCGCCTGATATCTGTTGGCACTTGATCGCTCCGTTCACATTTCCGATCGGCGCCTGATATGTGGTGGCGCTAGGAGCCGTAAGCGCCGTCGGCCCCGTATACGTGGGCTCCGCATTCACGTTTGTGAGACTTGATGGGTGGGTGATCGTGCTCGTCGGGCATTGCACACGGAACGACTGCGCACTCACAGTCACCGTCGCGAAACCTAGGAGAAAAATGGGCAACCAAAACCGACACGTATTCCTCATGGCTTTGCAGCCTCCTTCGTGGGCGGATCCTTGCTCCGCTCCAGTACTCCTGTACTTTTTGGGGCGGGTCTGTGCGCTTTCCGATAACGGGGAAGAACCTACCCATTCTTCCGCGTGCCTAGGGGATTTCGGACAGGTGCGCTACCCAGAACCCGTGGCGTCACACTACTAGGGGCATATTTGTAAATCTTTGCGTTTAGGCAAATACAAATGTAAAGTTTTGTAAAAAAAAATTACATTTGTAAAATACGTAATCTAGCATTCAAAGTCTCTTTACTTGGCCTACTGCAGCTCGGGGATTTCCCAGTCAGTCGCTCCATCTGTCCCAACCTAAACCCGAAATATTTAAGAGTCCCTTCTTTGCTCTAGAGCAAATACCAGGACCTTGGCGTGATTTATCACTAATGAACATTGTGCGTACCCACGGCTAAACCGGCGCGTTGGGTACTATCAAATTGCTCCCCCAGGTTGTCTCGGCACGGCAAGCAATGAACCCCGGAGTTTTCGGCTTGCACGAAGAGACCTCATCCGATTCCTAATTGACGTACCGAACGGACACCATGAAACGTGCGCGAATTCTCGGAACTCTCGTCCTTCTTCTGGTTTCATTCACTGTGGCCGCTCACGCGGATCAGGCCGGCGCCGCGTTCAAGAAAGGCGTTCAGGCCGAAAGCAAGAACGACTACGATGAAGCCTTCCAGGACTACAGTCAGGCGCATTCGCTGAAGCCGAAAGATGCGAAATACTTCACGGCCTTCACGCGCATGCGTTTTTATGCCGCTGTGCAACACGTCAGCAAAGGAAATGCGCTGCGCGATAGCGGCAGACTTCAGGAAGCGGTTATTGAGTTCCAGCGCGCCGCCGAAATCGATCCGACCAACTTTGCCGCCAGAGGGGAAGCCCACCGCACCGAAGAGATCATCAAAAAGCAAGCGCACGCTGGCGAGGAGACACCGAAGAAGGAAATGCCTCTCGACAAAATGGCGCAGGAAGCCGCCGGTCCTGTGGAGCTGCAGCCGCTCTCCAACACGCTCATCAGCCTGCGTCTCACGGAAAACGCAACCATGGTCTATAAGACCATTGCGCATCTCGCCGGAATCAACGTTCTATTCGATCAGGATTACAAACCTCCGAAGATCACGGTCGAGCTCAACGATGTTACGCTGCGCGAAGCACTGAATACCGTCGCCCTGCAGACGAAGACCTTTTGGACTATCGTTTCCAGCAACACGATCTTGATCGCATCAGACACGACGGCGAAGCGCAAAGAAATGGAAAGTTCGGTTATGAAAACGTTCTACCTCAAGAACGTTTCCACTCCCGCCGAACTTCAGGAAGCCGCTGCCACACTGAAGAGCATTCTTGATCTCAACCGTATCCAACTGGTTCCCAATCAGAACGCACTGATCTTGCGCGGAACAACTGATCAGCTGGTTCTCGCGCAAAAGTTAATCACTGATCTCGATAAGCCAAAACCGGAAGTAGTCATCGAGATCGCTGTGCTGCAGGTCAGCCGCAGCCGCATTCGCAATCTTGGAGTCAATCCGCCCACCTCGGCCAATATCGTGATGGTGCCCGGCACAACCGGGGGCAGCTCGGGATCGGGTGGAGCGTTCACCCTCAACTCTCTAGGCGCGCTGAATGCCACGAATTTCCAGGTGAGCATCCCGGGCGCCTCGATGACGTTTTTGATGAGCGACAGCGACACGAAACTGATTCAGAATCCGCAAATCCGCGCCCTCGACAACGAAAAAGCGACATTGAAGATTGGCGACCGGGTCCCCGTTGCGACCGGATCCTTCGGAGCGGCTGCAGGTGGCGGCGGCGTCAGCGCATTGGTCAACACCCAGTTCCAGTATCTCGACGTGGGTGTGAACATCGACATTACGCCGCATATCCACTCAGAACACGAAGTCACATTGAAGATGACTCTGGAAGTGTCGTCCGTCAGTGGAACCCAGAATATCGGCGGAATCAGTCAGCCGATCATCGGCCAGCGGCGCATCGAACACGAAACCCGCCTGCGGGATGGAGAGGTCAATCTGGTCGGCGGCATCCTCGAAGACACGGAGACTAATTCGCTCAGTGGATATCCGTGGCTCACCAAGATACCGATCCTGAAATACCTGTTCGGGCAAGAGGACAAGCAGAGGCAGGAAAACGAAATCGTCTTCGCGATCACTCCTCACATCGTGCGTGCACAGGAGGTAACGGACGACAATTTGCGTCTGGTCGACCTGGGCCGCGGCAGCTCAGTCACTGTGGGTCACACTGATCCCAGGAAGAACGCCGCGCCAGCTCGTAACCCGAACACGATGGAGCAGACTGGGACTCCCAGCACTCCCAATCGCACAACGCCACAGAAGGCAGTCACTCCGCCCCCCGCGCCTCCAAAGCCCGAACCGTCCAAGGCGCCAGGGCCGGCGCAGGTCCCCAGCGGTGCCACCACAACCACGCTGGTCCGTCCGGTCAAGGCCTCGCCCGATGAACAAAGGTTATCGGTCCAACCACCTGGCAGGCCCCGATCTACCGAGGCCACGGCAGATCCGTGTCCCTATGGCATGCACTCCATCGGCACCCAGTATGGAGTCCTCAACTGCGCCTTTGATTGAGCAAAGTATCTCAAAAGTGATTTGGGAAGCGCACGCCTTCAACCCTGACGCTTAGGCCTGCAAAAGATGCGGGCTTTGAGCCCTGAGGGCACCCGACAGATTAATCTTTCGGTTCATTGTGAGATAACTTCTGAAGTAAGCAATTCCAAGACACGCAGACACAGAACCCCTGGAACAGGATTCCTTGCTAGCTGCATTGGTGGTTTTGTTAGGCGGCTACGCGGATCGCTCTTCGGCGTTAGAAATCTGCGCCAGAGCAGCGAAGTCTTGCACCAGCACCGACTCACGCCGAACCCTGACGATCCCCTGGGTCTGCCATTGGCAGAGAAGCCGGCTTACCGTAAACAGCGTGGTGCCAGTCAATTGCGCCAGCTCGGCGCGGGACAGCGTGATCTCGAGATGAGCGTTGTCGGTACTGCGGCGCAGCCGATCGGAAAGGCGAACGAGTTCGCTGCTAAGCCGCGCGCCTACTTTTTCGGTGGAAACTTCCCGGAACCGCTGTTCCATCTCGAACAAACGTTCCTCGAGAGCCCGCACCGTATTTCTGCGGAACGTCGGAATCCGCGCCAGTAGTTTTTCAAACACTGCCGCATCCCACACCAGGGCCACGGAAGACTGAACGGCTTGCGCCGTTGCGCAATGGCTGCAGTTGGTACAAACGCGATAAGAGCCCACGATCTCGCCGGCCGCATTCAAGCGCAGGATTACTTCATTGCCATTGAGCCCCATCTGCGTCACTTTCACGATGCCAGAAAGTACCATCGTGACATGACGCACAGGATCGCCTTCAGTAAAGATTGTTTCTCTGCGCTCGAAACGTTTCTCGCGGGCAGCCCCAATGACAAGGTCTAACTCGGCGGGGGTAACTTCCGCAAACAGCGCAAACTCCGCAAACTGCCTGCCCGACCTGATTTTTTCGCTCAGCACGCTTAGGTTTCCCCCAGTCCTTCTACAACGCCTTACGCGAACAGTTGGCCCGGTTCATGAACTCAACACACCGATTCGAGGCGCCTTCGTGAGCTTGTGACACTTACCCCAGAACGCGGCACTCTTGAGAATGCCTCGAGCCCCAGTCAGGGTCAATTACACTGTCGGGGGAGGAAATAGCACTCTCGGGGGGGGCTTCTTCCCAAAATAGAACAGCCGGTTTGGCATATCCAGGTCCCGCCGGTAACAAATCGGCGGTTACTTTGAAGTGCCGCGGATGGCGAGCATCCAGATGGATATACAAGGCCTATTGCAAGCGGCACTGGCGGAGGCACGACTCGGATTACGCGAGGGTGGGCTGCCGATTGGATCGGTGCTCGCGGATCCGCGGGGACGCATCATAGCCCGCGGCCACAACCTGCGAGTACAGAGCGGCGATCCCACCGCCCATGCTGAGGTCGTCTGCATCCGTAATGCCGGCCGCCGCCGCGACTGGCCTCAGTTGACCCTCGTCAGTACGCTGAGTCCCTGCGTGATGTGTACCGGAACCAGTTTGCTGTACAGAATTCCGCGTGTCGTCATCGGTGAGAATCAGAATTTCCTGGGTGCCGAAGAACTATTCCGCCAGCAAGGGGTAACTCTCACGGTCATGCAGGATCCCGCGTGCATTCAGATGATGCGAGAGTTCATACGCGACCATGCAGATTTGTGGAACGAAGATATCGGCAAGTAAAGCGCGCGAGAGAGACCTTAATTCGCCGCAGCCTGTTCCTGCGCTGGCTTGGCTGACGAAGAGACTTCGCTGGCCGGAAGTATTCTTCGCAAGTCCCACCGGCATAGCGGGCAGCGAGTGGCGACCGAAAATACGATGTGGCCGAAAGCGACGCACTTCGCGTTCATGCAGGTTCTCATTGCAAAACTCCCAGTCTCGCTAGAGGGCGCTGTAATACCCCTCAGCACGATCACCCTAGCACGCGTTCGCTGATTGTCGAGGACGTCTTTTCGGTTACGACGGATTGAAATTTCTTCTAGGACGTTTTTGACAGTTGAGTGCTCGCTCAAGCCAGACCGAGACTCGCGGCGGCGGTGTCTACGATCGTTTTGCCGATCATCAGTGAAGCCGTCGCTGCTGGGGAGGGCACATTCAGAACATGCAGCACCTTGCCGGAAGGCACGAACTGAAAATCGTCGACCAGGGCGCCATCGGGCTTGAGCGCCTGCGCCCGAACTCCGGAACCACCCGGGACCAGATCCCTTTCAGTGACCTCAGGCAGCAATCGCTGCAGCGCTCGAACAAACGCCGGCTTTGAGAGGGA
>Ga0075030_100002792_pt1 | contig 15892 bp, 13 predicted proteins | sample LitLauG_LLR_2012_FD_71393 | JGI IMG/M metagenome (GOLD analysis project Ga0075030, IMG submission 71393) | Freshwater sediment microbial communities from Pennsylvania, USA - Little Laurel Run_MetaG_LLR_2012 | ecosystem: Environmental > Aquatic > Freshwater > Creek > Sediment | place: USA... | reverse complement strand
CCGTCGGCATCGACGATGCAGGCGTCGTACACAAAAGGCCAGTTCCCGACGGCGGCATTCAGGTTGTGCTGAAGATTGGTATCGGTGGGAAGATATTCCGCCAGCGCACGGCGGACCGCGACCGGGTCGTTGGTGTCGAGGGCTGTGCTGGTCAGGTCCGGAATGTCATTTTCGGCGGCATAGGAGAGTTGCTGGGCCAGCCGGGCAGTGTCCTCTGCCACCGTGGTCAGGCGAAGGTGCATAAGCTGGAAGATGTAAAGGTAGGAAAACGCCGACACCATCGCGGTCACCATCAGGGTGATCACGAAAACGATGATGATTTTGCGGCGCATGTCTTAGCGATGTGGTCGTGCAAAACAGTCGGCGCAACCACGGCAGCAGCGCCAACTCGACCTCGGCGGCCGTGCCTGGGGGGTGGGGGCCGATGGGTCGCGAAACCGGGTTTCCTACTCCAACCTCTCCGAAGCCACGGCGGCTGTCCCGCCGTACTCCTTCAGCTTATTATGCAGCGTCTTGAGGCTGATGCCGAGAATTTCCGCGGCGCGGGTCTTGTTGTTGCTGGTGGCTTCGAGCGTTTTTAGGATGAGGAGCCTTTCCGCCTCGCCGACGGTGGTGCCAACACCAAGCCGCACGGAATCCGGATCGTTGCCGGGGTTGCGGACGGTGGCCTGGCCGAAACCCGGCGGCAGATGCCGCGTTTCGACAACGCTGCCGTCGCAGACAATCACGGCTCGCTCCAGGGTGTTTCTCATCTCCCGCACATTGCCCGGCCAGGAATGGTTGTTAAAAATATTCATAACCGCTTCGCTGACCGCGGCCACTTTCCGCGAGTGCTTGGAACTCATTTCGGCCAGCAGCAACTGCACCAGGTCCGGGATGTCCTCTTTGTGGTCGCGCAGCGGGGGCATGTGGACGTTGAAAACATTCAGCCGGTAATAGACGTCGCTGCGTAATTCGCCGCGCGCCACCGCGTCTTCAGGGACTTTATTGGTGGCGGCGAGGACGCGCACGTCAACTGAAGTTTCGACGCGGCTGCCTAAGCGGCGCAGCTTGTGGTCCTCCAACACGCGCAGCAGCTTGGCTTGCGTGCCGACCGGCATCTCGCCGATTTCGTCCAGTAGCAGAGTGCCGCCCTCTGCCAGTTCGAAGCAGCCGGTGCGGCGTTCCATGGCACCAGTGAACGCGCCTTTTTCGTGACCGAATATCTCGCTCTCGATGAGAGTTTCCGGGATGGCGGCGCAGTTGATGGCGACGAAGGTTTTTTCGCGGCGCGGGCTGAGTTCGTGGATGGTCCGGGCGACCAGTTCCTTGCCGGTTCCGCTGGCCCCCGTGATCAGCACTGAAGCGGTGCTGGGTGCAACCATTTCGATCAGCCGGAAAATTTCCTGCATCTTGCGGGATGAGCCGACCAGTTTGCCGAGCGAACCCGAATCGCGAAGCTTGCGGCGCGCCGCCTCGAGTTCGGCCCTGGTCCCGAGCAGCGCGCACGCGTTCGAAAGGATCGTCCGCAAGCGGGCGGTGTCGATCGGTTTGGTGACGTAGTCATACGCCCCGATCCGCATGGCCTGGACCGCACTCTCGATACTGCCCTGCGCGGTCACCATGATCACGGCGACGGTGCGCGACTGTTCGGACAGGTTTTGCAGCAGTTCGATGCCTCCCATCCGCGGCATCTTGATGTCGGTGACGACAATGGCGGGAGTGAATTGGTCGGCCTTTTCCAGCCCCTCCTGGCCGTCTCGGGCGGTATCGACCTTGTAGCCCCAGGAGGAAACCAGTTCCGCCAGGCCCGAGCGCTCGTTTTCTTCGTCTTCGACGATCAGTACTTTTTCGTGTGCCATTCAAAGTCTCGGGCAAAAGGCGATGCAGTCCAAGGCTCCAACATACGCGGCTGAAATGCAGCGGGCAAGGGCTGCATCCGGCACCAGGCCCTCCGTCCGGTGAAAAATGCCTCCGCTCCTGGGGAAATCCAAACGGATTTCAAATTGAGACGGCATTGACGATCTGTGTAAGCCCCACTTGAACGTAGAAAATGAGCTTTCATTCTACGCCGGGGGTGCTGTAAACTTCTCTGTCCCAATGAATCAAAAGGACATTTCAGCCGAGGGCGACCCCTTTCCGGCTATCCCGATGGGCCCGTCCTGCGGGCGAATTTTTGCGGAGGAAATCAATGGCACATTTTTATAACACCCGGCTGAGCCGGCAGTTCGGCGCGGGTCTGGTTCTGGCGATTGCCGCCATTTTCGCGGTGTCCACGGCGTCGGCGCAGAGCGACACGACCCCCAAGTGGGATGTATTCGTCGGATATCAGTACCTGCATCCGGGAGGAAACGTTCCTACTCCTTTCGGCGACCCGAACAATCCGACCCCGTACAAGCTGCCGGACCTGGCCAAGGGCTTCGGCACGACGTTGGCCTACAACTTCGATCCGCACTGGGCGGCCGAGCTGGATCTGGGCCACAACTGGGCACAGGCGAACTCGACCACTGTCGGGACCGCCAACACGACCCTTTCCATCGGCCCTCGCTTCATGTGGCGCACCGACGAAGCCAATTTCTTTCTGCATGGACTGGTTGGCCCGAATCACCTGGCAGTGGATGGCTTGAAGGGCCACACCGCAATTGGCGCCATCATTGGCGGCGGCATGGACCTCAATCTGGCCAAGTGGTTGTCGTTCCGAGTGTTTGAAGTGGATTACCAGTTCGCGCAGCACAATTTCGCCGACGCCGCTTCGGCGAACTTCCCCGACCTGCGGCGTCCCAATCTGGAGGGCGTGCGGTTGCGTACCGGCCTGGTATTTGCCTGGGGCGGAGCGCCGCCGGTGATGCCCGCCGCTACCTGCTCGGTGCAGCCCAACGAAGTGTTTGTGGGCGATCCGGTGAGCGCCAATGTTACGACCAGCAACTTCAATCCCAAGCATCCGGGTCTCACCTATGCCTGGAGCGGGCCTAACGTCGTGGGCAAGGACACTGCGGCCAAGATCGATACCACCAACGCGGCACCCGGCAATTACACCGTGACTGCGCACGTGGTGGATCCGAAAGAAAAGAAAAACAACGATGCGACGTGCACGGCCAATTACACGGTGAAGGCACTGCCGCCGAAGAACCCGCCGACCATGACTTGTTCGGCTGATCCAGCGGCGGTGGTGATCGGCGGAGCATCCAGCGTGACTTGCAGCTGCACCAGCCCAGACGGAGTGCAGGTGTCGGTTGGAACCTGGACGACGACGGCTGGGAACATCTCGGGCAGCGGCAACACCGCCAGCCTGAACACCACGGGAGCCGCCGCCGGTCCAGTGACGGTCGGGGCAACGTGTACGGATTCGCGCGGCCTTAGCACCCAAGCCTCGGCGCAGGTAACGGCGCAGACTCCGCCGCCTCCGCCGGTCGACAAGGCCCTGGAAGCGCGGTTGACCCTGCACAGCATTTACTTTGCAACCGACAAGCCGTCGATCAAAGACCCCACCGGCGGGCTGGTGGCGAGCCAGGAGAAGACCCTGACCGCGCTGGCGGCGGACTTCAAGAAATATCTTGAAGCCAAGCCCGACGCCCACCTGACCCTCGAGGGCCATGCCGATCCTCGCGGCGGAGTGACCTACAACCAGGCGCTTTCAGAACGCCGCGTGGCCCGCACCAAGAGCTTCCTGGTGGGCCAGGGTGTGCCGGAGGCCAACATTGAAACCAAGGCGTTTGGCGAGCAGCACAACCTGACGGCCGCCGAAGTGAAGCAGTCCATCGAGGCGGATGCGGACCTGACCAAGGAGGAGCGTGCGCGAATCATGCGGAACATGCACACGATCGTCCTGGCCGCCAACCGGCGCGTGGACGTGACTCTGAGTACGACTGGCGAAATGTCAGTCCGGAAGTACCCCTTCAGCGCGGCGGACTCGCTCACTCTGATCGGTGGCCGTACGGCAGAAAGAAAGGCCGCACCGGCGAAGAAGGGAACCAGGAAAAAGAAGTAAGTACGGATAAGTAGCTGGAAATTGCGGAGGGCGGCCGAGAGGCTGCCCTCCGTTTTTGCTTGGGCGAAGGAGTTTTCCACAGAGGCCGCGTCGATTTGGTGACGAGTGTCCTAATTGAGGAAGGTTCGTTTCTTTTACGATGACCCCAGGAACAGCAGTCGTTCCATGGTTCCCGAAGTGGGACGCACGAAGGTAGCGGCGGACGCAGTTTGGGATTCCATTTTTCGACGCTTTATCCCAGAGTTGGAACATGAGCGCATTTGGCACACAGAGGTTTTCACCGAAGCTGCCAGGCAGTGTGGCGGTACTGCAGCCGCCAATTCCCCAGGCTGCGGGTGAGCGGGAGTGGGCGGAGGGTGGGGAAGCAGCAGAGCACGGCCTGTTTGCCAGGGTCGCTTTCGGACTGGCGCACGACTTGAATAATTTTCTGGCCGGCAGCCTGCTCTATTGCGACTTGTTGCGGGAACGCCTTGGCCCGGACCATGAGTTGCTGGGGCACGTCGAAAGAATCAGTTTTACAAGCGAACAGGCGGCAGAACTGGCGGCGCAACTGCTGAACCTGGGCCGGCGCGGCGAGGAATCTCCGGAGGGTTGTGACGTGGCCGGAGCCGTTGCCGAGTTGCTTGATTTGCTGGTCCGGCTCATGAGTGACGGCATCGAGTTGGAATGCGAGATCGAGCCGGGAGTCGGCAGGGCGCGGGTCAGCGAGGTCAAGCTGCAGCGCGTGCTTCTGAACCTTGTGCTCAATGCGCGCGATGCCATGCCAGAAGGGGGCCGCATCCGAATCCGGGCACTGCGCTTGGATCCAGCGGGTAGATTGTTCCGAAACCGTGCCGTTGCAGACAGCAGCTCAGCCCTCCCCTTTGTGCTGCTGGAAGTATCGGATACGGGTCGGGGCATGGATGCGGCCACGCGCGCTAGAGCGTGGGAACCGTTTTTCTCGTGCAAGTCTTCGGAATGCGGGTATGGATTGGGATTGGTGTCGGTGCGTGAGGTGGTGTCGGGTTGCGGGGGCGAGCTGACGATGGAGAGCTGCGTGGGGCTGGGCACGACTGTGCGCGTGTTCTTGCCCCTGGAGCAGTCGTTGCGGGCTGGATCTGGCCCAATTGGCTCGCCAAGTCGTGAACCTGGTAAAGAAAATGAAAGGAAAAATCAATGAACGCGGCAATTGTTTCCGGCGCTGCAATCAATGCCCTTCCGCGGCCAGCCCAGATGGAGGCTGCGAACTTCCTGAACCTGCTGGTGGTCGACGACGAACGTACCATTCGCGATGCCTGCCGGGAGGCGGCGCAATCGCTAGGCTATACCGTCTTTGTGGCTGATACCGCGGAGCACGCTTACCGGATTCTCGAATCGCAGAGTATCGACGGGGTGCTGGTCGACTTGCGACTCCCTGGGGCCGGAGGTATGGAAGTGTTGCGGCGGATCAAGAGCCATCGTCCGGAAGCGGCGGTGATCGTGATGACCGGCTATGGCACGGTGCAGTCGGCAGTGGAATCGATGAAACACGGCGCTGACGACTACATGGCGAAGCCGTTCAGCATGGGCGAACTTCGAGGGCTGCTGGCGCGCATGGCCGAGCACCTGAAAACAAAATCGCAAGGCCGGTTGTTGCAGGAGAGGATCAGGTCGAAGCAGGGTTTCGGGAGCATCATCGGCCGGTCGCCTGAGATGGAGCGGCTTTACCGGATCATCGCGAAAGCGGCCAACAGCTATCACCCCGTGCTCATTCTGGGGGAGAGCGGGACCGGCAAGGAATTGGTTGCGCGTTCGATTCACTTTTCTGGTCCGCTGCGGGACAAGCCCTTTATTCCGGTCGATTGCGGGTCGCTGGTCCCGACGCTGATCGAAAGCGAGCTGTTTGGCTATGTGAAAGGCGCATTTACGGGGGCCAGCCAGGCCAAGGACGGTCTGCTGGCGATTGCCGAAGGTGGAACGGTTTTTCTCGATGAGGTGGGAGAACTGCCGGTGGACCTGCAGGCCAAGCTGCTGCGGGCCATTCAGGAAAAGGAAATCCGGCCGGTGGGCAGCACCAAACGGATGCCGATCAATGTGCGCATTCTGGCGGCCACCAATCGCGATCTGGACCTTGCGGTGTCGCAGGGCGGCTTTCGGCGCGATTTGTTCTTCCGGTTGAACGTACTCAGCCTCAGAATTCCTCCGTTGCGCGAAAGGCGCTCCGACATTCCGCTGCTGATTGCCAACTTCATGGAGAGGCTGAAGAATTCCTCCGGTCAGGAAAAAATGCTGAGCGAAGAAGCCAACCGCGCCCTGCTGGCCTACGACTGGCCGGGCAATGTTCGGGAGCTGGAGAATTGCCTGGAACGGACGTTTGCCCTGGCGAGCGGTCCGCTGATTCACACGGGGGACCTGCCGTCTCCGATCGGGGCAGGGACGCAGCCCCTGCCCGGCGTCGGACCGAGAGCGGGAGAAGAAAGCAAGATCATCCCCATCGCGGAGATGGAAAAGCGCGCCATTCTGACGACGATTGCGCAACTCAACGGCGACAAATTGGAAGCGGCCAAGCTGCTTGGCATCGGAAAAACCACACTCTATCGAAAGCTGAAGGACTATGCGATTTCCCAACAAGCAAGCTAACTCTCCGGGATTGGGAACGAACGGGCCAGTTGAAATCTGCAAGTCCCATAGTTTCAGGGATCGAAGTTTGGTGAGTGACTTGCACCGAGAGAAAGCCATGATCCTGCTGGTCACGCCGTTCGCCGCCGGCCAACAATGCGCGGCGCGCCTGGAGCAAACGACCGGGCTGGCAACGCAATGGGCGGAAACGCTCCATGCCGCCTCCACTCGCCTGCGCTCCCAGGCCTATGTCGCGGTGGTGCTCGACCAATTTCTTATTGAAACCGAACCCGGGCAGGCCGATACGGTGCTCGAACACGCCGGAACAGCCATGCTGCTGCAAGTCAGTTTTGGAGTGAGCAGCATGGACCGGCTGGTGCGGGAGGTTCAGTCCGCATTGCTTCGGCGACGCCGGGAAGAGGGAGCCGCGCGGCGCGCGGTGCAATCGCAGATCCGCAGCGAACTTAGCGAGTCGCTGACGGCGATGCTGCTTTCCTGCGAACTGGCCCTGGCGGTGCCGGGCATGCCCGACGTGGCCAGCGACAAGCTTCGGAAAATTAACGGTCTGGCGCGGGAAATCTGCGGCCGGTTGGGCGCCGCCTGACCTCGAATAGGCAAAAAATTGCGTCCGGTCGGAGATTTTTCCTTTCCGGCGGCTGTCTTCCTCACTACAATAGCGCTCTGAAGTGCTTGCGGGACTGCCCATCTCGGCGGTCCTGTGGTTCTACGCACTCCGGAGGTCCGGCTTGCACGTCCTTCTCACCACGGACACGGTCACGCCCTGCTGGACCCACACGCGCGAACTCGTCACTGGTCTGGCCACGCGCGGCGTGAGCGTGACCCTGGTGAGCTTCGGCGAAATACCGCTACCCGACCAGGTGTCGTGGATTGGATTTCTCGAAGGAGTGACCTACATACCCACTGCATTCTGCGTGGAGTGGATGCAGGCGGCCGAAGCGCAGTATCCCGAGTCGGCGGCGTTCCTCGAATCGCTGGTGCGTGATCTCAAGCCCGACCTGCTCCAATTGGGGCAGTTCTGTTATGGCGACCTGCCGGTGACGGTGCCGAAGGTGATTTCCGCGCATGGCGACCCGGTGACGCGAGCTACTGCCATCGGTCGGACAGGGCCGAGGCTGACGCGGGCCATCCGGTGGTTCAAGGAGCGGGCGCAGCGTGGTGTTGCCGCGGCCGATGCCGTGGTTGCGACCACGGAGTGGATGCTTTCGGCGGTCCGGGAATCCTACGCTGCGCCGCGGCAGGAGGCCGTGATTGGGCCCGGTCGCAACGCCATGTTTTACAACTCCCGGGCGGAAAAAGAAGAGCTCGTCCTCACCGTCGGACGCATGCAGGACACCGCGCAGCAGATCACGCTGCTGACGGGGCTGGCGCAGCCGCTACCGGTGTGCATCGTGACCTCAGGGACGATGGCGCCGGTGCGCAAAAACCCGATTCGCGCCGACGTCAGGACCACCCTGGGCCGTGCGCCGGTGGCCATTCGCGGCCCGCAGAGCGAAGGGCAGATGCGATCGCTGTTCAGCCGGGCATCGATCTATGCCGCTACTTCCAGTTACGAGCCGCTGGGGCTCGCGGCGGTGGAGGCTGCCTTATCGCGCTGCGCCATCCTTGCAAACGATGTACCCAGCCACCGTGAGATGTGGGGAGAGGCCGCGTATTACTTCAACACGAACGATGCGGAAAGCCTGCACCACGCACTTCGCCGGCTGCACGACGATCCGACTCTGCGCGAAGGCTATGCAGAACGCGCGTACTTGCGCGCGCGGTCCTGCTTTACGTCGAAAAAAATGACCGACGCCTATTTTGGACTCTACCGGAGCCTGGTTTCCCCAGCGCCAGCCTCGGAGCTCGCAGCCTAGCGGCCGGCGTCGAAGCGGTTCGTTCGAGTGCCGGCGATTCGGACAGGCGGCCCCGCGCGATGGTATCTTCGCTTAGGTTTACCTAATAAATTTCTGGAGGATTCATGGCGGCAGTGAAGATCACCGTGTTTAACAATGGTCCGTTGCGCGTGGAGCCGGCGGATGCCATTGAAATGTACGACGGCGCTGGAAACAAATACGACCTTACCGGCAAGCCGGGAATCTCGTTATGCCGGTGTGGCGCTTCCTCGAAAAAACCGTTTTGCGACGGTACACACAAGACCTGCGGGTTTCAGTCGACGGAGACTGCGATCGTCGGCTGAAATGGCTTTCTGCACGGCCTAGCCCGGGCCAAACATCGGAGCAAAGTGGTGCTGCACCGCAACGAAGGCTGCGATTACCAAGGACAGCACGACGCCGAGGATGGCGATGCGGCGGCCGATGTCGTCTTCACCGGGAGCGATCTTTGCAATTAAAGCTCCGAGGGCCAGGCCGGTGAGCAGGCCGCCGATGTGGGCGGCGTTGTCAATGCCAGGCACGGCGGCCCCGTAGAACAAGTTGAAACCGGCAAAAAATAACAGGCTGCGCAACTGGGGAGCGAGGGCGGCGCGGGGCATGTTGAACTCGCCAAGATAAAACGAAGCGATGAGCGCGCCGGCGATGCCGAAGATGGCCCCGGAAGCGCCCGCGCTAAGCACAACCGGGTTGCGGATCACGCTGGCCACGCTGCCGCCAATCCCGCAGACCAGATAAACGGCGGCGAAGGTCCAACTGCCGTATAGTGATTCGCACAACGCGCCCAGGTCCCACAAGCACCACATGTTGAAGGCCAGGTGGATGACCCCGATGTGAAGAAAGGTCGCGGTCAGGAGCCGCCACCATTGGCCAGTGATCGTATAGGGACCGAAGTTTGCGCCCCAATGCACCAGTTGCTCGCCGGTCGGGTTCATCAGAGAGACACCGGCGATCAACATGCCGACGAAAATTGTCACGTTGATGCCGAAGAAGACTTTGGTGACCGAACCGCTGGATTGGCGGCGGACCCACGGTGCAGCCATCACAGGCTGGGGAATGTCGTCGGGGAGTTCGCCGCGCTGGGCGGCCTGATGCTGTTCGCACCACTGGCAGATTTTCTTGCCGAAGGTGAGGGGTGGGAGTTTGCGACCGCAGAGCGAACAGTTGGCCATGGTCCTTCAAGAGCGTAGCAGAATTGAGGCAGCTTTCGCATTGCAGCGCGACATGGCAGGATAAGTTGTGCATCGGATCGATGCGGGAAAGGCCGGCGAGCAGATGGCGAGTTTAGCTGGGAAATCAGTGGTGGTGACAGGGGCCTCGATGGGCATTGGCGAAGCCATCGCGAAGGCGTTTGCCGACGCAGGAGCGGGAGTCGTGCTGAGTTCGCGCGACCTGGGCAGGGTGGAAGTGGCGCGCTCGCGCATTGGGCATACCGAAAACACCGTTGCCGTGGCTTGCGACGTGCGGGTGCCGAAGCAGAGCCACGATCTGGCGAAAGCCGCGGTCGATCACTTCAAACGGCTTGACGTTTGGGTCAACAACGCGGGCCACGGGCTGCTCGATTCGGTCGCGGAGATGGATGACGCTGCTTTCCGCGAAATGTTCGACACAAATTTTTTCGGCGCGATTGCGGGGATGCAGGCGGCGATTGCCATCATGAAGGGACAGGGTGGCGGGACGATCATCAACATATCGAGCGTGGCGGGGCACATCCCGCTACCGTTTCATGCCGGCTACAGCGCTACGAAATTCGCGATGAACGCGATGGGAAAGGCAGCTAATGTGGAGCTGCGAGGCTCGCGAATTCGCGTGTTGACGGTGTGTCCCGGATATGTCGCGACCGCGTTCAGCGACAACGTGGCGCTGGGGACGGAAAGAAAGCGGGTGCGCCCAAAGACGGTCCGCGGAATCACAGCAGAGCGAGTGGCACGGGCAACCTTAAACGGATATTTGAGCGGGAAAAGGGAAGTGATCGTGCCCTGGACGATGCACGTGCCGGTCAAGATTTATCAGGCGTTCCCGCGGGTGGTGGAGTGGGCGATGGGAAGGATGGCCGGCTAGTTTGTCATTCTGAGTCCGGTGCCGATGAAGAATTCCTTTGCGGTTTGCTTCGCGTTCGCGAAGCAAACTCCTCGCTCAGCATGACAAAAGGTCGGACCGCAGCAATTTAGCCGAGTTCGTCGAGCATGGCTTGCATTTCCGATTGAGCATGGTGGTTGCCGGTGCGGGTGGCTGACGCGATGCCATCTTCGAGCATTTTTTTGGCGTCGTCGGGACGGCCTGCCTTCACCAGTGTCTGCGCGGCCATGAAGTATCCGGCGGTATAGTCGGGGCTGTGGCCGAGCAGGGTGGCGAACTCCTGCAATGCGCGGGCGTAGTCTCCCTGGTTGGAGAACTCCATGGCAAGACCGTAGCGGGTGAAGGGGTCGGCGGGGCTGGCGGCAAGAATCTCAGTGAGGGCGGCGACTCGATCCATGAAGATGATTCTATCGCCTCCTCCCGCCGAAGGAAGAATGAGGCGTAGCGCTGGCGGCGGGCCGGGACGGTCAGATAGGATTCAAGTAGCGAGGCGAGATGAAGGAAATGGAAGAGCCGCAGGGACGGCCGGTGCGCGAGTCGCAATCGGAAATGGCCGAGATCGTGCTGCCGAACGATGCGAACCCACTGGGAGCGCTGCTGGGCGGCCGACTGATGCACTGGATCGATCTGGCCGGAGCGATGGCGGCGCACCGGCATTCTCGGAACTACGTTGTGACTGCATCGGTCGACCACATCGATTTTCTGGTGCCGGTGCGGGTGGGCGATCTGGTGATTTTGCGGTCGAGCGTGAATCGCGTGTTTCGCACGTCAATGGAAGTGGGCGTAAAGGTGTGGGTGGAGAACTACATTTCGAGCGCGCGGCATCACGTGGCGTCAGCCCATCTCACCTTTGTGGCCGTGGATGCGGGCGGGAGACGGTTGGGCGTCGCGCCGGTCATTCCTGAGACCGGGGATGAACGGCGGCGTTTTGAAGATGCCGGACGCCGTCGCGACTTGTGGCGCGCTGAATCGGCCCGCAGGAATGCCGCGCGGTAGGTCAGCGACAGAATCCAAGGAGAGGAAGCTTTGAGCGCACACACACATGCAGGACCGCCGCCGGCCGCACCGCAGCCGCTGCCGGGCGTGGATGCCATCGTTGCGGTTGGTTCCGGCAAAGGCGGAGTTGGCAAGACCACGCTCGCTGTGAATCTCGCGGTCGCGCTGGTGAAGATGGGACACAAGGTCGGGCTGATTGATGCCGACGTCTACGGGCCGAACGTACCGCTCATGCTGGGCGTGAATGCGCAGCCTCGCATGGTAGGAGAGAATCGCGTTGAGCCGCTGGAAGCGCATGGGCTGAAGGTGATCTCGGTCGGCTTTCTGAATCCGGGGGACAAGCCGGTAATCTGGCGCGGACCGATGCTTCATCAGATCATCCGGCAATTCTTGAGCCAGGTGGAATGGGGCAAGCTCGACTATCTGATCGTCGACATGCCTCCGGGCACGGGCGATGTGGCGCTTTCGCTGGTGCAATCGGTGCCGTTAACCGGGGCGGTAGTCGTTTCCACTCCATCGGATGTTTCGTTGCAGGACGCGCGCAAGGCGATTGAAATGTTCCGGCAGATGAAAGTTGATGTGGTTGGGGTGGTCGAGAACATGAGTTATTTCGTCTGCCCGCATTGCCAACATGAGGTCGACATTTTTTCGCGCGGAGGCGCGGAGACCATGGCGCAGAAGTTTGGCGTGCCTTTTCTGGGCAGCATTGAACTCGATCCTGAGCTGCGCAAGTCCGGCGACGGGGGAAAGCCCGCGGTCCTCGCCGGGGAAGACTCGGCACATGGAAAATCGCTGTTTGCTTTTGCCCGCAAGGTAGCAGCGCGGGTGGAAGAGATCAAGGCGAGCGCGCCAGGTAACGTCGTTCAGATTCAGTAGCGTTCGGACGGGTTAAGCCCCATTCGCGAGACCAACCTGCGCCCGAGATCCCTCACTTCGCCTGAAAAACGGCTACGTTCGGGATGACGCCCAGCCGGGGAGACGAGCAAGCGCCCTAAGTCTATAATCTTGCCCACCGATGAACCTGACTCCCGGCTCCAAGCTTGGTCCCTACGAAATTGTCTCCCTGATCGGCGCTGGCGGTATGGGCGAAGTGTACCGTGCCCGAGACTCGCGACTGAAGCGTGATGTCGCCATCAAGGTGCTGCCCCGGGCGCTTTCACTCGATGCCGACCGGTTGCGCCGCTTCGAGCAGGAGGCGCTGGCCACGGCGGCGCTGAACCATCCCAACATCCTGGCGGTGTTCGATATTGGGGCCAGTGACGGCGCTCCTTATGTTGTGTCGGAACTGCTCGAAGGCGAGACGCTGCGCGACCGGCTGCGCAGCGGGCCGATGCCCGTCCGCAAAGCCTTGGACTATGCCCTGCAGATTGCACGAGGTCTGGGCGCGGCACACGAGAAGGGAATTGTTCACCGCGACCTGAAGCCGGAGAATCTCTTTCTCACCAAAGATGGCCGCCTCAAGATTCTGGACTTCGGCCTCGCTAAGCTGACACAGCGTGACGGCGGAGGCGAGACCTCGATGGCCACGGTAACGCACGCGACCGAAGCGGGCGTGGTGATGGGCACCGCCGGTTACATGTCGCCGGAGCAGGTGCGCGGAGGCACGCTCGACGCGCGCTCCGACATTTTTAGTTTTGGCGCGATCCTCTACGAGAAGCTGACCGGCAAGCGGGCCTTCCACGGCGAGACCGCTGCCGACACCATGAGCGCGATCCTGAAGGAAGACCCGCCGGAGTTGTCTGAGACCAACCGCAACGTTTCTCCGGCGCTGGAACGCATCGTGCAGCATTGTCTGGAAAAGAATCCCGAGTCGCGCTTTCACTCCGCCAGCGACATTGCGTTCGATCTGGAACACATTTCCGGGACTTCGGCAGCTACGGGCAAGCAGACCGCGGTGGTCGGCGCGGCGCCGGGGCGGAAGCTGTGGATGGTGCTGGCGGCGGGACTGGCAATCGCGGTGCTGATGCTCGGAATCGGATGGCTGCTCGGCAAGGGTAAGGGAACGGCGTCGATGGCGGAATATCAGCAGATTACGTTCCGCACCGGCTCCATCGGTAACGCACGGTTCACGCCCGATGGAAGCATTGTTTACAGCGCAGCGTGGGAGGGGGGCGAACGCGAGCTTTACATGTCGCGCACCGATGATCCAGGATCGCGGCAGCTGGGTATCAAAAGCGCAGACCTGCTGTCAATTTCCAGGGGCGGAGAAATGGCGATCCTGCTCAGAATTATTGGACATGGAGGCTACGCGCGCAGTGGAACGCTGGCGCGCGTCCCGCTGAGCGGAGGAACGCCGCACGAAGTGCTCGACAATGTACAGGACGCGGAATGGTCCGCGAACGGCGAGAATCTGGCGATTGTGCGCTTTGTTCCCGAAAACGCCCACTGGCATCTGGAATATCCGATCGGCAAGGTTTTGCTCGACAGCATCGGCTGGCTCAGTCACCCGAAGATTTCCCCGGACGGCAAGTGGATCGCCTTTGCGGACCATGAAACTCCCGGAGGCGACGATCATGGTTCGGTGGCTGTGATTGGTGCGGACGGCAAGCAGCCGGAAAAGAGACTCTCCTCTGGCTGGTCCACCGTGCAGGGAATTCTGTGGTCCCCAGCGGGTGACGAAGTATGGTTCACTTCCACCAGCCGTGGGAGCGCCGCGAACCCGCGCGGCGTGACGCTGTCAGGCAAGCTGCGAACCCTGGCCAACGTGCCCGGAGGCATGTGGTTGGAGGATATGCGCGAGGGTACGGTGCTAACGGTAGCGAACCATCAGAGGGTAGGGATTCGCGCAATGGCGCCGGGCGCGAAAGAAGAGCGTGAGCTGGGATGGTTTGGGTGGTCGGAGTTGGCCGGGATCAGCCGCGACGGGAAGAAGATCCTGTTTGAGGAAGAGGGCGACGGCGGCGGGCCGAATTACACCGTGTTTCTGCGCGATACGGATGGATCGCCACCGGCGAAAATCGGCGAGGGCCGCGCTTTGGCACTTTCTGGTGACGCGCGGCTCGCGATCACAGAACCCGCTCTGGGCGGACAACTGATGTTGGTGCCAACCGGCGCGGGCGAATCGAAACAGCTCACGCACGATTCGGTCAGTTACAGCGACGCGAGCTTTCTGGCGGACGGCAAGCACGTGCTGGCTTCGGGCATTGAGGCCGGACACGGTGCCCGCGACTATCTGATTGATCTCAGCAGCGGGGATTCCAAGCCCGTCACTCCGGAGGGCACCGAGGGCACGGAGATTTCGCCGGATGGCGCGAGTGTCGCCGTTCAAGGCCCCGACGGGAAGCTGGGTGTCTGGCCGATGGACGGTGGCGGTTTTCATCCCATCCCTGAGATTGATTCGAGCTACGCGGTGGTTGGGTGGACGCCTGACAGCGGGTCTGTCTATGTGGTCAAACGTGGCCGTGGGACGGTCCGGTCGGTGCTTAGAGCGAATATTCAGACTGGCAAGATGGAGCCGTGGAAGTCTATCGGTGAGGGGGCCGGCGCTGGAGTGTCGTCCAGTGCCCGTTTGCATGTTTCAGCGGATGGCAGTGCATATGCCTACAATTACTCGAGCACCCTGTCGGAGGCGTATGTGGTGACGGGGCTGAGGTAGGGCGTTGTACAGCGAAAAGGCAGGTTTCTCCACTCTGCTTGCTGCGCTGCGCTCCGGCCGGGAATGACAGTGTTTTCATCGCGCCTCATGTTTTTCGGAAACGCGAGATCTGCCAGAAGGGATGAGGCCGCTCGTCGTTCAAAATCAGTCGCGCAACATGCTCGCCCACTGCGGGGCCGTGCTTGAATCCGTGGCCGGAGCCGCCGCCGACGATCCAGACATTTTCAGCCCGAGGATGACGGTCCACGATGAAGTGGCTGTCGGGAGTCTGCTCGTACTGGCAGACGCGGGACTCGACCAACGGGGCGTCCTTCAATTTGGGAAATCGGAAAGCGATGTAGTCCCGCACGGCCCGCAAGTTTCGCGTGCTTACAACGCGATCACCGCAGGTGGGGTTAAAACGCGGGCCGCGCGTGTCGTCGGCGACTTTGAACCCGCGGCGGTCCGAGCCCGGAATGCCGTAGTAGAAATGGCCGCGATGGTCGCCCCAGACGGGCAATTCGGCGCTGGTGAAGCCGCAGCCGGAAGGCGTTCCGAAGAAGAACACTTCCTGGCGCGTAGGCTCGATTCGCTTCCCGATAGTGCGCGGGAAAAGCTCTCCCAGCCAGGGGCCACAGGCGAAGACGCAGACGTCGGCCTTCACCGTTGCGCCGTCGGAGAGCGCCAGACTGCGCCCGGGCGCATCTTCAAGGTGCGCGGTTGAGACAGCAGCCTGCCGATATTCCCCTCCCAAGGCCAGGAAAGCTTCAAGCACCGCATGGCAACTGCTTCGGGAGTCGAGGTAGCCGG
>Ga0075030_100002791_pt1 | contig 15896 bp, 10 predicted proteins | sample LitLauG_LLR_2012_FD_71393 | JGI IMG/M metagenome (GOLD analysis project Ga0075030, IMG submission 71393) | Freshwater sediment microbial communities from Pennsylvania, USA - Little Laurel Run_MetaG_LLR_2012 | ecosystem: Environmental > Aquatic > Freshwater > Creek > Sediment | place: USA... | reverse complement strand
TACCAGACTTTCTCCCCGGTTCCGATGCGCAGGGCCGTCAGGCCACCCCCCTTTTTAGAATCGAGTGGCGCGGGGCGCGGATCGAGCGGATCCGTGCCGGCGGCACCGCGCGCGATATCCGAGGTGGCAGCATAAAGCTTCTGGCCGTCGCTGGCCATGCCCCACTGCACACCGCCGTTGATTCCTCCCTGCCCCACCCGAACCTGCCACAGGATCTGGCCTTTTTTGTCAGGATCCAGTGCATAAACGACTCCGGACTTCTGACCTGCCAGGAGCACGTCGCGGCCGCTGTCGAGCTTCTCCAGAAGGGCCGACGACCCATAATCGAAGTCGGGGCCGGGGCAGTTGCCTTTGGAACTGCATCCCGAGGTCCAGATGTCGCCAGGCATTGTCTGCTTCGACCATACGATTCGGCCCGTGTTCAGCTCGAGCGCAAGAATCGCATCGCTCATATCTGTGGCCGGGGCGGAGAAGTTATCGCCCGTTGTGACGTACATCACGCCCCGTTTGGGATCGATGGTCGGCGCCGACCAGACGCTGGCGCCGGATGGCCCCCACTGGTCGGTTCCGGCTTCACTCTTACCAGTGATTCGAGGTTTGTCGCGAATCGTGTACGTCTTCCAGACCTGAGTCCCATCCTTAATTCGATAGGCCACCACACTCCCGCGGAAGGTACAGCACGGATACGCGGAGCTGATCGGGCGGTTTTCCTCCCAGGAGGATACCGGAACGTACACCAGGTCTTTGTAGGCAACCGGTGAGCCGGTCAGCCGGACGGCTTCGTGAATCTCCGGCCTCTTCTTCCATATTTGCCGGCCAGTCTCGGCCTCCAGCGCATAGAACCACCCGGTTTGATCGCCGAACAGGAGCGCATGCTTTTCGCCAAGCGGCACCACGCGGATTGCTGCGCGAACCCCTCCGGTAGCCTGATAGGTCCACTGGATGCATCCGGAATCCATGCGGAGGGACTGTACTATGCCGCCTGCGCTGCCAACGAAGAGTTGATTTCCCAGAACGGTCGGGGGCGAAAACGCGACGATGTCGCCGTCATAGCCATAGGCCCACTTCAGCCTGAGCCGGGGCACCTGTGTGATGCTCAAGCCGGCCAGGTCCGCAGGCTGGTAGCGGGTGTTGGTGAGCGAAGGGCTCCACCCGTTCCAGACTACTTTCGTTTGATCGTCGATTTTGACGCTCCGGTCAGCACAAAAAGCCCTGGCGGGCGGAGTCACGTTGCCCCCCGGAAGGCCAAGGAAAGCTGCTACGGCGTCGCGCTCGTCGCGGCGCATGGGAGAAGCGATGCTGGCCATCAGTCCAAACTCCAGCGTCCGGGTGATTGTGGTCACGGTCAGTTTCTTCAGTTCTTCACGCCGTGGAATGCGTGGATCGCGCGAATCGTGGCACGAAGCGCATCGCTGCGCAAATACGCCTTCGCCCGAGACGGCTGCGGCGGAAAGTGGACTGAACGTGCCTATAACAGCGATCGCGAGAATTGGGACCGCATGAGCCGCGGAAAGACGCGCCGACAATCTGGAAAGCATGCGGAGCAATTTTATAGCAACTGAGCACGGGAAACCATGCTGCAAAACGCCCGGTCAAAATCGCGGTTGGGGCGGCTTTAACTGCATGGCTGCGGTCAAGCTCGCCGGTAACCAATCGGTTATAGGCGCGAGAGTGCACGGAAGCCGCAGGTCCGAATGCACGGCTCACTGGTTATTCAGCAGCGGCACACTTTTTGCCGGCGGCGGTGCCGGAATTGTTTCCAGATACGCGTAGATATCCGCCAGTTCCCGGTCCGGCACAACCTTCGCCGTGTAAGGCGGCATCTGGTCGGCCGGTTGCCTTACATACCGGGAAAATGCCGCCCAGGGGATCGGCTTCGGCGCGATCCGTGCCCCCGCGCCCCCTTGACCCACATGGCCGTGACACTGATAGCATCCATAGTTTTCGAACAGCTTCTGTCCGTTCTTCGCGTCGCCTTTCGGGGCCTGTGCCCAAAGCACCGAGGAGATCGTTGCCAGGACAGTCAATGTCGAAATCGGGAATTTCATGACCATGGCTCCTTGTCCTGGCTAGCGCGGTTGCGTCACAACATCCACCAACGCAGGTTCGCCCTTCTCTACCGTTGCGAGGGCGCGGCGGAGCGCGGGGCCAAGATCGTTGGGATTGCTAATCGGCCCTTCACCGTGCACTCCGAGTCCGCGGGCGACAGTTGCGTAGTCGATATTGGGATCGGTGATCGTGGTGCCGATGGCCGCGTTGGTAATGCCGCGCTGGTGCCGGTTCGCCATGCGCTGAATATGCATCACCTCCTGATGGTAGGCGCGGTTGTTGTGCATCACACTCAGGAGCGGAATTTTGTGATGCGCCGCCGTCCAGAGCACTCCGGGAGCGTACATCAGATCGCCGTCATTCTGGATTGCCACGCAAAGACGTCCGTGTTTGCGATGCGCCAGTGCGCCGCCCACCGAGGCCGGCGCGCCGTAGCCGACGCCTGCCGCTCCGCCGCCGCCCATGATGCGGTAGTGCGTGTCAATATTCCACAACCTCGAACCGCCGCCGCCCACCATAGCCCAATCCTTGCCCTTGACAACGTCCCAGAGCTCGGCGGCCAGTCGGGCGGTGCTGATCGGGCTGGCGTCCCAGGCGTAAGTGGCCTGCGTGCGCGCCTGCTCGAGCCCCTGCGCATGCGCGGCGGCCAGCTTTTTCCCGCGGTCATCGAGCGCGCGGCGCCGGTCGGCCGTGATCAGACGCTTACAGGCTTCCACCAGCGAGGGCAGCGTCGCCTCGGCATCCGCGGCGATGGCGACATCCACTTCCGTGTAGCGCTGAAAGTCCTGATAATTACTCTTCATGAACAGATCCTCAGCGGAAATGCTGACGACCTTCGTTCCTGGCTTGATGAGAGATCGCGACGAGCGTTCCAGTTGATCGCGGTAATTGTTGATGGTTCCCCAGAGATCAGGAACTTCGAGCCCGAGTATCACGTCGGCGTTGGCCACAAGGCGTCCACCGCCCTGGCTGAGGGGATGCTGAGTGGGGAACTTGCCGGAAACAACCGGCGCCTGAAGTGTTTCGGCCAGTTCCACCAGAAGCTTCCACCCCGCTTCAGAGCGGATGGCCCGGTCCGCCATGATCACCGGATTTTCCGCGGCCACCAGCATTTTCGCCACCTGGGCAACCGCGACAGGGTCTCCGGCAGGAGGCGAAGCCGGCGTGAGCTTTGGAACATGCAATTTCGTTTTATCGGGAACGGGTGTCTCCTGAAGATCGCTGTCTGCCACGATCACCACTGGCCCTCCCGGGGGCGTCATCGCGAACTTATATGCGCGAACTGCGGACTCGCCGAAATGTGTCAGCGAGATCGGCAGATCGTCCCACTTGGTGTAGTCACGGACCATCGCAGCCGCGTCCTGGGCGCTGTGATACCACTCGACGCCGGGCCGCCGAGCAGCCGCGTCGATGGTATTGCCGAGGAGAATGAATACCGGCACTCGCCCCGCGTAAGCGTTGTAGATCGCCATGGAGGCGTGCTGGAGTCCCACGGTGCTGTGTGCCATCACCGCCATCGGCCTGCCTTCGACCTTGGCATAGCCATCGGCCATAGCAACAGAAGATTCTTCATGGCAGCAGGTCAGCAGTTCGGGGCTCTTGTTGCCGCCGTAATTAATCAGGGATTCGTGCAGCGCGCGGAAGCTGGATCCGGGGTTGGCAGCAATGTATTCGAAGCCAAGCGACTTGAGTACATCCACCATGTAGTCCGACCCGGGGTGGTCCGCCGTCAGTACCTCCACGTGTGTTGAAACGTCTCCTGTTTCCGCGGCGATAGCGCCGGCGGACGGCACCGGCGCACCCCGCGCGGGTTGCGGTTGTTGCGCAACTGCCTCAGGCACATTCGCAACCATCGCCGCAGCGCCCGCGGCTGCGCCTTTCAGAAAACCGCGCCTTCCAACGGAATTGGTTCTGGACTTCGCCATGATGTCTTCCTTGTTTGCGTGTCTCGTCGCCTGAATCGCAGAACGGCTTCAGGTGTCCCCAAATGTTATTGATTTGCACTTGCGGAGTCAATCCGCCATATCCGGGCGTCGTTCAACCGGTCCGAAAACTGATATTTTAGTGACCGACGAGGAGAGACCATGAAAGGCACATCGCACAAATCGCTTATCCCGTGGCTCGGATCTCTCCTGTTGGCGACGGCCGCCATGCTTGTGACTGCAAGTGGCCTGTTTGCGCAGCTGGACGTGCGTCCGCCGGTTACGCCGACCTTCACGAAGGATGTGGCTCCGATCCTGCAGCGTTCATGCCAGAGCTGCCACCGGCCCGATTCCATCGCCCCGATGTCGCTCCTCACTTATGAAGAGGCGCGCCCCTGGGCTCAGTCGATCAGGTCGAACGTGGCGCAGCGTATTATGCCGCCCTGGCATATCGATCGTAATATCGGCATCAATGAATTCAAGAACTCAGTCGCCCTTTCGGATGCCGAGATCGCCATCATCGTGAAATGGGTCGATGGCGGCGCGCCCAAGGGTAATCCTGCCGATATGCCCCCGCCCCGCGTGTTCGCCGACAATGACCGCTGGAGTATCGGAACGCCCGATCTGATCGTGCAGATGGCGAACGATGTCCTCGTCGCGGGCAAAGCTCCCGATGCGTGGCGCAATATCGTCGTCGACAGTGGCCTCACGGAAGATCGCTACATTAAAGCCTTCGAAGTGAAGCCGCTCAAAGGCCACCGTGTCATTCACCATGTTGGCGGCAGCATTGTCTCGTCCGATGGCCGTTCCATGGCCCTCGAAGCCTACGGTATCGGTAAGAATGGCAATACTCTCGATGAAGATCAGGGAGTTCTGATGAAGGCCGGCACCAAAGTCACCTTTGGACTCCATCTGCACGCGGTCAGCGAAGACACTCCGGCTAATGTGGCGATGGCCTTCAGGTTCTACCCCAAAGGTTACGTGCCGAAGCACATCGTCTATACCGAAGAGATGGGCGATGTCACCGACCTCGATTTTCCTCCCAACTCACCCAACGTCCGCACCGATGGTTACCAGACCCTGTCCAAGCCTACGCGGATTGTTGCCTATCAGCCTCATATGCACACCCGCGGCAAGGCAATGTGCATGGAAGCCATCTATCCGGCTGCCGCAGGTGTCACCGGCGGCGCGGGCCGCGGGAACAAGGTCGAGACGCTAAGCTGTGTCAGTAATTTTCAGTTCAACTGGCACATCGTCTATGAGTACGCGCCTGACGTCCAGCCTCTGCTTCCCGCCGGAACAGTCCTGCACATCGTTAGCTGGCACGATAACTCGGCTAACCTCAAAGGCAATCCCGACGCGGATAACTGGATCGGTTACGGTCAGCGCACCATCGACGATATGAGTCACGCGTGGGTTACTTACTACAGCATGACTGAGGACGAGTACAAGGCCGAAGCCGCCGAACGCAAAGCCATTCTGGAAACCAGGGCGAAGGAAAAACAGAAGACGGGCGCCACCCCGCGTCTGGCCGCTTCCGTTGCAATTCCGGTGCGCTGATGCGTCACAGAAGGAAAACCAGGATGACGCGCCCGCTTTATCTGATCCCGTTCGCTGCTGTTCTGCTGTTTACAGCCACGCGCGCTGCAGAGGCCCAGCTCGAAGGCATCCAGTACGCCAGAGGACAGGACGTGGCCCCGGCGTTCGAAGGCTGGGGCCGCAACCCGGACGGCACACGCAGCCTGTACTTCGGCTACATGAACCGCAACCACGAGGAAGAGGTCGATATACCGATCGGTCCTGATAATCGAATCGATCCGGGAGGGGACCAGGGTCAGCCCACCCATTTCTACGCCCGCCGCCAGCGCGCTGTCTTCAAGATCGTCGTCCCCAATGACTGGGATCCCCAGCGCAAAATCGCCTGGAGCCTCACTGTCCATGGCAAGACCAATAGCGCCAAAGGCTGGCTCCAGCCGGAATGGGAACTCAACGATGAAATTCTCATGGAGAACTCAGGAGGCGCCACCGATCTCGATAATAAAGCCCCCACAGTCACGGGCACCGGACCGCAAACGGTCATATTCCCCAACCCCGTCACGTTGAGCGTCTCCGCTCAGGATGACGGCTTGCCCCGGCCGCGCCGCCGTCAAGCGGAAGGTGACGGTTCGGCAGGCCGGGACGGCGTCCGCGTCCGCTGGATCGAATATCGCGGCCCCGGTGCCGTGTTGTTTGACCCAGACAGCACGGATCCGGTGTATGGGAAGCAGGTAACGTCCACGACCCAGGCTACGTTCAGCAGCCCCGGCGTTTATGTTTTGCGGGCCATAGTCGGTGACGGTTCCCTCGAAACATTCCACGATGTCACCGTGAGCGTAAAACCTCGCTAAGCCAGAACGGCCGGGACTCCAAACGCATGATCGGCGCTTGATGCTTCGGAAAACCTGCCGATATTCGTTGAACCGGGTATGCACTTGACTCACGCAGACCCTGCAGATTGTGGTTGGAGGCGTTCAGCCTCGCGGTTTGACCGACCCGTCTTCAAGCGACGACAACCGGCCTCGGTCGGCCCCGACTGGACTACAGAGCTTCGCCGAGTCGCTTCCGGCTCCCGCAGTCCAACGGCGAGGCGCTTGAGGCGTGCATTGAGGCGAGGAGAAATGTGGAGCGTCATCTGCCTTCCGTAAGGCCTTCCCAAAACACTCCCGTGACATCAGGAATCGATGTGCCTGCTGTTGCCTTGAGGTTCCTGACTGCGGACAATCCGCTCGATCTCCTTCGCAATCAGTTTAACCGGGAGAATATAATCGACGTTTCCGCTTGCTATAGCGCTTAAAGGCATATCAGGCTGCCCGGCCGTGTCGACTCTCTGCGCGAAGGTAATCCCGCCTGCCTCTTTTATGCCGTACAGGGCCGCTGCGCCGTCCCCGTCGTAGCCAGAAAGAATGACCGCGATAAGGAGGCCATTCCAGTGTCGCGACAGGGAATCCAGAAAGACAGTAATTACATTAGGCCATCCCTGCGGCTTTGATATCGGTTTGAGGCGAAACTCTCCGTTGATAAGGTGTAAATCGCGCTCCTCCGATATTATGTATACCGAGTTGGGCTGAATGAGTAATTTATCCTTGATGAGTTCAACCGGCATCTTTGTAAACCGCGGGAGGATCTCAAACAGCACGTCGGCAACCATTGTCAGGTGACTGACGATGACGACAGCAATGCCCAAATCAGCGGGTAGTGGCTCAAGTAACTCCCCGTACGTCCCCACGTCACTTGACGCACCCCCCAGGCAAACGACGGGAAAAGCATTTGCGGTGATTTTCGTTTTCATTGATGCCACATGGGTTGTGCGTTATCGGGTGTCATGTGTGCAGGCGCTCGAGCGGTAATAAAGTCGACTGTAGCCGCGATGCACCCCGCGCGCAGGGTCCCCGATCGAGTCACGAGTGGGATGTCTCTGCTGAGCACTGCGCTGGCTGGCCTCGGAAAAGATCAGGAACGGGGATATTCGTTTCCGCTTTTCTCTGGCTATCCGCAACCGCGTGATCCGGTACCGGGGCTGAAATCACCAGGGAGTGCCGGGACAGAAAGAGCCGGTAGAGGCCATTTGGCGAAATCTTCAGGTGTTTCCCGGGGAACATATGCAGGCTGCTTTGCAAGACGTTTAAGATGATCGAACTGCAATACCTGGCTTTTCTTTTTCGGCCAATAAAGGGAAGCGGAAAGGCAAGCATTCCTCGCAAGTCAAATGGCAGACCGATCAGGTCAAAAATGAATCGCTCGGCGGCTTTTTCCTGATCCTCTGTGGCCGGGATGAGGATCTGGTCCCAGTCTTTATCGTAAATCTTGCGGTCACAGATCATGTGAGTTCCTATGTGGAGGCCGTGCCCTGAAGCAAAAAATCTGCAGCCATCTGTAAACTGGATTTCCACATGACTATAAGGCCCGAATGTTAAGAGCCGAATGATTTTTCCCATTAGGTCGCCCGGGCCGAAGTAAAAAGCCAATTTCATCATTTAGCGGAAATTTCATTTATTGCGTGATTGCTAACATCCGGTCAGACCGCAGCCTGTGCGGCGGGCGCAGTGCTTCTCATGGCAAGGCGAAACTGGTTCGCGTGGTTTTGTCGCATATTTATTGTCGGCTTTAGCTATTGTGGAGTCAACTGTCGGGTAAGACATAGTTATCGATCACGACTAGTCTCTGAATCATGTATTTGTGCGTTTACGCTCATTGCGAGCGCCTTTATCTCCTTGTGAGCGGCACTGTTCCACGCAAAGTCACCAATCCACCGGCGATTGCGGTAAGCGTCCTCAAACGCGGTACACTCAACGAGTTTTGGCCGCATCTGTTCCCCGAATTGTCGCAACGTGTCCTCATTCCAGTCTCCCGTATTGACCCCGCCACATGAGCAAGTGGGTACTAACAGGCATTTCGGACCCGTGGTCTTTCTTTCTAAACGAACTGTCCGAATCAGTCCCACCAGTGCGGCTGTTGCTGCAAGATCGGGGTCTGACGCAGAGCACAGAATGATTACCAGGTCGCTGGCGCCGAAGAGGGCACTGGGAACGGCGGGCGGAGCCGGTGTATTTAGCATCACCAGGTAATAATCCACCGTTGCCGATACTGTCAGCACTTGCTGAATCCACCGATCCACATTCGAATCCTCAAGCGGCCGGAACTCGCAACTCACCGGCAAATGCTCACCGGAAGAATAATAGTTGAGGATCGCACTTAAGGGATCGGCATCGGAAAGGATGACTTTATACGTGCTCTGCCAGCGGTCGCAACTGTGTTGGTCGATACCCGCGAGTTCGCAGGCCAGATTCACGGCGCTCGCTGATCGCGAGGGTACGCCGCACGAATTGGCCACAGTTATCAGCATTTCACAGATCTCTAAGCGGGAAGAACAGTGGGATAGAGTTCCGCATTGGAAATCCGCACAATCGCTTTCGCGATGTCGTCAATCGAAAGAATATGATCGATGTATCCGCTCGCGATGGCGCTCAACGGCATATCCGGCTTTTCGGCCGTATCGGCCTTCTGTGCGATCGTCGTTCCTCCGGCTTCCTTAATCCCGCGCAACGCGGGCGCTCCATCTCCGTCGTATCCGGCCAGAATGACCGCGATAAGTTTGCCGTGCCAGTGCTCGGTCAGGGACCGGAGAAAAACTGTAATCACATCGGGCCATCCGACGGGCTTGGATTTTGGCTTGAGAAGGAATTTGCCATCCAGTACGTGCAGATCGTGGCCGTTCCGGAGGAAGTACACATGGTTGGGCATAAGCAACAGACCATCCGTGATCACTTCGGTGGGCATCCTGGTGCAGTGCGGCAGGCCCTCGCTGAACAGGCTCGAATCCTTCTTCAGGTCGTCGATGACAACGATCGCGATGCCCAGGTCGACCGGTAGATCGGCGAGTAGCTGTCCGTATGCGCTAAGGTCCAGGGCGGAGCCCCCAAGGCAAACGACGGGAAAGGACGCACATTGTGGATTTTTCATCCACCGGTTGTTTAGCACGTTGAGTGCCACACCCCCTGGATGCCGCAGGCAATGGGGATAGTGTCGCGGTGCGATTGGGCTCTCTCTCTTATTCGAAAGTGAGGGGTGAAAGTCTGACCCCAGGTCGTCAATTTAAGGTCCGTCGCCCGGTTTAATCCCACCGCCTGTTAGTTAGAACCCGCGCAGCTAACGGCAGCAGATGAATTTGTGGACAGCCGATACCGCCCCTCTGATGATTGACACCCGCTCGGCAGCCATCATGAACTCGTAAATCTGACAAATCGGCTTGACGTCAGAAAAAGCCCTCTATTCCCAGTCATTTTAAGGATTACCGGCTGAAAAGTGGCGGGATTAGAGCAGGAGGACGGAGCTAAAAAGAGTTCATCAAAGGGACTCGCGCCAGTCGCGGCTTCGCTGAGCAGGTCAGGGGTTGTTTGGGGATTGTTTCGAATCCGCTAATTGAATCTTGGGTCACTCTCTGCCAAGGCCGAGCGGATGCGCAGTTCATGCGCACACAGCAACCCCAAAAGAGGAGGATGATCCTCTTCTGATTGAGCGGGCATTATTCAGAGGTCCAATTGCGGCGATTCTCACGGGTGCCATGCTTCGGCCCTACGACACGGTTCTATTCCGGCGCGACCAGTGGCGCTAGTTAGTGGGGCCGGCTCTGAAAACCAGAGCGCGGTCGTTGACATCGAAGGCCAGAAAATAGACCGTGCCGTCGTCGCGGAGGTTGATATCGCTGAACCGGGCGAGGTAGTCGCCTGTGGAGAGTTGCTGCACGTTGGCTGCGACGATCTTAAGGCTCCCGTCTGTGCCGCGGAAAAGAAGAACTTGCGTCCCGGTGGTGTTGACGGTTCCTGCAAGGATAATTTCGCCCTTTGAATTGGCGTCCACAAGGCGGAAGTCGGCGAGCACGGTGCCGTCGGGCAGACTGTCGCCGGATTTAACCAGAATTCCCGCCTGGGGACCGCTGAACGTGATGGCAGCAGCGTGGATGTAGTCGCCGGTGAGGGCGGCCCGGGCCCAAAAACCGCCGCCGGCGCCTCGGATATGGTCAATGGCCGCAACCTTTTCGTCCGTTTGGCCGTTGTTGAGTGTGGAGGTGCGGGTGTTGAGGACTGTAGTGTAGGTCTTGCCATCGGTGGTAAGGAGGAGGTCCTTGCTGCCGTCGGCTTCCAGCAAAACGACGGCCGCGCGGTTGCCATCGTCGAGCGCGGCTTCCTGCCAGGTGACCACCTGCTCGCCGATTAGGGACTGGCGGTTGCGGATCATCAGGGTGAGCACGTTGTTTCGCCAGAGATAGAGACGGCTGTGGCCGTCGGCGACGTTGGTGCTGCATTCGAACAGTACGCCGCCCTGGCTGTTTGCAGACCACGCACGAACGGGTGTTATCAGGACGCCGTCGGGCGCCTTGAACCCGGGGCCGACGATGCTGGTGGCGTGGCCGCCGGTATAGCGGAACAGAGTTCCGGCGCTGACGTAATACTGGACGCCCGCGGGATCTTCGGCGATGTGGTCCGTACCCGCGAATCCAGGGTCTCCCGTTACGATGCGGGGAATGATGTTGCCGGCGCCATCGGTATCGAAGAGACTGCCGGGGCTGGAAACAAGCATTGACGGCAGAGCAGTGCGAAGGCCGTGCACGATGTTACTGAATGAAATGTAAGTGGAGAAGGCCGGGACAGGACCGGATGTAAACAGGTTCGCTGCGCCGGGTTGGGCGAGGACGAAGCCGTTGGTTGCGGTCTGGACGACGGCGACGATGGCGCCGCCGGAATTGATGAAGGCCGATGAAATGTATTTGATGTTGGCATCGAGAAGGAGCCCCGGTAAAGCGGCCTTCGCACCGGGCTTCCATATGTAGAGTCCTTCGGGCTGTTTGGCTGCGGAAATACCTTCGAAGACAACCACAGTGGACGAGGCAGCAAGAATGCGGGGGGTAGGGGTACCTGGAACAATCAGGTCGAGGATGGCCGAACCGGCTTTATAGAATGCCAGGTGGACCTCGGCGTTCTGGAGAGCGACAGTGACGACGACATCGCCGGCGGGGGTGACGATGAGATCCTCGATGGATTTCACTGTCGAGTTGGTGCCGGGGAAGACGTCGCCGAGCGAGAGGAGTTTTTTCGGGCTGCCGCCTTTAGGGATCTGGAAGAGGCCGCGGGCAGCGCCGGACTGCGCCATGAAGTAAACGTTGTCGTTGTTATCGATACCGAAGCTGCGAATGCCCATCCACCCGGCCGTGACTTCCGTGTTGTCCTCGGCGAAGACGAAGCGCGGCGGTGAGCCGGAGAGCGGCACTGTGGGATCGAGCGGCTGCACGTCCGACCAGAGGAGTTGCGGGACGAGGGGAATGATCTGCGTCTGTGCCATCACATTGGTGAGCAGAAAGAGACCGTTGCGGTAATCGGCGGCGGTGCCATTCTGAGGAATGTAGAGGGCGCGGACGACGGCGTCCCCGTTGTCGTTCAGGGCGTAGCGCGTGACGTGCATAAACGTCATCTGGTTGACGTCATCAGTTTTGTTCTCATCCTTGCCGGAGGAATTGTCGAGAAGCACATAGCGGGGCTGGCCACCCGCCGGCGTGGCCAGAAGCCCGCCATTGTTGACGTCGCCGGCGCGAATGGCGACGAGCGTGTCGCCACCCGAATTGACGGCAGCCTCCTGGAAACCCGCAATAACGCCGCCGGGTTGCGGGTTAGGGGTGCCCGTGCCGAGGAGCACTGTGGCGGTGTTTCCGCTGAAACTGACGGCGGCAGTGGAGAGCCCGTCCGCCGACGCGCTGAAAGCGAAGACGCCCGAATCGCCGCCGGCGAAGAAGCCTGGCGCGGGGCGGAGCGTGTGGGCGGTGACAGGGTCGTTGGAGACGAGGCGTGTGAGCGAGTAATTCAAAGGCGGCGTGACGACGGCCTGCGCGAAAGCTTCAAAACGTGAGGATTTGCCGTACTCGATGTTGGGGTAAAAGAAAGCGGCGTGGACGGTAAAGGTGCCGGCTGCGCCGCCTGCGAAAGTGCCATCGGGGGCGATGGTGACGTTGTAAGGGACAAGGCTCGCATCGCCGGACTCCGTGGTGATGTACCAGGAAAAGCCGGGCGCGGGGATAGGCTGATCGTTGATATCGGTCGCGATGGCGGTGAACTGGCCAGTCTGGCCCACCTGAAGGGACAGCGTAGCAGGCGTCAGGATGACGTTTTTGGGCTGCACCTGGATGTTGAGGAAGCCGAAGAGGGCGCCTGCTTCGGCGGGGGCGTAAACCAGAACGTAGCCGTAACCGAGTTTCAGGCCGGTGACGTTGCCGCTGGAATCCACCGAGACTATGTCCGGGTTGTAGGTTGTCCAGGTCCAGTCGGTGGCGTTGATCAGTTTGCCGTCGAGGCCACGGAGCACGGGGTTCAGTTGCATGGTTTCGCCGACACGCAGGAAGTCCTGCGGTGCACCGAGGGAGAACTGCGCCGAGGCGGCGGTGGCAAAGAGAACGGCAAAGATGGCGCTGCGAAGGAGCAACTTCAAGCGAAAACCTCGTTCACCGGCGCGGCGGCGGCGCCCGCGCCGTTGGCGATATTGGGACAGTACTGAAAGGTTCGTCCGCTGGGCGTGATTACGGCCTTGGTCCAGTCGATGCCGAGGGCCGAGTAGATGGTGGCGACGATGTCCTGGATATAGATGCCCCGGTTCTGGCTCCACTGCGGATTGGCTACAACGCTGCCGATGGCGTCGGTGGAGCCGATGATGCGGCCGCCAGCGACGCCGCCGCCGATCATGAGTCCACACATGGCGGATTTCTGGTGATCGCGTCCGCCCTGGCTGTTGAGGGCGCCAGGCGTGCGGCCGAACTCGCCCATGGCGACGATGAGGGTGTTCGCCAGATCGCCGGAGGCTTTGAGATCGGAGATGAGGGCGGAGAGGCCGAGATCGAGTTGTCGGCCGAGGTCGACGATATTGGCGAGAACGCCCGCCAGACGATAGCCGGAATTGTACATCTGGCTGTGGGTGTCCCAGTTCTGGTGTGTGATGTTGATGAAGCGAACGCCGTTGCGGGCCTGCACGGCCTGGCGGGCGACGAGGAGAGCCTGACCCAGTTCGCTGCCGGCCCGGACGCAATAGCGCTGGACATCGGCGTCTGCGCAGGTGAAAGCGTTGCCGATGGATGAGTCGTACATCATGCCGCGCGCAGTGTCGTAGAAGGCGTCGAAATCTGACAATGCGGGGTCGGGAGAAGCAGCCCGCGCGGGGTCCAGCGATTTGAGGAGTTCGAACTTCTGGATGAAACGCTGCTGGCTGGCTGGGCCATAAAAATTGTGTTGGAAGAAGGGGAATCCGCAGCTGGAGTTGGTGGTTGTGGGCCCGTAGGCGCCGCCCAGGAACGCCGCGCCCTGGCCAGCGTTGCCGTTGAGCGCGAGGAAGGCGGGGAATTTGCCGGCGGAGGGCAATTCACTGGCAACGACGGCGCCGATGTGCGGCGTCTCGGCGTCGAAGACCGGGTTGGAAGAGTGCGCCGTGCGTACCGCCCACTGGCCGCGGGGATGGGCTTCTTCCACGCTCTGCATGGAGCGGAGAACGCATAAGTCGCCGGTAAGATTACTGAGGTTGGGGAAGAGGTTGCCGTTCAGGGTGATGCCGTTGTGCGTGGCGACTTTGGTTTCGTCGGGTGCCGCGCCGGGTTTGTAGTCGAAGGTATCGACATGGCTGGGCGCGCCGAGCAGATTGATGAATATGCAGGTGGTAGCCGTGCCGCGGGTGCCGGGCGCGGGTGCGAAAACGGAGGTCTGTGCGCGCGCGGCCCCCGGGAGACGGCCGAGGACGCCGAGCGCGCCGAAGCCGCGGAGGAGATCACGGCGGGAGATGGGGATGCGGGCAGGGCGGTTCATACGATTAGTGGCTGAAGAAGAATTCGGTCTCATTCAAGAAAACCCACTGGATGTCGCTGAGCCATTCCTCGCGAGAAGAATCGGGGACCGGATAGGCCAGGGCCTTGCTCATTTCATCGGTGCCGGGCGGGCGCCCAAGAGTTGCGAGCGCGAGCTGCGTAACAGCATCCTGGTCGCCGGTGGTGGAGGCAGCAAGGCGTCCGACCAGCGAGTTGCCGAAGTACAGCAGATTGCCAAAGGTGCGGGGCGTGACGGTATCGGAATTCATGTAGGTCAGGGCCAACACCGGATTCGAGGTGTTGTCGCGATCGGTGAGGTACCAGTCTCCCCGGCCGAAGGCTGCGAGAAAGTCCCGGATGTAGTTGTCGGTATCGAACTGGTTGCTGCGGGGCTCGGACGGGTCGGGAAGCTGGCCGGCGTAATAAAGCGTTCCGGGGATGCCTTCGACCGTCATAGCGGCGGGGGTATTGGTCGCGGTAATAACGGCGTCGTAGATTTCTTCGGCCGTAAGGCGGCGGGGGAGGGCCTTAGCGTAATACTCTTGTGCCTGTACCTCAGAACCCGAATAGACGCTCGAAAGATGATAGGCGCGGGCGCCGACCATCAGGCGCATGATGGGCCGGAGCTGGTAGCCGGAAGAAATGAAGGCATCGGTAAGTTGTTCGAGGAGAGCGGGGTTGGAGGCCTGAAGGCGGCCATCGGCAGGCGGGTTGTTAGGATCGAGGCGGGCGAGATCGAAAGCGTTCGGCGGGTCCACGATGCCGATGCGGTAAAAGTGCGCCCAGAGGTAATTCACAAACGCACGGGCGAACTGGCGGTCCCCTGTGACGAAGCGGGCCAGTTCCTGCCGCCAGTTACCGGACTGCGGAGTTTGTCCGTTGAAAAGGTAAGCCGGTGAGTACGGGCCTCCTTTGCGGGCGGGGCGCGGTCCGGGGTTATTGGGGTCGGCCAGAACCGAGTTGTAGCCACCCGTCGCGGCGTCTGTGACGATACCCTTTTTCTGGCTCCCGGCCGCATCAACTGCCTCATGCAGGATGTTCATGCGGGAGAAGAAGGCCGACTGTTTCCAGAAATCAACACGTGCCTTGCCGGCGAGGAATAAGTTGATTTGTTCGAGTTTGCCACGGCCGTCATGGCACGAGATGCATGTAGTCTGGACGCCGAGGAAATGTGTGGTGACGCGGTTCGTGATCTCATCGTACGAATCCTGAACCGGCTGCGCGTACTGCAGGCCGCGCATGAGGTAGTTGGGCGCTCCGTTGATGTGAGTATCGCCGGAGCCGGTGATCATGGCGGTCGCGAAATCCTGATAGGAACCACTGGAGGCGACGAAGCCGCGAACGAAGTTATAGAAAAGAGTGCGGCCGGGGATGCCGATGAAGTCGTAGTACTGGCTGGTGACCTGGAAGGTGTTGCCAAACCACAATGTCCAATAGTCAATGAATTCATTGGAGCCGAGGAGGCGGTCGATCAGGGAATCGGATTTTCCAGGGTCGGTGGAAGACGTGTAATCAAGGACTTGCTGAACGGACGGGATGCGGCCCGTGAGGTCGAG
>Ga0075030_100002789_pt1 | contig 15902 bp, 11 predicted proteins | sample LitLauG_LLR_2012_FD_71393 | JGI IMG/M metagenome (GOLD analysis project Ga0075030, IMG submission 71393) | Freshwater sediment microbial communities from Pennsylvania, USA - Little Laurel Run_MetaG_LLR_2012 | ecosystem: Environmental > Aquatic > Freshwater > Creek > Sediment | place: USA... | reverse complement strand
TGGCAAACGGGCGGGTCAAGCTGTTGCTGCAGCGGGTGGAGAGCCTGTTTGACTGGATCATTGTAGATTCGCCACCGGCGGTGCCAGTCGCCGATGCGGGCATGCTGGCGAAAATGTGCGATGGCGTGCTGATGGTGGTGCGGTCGAACTCCACGCCGGCCGATGCCGCACAAAAAGCGCGGGCCGAGTTTGCCGACGAGGCGCTGATCGGCGTGGTGCTGAACGGAAGCGAGGACGAGAAGTCGCCCTACGCGGGCTACTACTACGAGGCGGACCGAAATCGCGTCCGGCCGAAAAGTTAGGCAGAGTGGGGAGAATTGATCCGGCTCTTCAAAGTGCATTACCCGCTGCGTACGCTCGTGCTGCTGGCGGGCGAAGCGGTTGTGGTGTGGACATCGTTCCTGCTCGGCGTGATCTGGTGGAGGCGCGACGATAGCTGGCTGGCGCTGAACGTCGAGGGAGGATACTTCAAGATCCTGCTTGCGACCGCGATTGTTCTGCTGTTCTCGCACTGGCTGGACCGCTATGACGCCGCCAGCCCGAGCGGATGGCTGGAGCAGGCTTTCAAACAATTACTGGCACTGGGATGGGCGGCCCTTGCCCTGGCCGCGGGCATTCTCCTGTTGCCGAAGTATTTGCCCGGCGGCGACGCCGCCGTGCTTGGATTGGCCTTACTCACGGTTCTGCTTTTCTTTTGGCGTGCGATCTATAGATGGCTGGCAAAACAACCATTCCTTCGCGAACGGGTTTTTGTTTTAGGAACTGGAGAACGAGCCGAGCGCCTGGTGCAGGGACTGCGCAAGCGCGAGCTGGGAGTGGATGTCGTCGGGTGGACGGGCAACCTGGATGGTGAGTGGACGCGCGACCGCATGGCTGATCACCTTCTGGAACTGGCCAAAGAAAAAGGCGTCCACCGGGTGATTGTTGCTCTTCCGGACAGGCGCGGCACCATGCCGGTGGTTGAGTTGCTTAATTTGCGGCTGGCCGGAGTAAAAGTCGAGGAAGCGACGAACTGGCTGGAGAAAATTTATGGCCGTATCGAAGTGGAGCATTTGTACCCCAGCTGGCTGATTTTTGCCGAAGGATTCCGCTTCCAGAGCGGGCTGGCGGCTATCCGCCGTTTGCTCTCTACGGTCGCTGCCGCTTTCGTCTTGCTGGGATCGCTGCCGTTAATACCGTTGATCATGCTGGCGATCAAACTGGACTCGCCCGGGCCGGTACTGTACCGGCAAAAAAGAGTAGGACGGGGAGGACGCGAGTTCTTTTGCTACAAGTTCCGCACCATGCGCCGGGATGCGGAGGCGGACACAGGCGCGACCTGGGCCTGTGACGACGACCCGCGTATCACGCGCATCGGCCGATTTCTTCGCGCTTCGCGGCTGGACGAGATTCCGCAGCTATGGTGCGTGCTGAAAGGCGACATGGCGTTCGTGGGCCCGCGGCCGGAGCGGCCGGAATTTGTCGATTGGCTGAGCCGCGAAATTCCCTACTACGGAGTGCGGCATGCGGTCCGGCCCGGAATTACCGGATGGTCGCAGGTGCAGTACAAGTATGGCAACACCCTGGAGGATGCGCGCGAGAAGCTGCAGTACGACTTGTTCTACATCAAGAATGCGTCGCTCGGACTTGACCTGCTGATCATGTTTCAAACCATCAAAATCGTAGTGCTGGGGCGGGGCGCGCAATGAAGTGGCTCTTCTGGGCATCGGCCGCGTGGATTGCCTACACCTACCTAGGCTATGTGGTGTGGCTGAGGGTGAAATCGTGGCTTTGGCCGCATCCGGTAAAGCGCGCGCCGTTCGAGCCGACGGTGTCAATCGTGATGGTGGTTTGCGACGAGCAGGATGTGGTGGAGCGGAAACTGCGCAATCTGCTGGCGCTCGAGTATCCGCCCGGGCGGTTGCAGATTGTGGTCGTCAGCGACGGCTCGACCGACCAGACCGACGCGATCATCGAGACATTCAGGGACAAATCGCAAATCACGATTTGCCGGAAACTGTTGGGACAAGGGAAAGCGAGTGGCTTGAACGATGCCAACGCTGCGGCGACGGGAGAGGTGGTCGTTTTTGTCGATGCACGGCAGCGGATTGAATCCGCTGCGCTGCGCCTCCTGATGGAAAATTTTGCCGATGCCACGGTCGGCTGCGTGAGCGGGGAACTGATGCTGGGCGAAACTCCTCCGTTCGATGCCGACGGCAATGAATCCACGCAGGGGATGGGACTTTACTGGAGGATGGAAAAGAAAATCAGGGAATGGGAGTCCGCGTCAGGATCGGTGATTGGGGCGACTGGCGCACTTTACGCCGCCAGGCGAGACCTGCTGGGAACGATTCCGAGGGGCATGATTCTGGATGATGTTTTCATCCCGATGCAGGTGATTCGACAGGGCCGCCGGGTGGTGTGGGACGGTCGCGCTCGCGCCTGGGATTGCGCTGACCTGGGAGCAGGCCGGGAGTTCTCGCGCAAAGTCCGGACCCTGAGCGGGAATTATCAACTGGTTCGTTCGGAGCCGTGGCTTCTGGGCGCGGTCAATCCGGCTTGGTTTTCGTTCGTGAGCCACAAGCTGATGCGGCTGGCGGTTCCCCTGGCTTTGCTTGGCCTGCTGGTTTCTTCCGCGTTTCTTCGCGGAGAGCCTTACCGATTTGCGTTGTGGTCGCAAGTCGCGGTGTATGGTCTGAGCTTGCTGGCCTGGATGGGATTGTCGAAGGCCGGACCAGTGGGCCGTGCCGCGGATGCGGCGCGAACTTTTGTAGTGCTGAACGCCGCGGCCATGGTGGCTTTGACCGCGTTTGTGACCGGGCGGCGAATTGCATGGACGCGGTGAAGGTGCGCGAGTTGCGGGGAAGGGCCGCCGCCAAGCCAAGAGCCAGATGAGCGGAACGCAAACCGAAATGCCGCAGGCAGTGGTCACGCGCGCCGAGCCGCCGGCATGGCGACGCAGGATGCGTGGCATGGCGCCTTTGCGCAGCAGCCTCGCCTATAGCGCTCTGGTTATTTTTTCTGTGCTCTACTACATCCGGCCGGAGGATTTCATTCCGGGGCTGGCAATCGTTCCGATCAACAAGATCGCCGGCGGGATAGCTTTGGCGGCCCTTCTGTTCGGCGTTCCGGCAAGCAAGCGGCACCGCCTGACCGCCGAGTTGAAGATTTTGATCGTCCTGCTGGTGCACTTGCTGTTGTGCATTCCTTTCGCCTATTGGCGCGGCGGCGCGTTCGATACGGTGGTCAACAAGTTCTCCAAGGGGGTGATCGTGGCGCTTCTGATCTACGGCGTCACCACCACGGTGCGAGAACTGCGGCGGTTGCTGTTCATTCAGGCGGCGGCCGTGGCGCTGGTGACCCTGGCATCGGTAGCCGCACATCACATGCTGCAAGGCCGGCTGATGGGTATTCAGAAAGGCATTCTGGAAAATCCGAACGATCTGGCGATCAACATTGCCATCAACTTTCCACTGTGTGTGGCGTTCATGATTGCAGCCCGTGGAGCGGCAAAGAAGCTGCTGTGGGGAGCCGGATTGGCGGTCATGGGCTGGGCAGTGGTCGCGACGTACTCGCGCAGCGGACTGCTGGCGATGGTGGTGACGGCGATGGTGTGTGTTTGGGAGTTCGGCATCAAAGGCAAGCGGCCCTATATTTTGATGGGGACCGTGGTGGTGGCCCTGCTCGCGGTGGGCGTGGTGGTGGTCACGCCGCACTACCTGGCGCGCATGCAGAGCATTTTCGGCGGTAACGTGGAGGGATCACTCGATCGCGGATCGTTCGAGGCGAGGCAGCAGTTGCTGAAAGAGAGCATTGTGCTCACCGTGACGCATCCCATCTTCGGCGTCGGCCCCGGCAACTTTGCGGCGTATACCGGCGAGTGGCGCGTGGCGCACAACACCTATACCGAGCTCAGCGCCGAGGCTGGGATTCCGGCGTTGCTGCTGTTCCTGGCCCTTTTGGTGTTGACCTCGCGGAAAGTCAGAAGCGTGAGGGAATTGCCGGGCTATGCCGGCAGCGAAGAAATCCGGCTATGGACCAGCGCGTTGTGGGCAGCGCTGGCAGCCTATCTGGCGGGCGCGCTGTTTGCTTCAACCGAATATAACCTGTTCCCCTACTTCATGGTGGGATACGTGTGCGCACTTTACCAGATTGCGGGCCGCAAGGAGGAGTTGCCGCAGCAGCCAACGCCAGCCGGATCCAAGTGGACCCGGCGCTGGCAGCCGGCGGAGGGACAGGCTTGAGCGCAGTGGAAATCGGCGACCGGATTCTTGCGATCCTTCGCTGTCTGAAATGCAAGGGAAAACTGCAAGACCGCCTGGAGGGCTTGACGTGCGCGGGTTGCGGGGAACTTTACCCGAGAGTCAATGGCGTGGTGCGGTTTGTTGGCACTGAGAATTACGCAGGCAGTTTCGGGTTTCAATGGGCGCTTTACAAGCAGACGCAGCTCGACAGTTCCACGAGTCAGCGGTCGGAGAACGCATTCCACCGGCGTACCGGCTTTGTTCCCGAAGACCTTGCCGGGAGGCTGGTGCTCGATGTGGGTTGCGGCATGGGACGGTTTGCCGAGGTTGCAACCCGCTGGGGCGCGCAGGTGGTCGGAATTGACTTGAGCCTGGCAGTGGAGGCGGCGGCGCAAAATCTGCAAGGCCGCGAGGCTACCATTTTTCAATCGGATGTTTTCAAGCTGCCGTTTGCCGAACAGAGTTTCGACTACATCTACTCCATCGGCGTGCTGCATCACACGCCGGATTGCGAGCGCGCGTTCAAGGCCCTACCGCCGCTGCTGAAGCCCGGAGGCCGAATGGCTGTGTGGCTCTACAGCGCCTACAATCCGTGGTACCGGATGAGCGATTTGTACCGAAAATTCACCAGGCGCATCAAGCCGGAGACGCTTCACTCGCTATGCAAGCTCGCGGTGCCGCTCTATGCTGTGCATCGAGGGTTGAGAAAGATTCCGTGGGTGGGGCGCAAGGCAAGCGGTGCGCTGGCCTGGCTGCTTCCGATGTCGTTTAACGAGGACTCAACCTGGCGCGTGCTGGACACTTTCGATTGGTACTCGCCGTGGTACCAGTCCAAGCACACTTACGTGGAAGTGTTTCGCTGGTACGAGGGTTGTGGCCTCCAGGATTTGAAAGTCCTGGAGGAACCGATTGCGGTGCAGGGCCGACGGCCCGCGCTTGCCGCGTCGACGGAACATCGCGCTGCGGAGGTGGAGCAGTGTGCGGAATAGCGGGCATCGCAGGTCCGGTTGGCGCCGTCGCCGATCCGGCGGAACTGCGCCGTATGTGCCATGTCCTGGTGCACCGCGGTCCGGACGACGAAGGCACCTACACGCATGCAGACATAGGGTTGGGCATTCGACGGCTCAGCATTATTGATGTGGCGGGCGGCCATCAGCCGATTCACAACGAGGACAAGACGGTCTGGGTCGTGTGCAACGGCGAGATTTACAACTACCGCGAATTGCGCCGCGAACTCGAACAGCGGGGCCACAGGTTCTACACGCACAGCGATGTTGAAGTGATCGTACATTTGTATGAGGAGATGGGTGCGGACTGCGTAAAAAAACTGCGCGGCATGTTTGCCATCGCTCTGCATGACCAGCGCCGCGAAAGTTTGCTTCTGGTGCGTGACCGCCTGGGCAAGAAGCCGCTCTGCTACGCTCAATACAAAGACCGCCTGCTGTTTGGTTCTGAAATCAAGGCAATTCTCGCGATTGCACCGCAACTCGCCGAAATCAGCACGGAAGGTGTGCTGCAATACATGTATTTCGGCTATATTCCGGGGACTCTCTCCGCGTTCAAGGAGATTCACAAACTTGCCCCCGGACATCTCGCTGAATACCGCTCCGGGACACTCACGGCGCAACGTTACTGGGAACTGCCAGAGTATGGCACGCGCACTGTGGTCAGCGAACAAGACTGCCTGGGCGATCTGGAGCAGCGGTTGTCGGAGGCAGTTCGCTTCCGCCTGGTCAGCGATGTGCCAATTGGGCTTCTGCTGAGCGGGGGCGTCGACTCCTCGATTGTGGCCGCGCTGATGGCACGGGAAAGTTCGTCGCGGATCAAGACCTTTTCGATCGGGTTCGGTTCCCCACGGTTCGATGAGTCCCATCACGCACGAGCGGTGGCCGAGCACTTTGGCACCGAGCACCATGAATTTGTGGTCAAGCCTGATCTACAGGGAGTCTTGGATTACCTGACACGCATGCTGGAGGAGCCGTTTGGGGATTCGTCCACGCTGCCCACGTACTACGTGTGCCGCATGGCCAGGCAGGAAGTGACCGTCGCTCTTGGCGGCGATGGCGGCGACGAACTGTTCGCCGGGTACGACCGCTATTCCGTGGCGTTGGACCGTGGGGAACTCGGCGCGCTGCCTGAAGCGTTGGGAGGCTTCTACCGTGATGTGGTGCACCATCGCCTGCCAAATCGAGTCTATGGCAAGAACCGAATGTGGAATATCACGTTGAACCCGCGCGACGGCTACCTGGACGACATTTCGTACCTGCCAGTCCTGCACCGCGAGCATGGTCTGTTAACTGACAGCTTTCGGGAGCAGGCAAAACATGTCGCCGACCCTTTCCAGGAGTGGAAAGGTCTCTGGGACGAAGCTCCAGCGCGGGATTCCTTAAGCCACATGATCTGGCTCGATACCAAGACCTATTTGCCCGACGACATTCTGACGAAAGTGGATCGCATGAGCATGGCAGCGTCGCTTGAAGTGCGCGCTCCGCTGCTCGACCACGAACTGGTGGAGTGGGTGACAAGTCTTCCGGCCGAGTGGAAGTTGCGCCGCGGCGTGCGAAAGTACTTGCTCAAGAAACTAGCCCAGCGACTGGGTGTTCCGCACGGCGTGCTGCATCGGCCGAAGCAGGGTTTCCAGTTGCCGCTGGTGGAATGGATGCGCGATGAGAGCCGCGAGCAGGTAACCGACATTTTGCTTGAGGCGCGGACATCGCAAAGAGGTTACTTCAAGCCGCTGGCCGTTAAGGCGTTGGTCGGGGAACACGAGCGGGGCCGTAGAAACCGTTCGGGCATGTTGTGGCGCATGCTGGTGCTCGAGCTCTGGCACAGGAACTTTCTGGAGCGCTCGCAGGAGTGGAATGATTTGCCGCGGCCACCGGAGATTGGTTTGGAGCACGACCGGCCCAAGGCCGCGGCGAAAGTCGCGCCGGAGAGCCGGGCTTGAACCCGACTGCGCGATCAAATGCGCCGGTTTTCATTGTGGGCTCGCCCCGTTCGGGCACTACGTTGCTGTACCACATGCTGCTCTCAACGGGAGTCTTCGTCGTCTACAGGACGGAAAGTCAGGTCTTCAACCTGCTTGAGCCGCGATTTGGCGACCTGTCGAATCGCAGCAACTTCGACCGGATGTTTCGGGGCTGGAAGAACTCGAGATTGTTCCGTGAAACCAATCTGAATGAGGGCGACCTTTCCGCGGCGGTCGACAAAAGCCAGAACGGCGGCGAATTCCTTCGTGCGGTAATGGAAGCCATGGCTCAACGGCAGGGCAAGAGCCGATTTGCGGAGTGCACGCCGGAACATGGGCTCTATCTGCATCGCATAAAGCAGACGCTGCCGGATGCCTTGGTCATTCACGTCATCCGCGATGGCCGCGACGTGGCTCTCTCCATGGCAAGACAGGGCTGGATCGCGCCATTGGCATGGGATCGAGGGAAGGAGATCGAGGTTGCCGCACTTTACTGGGAGTGGATCGCTGGCAAAGCAAGAGAGTCGGGGAGGGCGCTCGGCGGTCATTACTTTGAAGTCCGATTTGAGTCGTTAGTGCGTCGCGGGCAAGAAACGCTGAACGCAGTTGGAAAGTTCATCGGCCAACCGCTCGACTATGACGCGATTCGCAAGGTTGGCAGCGGCTCAGTCAGTCGACCGAACACTTCGTTTGCGGATGCAGAGAAGTTTGATCCGGTCGCGCGGTGGAAGGATGCGATGAGTGCGCAGACGCTGGCCAATGTTCAGGCTTTGATCGGTCAAACGCTTAGGTCGTTCGCCTACCAGTTGGCGGATGTTTCTGAAAGTGCGCGCAGACTTCCTGCACGGGATCTGTATCGCCGGTATTGGGACACAAAACTATTTCTGAAACAGCGGACGAGCGCGGGCAGGCTGTTTGCTTCCGGCGACTTGTCGTGGGTTTAAGTGGCAGATGAAACGGGCAAAAATTCTTCAGATCGGCAACTATCCTCCACCGATGTGCGGGTGGGCGATGCAGTTGACGCTGGTTACAGCGGAGTTGCGGCGCCGTGGCTCGACGTGCGAGGTGCTGAAAATCAACGAAGGGCGGCGGGCGAAGAGTCCGGAATATGTGGACGTGCAGAATGGATTTGATTTTCTGTGGAAGATATGGAGGTACGCGCTGCAGGGCTACCGGTTAAACGTGCACGTAAATGGTTGCTCGAAGAAGGGATACTTCCTTGCGTTGGCGGCCGCCTTGACTGGAAGAGTGACGGCAAATCCGACGCGAGTTACCTTTCATGGCGGTTTGTCGCAGTATTATTTCCCGCAACCGCGTGGAATTTGGCGGTGGGCTTTCTGGCTGCTGTTTCACGCGGCAGGAGCGATCGCCTGCGACAGTCCGGAGATCGCGCGCGAGATTGCGATGTGCGACGTTTCGCCAGCTAAGATCGCCAGCATTGCGACGTTTTCGCCACAGTACGTGGACTACAGCCCAGCGCGTCTGCCCGAGGACGTTGAAGTGTTTCTCGCCAGATGGCCCAGAATTATCTTTTGCTACGTTTCGTTCCGGCCTGAGTATCAGCTGGAGACCCTGCGCGAGGCGATGCGCCGTTATCGGTCACAGCATTCCGAGGCCGGTTTTATCTGGCTGGGATTCCCGGCCCAAGAACTGACGCAGATGCAGCAATGGCTCGCCGCCTGGCAGCCGGGCGAGCGGGATGGCTTGTTGCTTCTCGGGAGCCTGCCCCACGATGAGTTTCTAACGCTGCTGAGCCGGTCGACTCTGTGCTTGCGCACCCCTGCGTGCGACGGCGTCGCCGCCTCGGTGCTGGAGGCGCTGGCACTAGGAATACCAGTGATCGCGAGCGAAAACGGAAGCCGGCCTGCCGGAGTTGTCACGTATGAAGACGGCAATGTGGACGACTTGGTGGCAAAGCTTAACGAGGTACCTGCTCGGGTGGAAGGAGTCAGAACGTCGCTGGGTGCGTCGGCTGCCGAAAACAACGTTGCGAAGATGGCGGACTGGCTGATGAACGGATTGGAGAATCGCTCGTGAGGATAGAAAACGCTCTCCTCATCGTCACAATCGCCACTGTGGCCGGCAGTTTGTCGGCGCCAACGGCGCGGTGTCAGACAGGGACCCTCGACGGCCCCGCTGAATTGCCGCGCGCTTACGTTAGCACAGCTTTGGCCAACTCGCCGTCCCCCGGCAAATCAGTGCAGGTCCGCCGGGGAGATGACCTGCAGCGAGCGCTTGACCATGCATCATGCGGAGACACCTTGCGCCTGGACGCGGGCGCGCAGTGGGCCGGCATTTTCCGTTTACCGGCCAAGTCCTGCGACGATCAGCACTGGATCACAATTCGCACGTCTGCGGAAGATGCAGCGCTGCCCGCGGAAAGTAAGCGCCTTACCCCTTGTTATGCGGGCGCCGCGTCGCTGCCGGGGAGGCCGGAGTATGTGTGCCCTTCTCCGCAGAATGTGCTTGCCAGGCTGGTCATGGATCAGTCCGGTAGCGGCCCGGTTGTGTTGCAAAATGGCGCCAATCACTACCGGCTGATTGGTTTGGAGATTACGCGCGCCATTCCGAGCAAAGTTGTTTACAACCTGATCGCGGCGGACAAAGATGGCGGATTCAATCACCTGACTCTGGACCGTGTGTGGGTGCACGGCACTGCGCAGGACGAAACCGTACGCGGTTTGATGCTGACCGGCGCGACATACGTTGCGGTGGTGGATTCCTACTTCAGCGATTTCCACTGCGTCGCCGTCACGGGCGCGTGCGTCGACGCCCAGGCCATCGCGGGTGGGCTCGGCGACCGGCCTTCCGGGACGTTCGAGATCGCCAACAACTTTCTTGAAGCTTCAGGAGAGAACATTTTGTTTGGCGGGGGCGAAGCAACTCAAACCCCCACGGACATCGCAATTCGCAGAAACCACTTTTTCAAACCGTTGAACTGGCAAGCAGGCGCTGCCGGCTTTATCGGCGGCGATTCCGGACGGCCGTTCATCGTCAAGAATCTTCTCGAGTTGAAAAACGCCGAGCGTGTTCTGATTGAAGGCAACGTGATGGAAAATGTTTGGGGCGGCTTTTCTCAGGGCGGGTTCGCCATCCTGTTGACGCCGAAGAACCAGAACGGTCATTGCCCCCCTTGCAAAGTGAATGACGTGACCGTGCGTTTAAATCAGGTACGCCGCATGGCGAGCGGGATGCAAATTGCGGCGGGCTTGTCGGACGCTGGCGCCGCATCCGCTGGCGCGGCGCGCATCAGCGTCCACGACAATGTTCTCGACGAAATCGACGCCGCGACCTACAAGGGGTCGGGAGTATTCGCGCAGATCAGCTCAAACACACCTCCGTTGCACGACCTCAACGTATCTCACAACACCGCATTTCCGTCCAAGGCCCTGTTCATCATCGGAGGCCAGAACTCCGCCGGGAAGATGTCCAACTTCAGCTTTGCCGACAATCTGTTTTCTGGCGGCGACACCGACATCATCTCGACCGGAGGCGGCCCGGCAAACTGCGCATTTCAACCCGCTCAGCAGGGCCCAAGCGGTGTACTAAAGAGCTGCTTTTCTTCGTATCGTTTCTCGGGCAACGTGTTCGCCGGATCGAAAGGGAAGTGGCCGGAGGGGAATTTCACTCCATCCGATGCGGTGTCAGCGGGAGTGTCGGACTTTCACAACGGCAGTGCCGGAAATTATCGCCTCTGCCGCGACAAGGGTGATCCGCATCCGAGCTGCAAGAAAGCCTCTCCCTATCTCCATACGTCCTCGGACGGCAAGCCCGCTGGCGCTGATCTCGACGCGGTCAAAGCAGCGATCGAAGGTGTAGAGTAGAGGCGGTCTGATTCACTTGCTGGGCTTTCCGCCGGCGTGTTCTTGTACTACGCGGCGTAGGGTTTGGCCGAAACCTTCGGCAATCTTGCTCCAGCCGTAGCTGCGCGACACCAAATCGTGGGCGGCCTGTCCAAGGCTGCGCCTGCGTTGCGGGTTGTCCAGTAGATCGAGTACGTGCCCGGCAAATGCTTCCGGTGTGTCGCCAAGCAGGATCGTCTCGCCATGCCTCACCGGCAGTCCTTCAGCGCCGACGGTTGTGGAGACAACCGCCTTTGCCATCGCCATGGCTTCAAAAATCTTCAGCCGCGTGCCGCCGCCGACGCGCAGCGGAACAATGCAGACGCTTCCGCGCCTGAGATATGGGCGCACGTCCTCAACCCAACCCGTGAGTTCTATGCCTGAGTGCCGACGCACCATTTCCTGCAGGCGGTGGGACGGATTGCGACCCACGACTACCAGTTTTGTGGAGGACCGCCTTTGCCGGATCAAAGGGAAGATCGATTCAGCGAAGAAAAAAATGCCGTCTTCGTTTGGCATCCAGTCCATGGACCCGGTGAACACAATCAAGTCTGGATCCTCCTCGTCCGGCGAGGGGCGAAAGTATTGCAGGTCTACGCCTGTGGGAATGACGGTTAACCGGTTGCGCGGCAGGAAGCTAGCAAACGTATCAGCATCGCTCTCTGAAACAGTCAGCACGTGGTCAGCGAGGCGGAGATAGCGGCGCTCGGCGGCGTCCATCTTTTTCCACTCCAGGGCCGAAACCGCCTTCCACAGCGGATTTGCCGCAACTTCAAAATGGCGCTTCCAGATGGCAGCTTCGACGTTGTGAGTGAAGAGCACTTTTGGCCTGGGGTCATTCCAGGGGACTACACCCGCCGCTGTGAGGAAGTCACAAACAATCACGTCACACTCGTTCTTGCGCAACAGTTGGCCGAGGCGGGTTCTGACGTCGCTGCGGCAGTATTTGGCAATGTTGTAGGGTTCACGAGTGAGCAGATTTGCGGTGTAGTCCAACATCTCACGGGGACCCTTCGGCGGAGGCAATGCGAGGGGCATGCAAATGACCTCGCCGAAGATCGAGCGAAGGTCGTCATGAATGTCCGGACTATGGGCTGCGTAGAACGAAAAAAAAGCAATCGAATGGGTGCGGGCGAGTTCACGCAGGATGTTGTAGCTGCGAATTTTTCCGCCGGTATCGGGCGGCACCAGCCCACCAGCCTTAACCCACAGGATTCTCATGATCGAAGCGGCTTACCAGCAGATTCCTTCATATTGTTGTGCGCCCGTCGGACGAGACGCACGCTCGAGATTCACAAAATCCACGACGATGTGGTCAGCCCGGAGATGGCGCCGCAAAATCTCGGTCCTCACGGACGTGCCGATGACAACTACCTCGGCCTCTGCGATGGCATCCTCCAAAGTGTTGGAGAGCAACTCCCCAATGTGGGGGATTGTCTCCTCAATGTATTGCCGGTTGGTCCCGATCAGGCGGCCGACCGATACCTGATCGTCCCAGATGCGCACTCGCCGGCCTTCGCCCAGAAGCCGCTTCACCAATTCGACGTTCGGGCTCTCTCGCAGATCGTCAGTCGCCGCCTTGAAGCTGAGTCCCAGCATTGCGACCCGCTTCTTCCCGGTTTCCAGAATCAAGCGTACGGCCCGCTCCAGATGAGTGTCATTGCTGTGCAGAACAGATTCCATCAGGGGCAGGCGCAGGTCAGCCTCGCTCGCGCGATAGGTGATCGCGCGCAGGTCCTTGGGCAGGCACGATCCGCCAAACGCGAACCCTGGGCGCAAATAGCTTGACGACAAGTTGAGCCGCGTATCGGCAAGGAACATTTCGTTCACTGACTCAGTGTCAACATCGAGCGCTTTGGCCAGCGTGCCCATCTCGTTGGCGAAGGCCACTTTGACGGCGTGCCAGGTGTTGCACGAGTACTTCAACATTTCCGCGGAGCGGAAAGTGGTCTCGAAAACACGCCCCGGTACCCAGTTGTAAACATCCCGCAAAATACGGCTGTGATCAGGATGCGCACCGCCGATTATTGTGATGGCGGGATCCAGAAAATCGGCAACCGCCGTGCCCTCCCGCATGAACTCAGGGTTAACGCAAACTCCAAAGCCCTCTCCGAATGCTTTCCCGCTGGCTTTCTCGAGCGCGGGAATGACGACTGTCTCTGCTGTGCCAGGCAGTGCGGTGCTGCGTAAGACGACCAGATGCGGCCGGGAGGTCTTGGCCAAAGCCAGGCCAATCTCGCGGCAAACTTTTTCCACGTGTCCGAGATCGAGCTTTCCATTGCGCAGGCTGGGTGTCCCGACGCACAGGAACGACATTTCACTGCCAAGTATCGCTTGTTCGGAATCCGGAGCAGCTTTCAGCAATCCTGCTGCATGCGCATTGCTGATCAGTTCCGCTATTCCCGGCTCGACGATCGGGCTGCGTCCGGCGTTGATCGCTTCCGTCTTGGCGGAGTTCAAGTCAACGCCGAAGACTCGATTGCCCTTGCTGGCCAGGCATGCGGCTGTGACCGTCCCAACATAGCCCAGTCCGAACACGCTGATCGCACGGCTCATTCCTCTTGTTTCCTTCCTCTGCAGCGATTTGGACAGGCGGTCGAACTCCGAAACGGAGCTACTCTGTGGCTATTCAGCTGTTCACACTCCAGATAATATTTAACACGCGGGCGCATCGCCTTGGGAAGGCGGCGATGACCGCCAGAGTTAACCAGTTTCGCAGAACGCACATGTCTCGATCCGACCCAATCTCGGCGGAATCACCCGCCAGTCAACGGGTGGCGTTCGACTCCGACGCCGGACGAACGACCGTGTCCTGGCGCCTGTTTTACCTGCTGGATTCGTTCGAGGTCGGCGGCACCGAGACGCAGGCCGTCGAACTGGCCTTGCGCATGGCTCAGCGCGGGCATCGGGTGACTCTGGGAGTGCTAAAAGCGCAAGGATCGCTGGTTGACTGTTTGCGTGGCTCTGGTGTGACGGTCGAGGTGTTTCATCCCCGAGGCGGTCTCGACTCGCCGCGCGGTCTGCTGGCGGTTCTCCGTTTGAGCCGCTATCTTCGTCATCGTCATTTCGAAGTGGTTCACTCGCACGATCTCTGGTCCAATCTCATGGGCGTTGCTGCCGCGAGACTGGCGGGGGTTCCAGTCATTGTGTCCAGTCAGCGCGACCTGTCGCATGATGCCTGGTATCAGGGATGGCGGCGCGCGTGGATGAGGAGAGTGCAAAATTGGTCGAGTGCAGTGTTGGTGAACTCCCATGCGATCCGCGGCAAGCTGGTTGCCCAGGAGGGCCTCAATTCAGCGAAAATCCGTGTGATTCACAACGGCGTAGACACAGCGAGATCCCGCCCTGATAGCGACCTCAGACAGAAGCTTTTTTCCGGGCTCGACGCATGCAAGCTGGTCGTGCTGGTCGGCAACATGGTTTCCGACGTGAAAGGCCATTCTTGCCTGATCGCCGCCGCCCCCGCCGTGTTACGAGAATTCCCCGACGCGCGATTCGTATTGGTGGGCGACGGCCCGCTCCGATCTGAGTTCGAAAAAACGGTGATGAAGACCGGAGTCATAGATAAGTTCCTCTTTCTTGGGTACCGCAGCGACGTTCCCGAGATTCTGGCCTGCTGCGACCTTGCGGTTCTGCCTTCGCGTGCGGAAGGTTTCCCGAACGCCGCGCTCGAATATCTCGCTGCCGGCCTGCCTACCGTAGCCAGCAATGTGGGCGGTATTCCAGAACTCATTGAGGATGGAGTGACCGGTCGGCTGGTGCCGCCTGAGGACGCTCCGGCGCTGTCCGCGGCAATTCTCTCACTGCTTCGCGAACCCGAGAAAGCGCGTCAGATGGGATCGAACGGACGCGCGCTCGTGGCACGCGATTTCAGTTTCGAAGTAATGAGGCTCGCAGTGGAGGAACTCTACGCTGAGTTGCTGCGAGCGGCGAGGCCTGCCCAGCGATGATCTCGCGATGGATTCGGGACATTCGGCGTGTCTCTCTTATGGGCCAGGCCGAGATCATCGACCGCTCACGCCAGCGAATCTCGGCGTTCGCGGACTCATGGCGTGCACGATTCGGAGCCGAGTTCGTCGCGCCCATGGCACTCTCCAATCTGACGCTGGGCAGGTTTTACTTCACTCAGGCTGAAATTAACAGCCTGATCGGAGCTATTCGCACGCGCTGGCCCGATACCGCCAACCGCATCGTCCGCCGCGCTGAACTCGCCTGCGACCATCGCTTCGATCTTCTGGGTTACGAGCAACTGGACTACGGCCGCGAGATCGACTGGCACTGCGACCTCGTGCACGGAAAACGCGCACCGCGTGTGCCTTTCTACAAGGTCCCCTATCTTGATTTCGACGTTGTTGGAGATTCAAAAATTACCTGGGAACTGAATCGCCATCAGCATTTCGTCACGCTGGCTAAAGCTTGGCGCCTTACTGGCGACGACCGGTTCGTCCACGAAATCTTCGCTCAGTTCGAGCACTGGCGCGAGTCCAACCCTTATCCGTTCGGAATAAACTGGGCAAGCAGCCTGGAAGTCGCGATTCGAAGCGTTTCCTGGACTTGGACTTGGTTCCTGCTCGCCGATACTCCTCTGTTCTCATCTGATCTGCGACGAGAATGGATTCGAGGCCTTCAACTCAGCGCGCGCCATATCGAGAGTCATCTGTCCACGTATTTCTCTCCTAATACGCACCTCCTGGGAGAGTGCGCTGCGCTGTTTACGTTGGGCACAATGTTTCCGTCGCTGGCCGGCGCATCGCGATGGTCAGATGCCGCATGGGAGTCACTGTGGCGCTCGGCACACGACCAGGTCTTGGGCAACGGGCTGCACTTCGAGCGGTCCACTTACTACCACGTCTATGCCCTGGACATGCT
>Ga0075030_100002785_pt1 | contig 15909 bp, 16 predicted proteins | sample LitLauG_LLR_2012_FD_71393 | JGI IMG/M metagenome (GOLD analysis project Ga0075030, IMG submission 71393) | Freshwater sediment microbial communities from Pennsylvania, USA - Little Laurel Run_MetaG_LLR_2012 | ecosystem: Environmental > Aquatic > Freshwater > Creek > Sediment | place: USA... | reverse complement strand
CGACCTCATGGGTTGCCACTCTCCGGCGACTGGTGCCGGCGTGTGCCCGCCGACCCTCTCCGCCGCTTTTGGCAGCGCCAAAACCGGCCAAAGTGGCGCCGTTTTATTCCGGCGCTAACACTCGAATGTTCTCGTCCGGATGCGTGAGCCACCGGTTGATCGAGTCCACCATAAACGTGATCAGGACCTCGCACTTGTCCTTCGCCAAGAGCCGCTTGATGAGCGCGTACGGGATGCCGGCGAACCCGAACGGGTCGATGAGGGCGAACGTCGGGGCGATCTGGCCGCGCTCTTGATCAAGCGCGTCCAAGAGTACCGTCAAGTGTGCCGCAAACGTGCCTTCCTCCACGTGCACCTTGAAATGCCCTGGCAGTGGGATCGCGGCGATGAGGCCGTTGAGGTGCTCGACACGATCATTCCGCTCCTCCACGAAGAGGAACACAAGTTCTCCGCCCAGGTTCGCGCGATGCGTCCTGGCCGCGTCCAGCGCGATGATCGGCGAGCCGGGCTCCCCGCCCGCGTATTGTCCGGGGCCGGAGAACCCGTCGATATAGACGATCCTCTTGTTATACGTACCGAGGATCGGGAGCCACGCGTCCAAATATTTGCGAAGGATCTGGTGCTTCGCAGACGTGTGGGGCTCTATCGGCCAGATGGTATCCTTCGGGACTGCCACGGAATCCATTAAAACAAATACAATGATTCATGTGCGGGGCACGGTGTCCCCCAATTAAGGACGGAACAAGCGCCATGGCCACGAACTCCCCCATCGAATGGACAGACGCGACATGGAACCCGGTGACAGGTTGCGACAAGATCAGCCCCGGCTGCAAGCATTGCTACGCGGAGCGGCTCGCGAAGCGGCTGCAAGCAATGGGTAACAAGAACTACCGAAACGGGTTCGAGTTGACGCTCCAACCGCATATGCTGGAGCACCCGCTCCACTGGAAGGCTCCGAAGCGGATCTTCGTGAACTCCATGAGCGATCTCTTTCACGAAAAGGTCCCATTCGAGTACATCCAGCGCGTGTTCAACGTAATGAACCGTGCCGACTGGCACCAGTACCAAATCCTGACGAAGCGCGCGGAACGGATGGAGGAATTGAGCGGTCGGCTGGCATGGTCCCCGCACATCTGGATGGGCGTGAGCGTGGAAAACGAGAAGTACCTCAACCGTATCGATCACCTGCGGCGGACGCATGCCCATGTGAAGTTCCTCTCCGTCGAACCCCTCCTCGGGTCACTTGGCAAGGTGAAGTTACGCGGCATCGACTGGGTGATTGTCGGCGGGGAGTCCGGGCCGGGAGCACGCCCCATGAACGACGCGTGGGTGAGAGACCTTCGCGACCAATGCCTACGGTCGCAGGTCGCATTTTTCTTCAAGCAATGGGGTGGTGTCCAGAAGAGCAAAACTGGACGGACCCTGGAAGGTCGGACCTGGGACGAAATGCCCGCGACAGGGCCGCTAGTAGCACTGGCCACCCACTAAGCTGCGTTAGGTTTCCGCGACTTTATCCCGGTACAATATCGGGTCATGCTGCCGACTGATCCGCGTGCCAATTTTTCGTGGTTGCACCATTTCACCGACTCACGGAATGTGGCAAGGATCAAGGAATTGGGTGGTCTGTACTCAATGGCGAAGCTGAGAGAGATGGGGCTTGCCGGAGATGGTCACCATCCAGGGGGAAACGAGTGGAGCCGAGATGCGGATGCGATGTTCGGGATGGATCGCTACGTGCACCTCTGTTTACGGGGAAACCATCCGATGGAACATATCGCCCGCGCGGAGGGCAGAATTGAAAAAACGAGCTGGCTGCTAGTTGATGGAAAGATAATGGAATTGGACGGTGTGGTGATGACGATGGACGTGTCTAACAAGTCGGGCATCAAACCCGTCAGCCTGGAAGAGGCAGGCAAGCAGTTGGACTATGAGGTCTTGAAAAAGAGATTGCCTTGGAGCGATCCCGTAATCAACGCCAGGCTGAATGCGATGGAGAAGGTGGAAGTGTTGATCCCCGACTTCGTGCCGTTCAAGTACTTCGAGAGATTTTTCCCTAATGGCTGAGCGTCCTGTGTTCATCCCGGCACCTGAGGCCCCTGAGCTGGTGCGCGAGGTGTTTCTGCCGCTCACGTGGCATTCGGGGTTCGCGCAGATACAGAAGGAAAAGAACATCTCCGCCCTGCACGAGTCCGCGGCCAAGCGGGGAATCGCCCCGCTCTTGGAGATCTCCAGCAAGTCCAAGAGCGAGCGCGGCCGGCACATGAGCGCGTTCCACATGACCGTTCCCACACAAGAGCATGGTCGGATCAAGCTGGAGCTTGCGTTCCAGGGCAGCAAGGTCTTCGAGCGCGGCGGGCCATTCACCGACCTATACAGGAAAGGCGACACGGAGATCGGTCAAGCGAAGCGTGACCCCCGCTTGCAGGAGTCCGGCGGGCTCGTAAGATTTTCTTTTGAAGGGATCGATTTCCCGCTCGAACCCAAGACCGCGTTCTACGATTGGCTGTACTGCTCGTTCCTCTGGGATCACCGGGAGTGGGCAAAAAAGCTGTACGAGTACGCAGGATTCACGGACATCGAGTTCAACCCGCAACGAAGCATCAACTGCCAAGCCCGATCCGCCGCTCTCTTCCTCTCCCTGATGAAACGCGGAGACCTGGACACCGCACTGCAATCCCCTACCACGTGGGTCCAGACGCTCCTGCACTCTCAGTACCGCCCACAACTCCGCGCGGACGACTTCGCAGCACAAGGGCTATTTCCGGCATAATATTCGATGTCAATTCAGATGAGCGAAGACGTAATCGCCGAGTCCGATCCTTACCTCATGGTGGTGCGGTACCAAGAACGGCTCTACCGTGGTGGGTGGGACCGAGACGAGCTGTTGAGCGATTTGAAAGCAAAGCTGTCCTCGAAGCTTGAGCCTCTGGTCGTGCTCGAAGCGATTGCCGTTCTGCGAATCCTTAGCCAAGAGGATTCTTCGATCGCTGGGCGACTCTTAGCGATAGCCGTTGGCGAGGACGATGGTCTGGTGGATGTGTGGGTTGAGGATGGAGGGATCATCATCCTTCTAGAAATGCTTGACGTGATCGTTGCTTTCAAGCGGCCTGAGGACATTCCGCAACTGACGCAAATGATGGTATGGGATCTATTCCAGATTCCGAGCCACATTCTTCTTCTCATACGGAAATATGGTTGTCGGGAACTCTGGGACGCCATCGCCGCTGCTTACAGTATGGAGGGCGAGTACGATGAGTTCATTCGGGCTCAACACGTTGAAACCGGAAAGATGATCTCACAGCTGCGGTCCTCGGATTGGATGCTCCCCGAAGATACGAGGAAGGAACTCGTCGCACTACGCGCCAGCGCGGCGGCTGCAACCAAACCAGTCCTTTACGTCGAAGGAAAGACCGACAGAGCCATTTTAGAGGTTGCGTACCGCCGACTATTTCCGAGTCAAGAGCGTCCCTTCGACATCAAGGAATGCGATGTAACCGGGGACGCCAAGGGCGGAGCAGGTGGCGCAGGCACTCTTGATAGATTCATCGCGAGCGTGCGCCCGGATAGCCCATCTCTGGCTCTTGCGTTATTTGATAGAGATAAGGAGGGCATCGATTCCTATCGGGATCTCCCGAAGTATTTTGTCGAATCGCCAGAGGGACAACTCAGGTCGTTCAAGCTTGCGGCTGGCGGTCGGGCTGCTGCGTTAATCCTACCCACCCCAGAGGGTCGCGAACGATATGCGGAGCTTTCGAACCTTCCGATTGAATTCATGTTCGGTGATGATGTCCTAAGCATGAAAACGAGAGCGGGAAATGGACTCAATCTCTCATTCCCCGAACTGGTGATCTCGGCAAAGCGCCACGGTAAGCCAGTGGTTGGGTCCATGCCGAACACGATGCCCGAGACAAGAGTGTTGGATTCAGGAAAAGGCACCTTTGCAATGGAGATAGTATCTACGTTGGCCGCACATCACTTCGAGCCGTTCAGAGAATTATTCAGGCTTATTGAAGACATCCTGTCGACTCACTTAGCGCACACTCGAACATGAGGGGCGGTGGCGGGATTGTTTCCATATTTGTTTCCGTGTGTTTAACGCTTGGACTTCTTGCCGCCGGTTGAGAGTTGGAACTCGAAATGGTCCTGCGGCAGTGTTGCCCCTGTATCCAGGTATTTATCGAAGGCAGTGAGCTCCCGGCTGGTACCTTGGAAATTCAGTAGTAATCTTCCCCCAGCCAAGAAGCATACCGAGAAGACCTCCTCGTTTCGTTCGTGTCCATTCCATATGTTCACCTCGTTCTTTTGCTTCTCAGATGTCAAGGTGCGCTTCCGTGATCCAATAGAGGAAGGCACCAGCAAGCCAGATCGTTAAGGTCAGCACGACGGCCCATTGAAGGAACGTTCCTCGATCTCACACACATAGGCCAGGACCTTGAGGAAAAGATCTGAAAAGCGCTTCGCTGTCATCCTACGCTCCTCGATCTCAGTAGCTCGTCAAGCGCCTTGTCCACGGTTTGCAGCTCGATGGGGAGCGAGAACACGAACTTCTTGTTGACCTTCGCGTGCCGGCAGCAGTCTATCCATCGGTTACGCTCATCCATGACGCCTTTCTGGTACCCAACGTGCGCCCCCGCGAACGCCGCATTCTGATGTTTTCCATCTCATCATGCCCTCTCTTTATCCTTATTCCGCAGGCTCCGGAATTCCAAGGCGCACGGCACATAGCCGCCGTTATGAAGCAGATGGACTGGCGGAGGACGCGATCCCGGAGAAACGGCATTGGTGAACCTCTCCTCCTCAGACTGCTTTCCGCTCCCCGCTGGCACATCCTCAGTGCACGCAAAACTCATAGAGGCTTCCGCACTTTCGACACCTGGCCGCCCGGAAGCGGTGCTTCGCCGCGTCTCTTGCTGCGGACTGAATCAGAACGAAAGACGAAGCCCCAATTGCAGCAAACGCTGGTCTCGAGCACCAATCGCTGCTCCTGTGGCCGGAAAGAGCGGGTTTCCGGCCGGTTCAACCAATGCAGTGGCGTTGACTGCCACAACGTTGAGGGTGTTCGTGACGTTTGTTGTCTCAGCGAGGAATTCTAGGACATACCGCTCGGCAATCGGAAAGTACCTTGTATAACGGGCGTTCAATTCAAATACTGCCGGTGCCCTGAATGTGTTCCGGCCAACGAATAGTGGGCGCTGGAACGCAGCTGGTTCCGATGAGTCTAGGTTCAGTTGCCGGTTGCTGCCGATGTTGAACAGGTCGCCAGTGGCCGCCTGGATTGTCAACGAGAGCTGGTTGCCGTTAAGGATCCGATTCGCGAAACCGCGCGAGACATGAAATTCCGGTAGGAACACGCCCGTCATGTTAAACACATGGCGCTTGTCGGTAAGGGAATTGGCGCGGTCGCGGCGTCGGTTTGTCGGATCTGAAAGGAGATTAGAGCTGTCGATGTTGTTCTGCTCCGGTGCATCGTCGATCGCGTGCGACCAGGTGTACGTCGCATACAGTTGGCACGCTCTGCCGCAGCGCTTCTGAAGGGTCATGTTCAGGGCGTTGTAGTTCGAGTTGCCAACGGATTCGGCCGAGAGGATGTTGTTGAATCCCTGGTAGACCCGCGCGGACGTGCTAAAAATGGGCCGTCCGTCCGCCAGGTATGCGCCAGAAGGCACTAGGTTGATATTGCGGTACACGGGAAGGTGGGTGCCCTCGGTGTACAGGTAGGACCCGCTGACCACAAATCCCGTCGGCAATTCACGGCTGATCAAGGCATTGGCATTGAAGGAGTACAGCGTCGCGAAATCAGGGGACACGGTCATGAGGTCCTGGACCGGCAAGTTGACGCCCGTCGGAAGGGTAGAGACGATGTTCGGAAACGCCGGCGCGAACGCCTGTGAGGGCAGCGTGGAGATTCTGAAAAAGGCGGGCAACCCGGTTTGTAGGAGCGCAAGCCGATATTGGTCGGTTTGCAGGGGGTCGTAGAACATGCCAGTGGAAGCACGGACCACTGTTTTCTCCTCGGGTCCGAGACCCCATGCAATGCCGAGTCGTGGCGCAAGATTGTTCTTGTCCGTTCGGAAGTTCTGGGAATAAGGGAAAGGAGCCTCGCGATTTGCCTGCGGCGGCCGGTAGACGTCATACCGGAGCCCGTAGGTGAGGGTGATGTTGCGATGCGGCTTCCACGTGTCCTGCGCAAACAGGCCTGCAAACAGCGAATGGTATTTGATCGCAGGGGTTCCGAGCGATTGTGTGAAGCTGACGTAGCCTTTCGGATCGACGCCTGTGACTGCCGCCTGGTATGCCGCGATGGTCGGGAAAACGTAAAGGGCGCCGGTCGCCGCTACCTGCTCATCACGAATCCACCGCCCGTTGAATCCGATTTTGAACTCATGGGCACCGGTCATGAGGCTGAAATTGTCCGTGATCTCTGGCGCGGTTTCTGTGTACGCGAATCCCACGTCGATTGGCCCGCCGAAGTTTGCCACGCCCAAGACCGTGATCGCCGGGCCGGTGCCTGTCGCGCTAAAGCTGTTGTTTGATTGGCGGCGTGTGGCGAACTGGCATCGCAATTCGTTCACCGCTCGGCTGGAGAGGTTAGAGATCAACTGCGCCGCGCCGACATGCGAGCGATCGACGAAGTTGTACGTGCGTGACACCAGGTTTTGGCCACCTGGTCCGCTGCTGTAGTTGAAGGGCGAATCGTTGGAGTGATGATTGTACCGGAGAAGTAGCCGATTCGATGGATTGATCATCCAGTCAGCTCGCGCCATATAGAAGTACACGCTCTGCCTGAACGGAATGGCGTTCGCATAGCTGGCGGGAAGTCCGAGTTGGGCGATCACCGGTGCGGGCACGGTCACTGGCGCGGGCAAATCGCGGTTTACGTGCTCGAAGGAGCCGAAGAAAAAGAGTTTGTTTCGGACGATCCGTCCGCCGCCGTCGGCGACATATGAATCCACATTCACGTCAGGGGGTGGAGCGTCGCTGGGAAGGAGTTTGGGGCGCGCGCTGAATGGTGTGCGGCGGAAGATGTAGGACGCCTCCCCATGATAGTCGTTGCTGCCCGATTTCGTGATGGTGTTGAACACCGTGCCCACCGTGTTCCCAAACTCAGGAGCGAAGCCGTTACTCACCTGCTGCACTTCCTGCACGTAGCTGTTTGAGATCGGGATGAGCCTGATGCCGGCGCGGTCGCTTTCAGTATTGTTGCTGCCGTCCAACTGGTAATTGATCCGGCCGTTAAAACCATTCGCATTCACCCTTCGTGGCACGCCGAATTCAGTATTGGCCCTACCGCTGACATTGGGTTGAAACAGAATGAAATTGTAGGGATTGCGGGAAACAAGCGGCAGGTTCTGAGTCGCGTTCGAGTCGAGGGTTGTGCCAAGGTCTGTTCGGCTGGGGTCGGTAGCAGCACTTGTCGCGGAGACGTCGATCGCGGTGCTCGCCCCTGCGATCTGTAACGAAATGTTGACCGTGACCGTAGCGCCCGCATTTACCGTCACCCTGCTAAGGTGTGTATCCGCGAATCCCACCGCCTGACCCACGAGGTCGTAGGTACCCAACGGCAGTAAGTTGAAGCGGTACAGTCCGGACTCGGTAGCCTTCGTCTCTCGTTTGAAGCCTGTCGCCGGACTGGAAATCTGGATAACGGCTCCGGCGATGGCCGCCCCCGACGGGTCCGTGACCGTTCCTGTGATTTCGCCATTGATTGCGGCGGACTGGCCGTGGGCCAGTGGATGGATCGTAGCGGCGGCGCCGGCAACCAAGGCGAGAAGTCGCATTCTTCTGGGCATAGAGTTCCTCATAGTCCATTTCCTCTTTCGTGGTGGGGGCCGACAGTGCCGTCAATGATTCCGGTCCCGACGGATTTGAGCCGTTAGCGGAGTGATGTGGCCAGTAGATCCGGAATTTCGATTGCGAGGTCGGCTGCGCATTCGGTCCAGTTCATGAGGAGGACGACGTATTCATCGGCCCGGGGCGCGGTGAATCGAAGGGTGTAAGCCAACACGTCCTCCGCCTCAAGGTGAACGAGGAGTGCTATTTCGGGGTCATACCCCGAATCGATCCATCGCTCATAGTCAGCCATATTGCAGACCAGGACATCGACGGGCGTGTCCGACCGGAGAGTGAATTCCAAGTATTCGCGCTCCTCCAAATCAAAGACATACGGAATTTCATCGTATGCGGGCAGCGTGATCGCTTCGCAGATAAACGGGAAAAGTGTCTCTTCAGCGCGATCTGGTGCAACGCGATCTCCCGTTGGCGCAACCGATCCACAGCGGATTTCCTGCAGGTTAAGTTTCGGCATCCAGCCGTCCCCCTATTTGGTAGAACGCAGTATTCGAGGGCGAATCTTACACGCGCAAAGGCAATGTTATTGGTGCTCTGGTGAGGATTTGGACAGATCAGCACGAATCGTGAATGATTTCTGGAACTGGCTGGAAAGGACGCGCCGGATGCTCTTATACTGGGAAGGTCGCAGAACTCTAGATACAAGGGCCCATTATTTTATGGAGTCTCCGACCAGAACCCATTTCTTAGACCAAACCGGAAATCCGCTCCCAGATCGCATACAATCTGCTCTCGGCGAACTCCTCCCAAGATTGCGCAGGAAATTCTCGATGATTCGTGACGAAGTTGTTCTCACCGAAATCATGGAGCAGGCCGGACAGAAACTCCTCAACCGTGAGGCGCGTAATGGCCGCATCGATAAGCTGTACGAATTCGCCTGGGTGACGGTTTATCGCGTGGCGATTTCGCAACTGCGACGTACGCCTTATTTGCTAGAACAACCCACGACTGATTCAGCGGAGAGAGCACTGTCACGGCTTACGTCCGAGCAGTCGAGCCCTGCTTCGATTGAGAGCGGCGTGCTGGCTTCTCAAGTGCTGGATCGGCTGTCGCATCGGGAGCGGATGATTGCGATCTGGAAGCGGTCCGGTTTTTCCAGCCGAGAAATCGCCGAGAAACTTGAAATGTCGGTCCCGGCAGTCGATACTACGTTCTGCCGGGTTCGGCAGAAGGTGCAGAAGCTCCTTGGACCGGGAGCGAAGCTGGGCGGATGACATCTTCATCTATTAAAGCGGTCGTGCATTGGCTGGGGTCCGCTCGGGACTGCCGGAAAGAGAATGGCCATTCAGATGGCGCGTGATAATCGAGAGCGTGGGCCGGCTGCCTTCCGCCCGAAAGATGAAATCGACGAGGTCTTTGCAAGAGCGAACCCTAATCCGACGAGGACGGGTTGCCCTGAAAAAGATGTTTTGGTATCTGCGGCGCGTAAGGCGCTTCCGATTGACCACCCAGTGTTCGAGCATCTGGCTGGGTGTTCCGCCTGTTATCAGGAGTTCCGTCAGCTTCAACAGCCGGTTCGCGTACCCTCACGAGTGCGGCAGGCACTTGCCGCCGCGGCCCTCGTTTTAATCGCAGTTGGCGGGGTGACGTACTTCGGGCGCAGTCGAGTGATTGGTCTCCTAGGCGACACCCAAACAAATCCGACCACCCAAACGTTGCTCATCGATTACCGAGGGGAGGGCACCACGCGGAGTGAGGCGGGTGACCCGGCTCGTAAATCTGTGACCGTGCCCCGTGCAAGTTTAGAAGCGACCATATTGCTGCCGATCGGCTCTGAACCCGGCCAGTACCAACTTCGATTGCTTGATGGAGACAGGCGCTCCAAACTCGCTAAGGAGGCGTCCGGGGATCTTAAAAATTTGGCTGTGCGAGTGAACGTCAACCTCGACCTACGCTCCTTGCCGAGCGGAGCGTACACCCTGGAGATTCGTCGCCAGGGCGAGGACTGGGACCCGCATCCGCTGATTATTCGATAACGTCTTCGGAAGGACTTGGTCCGCGCTTAACCGCGGTGCCGGCGATATGCGGACTGACGACGGGTAGCGGCGCCTCGAATTCCTGAATTTCAATCGATGCGAAGCCAATGCTTTCCAGTGCCGTCCGCGTTTCTCTATCTGGATGGCACCCGTCTCCCATTCGCCGCCAGAGCGGTTTTACTAGCCGCTGCATCCCGTGTAGCCAACTTCCACGTCTCGCGGCAACGTGCTCGATGAACAGGAATTTGCCGCCCGGTTTGAGGACCCTGGCGACTTCTTGAAGAGCGCGCTTCTGGTTGACCACACTACAGAGCACCAGGGTGCCGATCACGAAATCTACGCTCTCGTCCGCGGCTGGCAATGCTTCGGCGATCCCGTCGCGGAGCTCAATCTTCATGTCCAAGCGGTGAGCTTCTTTGAGCAGGTGCGGTTTCATGAATGGGTTTGGGTCCACTCCGATCCATTTGATGCCTGTGGATGGGAAGTAATGAAGGTTGGCGCCGGCACCAGAGCCGATCTCCAGAACTGTGCCCGAGAGGTTGGAGAACAGGTTCGCTTTGTAGTGCCCCAGATACTTATCGGTTTTCATCCCGAATCGCGCCATGAACCAGGCGAAGATTCTCAGACGGAGCGGTCCCGCACCGCCACAGAGTTGGGCGGAGTTCATGTCGGACACATGGGAAGGCAGGATCAACTCTTAGATTACAGCGAATAAGGTCGTGCTCCACAAAAGTGAAAAACAACACGATGCCAATTTGCTCTGGCTTCGGTAAAATCAGGGGAGTTTCTTCGGAAACGACCACAGGACTTCGTATGGCGTTCCGCTTCAGTGTTCTTCCTCGGGTCCCTTCTTCGCTCGTGGCCCTCTTTGCTCTCATGGCCGCTCCGCATCCGTCTGCGGGCCCGCAAATTCGGCCTGAGGATTCGATTGAACGCGCACGGCATTTCGCCTGGCTGAACAACTGGTCGGAAGCTGCGCGGGTGCTCGAAAGGCTCAAAGCAACCGGTCGATTTATCGGTGATGAACCAACGTCGCTCTTCTCAAGGGCGGTCGAGATTCGGGGCAATATCGAAGCATTGTCTCTTCCGTCCGCAGCAAGCGACCTTGCGTCGATGCTCTCTTCGGGCGCCGCCCAAGGAGATCTGCGCCTTCAGGTTTTGGCTATGAAGGGCGACATCGAATTCCAGTACGACCTTCCGGCAGCTGAGAAAACGTGGACAGAGGTAAGGGCACTGGCTTCGCAGCTGGGTAATGCGGCTTGGGAATCCCGTGCCGGCGGGGAGCTTGGCTGCATCGCCTTCTTGAATGGTGAGGTATTCACAGCGCTCAGAATGGTCGCCACGGCCTATCTCGAAGCCGAGATGCGCGGGGACGTCGCTGCCCAAATTAAGCGACTCACCGCTTTGGGAGAAGGGCTTGCCGAATTCGGCCGGCCAGCGGACGCTATTCGGTTCTTCGATAAGGCGCTCATGCGGTCCTCCCAGAATCCCGATGTGTACTTTCCGTTTACCGCTTACCTGGGAAAGGCCCGCCTCTTGCTCGCCACGCTACGGGCGGATGAAGGTCGTCGAATGCTGGTTAGCAGCCTGGAACAGGCTCGGCGCCAGGACCTGAAGGTGCGCGTGACGCGAATCCTGACAGTGTTGGGGGAAGACGCCGTCCGAACGGGAGATCGTGAGGCCGCTGTGAAATGGCTGAAAGAGGCAGCTGATGTGGCAAGGCGCTCCGGTTTGCATCGAATCGAAGCGGATGCTGGAAGCCGGCTGGCGTCAGTATTGAGTGACAGCGGTGATTTTGAGCACGCAGCGTCGTATGCCCGTCTGAGTGTCGGAGCCGCTGGGCAGGCCGGCGACGTGTACCACCTTCCACAAAAGTTGGCGGCGTTGGCAGACATCGAAGCGAGCCGTGGGGATTTGGACGCTGCCGAAACCGCGTACTCAAAGGCGACAGGAATTGTGAACTCGCTATTCAACGACCTTCCGAATCCAAGGCACGAGAATACCGTGGTTGCGACCATGAGCAGCGTTTTTCTCGGGCATTTCGACTTGGCGCTAAACAGACTACACGACTCCGGTCGGGCGTTTGAGATTTTGGAATCGGCCCGTGCCCGCGGCCTTGTTGACCGTATTCGGGAACGCTCGTCAACTCGGGAAGCCGGTGATCCTCGGATGCTTTACCGGGTCGCCGATCTAAACCGCCGCCTCGCGGGCGAAGGGGGCTCTTCGGGCCGGAGCCGTTTGCTGGACCGCTTGTGGGAGGCGGAATTGCGAGCGCTTCAATTCAAGGGTTCAAATCTCAAATCGAAATCTACGTCACCTGAGAAACCGGTTTCGTTGCATCAACTGCAGTCACGACTCCGCGACGGGGAACTGCTCGTCGAATACGCTTTGGGTCCATCGAGGTCTTTTGCCTTCGCCGTTAGCCGTCAAGAGGCCATTTCATACACGCTGGAAGGCCGACGGAAGCTAGAGTCGGCCGTCACCGCCCACCTGCGGGCAATTAGGGAGAAGCGTGACGGGCGAGCTGAGGCCCGGACACTGTACCGATTACTGCTGGAGCCGGTGGCTCTTGCGCGGAAGAATTCCCGCCTGATTATCGTTCCTGACGGCAAATTGAATATGGCCGCGCTGGGCGCCTCCATAGATCCCGATGGTCGCTTTGCAATCGAAACACACGTGATTTCATATTCGCCCTCCGCGACTGCGTTCTACTTGTTGTCGGAGCCGAGGCCGTCGCCAAAGCGAGTCGAAATGTTGGGCGTTGGCGGTGCATCCTACACCGCGCCTGCGTCCGCCGATCTACTGCCGTCAGTACGCGTCGGCGGATTGTTTAGCCCCATAGCCCCTCCGAGGTTCTCGCCTTTGCGCCGTTCATCCGCCGAAGTAACGGATGTTGCTGCCGCCGGCACCTGGGACGCCAAAGTGCTGGAAGGTCAAAACGCGACGGAGGGGATGTTGAAACGTCTGCCGCTCGCCAGCTATGACATTCTCCATTTCGCGGTGCACGCGGCTATCGATCGTGATTTCCCCGACCGTTCAGGCTTGGTACTTACTTCCCACAAGGGAGATCAGGACGACGATCTACTACAGGCCCGCGAAATTCTAGGGCTAACACTGAACGCGGATCTCGTCACGCTCTCCGCGTGCGACGGTGCCGCCGGCACATCTGAAGGGATCGCCGGCACCAGCAGTCTGGTTGAGGCATTTCTCATGGCTGGAGCTCGGAGCGTGGTCGCCAGCATCTGGGAGGCCGACGACGCTTTCACGGCAGCCCTGATGCGGCGGTTCTATGGAAATCTGAGGCTTGGCCACGACAAAGCCGAGGCCTTCACGATGGCGGAACGTGAACTGCTGAGAATGTACGGAGCAAATGCGGCCCCACAGTACTGGGCGGGATTCCGGCTCGTGGGAGATACACACGGAACGATTACGGGGGGATTGAATTGACGAACAATCTGGGGAAAATTGAACGCGAGGCGATCGTCGAAAAGGTGATGACGACAGTGGAGAGCAAGCACTTCGATCCGCATTTTGCCAGGGATCGCTGGAGAATGCGGGTTGAAGAGCGGCGCTCGGGCATTATTGCTTCGGGTGACTCAGCAGATTTTGAATCGTCTCTTGCTGATCTCGTCCGTTCCGTCGGCACTCCGGACTCTGGTTTCTTTCACGAGAGCACGCGCAAGAAGGTACCGAAGGGTCTCGCGGCCCGTTTCCAGTATTGTCAGCCGAACGAATGCGCGCCCGCTTACACCCAGCCATCGGAAGCCGGTGATGTTCTTTTCTCGAAAGTCGCGGATGGAGTCGGCTGGCTCAAGGTGACCAAGTTTCCAGGGGCAGTTGGAGTTGACATCGCCAAGCAGATCGATCGCGCCGTTCAGGAACTTCGTGGATGCGATCGACTGATCATCGACCTTCGCGGCAATGCCGGCGGCGGCCTGGCCTTTCTCCGGGTCATGAGCTACCTAACACCAGAACGTGTACCTGTTGGCTACAGCGTCACCCGCGCGCGCGCCGAAACGAACTACTCCAAGGATACCCTCGCTACCTTCGACCGAATCCCGTCACAGAAGGCGGCGCTTATCCTGCTCGCACTAAAATTCGGCTTCCGCGACGATTCGGTGAGCATCGTGACCGAAGGGCTTGGAGCTATGCCCTTTCACGGGCGAACGGTCCTTCTGGTTGATGAGAGCACTACGGGTGCGGGTGAACGGATTGCAGCGTTTGCACAAGAGCGCAACCTTGCCCCAGTGGTAGGGGAACAAACCGCCGGCCGGCTGATCTGCTGCAGCGTTTACAAAATCTCCCATGGCTATTACGTCCGAATTCCGGCGAGGGCTTGGTACACCTGGCGGGGAGAACTGCTAGAAGGTAAGGGGGTTCAGCCCGATTGCAGCGTTCCGCGCGAGGCACCGGTATCCCGTGACGTGCAACTCGATCGGGCCGTCCACGTTGTCCAGAGCATGTAAACCGTGAGCGGAGCCCTAGCTCGCTCCTTTTTCCGCCATAGGCGGATGCGGTTCGTCTTCCGTCTTCGATTTCCACTTTTCAACAAGTCGCTGCGCCGACTACTGGTTCTCTACATGGGCTTATAGGATATAAAGAGAGCGCACGCAAAGTCCCGTGCTACCGCCCGTAAAGTCCCGTACCGCCCCAGGCGAAGGCGCACGTGAAGTCCCGTGGATCATTCCGATTTCCACAGTATCCAGGACTACGGCATAACGTTGGAACTCTGCTCGAGCGCATGTGGAATACGCGCGCGACGGTGGTCAACAATTCGGGATATGTTTGGAAATAGCCAATCCGCCGACAAGGGAGAACCCAGGTATGGCTTCAGTGGCTTACAGCCGGCACCGACGATCTTCAGCCGTTAGTTGAGATCGAACTACTCTTGATCGCTTTACTGTGGTTGACGATCATGTAGCGGCCATCGGGCGCGATTGCGGCCGGGCAGTTCGGCCAAAGGCCCCGGATTGTTGTCAGCCATTGATCCAGCATCGCGCGAAAACGCCGGGGCCGAGAGTATTCAACCGTTCCGATTTGATGCGCTAACCCCAAGTTGCCGAAGAGGGGAATTCGCTCCTCCCCTTTCGCAACGAAGCAGCGATAGACGAGCCACATGAAGAGATCCAGAACGGCCGGCGCGGCGCTCAGGACCTTAACAGCCTCCAGATCGGTCGGAATCGGGTGATCGACGATTTCGGCGTAGAATTCATCGCTTAGAACGATCACGTTATGGAACTCGTCCGAGAGCAGCTGTTCACGCTGCTCTCGGTCGTACCAGATCTGCGCCTCACGGAAGAAGTTAAACCGCGACCGGTGAACTACGCGTGCTCTGGAGTTCAGAGCCTCCGTTCCGAAGAATATTGTCGCCCCGAAGATCCGTTCGAACGCTGCTACAAGACGTCGGTACTCCTTCCCGCCCTTGGCCATTCCAAACGTGTCCAGCATCTCGGCTCCGGATCTGAAGCGAACGACTTGGCTTTTCTGCTGGACGGCCATGGTGGCCAACATGATCGGCACTAGGCGGTCCTGCCCGAAGGGTAGTCCAAAATCGGGGTGGCCGGTGAGTTGAAGGACGAAATGCCCGTTCCGTCGCTCGTACAAGAGCTGTCCCATCGGTGGACGCCTAATGGGCAAGCCGCACAGCACGAACGGTCGAGACGAGAAGGCCAATCGTTGCGTACCCGCCTCTCGGTTCCTTCGCACCAACGAGATGCCGTCCGCCTGGCGCATCCGGTATTTCGAAATGACGAATTCCGGATGAGTTCGCTTGAGGATCGATCCCGCATCTTCCAGCCCGGTCGTACAAGCTTCGCGGCCACTTCGCGCGGGGGCTCCCACTTAAGCCCCCAATCCGAAACAGACCAAAAATTGGTGACAGTTTTGGTGACAATCGGCGGTTCTGAGGTGTTTCGCAACACCACCGCCTAGGAGGCTTAACTGATTGTAGGGAGAAGACTTGAGGTTTGGTTGCGGGGGAAGGATTTGAACCTTCGACCTTTGGGTTATGAGCCCAACGAGCTACCAGACTGCTCCACCCCGCACTCCCATCGTAGCGCACGGCGTTCATCCGGTCAAATCGGGC
>Ga0075030_100002783_pt1 | contig 15912 bp, 13 predicted proteins | sample LitLauG_LLR_2012_FD_71393 | JGI IMG/M metagenome (GOLD analysis project Ga0075030, IMG submission 71393) | Freshwater sediment microbial communities from Pennsylvania, USA - Little Laurel Run_MetaG_LLR_2012 | ecosystem: Environmental > Aquatic > Freshwater > Creek > Sediment | place: USA... | reverse complement strand
TCGCCTCGCCCGTCACAGGACCGCCCGTTCCGCCGGACCAAGCCTGCGGATAGCCGATCAGCGGCATGTAAGTCGGTTCCACCATCGCGCCCGAATAGCCCGTGATTTCCCAGCTCGGCAGAGCGCCGCCGCGTCCACCCGCCGTGGACCATTTTTCCAGATGGGCGTTCGACATGCCCCACTCGGTTAGTTTCTTCACGGCCCATTCGCCGGCGCGCTTAAACTGGGGCGAGTTCACCAGGCGTGGGCCATAGCGATCCGTAAGGCTGTACATGGTCTCCATCACCTGGGAGCCGCCGCGTCCGCCGCCGCCGGCTCCGCGGCCTCCACCGCCCAATTCGGCGGCCTTAATCTTATGAATGATGCTCAAATCGACGTGCTCGGTGCTCTGCTGGGCGATGATCCCCAGCGGCAGCGCAAGCGCGAAGGCAGAAGCAAGAACAGTATTCCTGGTCGAAAGCATGCATAGAGCATATCAATCTCAGGCAACTGTGTCACCCATCCAGAGCAGCTTCTGTCCGGTGCGCAGATCGCGAAACCCTGCCCTCACGAGCAAAGCAAAAAAATAACTCAGCGCCAGTCCTGTACATAGACTTTCGACGGCCGCTTCCTCCGCTCCCGGCCACGGACACTGACGAACGGGATGGGAACGTCACCGAAGGAAAGGTCCGGGGAGGACGCACGAGCAAACTTACGAAACGAACCCAAGAAGTCTTTTCCTTGCTAGACCTCTTTGGCCATTCGCACGATGCCCATCGTCTCGCCATTGTCGAGCGGTACTTCGATGCGTTCAATCTCGCGATAGCCGTGCGTTTTGTAAAAGGCGACCCCGGTGAGCGTCGCGCCCATTTCCAGTCGCTGGAACCCTTCGGCGATGGCCGCCGCTTCGCAGGCCTTGAGGATCGCGGTGCCTATGCCACGGCGCGCGTAATCGGGATGGATAAAAAACGCCCGTATTTTCGCCGCGTCAGTGGCGGGATCAAGCAAAGAATCCTCTCGCCGGGCATAAATATCGCCGCCAAAGAGCGTCTTCCGCTTGCTCCACCCGCCGCAGCCGACGAATATACCGTCAATTTCCGCGGCAAAATAGGTGCCGTCGGCGATGAGTTGCGTGTCCACGCCGTAAACGGATTTGAGCGCGGACTCACGCTGCGATTCGGTATACTCGGCTGCCTGCAAAATGCGGACCGACGCCGCAATCAGGCGCGTAAGCTCGGGCACGTCGGAGGGAGTGGCAAGGCGAATCACAATCCTCGCATGGTACCGCGAGCGGCACTGCTAAGGAAGTACTCCACTCCCGCAGGTCGGACAATTACTGCTTGATGATGGTCCCGTCGGCCCGGCGGATTTCGCCCCAGCCGCCGTTTAGCGTCTTGCGTTCACCCGATTCGCCGTAGCCAAACGGATACTTGGACGCGGCCTTCTCATCCACCTCGATGCCCCAGCCCGGAGCCTCGTTCGCGTACCAATATCCATCCTTCATCACGGGGCAGCCGTGGAACACTTCCTGCGTGCGCTCCGGGAACGGCGAGTATTCCTGCACGCCGAAGTTGGGCGCGGTCACATCCAGCGTGATCTGCGCGGCGTGGCCGATCGGCGACACATCGCCCGGTCCGTGCCAGGCGCTGCGCACGCCGAACTGTTCGGCGAAGGCGATAATCTTGCGCGCCGGCGAAAGGCCTCCGCACTGCGAAACGTGGATGCGGATGAAGTCAATCAGCCGCTCGGTGATCAACGGACGCCATTCGTGAGGGCTATTGAACAGCTCCCCCATGGCCAACTGCGTGGCGCACTGCTGTCGGATCATGCGGAAGTACGCAATATCCTCGGGTGAAAGGGCGTCTTCCATGAAGAACAACTTGAACTTCTCGGCGTCCTTGGCGAACTGCACCGCCTGAATCGGCGCGACGCGCTCGTGCACGTCGTGTAGCAGTTCGATCTCGTCGCCCAGAGCCTTGCGCGATTCCTCGAACAGCTTCAACGCGCGGCGGATGTAGACGCCAGGTTCGAAGACAGGTCCGCTATGAAGCGCCTTCACCGGGGCGTCGGCGCGGCGCGCTCCGTATCCTGCCATTCCGGGCACACCCACCTGCACGCGGACGAAGCGGAAGCCTCGTGCGATCCACGTTCTGGCATTCTCAACGGTCTGTGCCGGCTCCGCGCCATCGGCGTGGCCGTAACAATCGGCGGCCTCGCGTACCTTGCCGCCTAATAATTGATACACAGGCATATTCGCCTGCCGGCCCTTGATGTCCCACAGCGCCTGATCCACTCCGCTAATCGCGTTGTTCAACACCGGACCATTGCGCCAATAGGAGCTGTTGTAACACGCGTTCCAGATATCTTCGATGCGGTCCGCGGGCTTGCCGATCAGGAAGGGCTTCAGATACTTTTCGACGGCGGGGACGACGAGGTCGGCGCGCTGCGTGAACGTCCCGCAGCCGTAGCCGTAAAGGCCGTCCTGGTCAGTGATCACCTTCACCACCACCAGCCGCAAGCCCTCTGGCGCAGTCGCGATCACACGCACGTCTTTGATTTTCGGCGAGGGCAATCCCTTCACCGCCTTCGCCACTGCATCCTGTGCCGACGCCTGGCGCGCCGCCAGCGTCATGGCGCCGAACTTGAGTACATCCCGTCTGTTCATGGCTTGTATAATAACCCCGCGAGGCTCATCATGAACAACTCCCGCAGAGTATTTTTGAAAGGCGCGACGGCGCTGTGGTCCGGCACGACACTGGACGCTATGATGCAACATACCAACACGGCTTCAAAGCCATCGGAGCTGAAGATCACCGACCTGCGCGTGGCAACGATTACGCGCGCACCGATGACCTGCCCGATCATCCGCATCGATACGAATCAGGGTATCTACGGGCTGGGCGAGGTGCGCGATGGCGCGTCGAAGACCTACGCCTTGCTGCTGAAGAGCCGTATTCTGGGCGAAAACCCCTGCAATATCGACAAGATATTCCGTAGAATTAAGCAGTTTGGCTACCACGCCCGGCAGGGTGGAGGCGTTTGCGCCATCGAGATGGCCCTGTGGGATCTGGCGGGAAAAGCGTACAACGTGCCGGTTTATCAGATGCTCGGCGGCAAGTTTCGCGACAAGATCCGATGCTACGCCGATACCACCGAGTCCGACGATCCAAAGATCTACGGCGAGCGCCTCAAGGCCCGCAAGGATCAGGGCTTCACGTGGCTCAAGATGGACCTCGGCATCGACCTGCTGAAGAACGTGCCCGGCGCGCTGACGTCTCCGGCAGGCGAGGACATGAGCATGAGTTCCCGCAAAGAGCACATGTTCACCGGGATCGAGATTACGCATAAAGGCGCAGAAGTGATGGCCAACTTTATGGCGGAAGTGCGCGAGCGCGTCGGCTGGGAAACGCCTCTTTCGGTGGATCACCTGGGCCACATTGGTGTCCATTCCTGCATCCGTTTGGCGAAGGCGCTGGAGCGTTACAATCCCGCGTGGCTGGAAGACATGATCCCCTGGCAGCGCACCGAGCAGCTCAAGGAAATCAAGGAGCACATCGACGTTCCGCTCTGCACCGGCGAGGATATTTATCTCAAAGAGCCGTTCATTGAACTGGCCCGCACTCATTCCATCGATATCGCGCATCCCGATCTGGCCACGAGCGGTGGAATTTTAGAAACCAAGAAAATCGGCGACGCGCTGCAGGAATATGGCGTCCCGATGGCGATGCATTTCGCCGGGTCTCCTGTTTCTTGCATGGCGAACGTCCATTGCGCCGCCGCCACGGAGAATTTCCTGGTGCTCGAAAACCACTCTGTGGACGTTCCCTGGTGGAGCGACCTGGTGGACGGCGTGGAAAAACCAATCGTGAATCACGGATTCATTACCGTCCCCGATAAACCGGGCTTGGGCATCACGCTCAACGATGACGTCATGAAGCAGCACCTTCTTGAGCCGGGTTACTTCGCGCCGACGCCCGAATGGGACAAAGAGAATCAGAGGGTCAACGATCGGCTGTTTTCGTGAGCAGGCCTTCCAAGTTCAGAGGCCGCGTGAACATCGACAGCGATCCGTCGGCGTGACGCGGCCACTGTTCCTTTGGACGGTCCCAATACAATTCCACACCGTTTCCGTCAGGATCGCGCAGATAAATCGCCTCGGAGACGCCATGATCGGCCGCGCCGTCCAACTCAATGCCGGCCTCAAGGACGCGGCGAACCGCGTCGGCGAGCGCGGCCTGCGTCGGATAGAGAATCGCGCTGTGATAGAGGCCGGTTGTTCCGGGCGGCGGAGGGTGTCCACCAAGGCTTTCCCAGGTATTCAGCCCGATGTGATGATGATAGCCTCCGGCCGAGAGGAACGCGGCAGAATGCCCCATTTTTTGCGTCACCTCGAAGCCCAGGACGCCGTGATAGAACGCGATGGCGCGATCCAGGTCCGCCACTTTCAAATGAACGTGGCCCAGACGCACGCCCGCATCGATAGACATACTTCAAGCTAGCATTTCAGAGGGGGAAAACTGCAACGGCGGGGCTGACGGAGGGGCCAAAAAAAGCGAATGGGGAGGAAGCCGCGGCTCCCTCCCCATCCGGAATACGGTGACGGTTTAGCTCGGGTTGGCGGCAGCGGTCATCACGGACGCGACCTTCGAGAAGATCGTGCTAATGCTGGTCGCCACGCCCGGCATGATCGCGCCGGCGGCAACGGCCACGAAACCCGCCATCAGAGCGTACTCGATGAGGTCCTGGCCTTTCTTGTCCTTCCAAACCTGCAACTTCAAAATAAGATTCTTCATTTTCCTTTGTCTCCTCTCCCTTAAGGGGCTGCGACAGGTTCCCCGCCGCTGTATAAAAGTTATCATCGGCCTGCGGCGGTTAGAATCAGGCTTACAGCCTATTGGCACGCGGAAAACATCTAAGGTGCGGGCGCTCCAAGGGTTCCCCTATCTCAGGCCTATGCCCATTCGCCCTACAGGCAGAGGCTAAAACGGCGAAATAAAGTCTCTTCTGCGCCGTGCCGATCCTTCTTATGGGGAACCGAATCTATTGAAACAAAGCATGTTGATAATGCGAGCGCTGGTGTTCGCGATCTTGCTTAGTCCCTCCGTACGCTATGCGTGGACCGCGCGCGATCTCCCCGGCTTCGGCAAAAATCACGATGACGCGATTCTGTTCTCTTCGGCAAAAAGTCTGGCTACAGGCCAAGGCTACGCGATCGTCAGCTTGCCCGAGCACCCCGCTCAGACTAAATACCCGTTGCTTTATCCTCTATATCTATCCGCAGTGTGGCGGATTGCGCCCGAATTTCCCGCGAATCTCAGCACCGCGATGGCGCTCAGTTGGTCTTTGTTTGCCATCTGTTTGGGTCTTTGCTGGCTGTATTGGAGCGGCGAGCGAATTGGGGAGTGGCGGGTCTGGACGGTGCTGGCGCTGCTTGCGATCAGCCCTTATCTAATCCTGTTCGGATGCAGCCTCTTCTCGGAAGTCTTCTTTATGTGCTGGCTACTTGGGTGTTTTTGCGTCGCCCGAAAGGAAACTTTAGCCGTCGCAGTACTAGCCGGACTACTGGCCGGATGCGCCTATTTATCGCGCACTGCTGGCATCGCGCTGCTGATCTCCATGCCCGTATGGTACCTGTGGCGCCGACGGTCTACGCAGGCCGGTGCGTTCCTCGCGGGAATGCTGCCGTTCGTCCTTGGCTGGAGCCTGTGGAGCGCCCTGCACAAAATCCCTGTCCACGAAGCGACGCTGGCCGACTATACGGACTATTTGAAGTTCGAGTTGATGAACATAGGGCTCGACAACCTGCTCGTCGTGCTGTGGAAGAACATCGACGCGCTCCTGTATAGCATGGGCTCCCTGATTCTGCCGCAGGTGGTAGCGATGCTGCCGGTGAAGATCCTCACGCAGCTGATCGCCATTACAATGATAGCGGGCGTGGTGCGTTTGGCGCGGCGCGGGGTGGCGATTCCCTATACGCTGTTCGCTCTGGTTTCGTCGCTGATGCTAGTTGTCTGGCATTTCCCGCCGACCGAGCGCTTCGTTTTACCGCTTTTCCCTCTGCTTGCCGCCGGACTGATCGTGGAAATGGAGAATCTGGCCCTGACCATCGGCAGAGCGCTGCGGCATAAAGACGTCAGCCAGCGCGTAGTGGCGTTCGGATTCTCGTTCGTCGTCGTGGCCTTCTTCCTGACCGCGTTGGCGGTGCAGCTGTTCGTGACGTTCAAAGCCATGCCGGAGGACGCGCGGACCGATCGCAAGGACCTCGGCGCGATGCGCACGACCTATGAATGGATCGGGCAGCACACGCCGCCAACCTCAGCGGTACTTTCCAACGACGATCCGCAGCTGTATCTCTACACGGGCCGCACTGGTAACGCCGCGCCGTTTCTGCCGCGCTGGTGGTACGCGGGCGATAGCGACAAAATGGTCGACTTCTTCAAAGAAGCCGCGCCGTACGCGAAGTCGCGGGGCCTCGCCTACATCCTCGCGACATCGGACGACCTGCGCCGTTGGGGAGGCGAGGAAAAAGGCCGCATCTTCGCCATTTTGAATAAGGATCCTCGTTTGGAAGAGGTCTATAAATCGCCTACCGGAGCAACGTTATATCGCGTGAAGTAACTACCCTATGGCTCCGGCGGCGATGGAAATTCACCACGAGCTTTTTCGAGGGCGATCCCCAACTCCAGCAGCGACTCCTCCTCCCATGGCCTCGCCACCAACTGCACGCCCACGGGCAGGCCCGCGGCGTCGATGGCAAAAGGCACCGCCAGCGCGGGAAATCCCAGCAGGTTGAAAATCGTCGATGGCATAAACGCCTTGAACAGATTCGCCTTGCGCTCACGATGCGGAAACGCCGGGACGCTACCCACTGGCATGAGTAAAAACGGTACATGCCGCATCTGCTCGATCAAGCTCCGCCGCATGGAATCGCGCGTCTTCCACGCCTCCATGGTTTGCGCCGCGGTTGCTTGAGGCTTCTCGGCCAGACGCGCCAGGTTCTCCGTGTAGGTCCAGTGCGCCTCGGCTTCCCTGCCTGCGATGCGATCCAGCGCCGCCCGCGCGCCGATCTCGGCGAAGAAAAAGCTCCAGACGTTGGGCGCTTTTTCCAGCTCTTCGGGCCGAAACATTTCGACGTTGAATCCAACACCCGCCAGCGCCGCGGCCGCGCCCTGGACCGCCGACGCAATCGAGGGATCCACGGCAACACCGTAAAATGTCTCAAACACGCCAATGCGAGCCTGTTCTATCTTTGCCGGACGCGCGCTCACTGGGGCGCTCAGTGCGTCGCGATCGTCGTGGCCTGCCAGTGCCTCAAACAGCAGCTTCACATCGTCCACCGAACGAGCCATCGGACCCGCCACGCCGATGCCGGTTGACGCCTCGAACGGCCTGTGCCCGATCATCGAAATGCGGCCCGGCGTCGGCTTCAAACCCGCGATGCCGCAAAAATGGGCAGGAATCCGTATGGACCCTCCTCCGTCGCTGCCCACGCCTCCGGGCGAGCACCCGCTCGAGATGGCCGCCGCTTCCCCGCCCGACGATCCTCCCGGCGTCCGCTCCACGTCCCACGGATTATTCGTGCGCCCGGTGATGTAGTTGTCGGTTTCATAGCTGCGCAGAAACTCCGGCGTGTTGGTCTTGCCCAAAATGATCGCTCCAGCGCGCCGCAGCCTCGCCACAACGCCCGAATCCTCCGCCACGGGCTCTTCGGAGGTGAAAAAGCTGCCGAGACGCGTCGCCGCGCCTGCCACATCGAAGCTGTCTTTCACCGTCACCGGGACGCCGTGCAGCGAACCCATTTTCAGGCCCTGATCGGCGCGATCGGCCGACGCCCGCGCCCGGTCCGCGAACAGCATGGTGAAGGCGTTCAGGTGCGGATTCACCTTTTCGATGCGGTCCAGATGCGCGTTGATCAATTCACGCGAACGGACGCGGCCCGAGCGAACTTCTTCGGCCATCTTGCGCAAAGACCAGCGATGCATCACGTTAAATCCCCGGAAAATCCTTCTTGATCTCGAACCCCGCTTCGTAGCTGGATTCTTTCTTCTCGCAGTAGCGGACTTCGGCAAGTACTGTCTTATTGTTGAACCGCAACTGCACCAGTGTGCGCGGAATCAGGAACCGCAGCGTGCGCACCTTCAGGCCGCTGCGCGACAACTCCAACACCACCACATCGTGCGGAGGCCCTATGGACGTCAACGGGTCCAGCAGCTTCAAGCGCCCCGGAAAATTCACCGGGATTCTGGGCTCGACGCGCTTATCCTCGCCCTTCCATTGCAGGTCGATCGCAACGTCGGCCAGCCGCAACTGGCAATCCATGCAGGCTTCCAAATGCGTCTGAACCAGCGCCGAAGCTTCCGCGGACAGCCTGCCGTTGACGTAATCTTCCAATTCCTGGCTGCTGGCATGCGAGAGCATAAAGGAATGTTCCTTGCTAAGTTTACAGTATGACGCCCGTGCTGATGCTGGTCCTTGCCATGGCGCAGGAGGCTCCGCGATGCTCCATTTCCGGACATGTTTATAACGCCGCGACGGGCGCTCCGCTGGCCCGCGCCTCCGTGAATCTCGGCGGACGCGCGGTGCCAAATCGTGACACTGCGCCTTCCACCGTCACCGATGAGGGCGGCAATTTCCACTTCGACACTTTGACCGTGGGTGAATATTACGCCTCCGCGGAGCGCAACGGATTCCTTGGAGACGTTGCGACGCGCCCGAGTTGCGGGGCATCGGACGTCGCTATCAAGTTGATGCCGCAGGGCATCATCTTCGGCAAGGTGGTCGACGACCTGGGCGAGCCTGTGCCCGGTGCGAATGTCGGTGTCTTTCATCGTGCATGGCTCCATGGCAGGAGATCTCTGGAGCCTATGCAGGGCACGACATCCCAGGCGGATGGAACCTTCGCCTTGGGTTCACTCCGGCCGGGGACATATTTTTTCAGCGCTGAAGGCCAAGCCCACCCGCCTCCGGGCCAGCAGTTTGTCCGGAATTATTACCCTGACACGCCCGACCCGCAGTCCGCCGCGCCCATTACCGTCGCCGCGGGCACGGACGTGCGTGGCGTGGAACTCCGCGTCCGCACAGCGCGCATGTTCACGGTTCGCGGCCGGATCGTCGGAGATGTCGCGGCGAGAGCCATCATGATGATGCGCCCAGGCGGTTCGGCTGCCGATTTCGGCTTCAACACCATCGACGTGAAGCAAGGGGCCTTCGAGTTTCGAGGCGTCGCGCCGGGCGACTACGTCCTGATGGCCCCCTTCTCGGATGACGCCAACACAAAGGTTGCATTCGTTCCAATCACGGTGGCCGATGCCGATATAGATGACCTGCGCGTCACGTTCGCCCCGGCGATCACGGTCACCGGAGCGATTCGGTTAAACGACAAGCCATTCACCCTTCCATCTCAGGTCAGATTCCTCCCTGTCTCGATCGCGGACATGAACATGGCATCCGCGGGACAGGCGGAGAATGGCAGCTTCGCGATCAAGGGCTTGAGTCCCACGCGCTATCGCGTCATGCTGGAACTGCCCAACGGATACTACATCAAAGCGATACGCTTCGCCGGCCAACCGCTCTCGACGCCGGAGATTGACCCGAGCGCGGGCGGCACGTTGGAGATCATTTTGTCCGACAAACCCGCAAGGGTCAGCGGCACCGTCCGCGATGAAAAGGACGCACCGGTCGCGCTGGCAGAAGTTGATCTCTGGTCCACCAACCGGGAAATCCGCAGCGCGGTCACGTCCGCCGACGGACGCTTTCAGTTTTCCAACCTCCCGCCCGGCGATTACCGCGCCATCGCCTGGGAGTGGATCGAAAACGGAGCCATCGAAAACCCGGCGCTTAGAGCGGCGTTTGCCTCGCACGCCACGCAGTTCACGCTGGACGAAGGGACGCAGCAATCGGCAGACCTGAAGCCCATCGGGAAGGCAACGGTAGAAGCAGCTATCGCGACGCTGCCATGATTCCTAGGCCGCCGCGACCTTGGGCAGCCACTCCAGAATCTGCGGCAGCGCTTCCTCCGCCGCCCGCTCGCCTGCCTCAATCGCTTGATCGACGTTGTCCACCACCGGGCAGATCGCTACGTCGGACGAGCGCCGCCAGTGGGACTCATTGCGCGCCGTGAGAATGGCAAAGCTGCGCGCCACGACACTGCGCCGGTCGCGCGGATCGAACGCTTCATAAGGACCGCGAGGAGCCACGCTCACCACATGGGTCGCACCCATGCGCCGTAGGGGAGCCGCGGGTACCTCCATCGTCACCATGCCGTCCACCAGGTAATGGTCCAGATACCGGACCGGAGGAAACAGGCCAGGATAGGCGCAGCTTGCATGCAAAGGCAGCAGCACATCGCCGTGGTCCCTGAAAATGACCGGAGCGCCCGCCGTCAAATCGCTGGCCACAATGGCCAGAGGAATCCTCATGCGCTCAAACCGGGTTTGCTTTAAGAGTCCGCGCAGAAAGTCGCCCATGGCGAACGACATCAGGTTTTCCGCGCTTGCCGAGACGAGCACCTGCTCCGCAGCCTCAATCTCCCGGCTGGAACATCCCGACGCGAATGCCGCCGCGGCGATGGCGCCCCAGCTCACGCCTGCAACCGAGTGAACCGGGATTCCTGCGCGCTCGAATACCCGCAACACGCCGACATGGGCGAGTCCTTGCGCGAATCCTCCACCCAGCGCCACGCCGATGCGCGTCTGGGAAACTCCGGCTGCTATATTAAAGGATTCTCCTGTGACAATCCGATTCATCCGCTGGCCCTCCAATCGTCTATCGGCAAAAAATCCGAGCCGCATGCCCCTGTTTTTCCTGATTTTGACGGGCGCATTCGCGCTTACCCCTGCCCAGGCCCAAAAGAGCATTTCGGGCGAGGCGGCCATCCGCCAGTCCCTGGAACAACTGGCGACGGTGGGCTCCGTGATGATGATCGGCGCGCATCCCGACGATGAAAACACAGCCCTTTTGGCGTATTTTTCGCGCGGCAGGCACCTGCGCACGGCATACTTGTCGCTTACCCGAGGCGAGGGAGGCCAGAACCTGATCGGCAGCGAACAGGGCGATGAACTGGGCATCATCCGTACGCAGGAACTACTCGCCGCCCGCCGCATCGATGGAGCCGAACAGTTTTTCACCCGCGCCATCGACTTCGGATTTTCCAAAACCGCCGAGGAAACGTTCAACAAGTGGCCTCGCGAACAGGTTCTGGCCGACGTCGTGTGGGACATCCGGCGCTTCCGTCCCGACGTGATTATCCTGCGTTTTTCCGGCACGCCGCGCGACGGCCACGGCCAGCATCAGGCCTCGGCCATCGTCGGCAAAGAGGCCTTCACTGCCGCCGCCGACCCTTCACGCTTCCCGGAGCAGTTCAAATACGTCCAGCCTTGGCAGGCCAAGCGTCTCTACTGGAACACGTTCGCGTTCACCGCCGAGCAGCAGAAAGAGGAGGCGGCGATCAAGGACAAACTGCCGATCGACCTCGGGGAGTACTCGCCGGAGCTAGGATATTCCTACGGTCAAATTGCCGGCATGAGCCGCAGTCAGCATCGCTCCCAGGCCATGGGATCGCCGGAGCCTAAAGGTTCGACGAAGAATTATCTCGTCACGATCTCGGGCGACCGCGCCACCAAGGACGCCTTCGAAGGCATCGACACTTCCTGGTCCCGAATCGCCGGTGGCGCCGACGTGGCTCCGTTGGTGGAGCACGCGCGCGACTCCTTCACCGGGCTGCACGGGGAAGCACTGCTGCCTCTGCTGGCGCAGGCGCGGGCGAAGATCGCCGCATTGAACGATCCTCTCGCCGCGAGCAAACTGCATGAGCTCGACGAAGCGGTCTGCCTCATCAGCGGCCTGTGGCTGGACGCGGCGTCGGACAAATTTCAGGTTGCGCCCGGAAGCAGTGTGAAGGTCTCCATCATTGCGCTGCTGCGCGCCGCGGTGCCTGCCACGCTGCTGGGCGTGAATGTCACCGGAGTCGAAGGCGCGCCGAAGCTGGACCTCGCGCCCGCCACGCTGCTCGATAATCAGCCCAGCCTCTATTCGCTCACCGTGCCGATCCCGGCGGGCGAGGCTCCGTCGCAGCCGTATTGGTTGGCCGAGCCCAAAGACGGCGCGCTCTATCGCGTCGCCGACCCGCGCCTGATCGGTCATCCCGAAAACGCTCCGGTTCTTGAAGCGCACTTCCGCGTCCGTGTTGCCGGCATGGAGATGGAACTGACCCGCCCGGTGGAACATCGCTACGTCGATCGCGTCTATGGCGAGCTGTTGCGTCCTCTGGCCGTCGTGCCACCCGCGGGCGTCGAGTTGCCGCAGCAGGCGCTGGTGTTCGCCTCCAACGCGCCCCGGAAAATCGAGCTACTGATCAAAGCCAACATCGCCGGAGCCTCGGGCGACGTCACGCTGGACGTGCCGATGGGCTGGCGCTTTGAACCCGCCTCGCGCCATTTCGAACTGGCCTCGGTTGACGAGCAGACCACTGCCGCGTTCACCATCGCTCCGCCAACCTCCGACGCAGCCGGCCAGATTCGCGCCGTGGCCACAGTGAACGGCCGCAAGATTTCTTCGCGAACCGAAGTCATCCAGTATCCGCACATCCCTGCGCAGACGCTGTTCCCTGCCTCCATCGCCAAGCTGGTACGCGCCGACATCCGCACCGCGGCCCGCAATATCGGCTACATCATGGGAGCGGGCGATGAAATTCCGGCCGCGTTGCGCCAGATTGGCTGCGACGTGACGCTGCTGTCGCCCGACGATCTGGTCCGTGCTGATTTAACGAGGTACGACGCGATCGTCACCGGCGTTCGCGCCTTCAACACGCGCGCCGATTTGCGCGCCAACTATCCTCGCCTGTTCGAATACGCGCAGAACGGAGGCGTGGTGATCGTGCAGTACAACGTGCTCGAAGGAGGGCCCTTCGGCGGCAATCCCGCGCTGCTGGAACACGTCGGGCCATATCCGATTAAGGTGAGCCGCGACCGCGTGACGGTGGAAGAGGCTCCCGTGACGTTCCCCAATCCGCAACTCGCGCTGCTCCACGCGCCCAACGAAATCACCGCGCGTGATTTCGACGGCTGGGTGCAGGAGCGCGGCCTTTATTTCGCCAACGAGTGGGACCCGAAGTACGTCAGCGTCCTCGAATCGCACGACCCCGGCGACCAGCCTATGCCCGGCGGCATGCTCTACGCGAAGCTCGGCAAAGGCGCCTATGTTTTCTCCGCTTACGCCTGGTTCCGCGAGCTCCCGGCCGGTGTCCCTGGAGCGTTCCGCATCTTTGCTAACATGCTGAGCGCGGCCAAAGCGCCATGAGGAGCATCCAGTGTCAGGCGGCACCGCCTGCCCTACCATTCAAGTTCCAGGGTAGGACAGGCGATTTCGCCTGTCAGAGCCGTGCCTGAAAAAAATGCCTGACGAAATCAAAGACGAACCACCACCGTTCCTCGGCCGCTGGACGCGGGTCTACACGCTCGTACTGATCGAGCTCGTGCTGCTCATCTTCGCCTTCTATCTCTTCACCGTCCACTTCGCCCCCAGATGATGAAACCTCTCGACTGGGTGGTCCTTATCTCGTGGCTCGTACTCCTGATTTCTTACGGTCTCTGGCGCAGCCGCGGCTCGAATACAGTAAACCAGTTCCTGCTCGCCGGGAAAACGATGCCCTGGTACGCCATGGGCCTGTCGATCATGGCTACCCAGGCCGGAGCCATCACCTTCATTTCTACTCCTGGCCAAGGCTATGTCGACGGCATGCGCTTCGTGCAGGTCTATTTCGGACTGCCCATCGCCATGGTGATCCTCTCGGCCACGGTGGTGCCGATCTTTCACCGCGCCCGCGTCTACACCGCTTACGAGTATCTGGAACAACGCTTTGATGCGAAGACGCGTGCGCTCGTATCGGCGATTTTTCTGATCGAGCGTGGCCTCAGCGCCGGAATCGCGCTCGCCGCACCAGGCATCGTACTCAGCGCGATCCTCCATCTGCCCTTCGCCTGGACCGCCATCATCATGGGCTGCGTGGTCATCCTGTTCACCACGTTCGGAGGCATCAAGGCCATCACCTGGGCCGACGTTCCGCAGATGACCGTGATCCTATCCGCGCTCGTGCTCGCGCTGATTATCGCCATCCGGCTGTTGCCTCCTGAAGTTTCGTTCCTGGACGCCGCAAAGCTCGCGGGCGCGGCGGGTAAGCTGAACGCCGTCGTCACTCAGTTCGATTGGAAGGACCGCTACAACCTGTGGAGCGGCGTTATCGGCGGGGCCTTCCTCGCCCTCGCCTACTTCGGCACTGACCAGAGCCAGGTTCAGCGCTACTTGACTGGAAAGTCCATCGGCCAGAGCCGCCTCAGCCTGCTGTTTAACGCCATGGCGAAAGTGCCGATGCAGTTTCTCATTCTGTTCATCGGCGCGATGGTTTTCGTGTTTTTCGTCTTCGACAAGCCTCCGCTGCTGTTCCATCCGGTGGAATTGGCGCGGGTGAAGCAAAGCGCGCAATACCCGGGTATTGAGCAGCGTTATAACAGCGCGTTTGATCGCCGCCGCGCCGCAGCAATCGATTTGAAGGACTCCAGGCCCGGCGCGGCGCAGGATTTTCGAGCGGCCCAAAAAGATCTGGACGCCGCCCGCGCCGACGCGCTGAAGCTATCGAAGGAAGGCGACACCAATTACATCTTCCTGACGTTCGTCATGCGCTATCTGCCCACGGGCATCGTCGGATTGGTGCTGGCGGTGATCTTCACCGCCGCCATGTCGTCCAGCGCGGGTGAGATCAATTCTCTGGCGACGGTGACGGTCATCGACATCTACCGCCGCCACCTGCGCCCGGACGAATCGGACCATCATTACTTAGTTGCGTCCCGGGTAGCGACGGTTTTCTGGGGGGGATTCGCCACCATCTTCGCCACGTTCGGCTCCAACTTCGGCGCGCTGATCGAGGCCGTGAACCAGGTCGGCTCGTTATTCTACGGAGGCCTGTTGGGCGTCTTCGTACTGGCGTTTTTCGCGAAAAAGGTAGGCGGCACCGCAGCGTTTTACGGCGTGATCGCAGGCGAACTAGCCATCTTCGCGACCGCCCGATTCACGTCGATCAAATTCCTCTGGTACAACGTCATCGGCTCGCTAGTGGTGATCGCGGTGGGTTTGATTTTGTCAAAGATCGAACGTACTCGCCGCGCCTGACTCTTATGGGCAGCGGCGCAGCCCCCGGCGTCAGCCGGGGGCTGCGCCGAAGCCCTGACGAACCGAAGCGCCCCCAGCCAATAGCCGATCGACACGACCCCGGGGAAGGTTGCAACAAAAAGTACGACTCCACCCTCGTTGTACCCTCCGGAGCTGAAAAGTTCCCTTGCGATGCCAAACGAAGGAGGCCAAAAAACGCGGTTCGGAGCATTCCCAGAATGAGGAACCCTCCCGCAAACACCCACGCCCAGTAATTCATTCGCGCGGAGCCCGGAGAAGAGCGCGAGATTATATTGCCGACAAAGAATCCAACGCCGAGGGCGGCGAGCGCGCCGACAAAGTGCTCGTGAGGCTCCTTGCCAAAGGATTCCAATGGCATAAAGAAACCCGCTATCAGCATGCCCTTCGACCAGAGCGCGAATTTGAGCGCTCGAAATTCAGGATCACGCGCAGGACGCTCGGCTGCTCCTGAACCTCAAACATTACAGCAAAGCGTTCAGCGACCCTTGCCTGTACCCTTCCAAATCCAGCGTCACGTAGTGAAACCCTAGCTTCTTGAAAATCGCCGTGAACTCCCCGGCCATCTCCATCGTCATTGCGCGAGCCATTTCTTCGCGTGCGATCTCCAGCCTCACCACGTCGCCATGGAAGCGCACCCGGAACTGGCGGAAGCCGAGCGCCTGGATCGCTTCCTCGCCGCGATCCACTGTCTTCACGTTCTGAATGGTCACCGGAGTCCCATAGGGTATCCGCGAGCTCAAACAAGCCGAC
>Ga0075030_100002778_pt1 | contig 15930 bp, 11 predicted proteins | sample LitLauG_LLR_2012_FD_71393 | JGI IMG/M metagenome (GOLD analysis project Ga0075030, IMG submission 71393) | Freshwater sediment microbial communities from Pennsylvania, USA - Little Laurel Run_MetaG_LLR_2012 | ecosystem: Environmental > Aquatic > Freshwater > Creek > Sediment | place: USA... | reverse complement strand
CCGTGTACGGTGAAGCGTAAATCGAGACGCCCGCTTCCAGTGCGTGCGTCAGACAATCAATCCCCGTATCCGCGGTGAGCCCTTTCGGCATCGACATGACGAACTGCGGATCGACGATCGCCACGTCCGGGGTGAGCGAGTAGTCGGCCAGCGTCACCTTCCGCCCGCACGTCTTGTCGGACAGGACGGCGAACGGCGTAACTTCGCTCCCCGTTCCGCTGGTCGTAGGGATCGCAACCAGGCGCGCGTGATTGATCTTTTCCGTTGGGTACTCGACCACGCGCTTGCGGATATCCATGAACGGGGCTGCCAGTTCCTCCAGGTCGGCCTCCGGCGATTCGTACTTGAGTTTCATGATCTTCGCCGCATCGATCACCGAACCGCCGCCCAGCGCGATGATCTGGTCCACGTGGTAGAGATTGAGCGCCTCCACTCCCTGCATGACGACCTTGACCTCCGGCTCCGCATCGGGAATCACCGATACGTGGACCAGGGTTTCCTTCGGAAGATGGCGCCGAACGATATCGACGTGGCCGAACTGTTCCAGCGCCTGGCTGGTGATGATGATCGTGGACCGCGACACCAGCCGTCGCAGGTTCTCTACGGCGTTCAGGTTGAAATAGATCTGATTGGGAACACGGAACCACATATGAGCCTGCGTCCTTCGCGCCACCCGCTTGATGTTGAGGTAGTGATAGACGTTGACATTGTCCGTGGTGCTGTTGCCGCCACCCGTGCCGCACCCGAACGAGAATGTGGGCACCATGTCGTTGTAGATTCCGCCGAACGCGCCCACCGACCCGGGCGAATTTACGATGATCCGTCCTGCATTGATCACCTCGCTGAATTTCCCAATGACTTCATCGTTGCGCGAGAAAACCACCGCGGTATGTCCAAGACCTCCAGCGTGATTTACGTCGACACACACCCTGAGTGCTTCCTCCACAGATTTGGCTCGGTAGACCGAAAGCACCGGAAACAGCTTCTCGAATGACAGCGGATGTTCCGGCCCCACGCCTTGAATCGGTGTAATCAGCAATTTGGTATTCGCCTTCACCGGAATACCGACCTGGCGGGCGATGTCGGTCGCTTTCTGACCGACTGCCATGGGCTGCATGCACCCGGTTTCCGGATCGATGACCGTCCGGGCCAGCAATTCTGTCTCTTGCTCGTTGCAGATATGCGCTCCCAGGTCGGCAAATTTCTTCAGGACAACGTCATAAATCTCGTCGTCGATCACCACCGTCTGCTCCGAGGCGCAAATCGTTCCATTGTCGAATGTCTTGGAAGTGATGATGTCCACCACCGCCATGTTCAGATCGGCAGTTTTCTCCAGATAGACTGGCGTGTTGCCCGGGCCTACTCCCAGGGCCGGCTTCCCCGAACTGTAGGCGGCTTTCACTGCTCCCGGACCGCCCGTGGCATCGATCAGGCCAACGTCTTTGTGGTGCATCAGGTAGGCGTTATCGTCCATGGTGTGGGATTCAAGGCACGTGAACACGCCTTCCGGTGCGCCATGCTTCACCGCGGTCTCGGACATGATCCGTACTGCCTCGCCACAACAGTGCCAGGTACTCGGATGGGGACTGAAGATGACCGCATTTCTGGTCTTGATGGCCATGATGCATTTGAAGAGGACCGTCGATGTCGGGTTCGTAATCGGCGTCAGCGAGAACAGGACCCCAATCGGTTCCGCGACTTCGACCAGGCCGCGCTCGGGAAACTCGTGGATCGCGCCTACGGTACGCTTGTCCTTGACGTAGTTGTAGACGAACTCGGTGGCCACCATATTCTTGATGGCCTTGTCTTCCATGACTCCGAGCTTGGTTTCTTCAACCGCCAGGCGAGCTAAGTATTGCGCCTGCTCGAGTCCGGCCACGACCATCGGCTTGACAATGCGATCAACGTCTTCCTGGGTATATTGCGTGAAGACAGCGGCCGCGGACCGGGCCCGGTGGACGAGTCCTTCCAGGTAGGCGATTCGCTCTTCACTGAGGCTTGGAACACGCGGTGGCATCACGGCCTCCCCTCACCCGTCTGCGGGGTCTGGATTTGCGCGCGGCGCGTTTACCCTTGAGGCTGTTGCGGCCCAGCAAAGTAGACGGCGCGGTCGATCTCTGACGAATTTTCTTTCTAGGCGTAGTCGATGGGATGCTTTTCCAGCCAGTGCTCGTCGCGGGTTCTGCTCATGTTCCTTAAAGCGCCCGACAGGACACTCGCACCGAAATCCCGGCTCTCCCACGCAACCCCCGCGCCAAAACCGATGGCACCTCCGAGGACCCCATATGCCAGCGCTCTTGCCGACCTGTGCCGGTTGGCTGAGAATGCGCCCAGCAGGCCGATGCCTACTCCGATGGCCGCCGCCGCCGCCGCATGACGCGCGGTCTCGTTGAAATACGGACTCATGGGTCTTCCACTGAGAAACGCGTCCCGGCCGGAGTGCGCGCCCTCAAGCCCAGAATGCAGAAGCTTCCGGCCGTAGTTCGCATTGGACTTCTTCCATTGGGTGAAGCTCATAGACTTGCCTCGTTGCGCATTTTTGCAGCCTGCGAACAGGTTACGGCGCATGATGGTGGATTGCTGTGACTCGCGTCACGAGCGTCGGGCAGTGTTGGCAAGTTGTCTTGACAAGGCCTGATTCGCGGCTCACATTCGGAACAGGTTGGCCGTATGGTGCGCACCGCGAACATCGTAGAGCTGAAACCAGAAACCCTACGCGCATTTGAAACGTACGCTCGTGAGGCGGAAGGGGAAATGGATACTACGCTGAAGGGAAGCGGGGCGTTCCTCTGGTGCGACGGTAGTGCCGTTCGGACGCAAGCCGTACGAGAGGGAAGGATCGTGGCGGAATTCTGGTCGGGCCATAGCCCGGTGAAGGTGCCGAGTGGCTTGATCCATGACTGGATCGGCGCCGCGTTCGTTTCGGGTGCGACCGTGCAAGAAACCCTGACCCTGGTGCAGGACTACGATCACCACAAGAACATCTACCAGCCCGAGGTCATGGACTCAAAGCTCGTCAGCCATCGCGGAAACGATTTCAAAATCCAACTGCGCCTCCTCAAGAAGAAAGTTATTACCGTGGTCCTCGATACCGATCATGACGTCCGCTACCTCTGCGTGGATCGAATGCGCTGGTTTTGTCGCTCCCATACCACGCGGATCGCCGAGGTCGAAGACGCCGGGACACAGAAAGAGACCGTGCTGCCGCCCGACACCGGTCACGGCTTCCTGTGGCGACTGTATTCCTACTGGAGATTTCAGGAGAAGAAGGGCGGCGTGTGTATCGAGTGTCGAGCCGTCTCGCTGACTCGCGATATCCCATTCGGACTGGGTTGGATTCTCGAGCCGATTGTGCAGACCCTCCCTAGGGAATCGCTGATCAATACTCTCGAAGCGACGCGCCGGGCGCTCACGCGGTGAGGAGTCTTGCGTCCGGCACTTGCCGGTCATCCAGAATCAGCTTCAGTAGAAAGTCTGATCCTGAGGAATAAGGACCTCCTCGTCTGACCAGTCATCTTGCTGCCGGAGCGGATCGTAGCAAGAAGCCGCCAGGCTGTCGCTGATCATGTGATCGATCAGCTCCTCCATCCACGGAAATTCCTCGTCGCGCAGTTCCTGTTCCCACGCCGCTTCTTCTTCCCAAGTCCACGGCCACTGGTTAGCACTCATAGCTGTACCCTCCCGAGGCGGACTGTTCTTGTCGATGAATTGGCAGGGGTTCAACATACAACCGTCGGCGGGTCGGCTCTGTGACCCCGCACACGGAAGCGAGTGATGTGGCCTGTCACGCGGAACAACGAAGAGACGATCGCCTGGGGAGACTCTGATTAAGTCTGCTCTTTGAAAGGGGCGGCCTTTAGGCCGCCCGTATCTGCCGCAAGATCATTGCGGCTTTAGCCGCTGAGGGTCTGCACTTCGGCTTAATCAGAGTTCGCTTAGGTTGACGAACTGGCCTCAGCCAGACGTTCGGCGATGATCGTGTACACCGACGGATTGAAGACCAGCCCCACGTGCGTCCCCGGGACTTCGAAGTCGACATCACTGTTCCCGGTCCGGCAATATCGCCAATCGACGATTCCGTCATCCTTGGTATAGATCGCGGTCTCGGCAATCGAGGCCGGCACCGTGCAGCGCAGGGAACTCAGAAAATCGCAGGTGCAGCGAGGCGTGTAGCAGTCCGGCAGGACGCCGGGGCCATGCTGGCTCAGAATCTGACTGCGAACCACCTTCGCCGCGCGCACGATCGACGGATGCATCACCGTGCCGCGGATCGGGGCCGCCAGGGTGATCAGGGAGGCGACGTCCTTGGGCCGCTGCGTCGCAACCGAGCGGGCGATGATCCCGCCCAGGCTGTGGCCAATCAGGTGAACTTTGCGGCCGGTCTCTTCGACCGCCTTGGTGATGGTTGCCGCGAGGCGATATCGGATCAGCAGGTTCGGGCACTCGGCATTCAGGCCGATGCCGGAAAGGTATGCTCGATACCCAATGCGCTCCAGCCAGGCATGAAGATGGGTTACATAAAGGTCAGTTCCAAGAAACCCCGGAATCACCACCACCGCGGAGTTGTCGCCGCGCGGTATCCCCAGCCCGTAATAAACCGGGGACGCGTGCAGTAACAGGAGTTCGGCGCCAAACAGCACTTCTTTCCAGATTGGAATGTCAGCTTCCGCTTCGTGCTCGTAAATGCGAGATCCCGGCGGCGGGATCGTGGACGTTCTTCGTCCTGGCCCTTTCTTTTTCACGGAGCCGCTTTTCGCGCTGCGAGGCGCCCTTCTGCAGACCATTGCGCACGAGATTTTACAGGCGCTCCGATGACGTGTCCATTGCGCTGCAAGGGCACGTCATCGGAGAGTTACCCGTCGCGCCAGTTAGAACCCTCTAGTACCGGTCTCATAAATGGGTTTTGGGAAGGGCACGACTTCAGTCGTTCCGATAAGGTCCAACAAACATGCGGGCTTTAGCCCCTGAGGGCGACCGCCTTCGCTCACTAACCATTTATGAGACCGGTTCTAGAACCAGGAAACTCGGCCGAGCCACATGCGTCCTGGCGGTCAGGCCGCGGCGTGCGCGGCACGGGTCTTACGCTGCATCGGGCGCCGCTCGCCCTCTTTCCCTCCCTTGCGGGGCTTGATCATCGACTCGATCAGCGCTTTCTCAGCAGTCACGAAGCTCTTGACACCTTCCCCTGTGAGGTCCGCCATGGGCGAGAGCCGCGACGGTGAGATCATCGCCATGGTCCGCGATGCCGCTTTCAGGTTCACATTCGTCTGTTGGGCTACAACCTCCAACAGTCGCTTCTGTGCATCGATGAACGCATCGGTGGCATCGCTTGCCAGCTTCGACAATTCTGTTTTCTTCACGGTCTTGGCGTGCTGGTCGTGCTTGCCGCTCGTCACCTTGGCGCCTTCCTGGGCAATCACATCGAGGAACTTCTTCTGAGCCTGGACGAAGGTGTCCATTCCCTCGCGGGCAAAATCCACGAGGTGAGTGTTCTGGTAGCCCTTGCCGGCCTTCACTCCCTCAAGCCAGTGCAACGTCTGCTTGCTGGTGGTGGCCAGGAAATCCTGTTGCATCCTGATGAAAGTATCAAGGGTGCGCCGCACCAGGTCCGTCATGGCCACCGCTCGCGCGGAGCCCGAGATCCGCTCCTTCCCGGCGTTCATCATAATTTCGTTTTCCTGATGCGCCAGATTGAGCAGGATTTTCTGCGCTTCGACGAAGCTCGAAGTCCCCTCCATGGCCAGCTCCGTCAGAATCGCTGCCGGGGAATGCTCGGGATCGAATATCCCTTCCCGCAGCGTTTTTGTCGCGAGCGTGTTCTGACGCATGGCGACATCCACCAGAATCTGCTGTGTAGCAAAGAAACTCTCGACACCCTGCTGCACCCACCCGGTCAGCAGGGAGGTGAAACTCGGCGGCGGATCGTAGTGGGCAGAGTGCCCGGCATGTGTGCGTTTCTTCATAATATCCTCCGATTGCTGCGCTGCAGCATCAAGGCAACTGTAGGTCTGCTCGTAAGTTATGTCAACGTATGGAGACCGCGTGTTGCAATGCGTCAGGAAGAATTTGCAGTGGGCGCCGCGGGCGTCGTCCGCCAGAAAACTACGTAAGCGTAAGACTATTCGGCACATGCGGCGCCGGCAAACGCTTTATCCCAAAATGGAACCGACCACAAAAAATCTGTTGCAGCGTCCTGTCGGCTGGTCGGCTTCAGACAGCTCCAATCTTCGTCCTCTCCCTGACACGCACCTTCGCATCGATGACCTCTCCAAGACGCTGAAGCGCTGCGCAGCTTTGCGGCGTGTACCGCCCGAAAATCTGGAACACGTGATTCATGTCTTCCCAGCTTTCGAGGACCACATTGGCTCCATGGTTCCGGGCATGATTGGCGAAGGCCTGAATGCTGTCATACAGAATTTCCGCGCGCCCCGCCTGAATGTAAATGGGAGAAAGGCCACGCAAGTCCGCGTCCAGCGGAGAGACAAGCGGATTCCGCCGCTGGTCCGGGTCGCAAAACCAATCCGCCCATCGCAACAGCATCTGCTTCTCAATCCAGTCGCCGTGTTGGTCGTCGACCAGGCGGACGCGCTCAGGGTCAAAGTCTGTCGGCGGGGAGAGGCAAAACGCTAGCGCAGGCAGCGGGATTTTCAAATCGCGCACCGCCAATAGTGCCGACAAGGCCAGGTGTGCGCCGGCTGAGTCGCCGCCAATCACCAGGTCGCCGGGATTCGTTCCGCTTCCCAGCAACCAGCGATAGGCGTTGAGCGCGTCCTCCAGCTGCGCCGGAAATCGGTGCTCCGGCGCGAGGCGGTAATCCAAAGCAAACGTCTTGCACTCCGTCGCGAGTGCGACAGAGGCGATGAAATTGGCGTACGCCTTGGGATAGAACGAGTATCCCCCGCCATGCAAGTACAACAAGGTCACGCCCGGGTCCAGGGTCTTGCCGGTATACCAACTCCCTCTGAAGCCCTTCTGTACAACTGGGATCACGTCTACCTCCGCCACTTCTGACAATCTGATATCGACGGCGTCCAGATAGCGGCGCGCTTCATTCGCATCTCTCGCCTGACGAACAATTGCCATCCGTCTCACTAGGACAGCAGTGGCGACCTCAACGAACCAGTTCCAACCCGGTCGCCGCGGACCTTTCAGCGCTCGGCGGCCGCTCACTTCCGAAACCGCCCGGCAGGACTCCGCAATGCACCGAAGCCAGTACCTGGCCGGGCCGTTGAAATGGATCTTTACCGCCATTGAAAACCCACCTGCATACCATTACCGCGCTGATGCTTCTGATTGCACTCTACGCCCTTTGCCAGTCAAGGCCGTGATCGCACGGACACGGAGTGGACTCACGCAGCCGGTAACGCCTCATTCTCATCCGCACCACAGAACTCTTTGCTATCCTGCATGCGTTGACGGCGGCAAAATTGAACACACTCAACCATGCCTACTCTGCGCTCTCGGTTCGGCGCCGATACGAGGTTTGGTTCCTCCGCTTTGGCCTTGCCGACGGCAGCGGCGCCTGGTGGTTCCGCTATCTGTTGCTGAATCCTGGCCGAAACGGTTGCACTGGCCACTCCCTGGGTATGCCGGTCCAGGTCTGGGCAACATGGTTTCCGCGAAACGCAAAACCGGAAAGCTTCATCCAGGGTTTCCCGCTCAGCGGATTTCAACTCAGTCCCAAGGGTCGATCTCCCTTTCAGTTTGCCATCGCGGACAACGCCATCGATGAGGATTCCTGCCGTGGTCGGTTGAGGGTCAATGGACACGAGGTCGAATGGGACCTCCGCTACTCCTCCACGTTTCGGGTCACGCTGAGCAGCAAGGGCTGGATTGGGTTTTCGCGCACGCCCCATTCCGACGCATCTTTTTCCGGACACATCACTCTCGACGGCACGAGGTTCGAAGGGCAGCCATTGGGATTTGGCCTGCAGGGCCACAATTGCGGCTACCGGCATCGCAGCTTCTGGACCTGGGCGCATGCGTACTTCTACCGCCCCCCTGCAGCCCCAAGCACGTTCGAAGCCTTGGTGTACGACCTGCCGCTGGGCCTTGTCTTTCGCCGGGCCGTACTCTGGCACGAAGGCCAACCCCACTTCTTCAATCGATTCCGCGAAATCACGGAAGATCGAATTAATCCGCAATGGGCTTTTCGTGCTGTCTCCCAGGATGGATCTCAGCTGGAAGTTGCTTTGGACGGCCGCGGGCCGGGGATTCATCGTTTGCCCTACCTGAAGACCAATTGTTCCGGATGTTTTACTGTCGTCAACAATAGTCTGGCCGGCGCCACCCTCCGCCTGGTGCGGCCGGAGCAATCTGCTGAACAACTTGAAACCGCGAGCGGAGCAGTGCTGGAGATGGGAGGTCCCGACTAAGTCACCCTTTCCAATTCCATACGCTTTTGGGGAGACTCTGATTAAGTCTGCTCTTTGAAAGGGGCGGCCTTCAGGCCGTCCGTATCTGCCGCAAAATCATTGCGGCTTTAGCCGCTGAGGGTCTGCACTTCGGCTTAATCAGAGATTCCTTAGCGCGTGCCGCTACGGTGCGCCGACCTTTCGCGCGCCCGCGTATCTTTCCCGCAGTTCTTTCTTCAAAAGCTTGCCCGTCCCCGATCGAGGCAGGCTCTCAAGAAATTCCACCGAACGCGGGCATTTGTAGTGGGACAGCCGGGCGCGGCAAAAGTCCAGCACCTCACCCTCGCTGGCTTGTGCCCCTAGCTTCAAAACGACCAGCGCTTTCGGGACTTCGCCCCACCTCTCATTGGGAACCGGGATGACGACCGCCTCGAATACGCTTGGGTGGGAAGCGAGAGTCTTCTCCACCTCAAGAGAAGATATGTTTTCTCCTCCGCTGACGATGATGTCCTTCTTGCGGTCCACGATCAGGAGATAGCGGTTCTCGTCGATCGTAGCCACATCTCCCGTGTGGAACCAGCCGCCTTCAAGGGCGGCCTCTGTCAGATCCGGGCGTCCCCAATAGCCCTTCATGACGGAGTCACCACGCGAGAGCACTTCGCCGATCGCCTTGCCGTCGGCGGGTACGTCGTTGCCGTTCCCGTCTGTTACTCGCAGCTCGACGCCAGGAATCGCGAAGCCGGTCATCGCCTGGCCTGCATGCCGCTGTTCGCCATGCCACGACATACTTGCCTTGATCGGCGAGAATGCGATCGCAGGGGAGGTTTCAGTCAAGCCATAGCCGGAAACACAACTACATCCCAATTTCTCCTCCACTTCCCGGACGAGCGTGGGAGATGAAGCCGCGCCGCCAATCGTGATCAATCGCAGGCTGCTCAGGTCGTGTTTCGTTCTTTCCGGAGAATTTACCAGTGCGTTGGCCATGGTCGGAACCAGGGCGCAGCACCATACGCGCTCTCGCTCCACCAGGCTGAACACTTCCGCGGGGCTGAACTGCTGAATCATCACGTGGGTACCACCCACCAACGTGATGGTGTGAGCGGCGCCCCACCCGTTGGCGTGGAAAAGAGGGATGGTATGCAGCATCACGGTCTGGCATGAGGTGTACCCAGCCATCGTGGGTGAAGTCTGGCTGGCCACGATGACCGACAGAGCGTGCAGATACACATTGCGGTGCGACAACATCACGCCCTTCGGCGTGTCGCTGCTCCCGCTGGTGTAGAAGAGTTCCGCCAGGGAGTCCTCGTCGACTCGGGTCACGTCACGCTGCGCATGCGCGGCGTGAGCCAAAAGGCTCTCGTAATTCCGTTGTGCAAGCCAGGCAGCCTGCGGCTGGCCGTCCAAAAGGAAGAAGGCCTTAACCGAAGGAACCAGGTTGCGAAGGCGTTCCACTAAGGGAAGAAACGACGGATCAAGGAAAAGGAATTTTGCCTGGGCGTCGTTGAGCACGAACTCCAACTCCGCGGCAGCGAGCCGGATATTCAAAGGAAGCAGAACGCAGCTGGCCTCCAGCACTCCGTAGTAGGCCTCGAGCAGCCGGTGGCAGTTGGGGCTGAGAAAGGCGATGCGATCGCCACTCTGCGCGCCTTCTGCAAGCAGCGCGCCCGCCAGACACGCGCAGCGGTTGGCGAACTGCGCGTAGGTAAATCGTTCTGCTTCGCAGACCACTCCAACCTTGTCCGGGAATTGTTCACGCGCGTATCGGAGGAATCGTATGGGAGTAAGAGGAATGTTCATGATCGCCTCGCCGACAAAGCCGGTCAATGGCAAGGACCGCGCCTTCGCAGCGGAAACCTTGCCCTGACTTGTCTCGGGACACTCCGCACCAGGGGCCTTCAACCGGCGCTGTCGTTCTCTCTGATCGACCCACCGATACGCTTCCTGAAGGGTTGTCGCAGTGATGAAGTGGGAAATTCTGTCCAGCTCGCGCCGTGTCCCGGACCAAAACGGCACGAGGCAAACGCCTAACTGCTGAGTGCGCTCTCAGACCCTCCCAGTTTTGCGACGGGCTTTGCGCTTCTTGGATGGAGTTTTCTTGCCGCGTTTTTCGAGTTCCGCCACCCGCTTGCGCAGAGCCGCCACCTCTGCCTCGTCTTCGCGGGCCGGCGCCTGCTGCGGCACGCTGAGAAGGCGTTTCACCGATTCCACCGGAGACAGGATCGCCGACTGCATCTGGCCCAGCCGGCTCTGCACGGCGTCCTGGACGCTTTCATATGCGTCGAAGGCCGACTTGAGGTACCACATGACAAACTCCTGCCGGGTCTGATCGGAGGCGACAATGAGCTGTCGCAGAAGTTCTAGCGGAAGTCCGGTGGGCTTGTCTTTGGCGTCTTCTGTGATGATCTGCGTGAGCGTAACGCGAGTCAGATCCTCGCCGGTTTTCGCATCCACTACCTGCACCGGTTTGCCCTTTCGGATCAGCGCGGCGATTTCTTCCAGATTCACGTAGCGGCTGCCGGAAGTGTCGTACAGCCTTCGATTGCCGTACTTCTTGATAACCACGGCCGTCGGCTCCATCCGTGCTCCCCTTGTTGCGGCGCAACAAAATGCCTCTTCCATCTTGACACCGCGCCGGCCCTTTGTACAGTTCTTGACGGAAACGTCGCCGCTGCCCGGCCCGGTGATCCGAGGCCACTCGCACCCGCCGCTATCCTCAAGGCCAGTAGCGACAGACGCTTGAGAAAGTCTGGGTCCCATTTCAGGAAACGCTCACTTTATAGCGCATAATTCTTGCGCCCTTCCCTTGACAGTCTTGCCCCGTGCCTGTGTATTCTAAAGCCGATGCTGCAGCGCAGCATTGGAGGCATATATGCCACAGCATGAGAGACCGGAATCCCCCCGAACCCATCCTCGGGAATCCTCATTCCTTTCCCTGATGTCGGGATGGGCGCAACAGGGTGTGCAGAGTTATTTTGCGACGCAGCGAATTCTGGTCGATCTCGCGATGCGGCAGAACTCCAGCGTGATGCACGCCCTCAAAGAACGGCTGTCCGATCCGCATCACTCTCCTTCGGTTGTTCTGGCCGAACTGGCGGGTGACGGGATTACCAACCTGGTGGAGGCGCAAAAAGTTCTCCTCGAACTGGGGCGCCAGCAGCACGAGATCGTTATGACTGGCGTGAAAGAACGAACCGGTGGTTCGTCCACCGCGACCGCGATGGCCAACCTCCTGGGCCACAGTGTCGATACCGTCATCGAAATGCAACAGGAGTTCCTGAAAATCGCCGGCAAACAAACCCATACCTGGGTGGAAGGTGTGAAAACCGGCAAGGCTCCCAAAGGCAGTGCGCTCGTCGATGTAGCGCGGCAGGCGGTCGAGAATTTCATTCACGCCGAGAAGCGCTTCCTCGATGCCGTCGCCGAGGAAGCAACGACAGCGATGAAGAACAAAACGGTCGATCGCGCCGAGAAGAAGACCAAGAAAACGGAACTGGCGGAACTTGGCCGCCGCGCGACCGAGTCATTTATCGAAGCCCAAAAGCGGCTGGTCGACGTGGCTGGCCGCCAGATGAACGCAAATCTGAAGACTGCAAGCCGGACAATGGAAATCCTGAAGCCCCTCCCCGTTGTGCCCCTTTCGGATTGGACCCGCGCCGGTGTGCAGAGCTTCGTCGAGGCTCAGAAGGCCTTGATGGACACAGTGACGAAGTCTGGCAACGGCACCAAACCCGCTGCCGGAGCACGGCGAAAAACGGTTCGTGGCGCCAAAAGACGGCGTCCGAGTCTGGAAAAGCCCTCAAGTCATCCAGCGGCGTGAGGTTGTATCTCGCCGAGGGCGCGGGTGCCAGTCACTCGCGCCCTACTCGCCCCGCCTGGCTAACGCGCCTCCACTGCAATCACGTTGTCGTCGGGGTTGCGGTCAATCAGCTTGATCAGCGGATCAATCCCTGCCTTGGCCGGACGCTTGTCTACGGTCACGTCGAACTCCGCTTTTTCCTGATCCATCCTCTGTCGTTGCAAATAGAGGAAGTGCCCGTCCTTGTCCAGTACTCCGATGTCCATCAAGTCATGTACCGGCACCTGATGTTCCTGCCCACGACCATCCGCCCGGTACTTCATCGCCTCGACCGAAAGATGGATCTGGTACTTGCCGTCAGGTTGCTTCGTGAAAGTCGCGGTTCGGGTCCGGTTGTCGTAGATGGTGATGTTCTCGAAGAGATCCTCAAACAGGTATCGGAATTCCGGCGGTGTCACTTTCTTCAACGATGCCATCAGGTCCAGGGATGTCGGGTACGGCGGTCCTTTGAAAGCGTAGGTCTTCGTGAAATCGGCAAGTGCCCGGCTCACCGCTTCTTCTCCGATGTAGTCCTGCAACGCGTACATCACCAGCCCACCCTTGTTGTAGTGGATGTATCCCTGCTCCGGCTCTACTCGATATAGGGGCTTCTCCTCATTGCGTTCCTGCGCGCGCCCGCGCAGGTAGCCGTCGAGTTCGAAGCGCAGGAACTTTTTCATGTTCTCGGCGCCGTACGTGTGTTTCACCACCATGAAGGCGGTGTATTGCGCCAGCGTTTCCACGATTGAAGTTGCGCCCTCCGAATTTGCGCTCACCACCTGGTGCCCCCACCACTGATGCCCAACTTCATGCGCGGTCACATAGAAAGGTAGATCGATGGCATCCGGCTTGTCGGGGTCCACATACGTGATGAAGCCGATCGACTCAGAGAAGGGAATCGTGTTCGGAAACGATTCGGCAAAGGTGGCATATCGGGGAAACTCAATGATGCGCAGCTGCCGGTACTGGAACGGGCTAAAGGCTGTGGTGCAGTAGTCCAGGGTGGCCTTCATGCCGCGCATCATGCGGTCGAGGTCAAACTCGTGCCCCGGCTGGTAATAGATCTCCAGATTGACATCGTGCCAGCGGTCCCGGCGAATCGCATAGCGCGCGGCGTTGAGCGAAGCGATCGCCAGCATCGGCGAGTCCATCTTGTAATGGAAGTACCGGCGCCCGCCTTCGCTCCACTCCTTCTGCAAATATCCGGGCATGATCGCAATCTGATCCGCTGCGGTGCTCACGGTGGCTTCAAAATTGATCCAGTCCGCGTCGATTGTCTCAGCGTTGTTTTGCCGCGCTGCCACATCCTCCAACTTCGGCCGGCGTTTCACCTTCTCCAGCCCGTGACGATGCCGCGTGCTATCGTCGGTCAATTCGATGTCTGGTTCATAGCCGACGGCCGGCACATAGCTGTTGTTCAAAAAGCTGCCGTTCCGAATGATGTCGGTGTTGGGCCGCGAGTTGACGAAGCCGGGATTGGGGTAGCCTAGGGAGAAGTCCAGTTCGACTCGCCGGTGGGGCGCAAGCGGCGCGGGCAGGCGGTAGATCCCAAACCCCAGCGCCGCATCTTCGACCTCCGGCGTTTGTCCGCCCACGAAGCTCAACTGTTTGATCTCCATCTTCGGCCGCGGCAACGGCTGCAGGTCCGCTGGCCAGATCGTGAGGGCAACGCGGTCGATGGCCGCGTCGGTCTTGTTTTCGAGCCACATCGACCCGTGCACCACGGCGCCCCGCTGTTCCGGGTCCAGGTCGATTTGCACATTCACATCCGTAATCCGTGGCTGCGGCATGCTTAAGTACTGGCGGTACTTCTTCTCGTACTGCGCCCGCTGCTCGTCTATCTGCACCGTTGTTCGATAAGAATTGAGAACGTTGGTATTGTAAAAAATGTAGCCCCCGACAACGAGAACCAGCACTAGCCCCGCGGCCAGGCCAGCGCGGGTTGTGCCCGAAAAGTTCTCCTTTGCCAGCTGAAAACGTCCCCGCCAACGGCTCTCGCTTCCTCGTACCCACAGCGAGTTCGTTACCAGTGCAAGCAGGATCGCCACCGTGCTCCAGTACAGCGCAAACAACAGCACCGGCTTGGCGAATGGTCCGAAGCCATTCATGTCCGAATAGACAAACTGCGGGATCTGCCCGATCCGGTACAGGTAGTGCTGAAACCCTAGCGGTGGCATCGCCAGTAGCGCCACGTAATACAGCACCAGGACGAAATGGCCCAGGTATTTCTGATTGACGATGGTGTGGATGAAGAAGGCGAGCGCGCACAGAATCCAGAAGGCGATCAGACGGATCCCGAGATATTTGAAGTACAAGCCCAACTCAAAGTGATGGTAGCCTTTCGCGATCTGGACGGTCAGCCCAGCGGCGAAGATGACCATCACCAGCCCCACCTGCACCAGCATAAGAGCGGCCAACTTCGAGGTCGATAGCACCCAGCCTCGCACTGGCAACGCGTCGGTGATCTGGTCCAGCTGCGCGTCGCGTTCTCGCCACACCAGTTCTCCGGCCACGAACGTGATGATCGCCAGCGCGAATACGAAAAAGCCCCCGCCTCCGAAGTCGAGCATGCGGTAGGTAACTGGATACACCGGAGTCTGCAGGGGATCGGTAATTCCGCCGGCCGAGAACACTGCAAACAACCATCCCGCCAGCACCAGTACGACAAAGAAGATGTTCTTCACCGTCTCCGAGAAGTGAAGTCGAGTCAGCGAAGCGAATTGCCGCAGCGACGCGCCCGCCGAGAAAACCAGGGTCACCGCCGGAATCCGGCTCATCACAGGAATCGCGGGCTCATCGGCCTCCGCTAGCGCCCGCCGGCGTTTCCCGCCCGCCATCGCAGGGGAGAAAGAGAAGCGCACATAGGTCAACGCAAACAGCGCCATCGTGATCCCAATCCAGAGCGCGCGATTGGCCAGCAACGCTCCCGCAAACGGGATCACGCGCGTGTTCCGGTCGAATGGCGTCCAATATCGCGTGACCAGATCAATCGCATTGCCGCCAAACGGGTCCGCCAGCACGGACCAGAATCGCGTCGTCGGGCTGTTCGACAGCTGCGACGCCGCGAAATACCCGATCAACAGAATCACGCTGCTCACGTAAACCGGCATCATCTTGCGGGCCATCGCGGCGATCCCAAAAAAGATCGCGGTCGTGAGCAGCAGGTTGGGCAAGACCAGAATCAGGTAGGGTTGCAGGTACGCGACGATGTGTTCCGGACCCAGCCGACTGTGGTCCAGCCACGGCATGTGGACGCCCGCCCACACGCCCAGCCCCACGCTGGAAAAGATCACCACCTGTACTGCTAGGGCGCCCAGGAACCGTCCCATCAGGTAGTCGAACGTGCTGATGGGCGAGGTATAGAAAAACGGCGTGGAATTGCTGTCCACATCCTGATAGGTGGCTTGCCCCGCCAGCGCCGCCGTGACCACCAGCCCGAAGAACGTGCAAAACGTAATGATGACATTCAGGGCGTAGGGCGAATTCACCAGCACCTTGCCGCCGGTTCCGAAGTCCACTGACGCGTTGGCCACCGCTCCGCCCGACATGAGCACGAAGAAAAATCCCAGTGCAAAGAACACCGCGAAATACACGTAGGTCGAGATGCGATGCAGGCGTTGGGTGAGTTCGAAACGGGCAATCGTCCCGACCATGTCAGTTCACCCCAGCCACAGGACTCTGCCCGTGAATGAAGCCCTTGATGGTCGCGAAGTAGAGATCCTCCAGGTCCGGCGCCGCGGG
>Ga0075030_100002776_pt1 | contig 15934 bp, 10 predicted proteins | sample LitLauG_LLR_2012_FD_71393 | JGI IMG/M metagenome (GOLD analysis project Ga0075030, IMG submission 71393) | Freshwater sediment microbial communities from Pennsylvania, USA - Little Laurel Run_MetaG_LLR_2012 | ecosystem: Environmental > Aquatic > Freshwater > Creek > Sediment | place: USA... | reverse complement strand
CTTGGGGATCGACTTCGTCAGGGATGGCCAGGGCGTACCGACGCATCTTCTCGAGATGCACGTGTCAGGCAATTACAGGTTCCAGCGCAAGAGGTAGCCCAGTGCGCCCTGTATTTTTCTCGCGTCCGTTCAAGTGGAGCGGCCACTTGCGGCGCGGCCGTTGAACCAATAGAAGGAGCCTATCATGACCGGCATTGCCGTTACGATTGTCCTGTCCGTAGCCTCGGTGCCTCTTTCGGCTCAGTGGCTTCACTACCCGACTCCCGGGATGCCGCGAATGAAGGATGGAAGACCGAACCTCTCGGCCCCTGCACCGAAGACGCCGGATGGCAAGCCGGACCTGTCGGGCATCTGGGCGGCGGCAGACAACAAGTATTTGCAGAATCTGGCTGCGGACGGGATCGAAGTTCCCTTCCAGCCATGGGCGGAAAAGCTGTATAAAGAGCGCAGCGAGAACCTGGGGAAAGGGCGGCCATCCGAGCGCTGCCTCACGCATGGGGTGACCGATTTCGACGCCTTGGGCATTAACTGGAAGATCCTTCAGACGCCGGCAACGATCGCCATTCTTTACGAGGCGTACAATCACTACCGGCAGATCTTCCTGGACGGCCGTCCCCTTCCCCAGCCCACCCAACCTGCCTATCTGGGCTACTCAGTCGGCAAGTGGGAGAAAGACACGCTGGTGGTCGACACCACCGGCTTCAATGATGTCGGCTGGCTGGACGACGGCGGCCACCCTCAAACTGAAGCCCTGCATGTGACCGAACGCTTCCAGCGCCGGGACTTCGGCCACATGGACCTGCAACTCATCATCGACGATCCGAAGGCATATACCAAACCCTGGGGGCCTACCCTCCACCTCAATCTCCAGGCGGACGACGAGTTGATGGAATCCATTTGCGAGAACGAAAAGGACGGTCCACACATGGTGGGGAAATAGCCCGGTCCGCCGTTTTGATGACACCCGAAGGAGATCAGGATGCCGAAACATGATGTCGCCCGCCGCGCGTTTTTGGTCCGCGCTGGCGCCGGAGCGGGAGCCGTTGCGGGCGCCGGGTTGGTGCCCGACGCGTCCGCCCAGAATCAAGGGCAGCACAAGGAAGCGCCCGCCCAGTTGCATTCCAACGCCGCCGCGCAGGGCGCGTTCTTCAACCGGGAAGATGCCGCCACGGTTGCGGCGTTCACAGAGCGCCTGATGCCCAGCGCAGAGGGTAAGCCGGGAGCGCGGGATGCGGGAGTGCTGAATTACATCGACCTGGCGCTTGCCGGCGCCTATGCCGACCTTCAGGATTTCTACCGGTACGCGCTCGCTCAACTCGATGCGTATTGTCGCAAGACCTATCGTGAGTCATTCCGGGGGCTCGATCCAGCACGACAGGACGAAGTAATCGGGGCGCTCGAGCAGGGCAAGGCAACCGGGTTCACGTGGCCGACGGCGCAGGAATTCTTCAACACCATCCGTACGCATACGATGGAAGGCTTCTTCGCCGACCCGATCTATGGCGGTAACAAGGACTTCGCCGGCTGGCGCCTGGTGGGCTTTCCCGGCGCACAGGCGATTTTCACGCCGGCCGATATGGGGAGCAGACAAGCGTTCCGGCGCGCACCCATCATCGGTTTGCAGGCGGAGGATGCCGGCCCGAAGCGGAGGGCCTAAGCCAATGGCAACGGAAAAGACGGATGTCGTCATTGTCGGGGTAGGCGCAGCAGGCGGGATACTGGCGGCCGAGCTCGGCAAAGCCGGCATGAAGGTCATTGGCCTGGAGCGCGGCCCGCGCCTGACCACCGCCGACTTCACGCCGCACGATGAATTGCGCTATTTCCAGCGTCAGGATCTGCGCCCGAACGCGAAGCGCCAGCCCGTTACCTGGCGGCCTGGTGCGAATGTGCGCGCGAAGCCGCTGCCGGTTCTGAACTACGGCAACCAGGCGGGCGGCGGCACCGTCCACTACGGAGCGGTCTCGTGGCGCTTTCACGAGGATGACTTTCGGGCGCGGTCCCAGACGATCGAGCGTTACGGCGCGTCGGCCATCCCGCAAGACTCGTCGCTCGCCGACTGGCCGTTGACCTACCAGGATCTGGAGCCTTTTTACGATCGCGCCGAGTACGAGCTCGGCGTTTCCGGCCAGGCGGGTAATCTCGGTGGACGCAAGATCGACGGCGGAAACGTCTTCGAAGCGCCGCGCCGGCGTGAGTATCCGCTGCCGGCGTTGCTTGCGGATCAATCGGGGGTACTTTTCGAAGCAGGCGCCCGCAAGCTGGGGTATCACCCGTTTTCGACTCCGCGCGCCATCCTCTCGCGGCCTTATCAGGGGCGGCCGGGCTGCACCTACTGCGGTTTTTGCCAGGCGTTCGGCTGTCACGTCGGCGCCAAGTCGAGCATTCTCGTCACCAAGCTGCCTGAGGCGGATAAGACCGGTAACTTCCAGTTGCGTACGGGCACCATGTGCTACCGCGTGAACAGCGACAACAGCGGGCGCGCGACAGGCGTCGCCTACTATGGTCCCGACGGCTCGGAGAACACGATCGAGGCGGATCTGGTCATTCTCGCTCCCTTCATATACGACAATACGCGCTTGCTGCTGCTTTCCAAGACGGAGAAGTTCCCGAACGGTTTGGCCAACTCGAGCGGGCAGGTGGGCAAGCATGTGATGGCCCATATCACGCCGCGGGTGTTCGCCATCTTCGACGACAAATTCGTCAACATTTACATGGGGCCGAGCGCCCAGAAGCACAGCCTGGACGACTTTAACGCTGATAATTTCGATCACGGCGGCCTGGGCTTTATCCGCGGCGCGCAAATCTCGGTCTCTCCCGCCGACCTGGAAGCCGGCCCGATCGGCGCCGCCGTGAGCATGGACCCTCCGCCCGGAACGCCGCGGTGGGGCGCGGCCTATCGCGATTTCTTCGCCAAGTACTTCGCGCGACACGCCGCGATCGTCGCGCAAACCGAGAATCTGCCGTACGCCGACCAGACGATCGACCTCGATCCGGACGTGCGCGATCAGTGGGGCTTACCGGCGCCGCGCCTGACCTACGACTGGCGGCGGGACAACGAGAGGGCGCGGGTCGAGTTCATGGCAAGAAAGTTGGAAGAGTTGGGCCGGGCGATGGGCGCCACTCGTGTGTGGCGGGGGCGCATGGGGCCGGGAGCTCCCGGGGCGCATCACGAGGGCGGCACGCGTATGGGGAGCGATCCGAGGAATTCGGTGGTGAACCGCTACGGCCAGAGTTGGGACATCCCCAACCTGTTCATCGTCGGCAGCTCGACGTTTCCATCGATGAGCGGCTTCAACCCGACGCTCACCATCCAGGCGCTCGCCTACAGGAGCGCCGATGCGATCGTGAAACGCTACAAGAACAATCCCGGATCACTTGTATAGGGGCCAATGAGAATCCGTGTGGGTGGCCGGCAGGCTTCGGGATAATTCATTCCACCTCCGGCTGCGATGCAAAAGAACCCGGCTGCCGGACGCCCTGCAATCGGCATCCCGCTCGGTTAGAATGCGTAAGGCACTAAAGCCAAATTAGACCAGCTGAGGCGGACCCAAACGCAGATTCCGCCAGGAGGTGGCAATGAGGAAGAGAGTTCTCGATAAGTATTGGCTGGCACCGGCCTTGCTTCTGGCGGTACCGCTGTGGGGGCACCACTCGATCACAGCCGAGTTCGATACCTCGAAAACGTTCATCGTAAAGGGAACACTCACGAAGGTCGAGTGGGTGAATCCGCACGCGTATATTTACGTCGATTCCAAAGACGACAAAGGGACCGCGATTGGGTACTCATTTGAAACCGGACCCCCGGGCAATTTGCGGAGGGCGGGCGTATTGAGAACAATGTTTACGGTCGGAGGACTGGTAACCATTGATGCTTACGAAGCCAAAGACGGAACCAAACATCTTGGCTTGGTGAAATCAATCACCTTTAATGATGGCCACACCATCGTGATGGGAAAAGATCCGAAAGACTTGGAGAAGGTGAACAAGGCCGAGTGAGCCTGTTTCGCGATTCACGGTAATAAGGAGAGTGGAGATGAACCGGTCTTACCTCGAGGGTAGCTTGGCCTTGATCTTGACAGTATCGAACGTCAGCCGCGCTGCCGCGCAAAGTCGTCAACTCCAGCCCGGCGCGGTTCCGGGTAGCCAGGTTCAGGTCGGGTACGGGCTCGACAAAGATCAGCCCTTTGCCGGAGCCGATCCGGACGGGACAGGCCTTCCCTTCAAAGAACCTCCTCCTGAGGCCGTCGCGGCGGCGCGGAAAATGCCGACCCCGCACATGATCGACGGACACCCGGACCTGACCGGCTTCTGGGCGCCAGCCGGCTGGGGTTACGCCGTTACTCAGGGGAAAATCAGCGACGATGGAAAGACCTACTACACACAACGCCAGGAAGAAGCGGCCAATCAGACCGCGCAGAAGGCTACGGAATTGAGGAAACGCACCGAAGGCGCGAATCTCCCTCCCTACAAGCCTGAACTGGTGGCCAAAGTGAAGGATCTGGCGGAGCATCAGAATAAGAAGGACCCCGCGTTTTATTGCGCGCCCAAGGGATTTCCGCGCGTCGGTCCGCCGACCGAGATCATCGAAAACCCTAAGACTCTTGTGTTTCTTTACGACACCGTCAACTCCTCTGAACAAAATGCTTTTCGAGTAGTCTCAACTGACGGCCGCAGGCATGACACCAGTCTCAATCCGTCTTACTACGGCGATTCCATCGGCCACTGGGAAGGAAATACGATGGTGATCGACGTGACCAATTTCGTCGATGACACTTGGTTGAGCCAGAACGGCACGATTCACAGCGACGCAATGCATGTGATCGAGAAGCTAACGCGCGAAGGCAACGTAATCACTTGGGAGGTGACCATCGAAGATCCCAACGTTTTTGTCAGGCCTTGGGTTTACAGCCGGCATTTGGTCCATGGCTTGGACGGCGGACACGCTTTGGAGGAAGCGCCCTGCGTGGAGCACGACGGCGGTCACTTGGTAAACACGGACCGTAACTAATGTGGCCGACGCCGGCGCGGCGGCCCGTTTTCTCGTGCCGTATGCCGATCGGACGATCGAGCTCACAAAGGCCATCGTGCCATAACTCAAACGAGGCTTGACAAAGCCAAAAGGTTTCCTTGACACGCCCGAAAATCGAGAGTAAACTCCTGTTAGTTTAATCCGGCTGCCTTGTTCGGAGGAGTCCTATCCTCCTCGTTTAATGTCGTCGCCTGGGGTGAGCGATGAGAATGGCCACGCATAGCACGATCTTCGCGGATACATCGTCTTCAAGCGATCATTTTTTTCCCAAACAAGCCGGTGGAAATTATGGGATCGTGTGCGCCGCGTCGTGATAGGAGCTGAAAACCCCGATAGCATTTAATAACGCTTTTCTCTCAGTTAGCAATAAATAGAGCCGCGAACGCGGCGGATAATTAGTTCCGGGGAGTGAGAGGAGAGGAACATGTCTCGACAGTGGCCGGTGCTGTTGATCAGTGTGATATTAGGCTGCCATCTGGGTTCTGCCCAGGTGAACACGGGAACAATTTCCGGGGTCGTACAAGATGCGTCGGGCGCCGCCATCGTGGAGGCGGTGGTGACCGTCAGGAACCTGGATACGGGAACTGTCAGAACCGTGCCTACCGATTCGGGGGGCCGCTACACCGCTCCGGATTTGCTGTTGGGCAACTATGAAATCCAGGCACAGCATCCGGGCTTCCAGACCGAGGTCAGAAGCGGAATCAACCTGACGGTGGGGCGCGAGGCGGTGGTCGATCTGGCTCTCAGGGTGGGACAGATTTCCGAGAAGATCCTGGTCACGGGAGAGGCTCCCCTGGTGGAAGCAACCACTTCGACGTTGAGTTCCCTCGTGGACGAGAGAACCATTCGAGACCTGCCGCTGAACGGCAGAAGTTATGACCAGCTTGCCCTTTTGCAACCGGGCGTCGTGAGCATGGGTGCCGGACAGGCAAGCGCGGCCTTTGACTTTGGCACGGGGACGCGATTCAGCGTCGCCGGCAGCCGGCCCTATGCCAACAGCTTCATGCTGGATGGAACCGATATCAACGATCATGCCAACGGCACCCCGGGAGGGTCGGCGGGAACGAACCTGGGGGTGGACGGGATCCAGGAGTTCAAGATCAACACCGCCATTTCCCCGGCGGAATATGGGCGGTCCTCGGGCGGAGTCATCTCGGCAGTCACCCGGTCGGGCACCAACGGCTTGCACGGCTCGGCATTCGAGTTTATCCGTAACAATGATTTGGATTCGCTGGGTTACTTCGATCAGACCAACCACGGCGGCACCGGCTCCATAGCCCCGTTCAGGCGCAACCAATTTGGGGGCGCTCTGGGGGGACCCATCAAGAAAGACAGAACCTTCTTCTTCGGCACTTACGAAGGGCTGCGGCAGGGCAACGGAACTAATATAGGACCCGAAGTGCCGACCGCTGGAACTCTGGCGGGAAACGTGCCGCTGGGCATCGTTCCCACATCCGGGCAACTCGGCAACGAACAGAGATTCTGTGCGGCGATAAGCGGCAACATCTGCCACATCAATGTGAACCCCGCGGTCCAACCGTACCTGAACCTCTTCCAGGCTCCGACACCTGGAGTGCCCACCTCAGACCTCGGCGACGGCACGGGAGTTTTCTTTGCCGCGCCGCTCCAGGTGACCAACGAAAACTATTTCATGACCCGCGTAGACCATCAGATCAGCGAAAAAATGAGACTCTTCGTCAGATACAGCTTTGATAAAGACGCTAACGTGATCCCCAACGTTAACGGCAGTTCCATTGCTAACGAGCAAGACGTTTCCCGCAGACAATATTCCACGATTCAGTTGTCCAATGTATTGCGGCCCAGCGTGGTGAACGCGTTTCGTGTCGCCTACAATCGCACCTACCAGAACTTTGATGACGTTGTGACCGACCCGCGGGCGGCGAGCTTGAACTTTCTCGACGGCCAACACATCGGGACGATCTCTTTTGGAGGACAGGGTCTTTCCACCAGCCCGCTGAATTTCCTGGGAGTGGATAACGGCGCGCCCCGTATTTACTGGTATAACCTGTTCCAGGCGGGTGACGATCTCACTTATGTTAAAGGAAGACATAGCTTCAAATTGGGCGTGGATATCAAGCGAATTGACGACAACGAGATCAGCTCCGGCAACAGCCGGGGCGACTATACATTTCTTGATATTCCGAGCTTCCTTGCCAACGTCCCCATTCGTTTTGACGCGCCACCGGCGAACGCCTCGGACGCCTACCGTGGCCTCCGGCAAACCTTGTTCGGGGCCTACGTGCAAGACGACTTCAAAGTGAGCCGGCGCCTGACCCTCAATTTGGGATTGCGGTACGAATTCATCACCGATCCCAAGGAAGTAAATGGAAAGATGGCCGATCTGTTGAACCTGACGGATCCGGCGCCCACGGTCCTAAAGAACCATTTCTTCGACATAACGAAAAAGGACTTCGAGCCTCGGGTCGGACTTGCGTGGCAGCTCAACGGAAGCGGAAAAACCGTCTTGCGGTCGGGATTCGGTATTTTCCATGATCACATCCTTCCTTATTCTTTCGCGACGGCTTCTTCGGGCATCCCTCCTTTCTTCAAAACACTAAGCGATCTACAAGGCCCGACGAACCAGCCGGTCTTCCCAAGAGATACGAATTTGCTCAACGGCGCACCGCCGCCACTCCAATTCGGAAGCTGGCTGGCCACCAATAAGGAGCCCAGCAAGATCCAATACAGCCTGACGTTGCAGCAGCAGGTCATGAAGGATACGGTGCTGGAAGCAGCCTTTATCGGCTCCGAATCCCACCATTTGCAAAGAAACGGGGAATGGAACACCCCGGTTCCTATCAGCCCTGGGGTTTTCCCGGCTGTGTTCAACCAGGCAAATCGCATCAACCCAAACTTCGGCTCCCTTACGGTAGCCCGGTGGGATGCCAATGCCGACTACGATGCGTTACAGATCACACTGAGGCGCCGCACAGCCAGCGGGTTGCAATATCAGCTGTTTTACACCTATTCCAAATCCATAGACCAAAAATCGACCCTCGCCGGCGGCGAATCGCGCCAGGAACCAAACACCGTGCTTGATTTCCAGAACCGAAACGCCGACCGGGGGCTTTCCGCCTTCGATGCGAGACACAACTTTGTCATCTCTACGACCTATCCGTTACCGTTCCATTTCCGGCAGAAAATGCTGGGGACGGTTTTCGGCGGCTGGACCATCAATGGAATCGGCACGTTCCGCACGGGGGAGCCGATTGACGCGCGCGTGGGGTCCAACATTTCCGCAAACGGGGATAGGTGGTTCCCTGACCGTCCCAACTTGAACCCGGGCTTCAGCAACAATCCCACGTCGGGAGTTTCAGCGGGCTGCAAGATTGGATCCAGAACAATCGCCGCAGGTACGCCTTTGGGAACTCCGAGCCTGTGGTATGATCCCTGTGCTTTTTCGAGGCCGGCGCCCGGGACCTATGGCAACCTGGGAAGAAACACCCTCACTGGACCCGGGTTTCAGGATGTAGATGCTTCTCTGGAGAAGGTATTCAAACCAATCGAGCGGGTCAATGTGCAAGCCCGGGCGGAGGTTTTTAATCTCCTCGACCATGCCAATTTATATATTCCTGGGTTCAACGTCTTTGCGGGAAGTGCCGGCGTGGCCACCCGGCTGACCTCGTACCCAGGCGGCCGGGAGTTGCAGTTCGGCCTAAAAGTGCTTTTCTGAAATCATCTACGACAATACGCGCCTGCCGCTGCCGCGCGAAGGGCGCCACCCGTGTATGGCCGCTCCCGAGGCGCATCACCAGGACAGCACCTTACGAGTAGCGCAGCAAAGCTTTGAAGCCGTAATCCATGTGCTGTTGGATATGGCAATGAAACAGTGTCGGCCCCGGCTGGTCGGCCGTGAAGTCCACGCTGGCACGCCCATAGGTGGGCACGACGACCGTGTCCTTGATCACGCCTGAAGTGGCTTTGCCATAAATCTCGGCGATCTCGAGTTGGTGGCGATGCACGTGCAACGGATGCGCATCGTCGGTGCGGTTATGAAACGTCAGCCGGTAGTGTGTGCCCTGTTTGAGCAGAAACTCCTGGTCGTGAGGATAGGACTTGCCGTTTACGGTGAAACTGTTGAATTTGCCGGCGCCGCGCGGCACCTTTTCAAACACCATGTCCAATCGATCGGCCGGCGCCGGTTGCGACGGCGGCTTGCCGAACAGCGTATAGTCCCAAACGGATTTGGGCGGTGGCATCCACTGCGGGGTACGGCGTTGATTGGCGTATTCGATGACAATGCCCAAGCCCCCTTCGCGCACCGGGTCCTCGGGCGCGCCCAGGATCCAAACGCCCGGCTGGTTCATCTCCACCCAGGCATCGATCCGCTCGCCCGGCCCCAGCATCAACACGTCCACGGCGGCCGGCGTAGGCACGGGATTTCCGTCCAGCGCGATCACATTGAATCTGTGGCCGGGCATCGCCAGGTGGCGGTTCTCGATAGCGCTGGCGTTCAAGAAATGAAACAGCACGCGTTCGCCGGGTCTCACGCGGATCGGCTCGCCGGCGCCGAGCGCTTTGTCGTTGATGGAAAAAATATCCGCCGCAACCTCCATCCCCACTGGCCGCGTATCCAGTACCGCCGGCTTTTCCGGCTGTGCCCCCGCTGGATCGAGATCGTCGTTATCCATCAATTGATTGGTGAAATAGGGCTCCCAATCGCGCAACGCCAGGTAGTGTTCCTGATCGAAGCGGCCGGGATTATTCGCTCCCTCGACGATGAGAAAGCCGAACATTCCGGTAAAGCTGCCACGGTGCAAGTCGTCCATCGACATCGTATGGGTGTGGTACCAGCGGGTGCCGGCCGGCGCGGGCGTGAACTGATAGCGGCGGCTTCCGTGCGGAGGCACTACCGGGGTACCTTCTTCCTCCGATCCATCCACATCGGAGGGAATGAGCAATCCGTGAAAATGCACAAACTCCGGCACGTCGGTGGCGTTGGTCACGTTCACGGTGACCGGCACGGCCTCCTTCATCCTTAGCAGCGGTCCCGGCGATGTACCGTTGTATCCGATGGTACTGATAATGCGATTGGGCGCCAATTCGACGGTGATCGGTGCGATCTGCAGCGTGAAATCGGTCTTGGCCACATCTTGCGAGCCGGCCGGCGCCAGAAAGGATTGCGGTTGCTGGCCCACCAGCCGGCTATTTGCGGCCGCCAAACCGGCAATCTTGAGAAAGTCGCGTCGTTGCATCAGAAATGCCGATACCGGACTTCGACCATAGTACCGCCCCCGAGCGCCTCCGGCCAACCATGCTCGCCGTACTCCCGTCCGTCAAGTGACGGCCGCTTCAGATCTGCCCGAGGCGGCCAGCGTTCGCATCACGGACGCCTTGAGCTAAGTCTGCCATAACGCCAAGGATACCGGTTGAGCCCTTTGAGCCCTGCCTCCCCTGGAGATGTTGCCGTGATTCTGCTACGCTTCAAGAGATACCCGAGGTGGTTATCTATGAAGCTGCTGCGGCGCATCTCTGCCATTCCCCTCCTTTTCTTGCTTACTCTCGGGCTGTTCGGGATGCAAGGGGGAGGGTTCCAGGGGTTCTTCCGCCAGCAATACTCCTACGGATCGTACGTTCCCTCGGAGTTTTATTGGAGCCGCCTCCAGTACACCTCTGGTTATGCCAACGGCAGCAGTTTCGGGTTCCGCCGTTTTTCCGGCGCCTGGTCCCGGGACTATCCAAAGGCCGACAACGATTGCCTCATTGCCCTGCGCCGTTTGACCCGCATCCACTCTCCGTCGGCGCTCAACGTGGCCAATCTCGATAGCGACCATCTCTTCGACTACCCGTGGATTTACGCGGTCGACGTGAACACTTGGACCTTCACCGAAGAGGAGGCCAAACGCCTGCACGATTATCTGATGAAGGGCGGTTTCCTGATGGTGGACGACTTCCATGGCACTGACGACTGGCAGCATTTCATGGCCGGCATGCGCATGGTGTTGCCTGATCGCCCGGTCGAGGATCTCAAGGATGAAGACGAGATCTACCACGTGTTGTACGACATCAACGAAAAGTTTCAGATCCCTAGCGAGGTCTACGTCAACACCGGCCGAACGTATGAAAAGGACGGCTACGTGCCCAAATGGCGCGCCATCCGCAACGACCACGGGCGCATCATGGTGGCGATTTGCGCCAACATGCATCTGGGTGACGCCTGGGAGTGGGCGGATGATCCCGCATACCCGGAGAAGTTTTCCGGACTTGCTTTTCGCATCGTCCTCAACTATATAACCTACGCCCTGACCCATTAGGCATGAACCGCGTGCGCGTCTTCCCGGAGTCCACAGTCAGTCCACGAGCCCATGTTAGAGTTCTTTTTTAAATACCCTCGTTCGGTATATGCGCGCGGCCAATTTGCCCTTTTGGGGGCATGGCCCAAGTGGATGCTCGTATTGCTGATCGTGGGCACGGCCGCCGGCCTGGCTTGGCTGATCCGCTCCCGCCTGCCGCAAGCCGCGCCAGTCATGCACAGTTGGAGAGCGTGGGTAATCTGGGGCTTGCAGACGCTCCTGGCCGGGCTGGTGCTAGTGCTGCTGTGGCAGCCAGCGATCACCGTCGCCGAATTGAAGCCGCAACAAAACATCATCGCTGTGCTCGTAGACGACTCCCGCAGCATGGCCATATCCGAAGGCGGTGTTACGCGCCAGGCCCAAGCCGTTCAGGGGCTTCAGAACGGTGTCCTGGCCAGCCTCAACCGCTCCTTTCAAACGCGTCTTTACCGCTTCGACGCCGTGCCCGCCCGCATCGACAGCCTCAAAGACCTGCAGCCCAACGCAGCCTCGACCCGCATCGGCGACAGCCTCAGACAGTTGAGTGAGGAGACTTCGGACCTGCCCATCGGCGCCGTCGTGCTGCTCAGCGACGGCGATGACAACACAGGTGGCATCGGCGCGGACGCCATTAGCGCGCTACGCGCTCGCCACATTCCGGTTCACACCGTGGGATTCGGACGCGAACGTGCCGCACATGACGTGGAGTTGGATGATGCCGTCGTTGCTCCGCGGGCCTTGGCCGACTCCCGCCTGGCAGCCAGGATCACCTGGCACCAACGCGGATACGCCGGCGCCAGGATCAACCTGACCGTGCGCGACGTCAGCTCCGGCCAGGCCAAGGTCCTTGCTTCCCGCGCTAGTACCCTGGGGCCGGACGGCAACCTCCAGACCGAGACTTTGATGTTCGATGTCGGCGGCGCGGGCGCCAAAACGCTCCAGATCTCGGCGGATCCACTCCCAGGCGAAGAGAACACGGCCAACAATACTTTGACCCGCGCCGTGAGCGTTGGCTCCGAACCGCGCCACATCTTGTACGTCGAGGGCGAACCGCGTTGGGAGTACAAGTTTATCCGCCAGGCGGAAGAGGACGACCGAATGGTGCAGATCGTCTCCATGGTTCGGACCAGCGAAAACAAGATCTACCGCCAGGGAATCTCCGATCCCAAAGAGCTGGCCGACGGCTTTCCTTCCCGCCCGGAGGATCTTTTCGTCTACCAGGGATTGATCATTGGGTCGGTGGAAGCCGGCTATTTCACACCCGGCCAGCAGCAACTAATTCGCGAGTTCGTGGATCGCCGCGGCGGCGGCCTGTTGCTGCTCGGCGGTCAGTTCGCTCTGGCGGATGGGGGCTGGAATACTCCGAACCTGAACGATCTGTTCCCGACGGTGCTGCCTACTCAAGTGGGGACTTTTCATCGCGAGGCCGATCCGCGAAACGGCACCACCCATACAACTGCCGAGCTGGCGCCGGCTGGCGCCGATAGCATTATCACCCGCCTGGTTGACGACCCCGCGGCTAACGCCGCCAAGTGGAAGAAGCTGCCTTACCTGATGGACTATGAAGATCCCGGCATCCCCAAGCCGGGGGCTGCCGTTCTCGCTACTATGATTACACCCGAGGGCCGAAAGCTGCCCTTGCTGATTACGGAGAACTTTGGTCGGGGCCGTAGCGCGATTATCGCCACCGGCGGCAGTTGGCGTTGGCAGATGAGTTCACCCCTGGGCGACACGGCTCACGATTTGTTCTGGCAGCAGCTCCTGCGTTGGCTGGTTTCGGATACCCCTGGCCAGGTAGCAGCTTCCGTCCCCGCTCAAATGCTGCTCGACAACGGGGCCGTAACTCTGACCGCCGAGGTTCGTGATCGGCAGTACAACCCCGCTCCCGATGCCAAGGTCGAAGCTCATATATTGGGCCCGAGCGGTGTCACCGCCCTGGTTGAGATGACACCGGTGCCGGATACCCCCGGCCAGTTCCAAGCCGCCTGGTCCGCTCCCAGGACCGGCGCCTACCTGACCGAGGTCACGGCCAACCGCACCGATCCCGATAGCGGCAAAGTCCGGGAATCGGGCCGGGACGTATTAACCTTTCAGCGCATGGACGGCGTCGCGGAGAACTTCCACACCGAACAGAACCGCGACCTGCTCGAACGGCTCGCCAACCAAACCGGGGGACAATATTGGAAGCCCACCGACCTCGGCAAACTCGCCAGCGCCATTCCCTTTTCGGAGGCCGGCGTAACCGTGCGCGAGACCAGGGATCTGTGGAATTTGCCGCTGGTCTTTCTGGTGCTGCTGCTCCTGCGCTTTTCCGAATGGTGGCTGCGGCGGAAGTGGGGAATCGTGTGAGTCTCCTCGCCACCGGATAGCTCCTGATGCTACAGCGTTTCCTCAATCCCTCGATCCTAGCCGGCATCTCCGGCCTCGATCTGGTCGCCAAGACCGTGGTCGATGGCTTCGTCGCCGGCCTGCACCGCTCGCCCGACTTTGGTTTCAGCCAGGAGTTCGCCGAATATCGCGCGTATACGGAGGGGGATGATCTTCGCCGCATCGATTGGAACGTATACGCCCGAACCGAGCGGTTGTTTCTGAAACGCTTTCGCGGCGAAACCAACACCTTGTTGACGGTATTGCTGGATGCCAGCAACTCCATGCAGTTTGGCTCGCACGGCGTCAACAAAATGGATTACGCCCGCTATCTCGCCGCGTCGCTGTTCTATCTGGCGATCCAGGGCCAGCGCGATGCCGCCGGGCTGATTACCTTCGACGACGAGATCCGCAACTATATCCGTCCCTCGACGCGCCAGGGCCAACTGCATCGCTTGTTGGCGGGGCTGGAACACGCCGAAGCTCGGGCCCGCACCGATTTCGCCAAGCCTATGCGCTACTTTCAGGAGTTTCTGAAGCGCCGCGGTATCGTGCTGATCGTCTCCGACTTCTGGGAGTCGCCCGAGAGCATTATCCGCACCATCGAACCGCTGCGCTTCCACGGCAACGAGGTGGTCTTGTTCCACATTCTCGATCCCGAGGATGTCCGTCCCAAGTTGAACGGCCCGTCCATCCTGGTTGACATGGAGACCGAAGAGCAGCTTGAGGTCACCCCTGATTACTCCCGGAGGGAGTATCGGGAAAAAATCGATGAGCATCTTACCGATCTGCGTGATCGTACCCAGGCCGCGGGCATGGGCTACCACTTACTTATGACCGACCGGCCGCTCGACGACGCCCTGCGCGAATACCTCACCCTGCGCGGAGGCCGCAAATAGATGGGAGTTTTCGCGCCGTGGTTCCTGGCCGGTCTGGCAGGACTCGCCTTTCCGCTCTACCTGCATTTGTTGAAGCGGCAAACCCGCGAGCCCAAGCGGGTGAGCTCGTTGATGTTCTTCGAATCGCGCACGCAAAGCTCGACACGTCATCGGCGGCTCCGCTATTTCCTGCTTCTGTCGTTGAGGCTGGCGCTGCTGCTGCTGTTGATTCTCGCCTTCGCCAACCCCTTCATTAACCGTAACTCGGCCGCACGAGCCAGCGAGCGGTTGGTGCTGCTGGTGGTCGACAATTCCTTCAGCATGCGCGCCGGGACCCGCCTGGCAGATGCCAGGGACGCGGCCATGCGTGTGCTGGCTGGAAAGGGCGCCGCGCGCGCCCAGGTGGCGGCGTTTGGCTCGCAACTGCGGCTGATGACCCAACCCATCGAGGACCAATCGGCGTTGCGTGCTGCGGTCCAGGCCATTCAGCCCGGCGATGGCCACGGTAACTTCGGCGAACTGGCGCGCGCGGTGCGTGCCATGGCCGCGTCGGTCCGCACTCCCATCGAGCTTCATTTGTTCAGCGACATGCAACGCGGCGACCTGGCCGCCACTTTCTCCGACGTGGCGCTGCCCGCCAACATCAAACTGGTGACGCATGCCGTGGTCGGCAGGGCCCAACCCAACTGGACGGTCGAATCGGTGGATGCCCCCGGACAGGTCTGGGGCAAGGATGCCAAGCCGGTGCACGTACAAGCCGTGATTGCCGGATACGGCACGAGCGCGGCCCAACGGACCGCGTCGCTTGTCGTGAACGGCAAAACTACCGCCACCAAGACCGTGGCAGTCCCCGCCAACGGACGGGCCGCCGTCGACTTCCCCGCGCTGGAAGTGCCCTACGGCTTCAGCCGCTGCGAGGTCAAGATCGACGCCGCCGACGGCTTCCCAGCCGACGACCTCCGCCGCTTTGCGGTGGAGCGTTCCGACCCGCAAAAAGCCTTGCTGATCCATAACTACGGCGACACCCGTTCGCCGTTCTACGTCGGCGCCGCGCTCTCGGCGGCCGCGCAATCGGCCTTTATCCTCGAATCGATCAGCGTCAACGAGGCGGCCGACCGGCAGCCGTCCAATTACGCTTTCATCGTTCTGTCCGATCTCAATAATCTGCCTTCGCTACTGGAGAATTCGCTGACCGGGTACGTGCGCTCCGGCGGCAGTCTCCTGATCGCCGCGGGCACCTCCGCCGGCGCGCGCTCGCAGATTCCCATTTTCGGAGCGCACATTGTCGAGACCCGCGACTACAGCCGCAGTCCCGATCGCTACATGGCGGCCGGCTCCAGCGACTCCTCCTACCCCGCCGTGGCCAA
>Ga0075030_100002774_pt1 | contig 15938 bp, 9 predicted proteins | sample LitLauG_LLR_2012_FD_71393 | JGI IMG/M metagenome (GOLD analysis project Ga0075030, IMG submission 71393) | Freshwater sediment microbial communities from Pennsylvania, USA - Little Laurel Run_MetaG_LLR_2012 | ecosystem: Environmental > Aquatic > Freshwater > Creek > Sediment | place: USA... | reverse complement strand
GCCGCGCGGGCGTTGCTGCGGGCGGTTCACTCAGTGTATCAGCCCAACAAAGTCGTGCTCGGCAACGCGGGTGCGGTGGAGGAATTTTCCCGAATGCTGCCGGCCAAGGACGGGCCGGTGGTTTATTTCTGCACCGGCAAAGCCTGCCAGGCGCCGACCAGCAACGCGGTTACCGTGCGCGAACTGTTGCATTGAATTTGAAAACCAGAGTTGCGCTGGGTGGTGCCTGCTTCGAAGCGGGATGGAAAAGTACACGGTAGTGCTTGGCTGCCCTGACCTTTCCGGCTGACCACCCGAAACTCGACGCTTTACTTCCCACGGCTTTGAGCGATTGTTTCCAGCAAATCGATGCGCAACCGGTCACACCCTGCGGAAGTCGGTTCAGAATCCGGCTCTGGCAAAACCGCACCCACCAAATCCAGTTCCGAGGGCCAGGCGGCCTCTCCTCCTGCGGAGGCGCCGGCCGTCAACCAACTGACCAGCGAAGAACAGTGGGCGCTGTTTGAGAAAGATCAGAAGGAAAACGACTGGGGCCATCAACCGTGCTAACGTCCTTTGCGCGAAAGATCCTTCGGCAGCAGCATTAGCCATCGGTCACGCAAACAGAACGGAACGGGCAACCGGCAAAGCCAAAAATGCCTGTACCGAATCCACGCTCAAGACTGATTGACGCAAAGGCGCACGGGTGCAACAACGCCAGAGTTTAGGGGGAAACGCGGCATTTTAGGAATCAGCTTTGGGCGCATTTGAACAGCCGGATTTACGGATGGCGGTCTCGCCTTCTTGACTTTGCGCCTGGGATCCTGTGCATCTTGGCGTTGAATTCCGAATGCACAGTCTCGGTGCGAGTAATACCGCCGGGTTTCTGGTGCAGGGATTGTCCTTTGACTTCAAGGCGAAACGATGCGGTAGAAGCGACGGCTGAAATTGGTCGCCGTGCGGTCGGTGAAGGTGAGCGAGCTGCTGGTGGCGTTGAAGTTCGTGAGGTTCACCCAGGCCAGCGGATTCACCAGGTTGGTGGTGGCCTGGAGGTGGTAACTGAAATTGGTAGCGAACGTCAGGTTGAAAATGAATCCGTTAGTCTGCCACGAAAACGGCGTGCCAAATTGCGCGGACGGCGCGGGCGCGTTGGTTGCGAGCACGGCGGCGCTGAACTCGCTGGTGTTGCCGATGGCATCCGTGGCCGTGGCGGTGAAATACTGGCCTGAGTAATTCGCAGCCGTGTTGGTTAGCGAGAATTTTGCGTTGCCGGAACCATCCGTGGTTGCGGTGACACTGCCGACGTAAAACTGGCCCTGTCCGTAGCCGACGGTGTAGTAATCCGGACTGGCGCTGCGATACACATCAATGAAATAAGTGCCGCTGGCGAGGCTGTTCAAACTGCCGGCGACGATGGTGCTCGCGCCGTAGCCAAAGGCGTTGGTCAGGACAGGGAAATTTTGCAGGTTGTTCGGCCCGGCGGCAAAGCCAACGTGGTTGCTGGTGACGTAAGGATAGTAATTGTAACCGACGAGATGGATGCCCACGCCCGAATAGGGGTTGTTGAAAATGGAATTGCCGCGGATGGAATTGTTGGTGGTCGCCACGTCGTACAAGATCACGTTCACAAAACTGGCGTAGGCGATGACGTTGCCGGCCCCGGCAACGAGGCCACCGATGAAATTACCGGCTGCGCCGCCTTGCAGTTCAACGTTGTCGAAGTTGCCGACGCCGTTGGTGCCGGTCCAGTCGGTGCCGATGAAATTGCCTTCGACGAAATTTCCGTCCGTGCCCGGATCGGAGAGGCAGACACCATAAAGAGTGTTGCCGGAAACATAATTGCCCGCGCCGACGCCGGTGCCGCCGATCAGATTGTTCGTGGCTCCGTTGTAGCAGATCACGCCCATATAATTTGGCATCGCTGTCATTCCGCCCGCGTCCAGTCCGGCATAATTTTCCGCGACGACGTTGCCGGTCGTGCCTGGATCTTTCACCATCACGCCGTAACTGAAATTTCCCGAGACAACATTGCGTGCGCCGGCCACCACGCCGCCAACGGCATTGCCAGTGGCGCCGCCGGTTATTGCGATCCCGAAATAATTTGAAACCGCCGCCTCGCCGCCCGCGCCGAGGCCGATGTAATTTCCCTCGACCAGATTGCCGCTGGTGCCGATGCCGGTAACCAGCACGCCGTAATCAAGATAAGTGTTGTTGCCGGAAATGACATTGCGCGCGCCGGCACTCGTGCCTCCGAGAATATTCGAGGTTGTCGCATCCGTTAGCAGCACGCCGCCAATCAGATTCGGAACCGGAACGCTGCCGCTGGAATCGGTGCCGATGTAATTGCCGAGCACGACGTTGCCGGACGTGTTCGAGTCGGTGATCAAGATGCCGTACTGCGAATTGCCGGAAAGGACATTGCGTGCGAGCGCGTTCGTTCCGCCGATGATGTTCCTGCTCGCGCCGCTGGCGATGCGAATCCCCTGATAGTTGTTTGGCGCGGCATTGCTGCCGGTGGCGTCCACGCCGAGCCAGCAGCCGGCGATGGTGTTGTTGGTTGCGTCGGCAAATTCCAGCGTCAACCCGTTCCAGTTGAATCCCGAAAATGAGATGTTTTTGATCTGATTGCTGGCTGAATAAATCAGCAGGCCCGAATTGGAGGTCTTCGTTTCGGGGATGATCTGCGAACCGTCCACGAAGATCAGCGGTTTGCTCGTGAAGCCGGGCTGCGTGGAGCCGTCAATCACCAGGCCGTTCGTGGCGAGCGGCGGCAGGTGGCCGGAGAGATGAATATTGAAAACGCCATTGCTGTAACCGGGATCACTGGTCGGGATGTTGAATTTGACTGGCGTGCCTGGATGATCCGTCGCGTAATACATTGCCGCGCGCAGACTGCCCGGGCCGGAATCGGCGGTGGTGGTCACAATATTCGTCAGCGGCACGGCGGGCGGGCCGTACAAAAATTTCAATGCTGCGCGGTCGCCGGGGCTGAGGGCGTAGTTGCCCATGCGATATTGATAGCGCGGAATATAGGCCGGCCTCGGTTGCTGCGTCGCGAGCACTCCTAAATTGATGGATTGAAAGTCCCACCCCAGATGCATCACCGATTCAAAGTCGTAATTGCCGTTGGTGACGCTCGTCGGATCAGTCGTGAAGAAAAAAATGTTGGCCGGTTCGTTGGTGATGTTGTTGGTCAGCACCGTGATGAAATTCGCCGCGTCGGGCCGGATGTTTTCGTGCGTGAAACCAAACGAATGCCCCATCTCGTGGCAGACTTGCGCGCGGCTGAGGCTGGAGACGGTCACGACCTGCGGATTGGTGGTGCCGGAGACGTTGTCAATGTAGTTGGTGTTGTAGGTGAAAAGAATCCAGTGCGATTGAGTGGTGTGCGGGACAAACTGCACGTTCGCGGCTAGCGTCCACTCGCGCAGACCGTCGAGATAGGTTTGCTTTTGGGCCGATGAGAGCGTGTTGGTGAACTCGTACGGCACAATGCCGCCGGGCCAGGGGACCGTCGCGGGTGTGGTTCCGGAATAAAAGTTGCCGGCGCGGCCCGCCCGCGGAAGCAGGACCGAAACGGAGAGGAACAGGATCAGGAAAACACACAGCTTCGTGTTTCTTTCCGCGCCAACGGGACTCTGAGGTTTCATAACGCCTACCAAAACGGGATCCAGCTTTTAGGTTGAGGCAATCTTACACCATCCGTTGCCGTTTGTCGCACAAATTCCAGCCAGCATTTTTCGCGAAACGCCGGGCCGGCGGATGGGAAACGGAGCCGCACCGGATTGAAAACGCTGGTGTCAGCAGCACAACCACGCAACGCGCAAAGTCCTTGGTTGCGGTCAGAAAAAACTGGGACAAAGCTGCACAACCGCTGATGAAAACCCAACCGGATCAGCCTGATCCTAAGTTCGCCCAGTCGGAAAGCAGCGAGGCGTCGCCGCCGTCCGGATCCGCCCGACCGGGAATTATTTAATTTGGTCTGCGCCGCTGGCCTTGATTCTCCGGCGGTAAAAGTTTACTTTAGGAGTTCTTCTGCAATCTGCACCGCATTGAGCGCGGCGCCTTTGAGCAACTGATCGCCGCTCACCCAGAAGCACAGGCCGTTTTCCAGCGCGCAATCCTTGCGGATGCGGCCGGCCTCGCAGTTGTATTTCTCGGAGGTGAAGAGCGGCATCGGATATTTTTTGTTCTCCGGCTCGTCCACGAGGTCCAGGCCGGGGGCTTTTTTCAAGACCTCGCGCGCGGCCTCGGCGGAGACCGGTTTTTCAAATTCCGCGGTGACGGCGATCGAATGTGAGCGGTACACCGGCACGCGCACGCAGGTCACGCTGGCCCGGAACGACGGGTGGTGCATGATCTTGCGCCCCTCGTTTTCCATCTTCATCTCCTCCTTGGTGTAACCGCTCGGCAAAAACGAATCCACATGCGGCAGCACGTTGAAGGCGATCTGGTGCGGATAGACTTCCTTGGTCACGGGTTTTTTGGTGACGACCTGCTCGACCTGGCGTTCCAGTTCCTCAATCGCCTTGGCGCCCGTCCCGGACACGGCTTGGTAGGACGACGCGAAAATGCGCTTGCACCCAAACGCCCGGTGCAGCGGATACAGCGCCATCAGGGTGATCGCAGTGGTGCAGTTGGGATTGGCGATGATGCCCTGGTGCTGCTTGACATCCTCGGGATTGATTTCCGGCACCACGAGCGGAACATTTTCATCCATGCGAAAGGCGCTGGAATTGTCCACCACCACGCAGCCCGCTTTGGCGGCGATGGGGGCGAATTCTTTCGAGATGCCGCCGCCCGCGCTGAAGAGCGCGATGTCCACGCCGGCGAACGAATCCTTGGTCAGTTCTGTCACTAAAATATCGGCGCCGCGGAACTTCAGTTTCTTGCCGACCGAGCGCGCGGAGGCCAGCAGGGTGAGCTTGCCCACGGAAAAATTTCTTTTTTCGAGGGTCTTGATCATTTCTATCCCCACGGCCCCGGTGGCGCCGACGATTGCAACATGCGGTTTCTTGTTCATAGCAAAGTTTGGATTGTACCTTGGCTGCGCCAAGTGTCAATCGGCTCCGACGCGTTCCACCTCGCCCGTACCAGGTTCAGGGGTTCAAAGCGCGAACAGATCTCGTTCGGGGAATTCTCCTCCATCCCTCGCCTCCATCGGTGGAGAAGTCATCCGCAGGGCGGGCAAGGAGGCGCTGGGAGCAAATGGAACGCACCTTGTTATAAGTGGTTTCTCTGCGCTCGCTTGACGAAGTCTGCCATCTCGCCTGGCTGAAAGCAAAAAACCCGCGCCAGTTTCCCGGAGCGGGGTGAATGGAAAGCAAGGGCTTACTTCCGCAGGCGGCGGAACAGCAGCACGCCCAACCCGCTTAAACCGGCCAACGCCAGCGTGGTGGGTTCGGGGACGACGACCGGTCCAAGGTCAACCCAGGCGGCCTGTCCCACCCCGAGACTCGGATCCCCATTATCCCAGCCCGTGCTGGAATTGAAGGTGGTGGTCGTGTAGGTCTGGGTGGCAGGGTTCAATATCTTCACCCATTCACCGTCCTGCGGCAGCCGCCCGACGATCTTGGGGAACATAAAGTCCATCGCACCACTCAGCGGCTCCGGACAGCCAAGCAGGTAAAGGCCGTTGGCATAATTTGGATTCCAGTTGAGGTCGCTGGAGGGCGCAAGAACGTTCGTATAAGCCACCAAACTGCCCACGATGGTGGCGGTCCATGGCGAGGGCGAATGCAGAAGGCCGCCCTGGCCGCTGACGAAGGTGTTCAGAGCGTAATTGATGCTCCAATTAGTGGTGGCTGCGTTGTAGGTTGAAACCGGCAGGTAGGCATTTGCCGAGGGATTCCACTCGGTGAACGTTGTGCCATTCGGCACGGCCGCAGAATTATTGAAAAGGTCATTCAAGGTGTTGGCGCCTCCGTCATCAAGCTGGTTGGCGATGAGGTTGTCACCGGCGTAGATCGGCAGGTTGTAATAGCCAACTATGTTGGCGGACGCGGGGTGAGCAAGTAAGCAACCGAGCAGCAACATTGCCGATTTGAGAGTGAGTGTTTTCATTTTGATTTTGCTTTCTGGTATTTCAGGCGTTTCGTGATTACTTCCGGCGGCAGAACAGCAGCAGGCTTAACCGCTTAAACCGGCCAAGGCCAGTGTGGTCGGTTCGGGGGCCGGCGGTGGCGGAACCAGTGCAGGCACCGGGGTTGCGTCAGGGGCGGCGGTCGGAGCGTCGAGCGCGGGTGCGTTCGCGATGTTCAGGGTGCCGCTGGCGCCACCCGCCAAGCCGCTGATCCCACGGCCTTGGGCAGAGACAGATAGGGCCGCTACAACAACGAAACCGGCAATGACTAATGAACATTTCATGTTCTGATTCCTGCTTCTGGCTGTGGGAACACCGAGCTAAACCGGCGTCGCGAAGATTCGAGGGGCACAGCCAGCGACCAAAAATGATCGCGACGCATCTTATGAGACAGATTAGCAGAGGGAGGGTCAAGAGGATTGCACATGTACTTGTACGGACCCCGACCCATTGGGGCAGCAGGCTGGGCCGGTGCCCCATGGCCGCTGCGAGCGCCCTTCGATCGCCGTGAGTTACGGCAGTTGCAGGCAGCAGAAACTCTGCGGCAGGTTCGGATCGCGGGCGTTGGTGAGGTTGAAGTTGCCGCTGCCGTCAAAAAGATTTGTCAACAGCCGGGTCCAAGTGCCCAGCGGCGCGGCCAGATTGGTGGTGGCCAGCAAGTAAAAGGACGCGTTGGCCACACCGCCTGTGCCGTTAAAGGTGAAATTGGTTCCCGCGAGCGCCGCCTGGCTGATGAACGGCGGAGTGGGCGGCGCGGTGGAGACCACGGCGAGGGTCCCGTTTGTGTTCAGGCCGTTCGTGTTCCAGGCGAGGCCGGCGGAAAGTGAAGGCAATTGCACGCTGGAAAAAGTTCCGCTGTAACTTGCCGCGTTGAACAGCTTGAACAAATCGCCTCACGGCGGAGTTCAATCTGATGTAGCCGCCGACGTCAAAGACGATGATTCGTCCGCTGTGGGTCACCGCGTCGCGAAACGAACCGGTGCCACTGTCGGCGAGCGTGGTAACGTGATAGACCGTGCCTCCGCGTCCGCCAGTGACGTTCGCCCCGAAGCCCAGCGCACCGGGAAAGGCGAGCGGTTGGGCCAAGCCGGAAACCGCGGCAAAACCGAAGGTCAGGGCGGTCAGGGTCGGTCGGTGAAACGGCGTCACGCTTCGGGGCAAAGGAATGGCCAGCATCGCAAAAACTTAATTTGAGTCCCGCCGCCCGTAAAGTCACCAGAACTGTGGATGACGTGAATCAACCGGCAGCGCGCGGGCCGCTGGCACCGGTGCTATTTTGCCAACGACGACGCGGAAGTGACCGGCGTCAGGGTGACGGGACCGAGCAGGCCGCAGTCGGTGAGCGGCCAGTTCGAGGCGTCGAAGGGTTTGTAATTGATGTCCACGATGTTGATGTCGCGGAAGGTTTTCCACTTCACGCCGCGCCGATCCAGGTCGCGGATGCGGTTGGCGGCGACGCTGGTGACTTCCACTGCGAGCGTGTTGCCGGCGGGTTTCAGGTTGTCCACGACCACGCGGAACGGCGGCGTGATGAGCGTGCCGTAATCCTTGCCGTTCACGCGCACCCGCGCGCTCTGGCGCACGTCGCCGAGGTCGAGCAAATATTTTTCTCTAGTTACATCGGATGGCAATGGGAGACCTGTTTTGGGATCAATGCGGACTGGCGATTCAAAAGCGGCTTCATATTTCGCGGTGCCGGCAAAGGCTTGCAAGTTCGTGTCGGGGAACGTCGTCCACGAGGCGAGCTTGGCGGTTTGAAAATCGGCCGGCAGCGTCAGGCCGCCTTCGAGAAATTTCACTTTCCACGGGCCGGTGAGTTCCACCGGCTGGCCGTTGGTCTGCCGATAAGTCCACGCCGGACCTTCCACTTTTTTGGCGGTGAAGGTGCGGAGAATCACAGACTCGCCGGCGGCAAGTTGTAAATGAACGTCTATTGGACTTACAAATGGTTTGTCTCCATAACTAACAATCCGAACTGTTTCGCGTGACTCAAGAATGCCACTACCACTGGTAAGCGGATTCAAAGCAGCAACCGAAAGTGCGGGGCGTCCCAAGTTAATCCAGCCATCAAAATTTGTGGCTGTTCGATTGGCGATGAAATAATACCAGCCTCCATCAAATGAACGGCGAACAAACGACAACCCAGATTCAACCATTGACTCACATGCAATCTCATCGTGATAACAAAGTGAATTATTCTCTGGGTAATATAGATCAATAGCAAACCCACCTTTTCCGACATGGAAAAAATCGTGGCCGGAATGTTCACTTGCAATTTCATTCGGGGCGTGGTCTCGCTCGAATTTTTTAATTTCTGAGCGGCTTGCGTCCACGTCTTTTGCGCCAGAAACATTGTTGGGAATTTCCTTTGTGAAAATTATTATTGCGCCTTTCTCAGCCAATTTAGCCAGTTGTTTGAATGTTTCCATCGGAATGTATTTACAATCGGGAACAATAATCACTTTGTATCTGCCTCCGGGCATCTGGACAGACGCGCCTTTGTATGATTTGCCTTCCCAACTATGGTATTCCTCATCCACGACTTTCGCTGTTTTCAGTTGCGCGTCGGAAACGTAGTCGAACGCATAGCCTTTATCCCACAGTTCCTTCGCCGTTTTGCCGATGGGCTGGCCCTCGAACCAGTCGCGGGCGTGGACGGTGAGCTGCGGCAGCAGCTTGTCGCCGGGCTGCATCCAGAAATCCGCAATGTTCCAGTAGAGCAAAATATCATTGTCCGGCTGGCCGGATTGCAAAATGGATTGCACGCGCGCGGCGTAGGTGTTGACGGCGAGGGCGTCGCGCCAGATGGGATTGCGCGGGTTCATTTCCGTGGAGGCGTAAAAATGCCAGCCGGGCCAGCCGGCCTCGTCGGGCGAATAGCAGCAGCCATGATAAAACAGGTGGTTGATGCCGGAAAGAAACATGTCGTCGAAGAGATATTTCACGTCGGACAGTTTCTCGGTGAAATGTTCCTCCAGCCAGGTGCCGGTCTCGGAGCTGACGAGCGGCTTGCCGGTGACGTGCGCGGCGGACGACGCGAATTTGGAAATCAATTTGCTGCGGTCGGAGTGGAACATTTCCGTCTCCGGAATGTCGGCGGTGGCGTAAAGGTCCAGCCAGTTGCCGGGCGAGCCGTGCGCCTGGTCACGCGTGATGAAGCCTTCCGAGTGCGACCATTGCGTCCATTTGGTCAGCGATTCCGCCATGAGTTCGGAAACGGTCTGGCGATAGTCGCAGAGAACGCGGGCGCGGTGGTCGGAGGGTGACTGCGACGCCCCCGTCGCAGAACCGGTCGGCGAGGCGTCGCCGCCACCAAACAGCGCAGGCAATTCGGTCTGCAATTTGTAGCCGCGCCGTTTTTCAAATTGTGCGAAAAAATCCGGCGACCAGTCGGAGCGGTATTCGTAGGAATCGTGATACTGGGCGCGCGGTTTCGGGCCGTGATAATTGGCGAAAGCCTCGGTGTAAGGCTTGAGCAAATCGTCCATCGCGGGCGGATAAATCAAGTTGAGCATCCAGCCCTCGCCGCCGGGCGCGGGGCGTTTCACTTTCTGGCCGGAAGGTTTTTGGGAGACGGCGTAAACGGTTACGATTTTTGGCGGCCTTGAGTTGGTGCCGGTGCGAATCCAATTTCCTGGCGGAGAAAAGAAAACTTCACCGTTGGTGGTGATAGCGTCCGTCAAATCGAGTGATTTTCCATCAGGCCAAAAGGCGACGAGGGCTTGGGTGGTTTTGCGATCGAACTTCTGATTGAGCCGTTCGCCGGCGCCGAGATCGTAAGTCTTCACCACCACACTGGCGTTGGCGTCTTCATCCGTGACCTGCGGTCCTCCGAAACACCAGCCGGTTCCGGTGGTCATGTCCACACCCATGCCGAGGCGATGCGCCTCGCTCACGGCCCAGCCCATCATTTCCATCCATTTTGGCGAAAGGTAGCTGATGTATTTGTCCTCGAAACCTTTCGCGCCGTAAATGGGGATGATGTGGATGCCGCCCAGCCCGGCGGCCGCGTAGCGTTCGAGTTCCTTGGTCAGATTGGTTTTGTCCACGGCGCTGCCCATCCACCAGTTGAACGCCCAGGGTTTTTGCTGCGCGGTGATGGGTGGCCAGGCGAGCGGATCCTCCGCGGCGCGGGCGATGCCGGGCAAACCGAGCAATCCGTGGCAAAGTCCGGCGGCGGCGGCAAGTTTGAATACGAGTTTCATAGTTTATTGCAGCCCGCGGTGGAGCGGACAGTTCAAGAGGACGCAAGGATTTTGGCAGTTTTCGGATGGTAAGCAAGCCGGTGAAAATGGAAAATCACCGCCATGCACATTCAATATTTGCGGCCGCTTGCCGGCTTGGTGCTCGCCCTGGTCCTCCTGGCCGGCCCGGATACGAAGGCAGCCGCTGCGCCGGCCCTGTCCGTCGCCGGTCTGCGCTGCGAACATCGGGAGAATCCACTCGGCATTGACACGCCGCAGCCGCGGTTGAGCTGGCAACTCCAGGCCGACGAACGCGGCGTGAAACAGGCGGCGTACGAGATTCTGGTCGCATCAAGCGAAGCCGGGTTGAAATCCGGCGAAGGCGACCTTTGGGATTCGGGCAAAGTCGCCTCCGACGCGTCGGTGTTGGTTTCCTACGCCGGTCAGCGGCTGGCCTCGCGCGCGGCGTGCTTCTGGAAAGTGCGCGTCTGGGACGCGGCGGGAACGGCATCCGCCTGGAGCCAGCCGGCGCAGTGGACGATGGGTATTCTGCAGCCCGACGAATGGCGCGCGCATTGGATCGGCCGGGACGGCGCGGAGGTTACGAATATTTTTTCCGGCACCTCTTGGATTTGGTTCCCGGAAGGCGAACCACAAATCGCCGCGCCGATTGAAACGAATTACTTCCGCCGCGTGGTGACCATCCCCGCGGGTCGTAAAATCAAGCGCGCGGTGTTTGAATACACCGGCGACAACGAGTGCCGCGGCTGGATTGACCAGTTCGACCTCGGCGCGCGGAACAATTTCAAAACGGTCAAGTGGAACGACATCACCACGCGGTTGGAGCCCGGCAAGACGTATTTGTTCGGGCTGGTCGGGCGCAACGAGGGCGCCGAGCCGAATCCCGCCGGCGTCATCGCGAAAGTGACGGTGGAGTTTGCCGCGGGCGAACCGCTGGTCATCCAGACCGACGAGCACTGGAAAGTTACCAAAAATGCGGCGGCCGGCTGGAACAGCGTCGACTTCGACGACGCGCAGTGGGTCTCCGCGAAAGTGCTCGGCCCGGCGGGCATGGCGCCGTGGAGCGACACCCGCGTGCCGGAAAGCCGCCGCCAGCCCGCGCGCTATTTGCGAAAGGATTTTTCCGTGGAGAAAAAAATTTCGCGCGCGACGGTTTCGTTCTGCGGCCTCGGGCTGTCGGAACTTTACGTGAACGGCGATAAAATCGGCGACGCGGTTTTGTCGCCGGCTTTCGCGCAATACGACCAGCGCCAGTTCTACGTGACTTACGACGTGACGAAAAACCTGCGGTCCGGCGCGAACGCGCTGGGCGTGATTTTGGGCAACGGCCGTTTTTATGCCGACCGCAGCAAGGTGTACGCGGGCACGGTGAGTTTCGGCTGGCCGAAACTGCTGTTGAATCTGCGGATGGAATTTGCCGACGGCACGAGTTCGGAAGTCGTCAGCGACGAATCCTGGAAGCTAACGACTGATGGGCCGATTGTGGCAAACAACGATTTTGACGGCGAGGAATACGATGCGCGAAGAGAACTTGGTGACTGGAGCAAGCCCGGCTATTTCCCCGTCATTGAAGATCCACTTTTGATCAGCCGTGGAAACCTGCCAGCATCGGCGGTGGTAATGGTGCCGCATTGGCAACCGGTACAAATCGTCTCCGCGCCCGGCGGCAAATTGTCCGCCCAAATGCAGGAACCGATCCGGGTCACCCAAACGCTCAAGCCGATTTCGGTGAAGGAAATCAAACCGGGCGTGTTCATTTACGACCTTGGCCAGAACATGGTCGGCTGGTGCCGCCTGCACGTCGCCGGTCCGGCGGGAACTTCCATCACGCTGCGCCACGCGGAAACTTTGAGGCCGGACGGCTCGCTTTACATGGCAAACCTGCGTGGTGCCGAAGTCACGGACATTTACACCATGCGCGGCGCCGGAAAAACCGAGACGTGGGAACCGCGTTTTGTCACGCACGGCTTCCGTTTTGTTGAGGTCACCGGTTTTCCCGGCCGGCCGGATTTGAATTCGATCGAAGGCCGCGTGGTGAACGACGATCTGCCCGTCGCTGGAAGTTTTCTGTGCTCGAACGAGCTGGTCAACCGCATCTACACGAACATCGTCTGGGGCACGCGCGGCAATTATCGCTCGCTGCCGACGGATTGTCCGCAGCGCGACGAACGCCAGGGCTGGCTCGGCGACCGTTCCGAGGAATGCAAGGGCGAGGCGTACCTTTTTGACATCTCGGCGCTTTACTCGAAATGGCGGCAGGACATGGCCGACGCGCAGCGCGCCAGCGGCATCATCCCCGACGTCGCACCGGCCTACTGGCCGATTTATTCCGACAACGTGACCTGGCCGAGCAGCGCCATCATCGTGCCCAGCGCGCTGGAACGGCAGTTCGGCGACCGCGCGAGCATTGGCAAAAATTACGACAGCGGCAAACTTTGGATCGAACACATGCTCACGCTGGCGACGGATAACATCATCAGCCGGGACAGCTACGGCGACTGGTGCGTGCCGCCGGAGGAGGCGACGCTGATCCACTCGAAAGACCCGGCGCGGCAGACCGACAAGACGCTGCTGGCCACGTCGTATTTTTATTACGACCTGCGGCTGATGGAAAAATACGCGGCGCAACTGGGCAAATCCGCCGACGCCGCGCGCTGGGGAAAACTCGCGGAGGATTTCAAGGCCGCGTTCAACCGGAAATTTCTGGATCGCGAGAAAGGCCAGTATTCCAACGGCACCCAGACCTCCTGCGTCCTGCCGCTGGCTTTCGGTCTCGTGCCGGATGACCTGAAGCAGACAATCTTCGCGCATCTCGTCGCCAAGATCGAAAACGAAACCCACGGCCATATCGGCACCGGCTTGATCGGCGGGCAGTATCTGAACCGCGTTCTCTCGGACAACGGTCGCGCGGATTTGTGTTACACCATCGCGTCGCAGAAGGATTATCCGAGCTGGGGCTATATGGTGGAACAGGGCGCGACGACCATCTGGGAACTGTGGAACGGCAACACCGCCGACCCCACGATGAACTCCGGCAACCACGTCATGCTCATCGGCGACCTCGTGGTGTGGTTTTACGAATACCTCGCCGGCATCGCCCCGGCGTCACCCGGCTTCAAAACCATCGTGATGAAGCCGCAGCCCGTGGGCGATTTGAAATTCGTGAAAGCGACGCACCACTCGCCGTATGGTTGGATCGCCAGCGAATGGCATCGCAACGGGAATCATTTCGACTGGCAGATTGAAATTCCGGCAAACACCACCGCGACGGTTTATGTTCCAGCAGCCAGACTGGAAGCGGTGAAAGTCAGCGGCGTGTCGGCGACCCGCTTTGAAAACGGCCGCGCGGTATTTGAACTCGGCAGCGGCAAATATCATTTCGTGAGCAAATGAAAAAAACTGCGTTTCTGTTCGCCTTGCTAGGCACGCTGGCCACCGGCTGCGCCACCATTCCGCCACCCTCGGCCGTCCTGAAATCCGAATTCATTTTTGAGTCCGCGCCGTTTCCGTCCTGCCACGCTTCGACGATTGCGGAAACTCCGTCCGGCCTGGTCGCCGCGTGGTTTGGCGGAACGGCGGAGCGGCATCCCGACGTGTGCATCTACGTTTCGCGCCAGGAACACGGTACCTGGACGGCGCCGGTCGCAGTCGCGGACGGTGTGGGTTTTGCCACGAACCGCCTGCCGACGTGGAACCCGGTTTTGTTTCAACCGGCGAACGGGCCGCTGCTGCTGTTTTACAAGGTCGGCCCCAGCCCCGCCAAATGGTGGGGCATGATGACCACTTCCGCCGACGCTGGAAAAACCTGGTCGTTGCCGACGCGCTTGCCGGAGCGAATTCTCGGCCCGATCAAAAACAAGCCGGTGCAACTTGCGAACGGAGACATTCTGTGCGGCAGCAGCACTGAAGGTGACGGCGGCTGGCGCGTGCATTTCGAGCGCACGGGCGATCTTGGCAGAACCTGGACCGCCACGCCGCCGGTGAACGATGGCAGGGAAATCGGCGCGATCCAGCCGAGCATTTTGTTTCATGGCGGCGGTGAACTTCAGGCCGTTGGACGCACGAAAAACGACAAGATTTTTCAAATCTGGTCGCGCGACGATGGTGCGGCGTGGGGGCGGATGTCGTTGACCGATTTGCCGAATCCTGATTCTGGAACCGACGCGGTGACCTTGAAAGACGGGCGGCAGCTTCTGGTTTACAACCACAACGTCCGCGCCGGCTCGAAGAACAAAGGCCGCAGCCCGCTGAACGTCGCGGTTTCGCTGGACGGCAGAAACTGGTCCGCCGCGCTGGTTTTGGAGGAGGATGCGAACGCGCCGAGCGGCTTTGCCTATCCTGCCGTGATTCAAACGCGCGACGGTCTGGTGCACGTCACCTACACCTGGGAACGCAAACGCATCAAGCACGTCGTCATTGACCCGGCGAAGTTGAAGCCGGCTCCAATCGTTGGCGGAACGTGGCCACCGTGATCCGAGTCCTAACGATCGAGGCTGAAAATCGGCCTTTGGTTTTCGTGTCGGCTGTGATCACTTTTTGTTGGCGCACAAGCGGGGTTAAACCCTATTCGTAATAGCCCTTCACCAACTTCGACACCTGCTCGACTTCACGCTCATCCTTGAATTGGATGAGCAGGTAAACGCCCTTGCCGCCGATCGCATCGAGCAGCGGGACAATTTCGTGCAGCTCAACATTAACAATCTGCACGGATTTTCCCGCGGCGAGAATCCGGCGATACAGTTCATGCCACCGTTGGTGGCCGCCCGTCTCGATGCCCGCCTGCGGCGTCCATTCGATGGCATCGAGCGGCCCGATTTCCAACAGCGCATCGAGATGCTGCACCGCCTGCGTGCCGTCAAGGTGGTAGAGCGAATGGTCCAGCCACGCGCATTGCTTCGTCAGCGCCGGCACGACAAACCGGCGGTACATCTGCGGCGAGAACATTGCCGACGCATCACATTGCACCTTCGCCACCTTGCCGGGCCCCCAAATGTAGAACGCGCCGAACGCCGAACTTCCGTCCTCCAGCTTGATGAGCTCGTAGATGCGGTCGTAGGCGGCGAACCAGACCTCGTTGATCTCCGCGATCTTCTGCTCGATCCACCCGGGTCGCTCGATCATGTCCATGCACAAGGTCTGCGCGCCGCGCAACGACGACAGCACGTCCATGTTCTCCACGAGGTCCGGGCAGCCCACGAAGTATTTGCCGCGCGCGGCTGCGGCGCCCTGCCGCAAAATTTCCTCGGTGATTTTCCACCAAGGATGATTCGGATCAAATTTCAGCGGCGATAGTTTTTCTGGCTCCTCCTCGGTTTCGATGCACGGATGGAACCAAACCGTATCTTCGGCGAAATCCGGCCGTGAACCAAGATACAAGGCGAGCGAGCCCGGCCCCAAATCCGCACCCGCGGTCGGGAGCACATCGAGCGGAAAAATCGAACGTGAAAGGCGGAAGTGGTTTTCCGCCGCACGAAAGGCGCCATTGCAATAACGTTCAACCAAGGTCGCCAGCTTGGCTGGTGCGGAGACGTTTTCGTGGATGCAATTCGCCGTTTCCGGAGCGCCCCACATGCCGACCAGCAATCCCTCGCGGTTCCACCATTTGACAAAACGTCGCCGCGTCTCGGCCCAGTTGGATTTCCACATAGGTCAAGGGTTGATGAGCGCCAGTG
>Ga0075030_100002773_pt1 | contig 15939 bp, 15 predicted proteins | sample LitLauG_LLR_2012_FD_71393 | JGI IMG/M metagenome (GOLD analysis project Ga0075030, IMG submission 71393) | Freshwater sediment microbial communities from Pennsylvania, USA - Little Laurel Run_MetaG_LLR_2012 | ecosystem: Environmental > Aquatic > Freshwater > Creek > Sediment | place: USA... | reverse complement strand
GGACTCGTGGGAACGCGGCGAAGCCGGCCCACACATGGGTCAGCCGCTCGGGTGATAACCCCGAGCGGCTGACCCATGTGTGGGCCGGCTTCGCCGCGTTCCCACGAGTCCTGTCCGACCGCGCCGCGTCCCCCCTTGTGCTCGCGAGCGGCCTGCGGACATTCCTGCGGGGCCTGTGGTCGGCGCTGCTCGTGGTGGTCGCGCTCAGGGTGTTCGGCCTGGGCCGCTCGGGGGTGGGGGTGCTGACCGCGGCCGCCGCCTTGGGAGCGGTGGCCGCGCTGCCGATCACCGCGCTGCTGATCGGGCGCTCGCGCCTCGCGGGGCCGTGCGCGCTCGCCTTCGTCCTCTCGGGGGTCGCGGTGAGCGTGATCGGGACGCTACCCGCGGGAGCCCTCGCGGTGGGGGTGGTGTGCATGTGGGGGGTCGCGATGGCGCTCGCCGATGCGACCTCTCTTTCGCTGCTGTCGCGCCTGCTCGAGCCGCGTACCCTGGGGCGGACGGTGAGCGTGATGGAGTCGCTGAAGCTCGGGCTCGAGGGGCTCGGAGCGCTGCTCGCCCCCGCCCTCGTGTCCGCCGCCGGGGTCCGCCCGGCGCTGTTGCTCGCAGGGATCCCGCTCCCGCTGACCGTGCTCGTAAGCCTGCCTCGTCTGCGCCATGCCGACGAGACGGCCGCTGGACGGGGCGCGGTCGTCGGCCTTCTGCACCGGGTCCCTGCGCTGCGCAGGCTCGATATGGCGACGCTCGAGAGCGTCGCCGCGCGCGCCCGCGCGGTGGAGGTGAGCGCGGGGGGGACCGTCCTCAGGCAGGGCGAACCGGGCGAGTCCTTCTACGTCGTCGTCTCGGGGCAGGCGGACGTCACGCTCGACGGCTTCTCGGTCGGCCGGCTCGGACCGGGGGCCGACTTCGGCGCGCGGGCGCTCCTGCGGGGCGCGCCCCGCTCGGCGACGGTGACGGCGCTGACCGACATGGTCCTGTATGCGGTCGACGCGGTGAGCTTCCTGTCGGCGATCACCGGCCGCCCACCCGAGGAGCTCACCGAGGCCGACTTCGAGGTGGGGCGCAGGAGCTTCGACCCCACCGGCAGGCCCGTGGCCGAGGTCCTCGGAGGCCTCGCCTGCCTGCACGACGTCGCGCCCGAGCAGCTCGAGCGGCTCGGCACGGCCGCGGTGCTCGAGAAATGGAAGCCGGGCACGGTGATCGTCGGTCAGGGCGAGCCATCCGACGCCCTGTACGTGCTGATGTCAGGGACGGCGCGGACGTCGGTCGACGGCCGCCAGGTGAGTGAGCTCTTCCCCGGGGACGCCTTCGGCGAAATCGGCGTGCTGCACAGGGTCCCCCGCACGGCGAAGGTCCAGGCCGCCGACGACGCCACCACCCTGCGGGTGCCGGCGGAGGCGGTTCTCAGCCTGGTGGCGCGCTGGGCCGACCCTGACGGGATCCGGCGGCTGATCTGAACAGGCGTCGCGAGCACCTAGGATGCCTCCCGTGAGCGATCCTTCAGCCGCGATCGAGGTGCGCGAGCTCGTCCGGGAGTTCCGCAGGGGCCCGCGCGCGGTCGACGGCATCGACCTGGTCGTGCAGACGGGAGAGATCTACGGGTTCCTTGGCCCCAACGGGGCGGGGAAGTCGACCACGGTGCTGATGCTCACGACGCTGTTGCCGCCCACGAGCGGGCACGCCACCGTCGGCGGCTTTGACATCGCCCGCGAAGGCGCCCGGGTGCGTGCCGTGATCGGCGCGGCGCTACAGGAGGCCGCGCTCGACATGATCCTCACCGGGCGCGAGCACCTCGCACTGCAGGCGACTCTCCAGGGCATACCGGCGAAGCAGCGCAAGGCGCGCGCGCAGGCGCTGCTCGAGCGCGTCGGGCTCTCCGAAGCGGCCGATCGCCGCGTCGGCGGCTACTCGGGCGGGATGAAGCGGCGTCTCGACCTTGCGCTCGCGCTGGTGCACGAGCCGCGCATCCTGTTCCTCGATGAGCCGACGACCGGTCTTGACCCCCAGAGCCGCGCGGCGCTGTGGGAGGAGGTCGCGAGGCTCGCGCACGAGGAGGGCATGACCGTGTTCCTCACGACCCAGTATCTGGAGGAGGCCGACGCGCTCGCCGACCGGATCGGGATCATCGATCGCGGCAAGATCGTGGCCGAGGGCACCCCTGCCCAGCTGAAGGCCGAGATCGGGAGCCCGAGCGTCGAGGTGGCGCCGGTCGACAAGGGCGCCGGTGACACGCTCGCCGAGCTGCTCAGCCGCTTTGGCGCGCTTCAACGCGACGGCCGCGGGAGCGTCACGGTGCAGCTGCCCGGCGGAGAGGCGGAACTCGCGGAGATCGTCCGCGTGCTCGACAGCAACCACCTGCGGGTCGAGTCGCTGCAGCTGCACCAACCCTCACTCGACGACGTCTTCCTTGCGAAGACGGGTCGCAAGCTCGAGGGAGCCGCCGAGGAGTGACCCGCGAGCCGTCGCTGATCGAGCAGGTCGCAGCCGTCGCGCGGCGCTCCGCGCTGGGGATGTACCGGCAGCGCGCGCTGCTGTTCTTCCCGATGGTGTTCCCGCTGATCTTGTTCGCGATCAACGGGAGCGCGCTGAGCAGCGCAACGGAGATCCACGGCTTCCCCACGCACGACTACCGCGCGTTCCTGATCGCGATGCCGTTCGTCCAGGGCGCGATGTTCGTGTCGATCTCAACCGGCACGAATCTGGCGCGGGACATCGAAACCGGCTTCCTCAATCGCCTTGCGCTGACGCCGCTTCGCAGCGAGGCGATGCTGCTCGGGCAGCTCGGCGGTGCGTTTGTGCTCGGGTGTGTGCAGGCCGTCGTGTATCTGCTGGTCGGATTCGCGACCGGCGTGAGCTTCGCCAGCGGGGTCGGTGGAGTGTTCGTGCTGCTCGCGCTGTCGATCGCGATCTCATTCGCGTTCGCGAGCCTCGGCGGGCTGCTGGCGTTGCGACTCGGCAGCGGCGAAGCGATCCAGGGGATCTTCCCGCTCCTCTTCGTCACCCTGTTCCTGAGCTCATCGAGCCTGCCGCGCAACCTGATCAAGGCTGCGTGGTTCCGCGAAGTCGCCACCTACAACCCGGTCTCCTATCTCCTCGAGGGCTTGCGCAGCCTCGTGATCGCGGGTTGGAACGCGCAGGCGCTCGAGCTCGCGTTCGGGTTTGCGCTGGTGCTCGCGCTCGTCTCGCTCGGGTTGTCCGGCACGGCGATGAAGTCGAGGCTGGCCCGCGCATGAGGCGCTTCTTCGACGTTGCGCACGCGGTGGCCTGGCGCTCGATCCACAACACGGTCGTGAACCCCGCGATCATCGTGCCGTCGATCGTGTTTCCGCTGTTCTTCCTGGTCGCGTTCGCCGGCGGGCTCTCGCGAATCAGCGATGTGCCGAACTTCCACTACAAGCCGGGCTACACGTCGTTTCAGTTCGTATTCGTGTTCGTGCAGTCGGCCGCGTTCGGCGGGGTGTTCACCGGTTTCGCGGTCGCTCGCGATTTCGAGTCGGGATTCGCGCGCAGGCTGCTGCTCGGCGCGCCGCGTCGCAGCGGGATCATCGCGGGCTACGCGGCGGGCGCGCTGATGCGCTGGCTGATCGTCGTCACGGTGGTGACGATCGCCGGCCTGATCGCCGGCATGAACGTGTACGGCAATGGAATCGACTTGTTCGGGCTGTTCGGCCTCGGCCTCGGGATGAACTTCGCCGCGGCGCTGTGGGCGGTCGGGATCGCGATGTTCCTGCGCACCGAGCAGGCCGGCCCCCTGATCCAGATGCCGGTGTTCGTCGCCCTGTTCCTGGCGCCCGTATACGTGCCGCTGTCCCTGCTGACGGGCTGGGTGCACGCCGTATCACGCGTGAACCCGATCACCGCGGTGATCGAGGCGGGCCGCGGACTGCTCGCGGGCTCCCCGGTCAAGGTCGCGCTTTCGTTCGCGTTGCTCGCCGCTGCCGCCGCGCTGCTGGCCCTGTTCGCGCGGCGCGGGCTCGCGTCGGCCGAACGCGCCGGCTGAGGGCGCGCGGGCGCGCGCAAGGCCGCTGAGGATGGCCTGCGCCGGCGGCTCAGACGCGCTCGAGCGCCAGCGCGGCGGAGACGCGAACCGTACCCGGGACTTTCTTCCAGCCGAGCCCGGAGGCGCCGTGGTCCACGTCGAACTCGCCGGCTATCCGCAGGCTGTCCGGTGCGCTCTGGGTGATCGTGACCGGCGCGTCGACCGGCAGCTCCTGGTCGCGCACATGAAGCGTGCCGGTCGCCGTGCGCGCACCGCCGACATCCGGGCTGAGCGCGGCGAGCTCGAAGCTGAAATGAGGATGCTCCTCGGCTGCGAAGAAGTCGTTGGAGCGCAGGTGCGCGTCGCGCATCTTGATCCCGGTGCTGATCGACGCGGCCGCGACGCGCAGGCTCCCCGTCGCCCCGCCCGCGGCGTCGATGTGAAGCTCGCCCTCGTAGGAGCCGTAGCGGCCGCGCACGGGAATCAGCCCGAACATGACCCGGGCCACGAAGCCGAGCTCGCTGTCCGCTGCGAGGACCCGCCAGTCGCCTGCCGGCAGCGACGCTGCACCTGCATCTGCGTCTGTATCCTGCGTGCTGGGCACTGGCTGGGCCTCCTGGATTGCTGGTCCGGACGGTCGGTCCGCTGACGAGAGGGGCACGCTAGCAAGCTGGTCCTCTCCGACATCGACATATGCACCGCCGGCGGCGCCCTAAACTCGATCGGCGTCTCGCGACGCGCCCGACCCCGACGCTTCAGAGGAGCAGCCTTGTCCACCTCGCCCCAAGACTTCAACGCTCAGATCATCGAGGAGTTCCACGCCAACGAAGGACGCGTCGGCGGCTCCTTCGAGGGCATGCCGCTGCTGCTGCTGCACCACGTGGGCGCGAGAACCGGCACGCCGCGGATCAACCCGCTCGTCTACCAGAGCGACGCTGGGCGCTATGTCATATTCGCGTCCAAGGCGGGAGCGCCCACGAACCCCGACTGGTACCACAACCTCAAGGCCCACCCCGACGTCACGATCGAGGTCGGCACAGACACGCTCGACGTGATCGCCAGCGAGGCGACCGGCGCCGAGCGCGAGCGCCTGTTCGACGCGCAGGCTCAGCTCGCCCCGCAGTTCGCGGAATACGCGCAGAAGACCGATCGTGTGATCCCCGTGATCGTGTTGACGCCCAGCGCGGCCGGCTGAGCGCCGCCCGCCGGCCGCCCGCGCGACGCAAACTTGGCATCTGTCGGACGCGATCTTTGGACCGTCGCCCATTCAGGGCGCGCCGCCGGGGGCGCACCGTATGTGGCGTGGCGCCCTCTCTCTCAGTCGTCCGCCCGGCAGCGGTGACATCGCGGTTCCCGTCCGTGTTTGCGGGCATCGCGGTGCACTCCTGCCGCAGGCGCCGAGAGGCCGGGCGTGAGAACGCGATCAAACGCCGACGCCTCCAAGGAGCCCCCATGCCCAGGATCATCGTCACGACCGAGCCCTCCGCCCGCGAGCAGGCCGACGTGCTGCTCGACGAGGAGGTCCATTCGGTGCATCTGAGCACCGATCACGCCGCCGCGCAGCTGGTGCAGCGCCTCGCCTGGGCGATCGGCGACGCCGAGGCCGCCGAACACACGCGCCCGCAACCGCGCCTCACCGCTGCGCGCCGGCCCGGCACGCTCGCCGCCGGTCCGCCCGGCGCCGCCCGTCTCCTGCTCGGCGCCTAGCGGCGAGGTCCGGCGCGCGCGCCTCTCACCGGGCCCTCTCCGGTCGGGCCGCGCGCTCAGGCTTCATCCGCGAGCTCGAACGCGACGTCGTCGACGTAGCAGTAGGACCACCCCTCCCCCGGCTCGACCGACGTGATGATCGGATGCTCGCTCGCTCGCGCGCGCGTGCGCCGATGCGTGCCGGTTAGGCGAGGAGTCACAGCAGGCCACGTGCCCGCAGCTGCGGCACACCCGCAGGTGAAGCCAGGTGCCGCCGATCGCCAGGCAGTCCTCGCATCCGGCCACCTGCTGCGGGCGTGCCACCGTGATCTGGTCGAGGTGCGTGCAGGTAGCCATCAGTTGCGCCCTCCCGGCCTGGGAGCGGGCGCGGCGCGACCGTCGCGCGCCGCGACCGTGGTGATGGGGTGGACGGCGTGCGTCGGCATGTCGTGCCTCCTTCGAGTTGGCGTGTAGAGCTTCACCCGCCACATTGACGAAGCTGTCAAGTCCCGCGAGCGTCGCGCGGCCGGGGACCGGCGGCGGGCCACCCTTCAGTGACCGCGGTGCAGCTCGCGGGCCAGCGCCGCGCGGTGCTCGCCGGCGCGTCGCGCGAGGGCGCCGGCGCTCGCCACGCGCGGGTCCTCCGGCGTACGCACGAGGTTGAGCTCGACCAGCGCGACCGCCGCACAGGTGGCGGCCTCCGCGAGGATGACCGCCGCGCTCACATCGCCGAGCAACTGCTCGTTGCCGGGCAGCGAGGCGCACGCCGCGGCGAGCTCCGCGACCTCGGTCGCCGCGAGCGCCACCTCGAGCGGCACCTGCGCCGCCTCGGAGCAGGCCTCGAGCAGCGCAGGGCCGCGGCGGGGGTCCCCGGGGGCGAGCGCGAGGGCGTCGAGCACCGGCTGGTAGGAGCGCGTGTCGTGCTCGGCGAGCTCGAGCAGGCGCACGCGCAGCGCGCCCGCGCGCCGGTGTGATGTACAGAGACGCTCGCGCTCGTCCCCGTCCCCGTCGCCGTCGCCGGTGGCGGGGCGCGCCGGGGTGCCCACACCCGCGTCGGGCGCGCGCTGCAGCGCGAACGCGGTGATCATCTCGGTGAGCGCCGCCGCGCTCGCGCCCGTGAGCGCCGCCGCGGTGCCCCCCGCGGGAGCGGGCTTCCTCGCCGCGAGCTGCTCGAGCAGCGCGGCGGTGGTCACGTGCGCGAGCGACACCGCCGGGAACCTAACGCGTGGGGCGCTCGCGGGTGCGGCGCGCGGTGGGCGCCGCGGGGGCGCAGGCCCTAGAAGAGGCCGACGGTGAGCCCGTCTGCGTCGATGTCGACGTTCATCGCCGCGGGCGTCCTGCCCAGCCCGGGCATCTGCTGGATGTCGCCGCACAGCGGCACGAGCCAGCCTGCGCCGGTGTACGCGCGCACGTCGCGAACCTCGATCGTGAAGTCCTCGGGCGCGCCGAGCAGCGCAGGATCACCCGACAGCGAGAGGGGCGTCTTGGCCATGCAGACCGGCAGCCCGCCGAGGCCCGCCGCTTCGAACTGGGCGATCCGCTGCCTTGCGGCGTGCAGGAGCTGCGCTTCCGTTGCCCCGTAGACGCGTCTCGAGATCGCGTCGATCTTCGACGCGATCGGGTCGTGCGTGTCGTAGATGAAGTCGAACCGGTGCGGCTGCTCGCAGGCCTCGACCACCGCCTCCGCGAGCGCGGCTGCGCCCGCGCCGCCCTTTTCGAAGCCTTCGTTGACCTCCGCCGCGAACGCGCCGTGCTCGAGCGCGCGCCGCTTCACGAGCGCGAGCTCCTCCTCGCCGTCGCCGGGCCGGCGGTTCACCGCGACCACGCAGGGCAGGCCGAACTCGCGCACGATCCCGAGATGGCGGCGGAGGTTCCCAACGCCGGCCTCTAGCGCGGCGACTCCGTCGCCGGATGTGGCGGGCGCGTTCGCGTCGGCGCCGCCGTGGTGCTTGAGCGCCCGCACCGTGACGACGAGCACGACCGCGCTCGGCACGAGCCCGCCGACGCGGCAGACGATGTCGAAGAACTTCTCCATCCCCATGTCCGAGCCGAAGCCCGACTCGGTGACGACGTACGCGCCGAGCTTCAACGCGATCAGATCGGCCACCAGTGAGGAGTTGCCGTGCGCGATGTTCGCGAACGGCCCCGCGTGCATGAGGCACGGCTGACCCTCGAGCGTCTGGATCAGGTTCGGCTTCAGCGCCTCCTTCAGCAGCACCGTCATGGCGCCCGCCGCGCCGAGGTCCTCGGCGGTGACGGCGCGCCCGTCGCCGGCGTAGGCGACGGTGATCGCGCCGAGGCGCCGGCGTAGGTCGTGCAGGTCGCGCGCGACGGCGAGGATCGCCATCACCTCGGATGCCGCGGTGATGTCGAACCCCGTCTCTCGCGGGTAGCCGTTCGTGCGACCGCCGAGGCCGATCACGACCTCCCGCAGCGCGCGGTCGTTCATGTCGACCGCGCGCCGCCAGCCGATGCGCAGCGCGTCGATGTCGTGCGGGTTGCCGTGCAGGATCGAGGCGTCGAGCATCGCGGCGAGCAGGTTGTTGGCAGCTCCCACCGCGTGGATGTCGCCGGTGAAATGGAGGTTCAGGTCCTCCATCGGCACGACCTGCGCGAGGCCTCCCCCGGCGGCGCCGCCCTTGATCCCGAACACGGGGCCCAGCGAGGGCTCGCGCAGGCACAGCACGGGATCCTTGCCGATCCGGCCGAGTCCCTGCGTGAGCCCGACCGCGGTCGTCGTCTTGCCCTCGCCGGCCTTCGTCGGCGTCATCCCCGCCACGCACACGAGCTTCCCGTCGGGCACGGCGGAGAGCCGCTCGATCACGGACAGCGAGACCTTCGCCTTGTGGCGCCCGTAGGGGTCGACCTCCGCGGGCTGCAGTCCGCAGCGCGCGGCGACCTCCTCGATCGGTGCCGGCTGCGCCGCCTGCGCGATCTCCAGGCTGCTCTTCATGCTCAGAAGACGATCGTGCGGCCCTCATGGACCAGCACGCGGTCGTCGAGCTCGCTGCGAACGGCGCGCGCGAGCACCACGCGCTCGAGATCGCGCCCCACACGTGCGAGGTCCGCTGCGCTGTAGCGGTGCCCAACGCGCTGCACGTCCTGTTCGATGATCGGGCCCTCGTCGAGGTCCTCGGTGGCGTAGTGCGCGGTCGCACCGATCAGCTTCACGCCGCGTTCGTATGCCTTGCGGTAGGGCTCCGCACCGGCGAACGCGGGCAGGAACGAGTGGTGGATGTTGATCACGGGGCAGCCCACGCGCGCGAGGAAGTCGCCGGAGAGGATCTGCATGTAGCGGGCGAGTATGACGAGGTCCACGTTGCCCGCGAGCTCGCTCAGCGCCTGCTCCTCGGCCTGCGCGCGGGCGCCCTTCACGACGGGGATGTGCAGGAACGGCACTCCCAGCGCCTGCACCTCGCCGCGCACGTCCTCGTGGTTTGAGACGACGCAGCGGACGTCCATCTCGAGCTCGCCGCGCCGCGCGCGCCAGAGCAGGTCGAGCAGGCAGTGGTCCGAGCGCGAGGCCATCAGCGCGACCCGCCTGCGGTCGCGCGCGTAGGAGATGCGCCAGTCCATCGAGAAGCGCTCTGCGAGCGCCCCGAACGCCGACGCGAAGCTCCCGCGGTCCTCCTCGATCGCGGGCAGATGGAAGGCGCAGCGCATGAAGAAGGTGCCCTCCTCGGGATGGGTCGAGTACTGGTCCGAGCGCACGATGTTGGCGCCGCACTCGAACAGGAAGCTCGAGACCGCCGCCACGATGCCGGGGCCGTCCGGGCAGGAGATCAGCAGGCGAGCGGTGTGGTCGGCCCCCTGGGCGGCCTGGTCCTCGGCGTTCGCAGCGGCCATCAGTGGCTCACCGCCGCGGCCGCGAGCTCGGAGACGAGGTTGTCCTCGTAGAAGCGCTCGAGCGCGAACGGCGCGATCAGCTCCGGCGTGCGGCCGCTGTGCACGAGCTCCGCGAGCATCTTCCCGACGATCGGCGAGGCCTTGAAGCCATAGGTGCCCCAGCCGGCGCTGACATGGAAGTTCTCGACCGCGGTGCGGCCGAGGATCGGGCTGTAGTCGGGCGAGAGGTCGCACAGGCCCGCCCAGCTGCGCAGGATCCGCGCGTGCTCGAGCTGCGGGAACAGCTCGAGCGTGTGCCGGGTGAGGTCCTGCAGGAAGTTGAGCGTGCCCTGCATCCTGTAGGTCGTCCACGGTTCGATCTCCGAGCCCATCACGAACTCCCCGCGGTCTGACTGCGAGATGTAGACGTGCATCTGTGAGGACACGATCACCACGTCGAGCAGCGGCTTCACCGGCTCGGTCACGCAGGCCTGCAGGATATGGGTGGTGATCGGCAGCTGCACGCCCGCCATCTCGCAGACGAGCGTGCTCCAGCCGGCCGTCGTGCTGACCACCTGGCCCGCCCTGATCGTGCCGCGGTTGGTGCGCACCGTGTCGATGCGCCCGTCGGCGCCGGTGCCAAAGCCTTCGACAGTGGTGTAGGGGTGGATCTCCACCCCCGCGCGATCGGCGCCGCGCGCGAACCCCCACACGACCGCGTCGTGGCGGATGATCCCGCCCGGGGGGTGATAGAGGGCGCCGAGGATCGGGTAGGTCACGTCCTCGGAGACGTTCAGCTGCGGGCACAGGCGCTGGACCTCGGCGGCGTCCACGAGCTGTGAGTCGATGCCGTGCAGGCGGTTGACCTCCGCACGGTTTGCCATCACGAACATCGCGCGGTCGGTGTGCGCGAGCGTGAGATGCCCGCACTGGGAGAACAGCAGGTTGAAGTTGAGCTCCGCGGAGAGGCCTTCGTAGAGCTTTATGCTCGCGTCGTAGAAGCGCGCGCCCTCGGGTGTCTTGTAGTTGGAGCGCAGGATCGTCGTGTTGCGCCCCGCGGCGCCCGACCCGATGTAGCCCTGCTCGAGCACGGCCACGTTGCGCACCCCGAGCTGCCCGAGGTAGTACGCGGTCGCGAGGCCGTGCGCGCCACCGCCGATGATGACCACGTCGTAGGAGTCGCGCAGCTCGCCCGGGCGGCGCCACATCCGACCGGGACGGAAGATCTCACGCATCGAGCGCCTCTAGGTGCCTTGCGAGGGCATCGGCGCCGACGGGGCCGCCATGCAGGTGCTCGGCCGCGTCGGCGACCACCTCCCACAGGTACTCGCCGAGCGCGGAGCCGAACAGCAGCAGCAGCCCCTCGTCGCTCTCGGCGAGCACGTATCCGGGCGTGCGCGCCACCGAACCGGGGCGGAACGCCCTGCGGGGACAAGCGGCGGGGCGCGCGTCGATCGCGCAGAAGCGCGCGAGCAGCTCACGCGCCCCGGGGCCGTGCAGCGAGATCCCCGCCAGGCCGCAGGTCACATCGATCACGCTCACGCCGGCGGCCCGCTCGGCCGCGGCGAGGACCGCGGCGCGCACCGCGGACCCCGTGGCGGGCTCGCTTAGGACGAGCGCGCGTGCGGGCGTCACCGCGCACCACCACGTGCCCGGCGTGCGCGAGGCGCTGCCCTGCTCGAGCGTCACGGCGCCCGCGTCGGCGAGCACCCGCGCGAGCAGCTCGGGCTCGGCCAGCAGTTCGAGCTTGGTCAGGCTCGAGCGGTCGGCGAAGCCCACGCTCGCGGATACGCGCGTGCGCTCGAGGTCTGGGTCGCCGTAGTCGAGCGCCACGTTCCAGCCCTCGCGCGCGGCGATGCGCGCGCCCGCGCGCACGGCGCTGCGCTCCATCGGGGAGCGCGCGCTGAGTTCGCCCGCCTCGGGCGTCAGGAACGCGAGGCTCATGAGCGCAGCAGCTCCCCGGCCGGGTCGTGGAAGGGCTCGGTCACGACCGATGCGCCGATCTGAGTGCCCATGTCGAGGATCGTGATGCGCTGGCCGGCATCCGCGAGCGCGCTCGGCACCCACGCCATCCCGATCGAGCTGCCGAGGTGGCGCGAGCGCCGCGCGCTCGTCACCTGCCCCGCCGCCTCGCCGAGCGCGTCGAGCACGACCGCGCCCTCCGTGGGCACGCGGCCGTCGGCCACGGTGAAGCCCACCAGCGTGGTCTCCGAGGGGAACTCGGTTGCGTGCGCGAGCGCCCACCTGCCGATGTAGTTCTGCTCCTTGTCGAGCTTGACCGCCCAGCCCATCCCGGCCCCGAGCGGCGTGGACTCCGAGTCGGTGTCCTGTCCGACGATGATGTGCTGCTTCTGCAGTCGCAGGATGCGCTGGGGCTCTAGGCCGAACGGCCTGATGCCCTCCGCCTCGCCCGCCGCCAGGATCGCGTCCCACACCCGCTCGCCGTGAGCGGAGGGGAAGTGGATCTCGTAGCCGAGCTCACCCACGAAGCCGATCCGCAGCAGCAGCGCGTTCACGCCCGCCACGCGCGCCCGGCGCGCGTCGAGATAGGTGAATGCCTCGGGTGAGCAGTCCGCGTCGGTCAGCCGCGAGAGGATCTCCCGCGCGCGCGGACCCGCCAGGTTGACCGCGCAGAGGGCCTGCGTGACGTCGCTGAGATGCACGTCCAGCCGCCAGTCCGCGAGCCACCACGAGAACCACTGCTCGACCGCGCCCGCGCCGCTCGAGGTGGTCGTTACGTAGAACGTCTCCTCGTCCAGGCGCCCGATCGTGCCGTCGTCCATGATGCGCCCCGCATCCGAGGTCAGCACGCCGTAGCGAACGCGACCCGGTTTCAGGTTAGACAGGCGGTTGGGGTAGAGGCGGTCGAGGAACTCGCCTGCCTGCGGCCCGCGCACCAGCAGCTTGCCGAGCGTCGAGACGTCGATCAGGCCCGCGCCGCGGTGGACGCTCAGCGCCTCGCCCTCGGGGTCGCCGTAGTCGTAGGCCCGCCGCCAGTCGCCCGCCCATTTCACGCTCGCGCCGAGCTCCCTGTGGCGGGCGTGGATCGCCGAGCGCTTGGCGGGCTCGATCGGCCTGCCCGCGAGCGCGCCCATCGGCACCGACGCCCACGGTGGCCGTGCCGTCGTCGTGCCGACCTGCTGCAGGCTGCTGCCGGTCTCGCGCGCCATCAGCCGGATCGAGGAGAGCTGGCACATGCGCCCCTGGCACGGCCCCATCGTGACCGTCGTGTAGCGCTTGCAGAGCTCGATCGAGTCGTAGCCCTCCTTCACGCCGCGACCGATGTCCTTGGCGGTCACGTCCTCGCAGAAGCACGTGAAGGCCTTGCCCGGTGCGCCGCGGGTCGCCGTCAGCAGGGGCGGGATCGCCTCCTCGCCGGCGGCGGGCACGGCGAGCGCGCCGCTCAGCTCGCCGATGCGGGTCTGAGCGTGGGCGTCCGCGAGCCCGAGCGCGCTTGCGGCCTGCAGGCCGGCGAGCTCGCCCGAGTGCTCGACCTGCGCCTGCGCGCCCTGTCCCGCGAGCTGGCCCGCCGCCCACACGCCTGCGGGCAGCTCCGCGAGGCGGAAGCAGCCCCGCTGCGCGTCGTATTCGGTGCTCGCGCCCGCCTGCGCGACGAGCGAGCTCGTCGGCGCCTCACCGCCGGATACGAGCATCAGGTCGCACTCGAGCTCGCGCCGCGCGGCGGACTGCGCCTGCGCGCCCGCGGTCTCGGCGACCGGGCCCAGCACGATGCGCTCGACGGCGCGCCGCCCCCTCGCGGCGAGCACCGTCCAGCCCTGCAGCAGCTCGATGCCGAGTTGCTCGAGCTCCCGCGCGCGCGCGCAGGGCGTGCGCCTGAGGTCGGCCACCGCGCGCACCTCCACGCCGGCCTGATGTAACGCGATCGCCGCCTCGATCCCGCGGTCGGATGTGGTGGCGAGGACCGCTCTGGCGCCAGGACGCACGCCGTACAGCGCGGCCAGCCGAAGCGCGCCTCCCGAGAGCATCACGCCCGGCAGGTCGTTGCCGGGGAACACGAGCGGCTGCTCGACCGCGCCGGTGGCGTACACGTGCTGGGCGGCCCGCACCTGGTGCAGCGTGTCGCCCTGCCAGACCGGCACGAGCCCGTCGAAGTGCCCGAGCGCGGTCGCGCGGGCGAGGATCTCCACGCCCGCCTCGCGCGCGCGCGCAGCGAGCGCGCCCGCGAGCTCGTGAGCGCCTTCGAAGAGCATGCGCCCGCCCGGCTCGGTGCCTTCGTCGGCGAGCACGACATCGGCGCCCGCGGCGGCCGCGGCGAGCGCGGCGCTGAGCCCCGCGTGCCCGCCGCCGATCACCAGCACGTCGGCGTGGCGGCGCCGGTATTCGGTCCGCCACGTGCGCTCGGGCTGCTTGTCGGGCAGCCGGCCGAGGCCCGCCGCGTGGCGCAGCACCCACTCGTACACCGGCCACATGCGGCGCGGGCGGATGAACGTCTTGTAATAGAAGCCCGGCGGCGTGAACGGGCCCCCGGCGAGGTCGGTCACCGACATCACGTCGAGCTCGAGGCTCGGCGAGGCGTTGAGATGCTCCACGACCATGCCCTCGCGTACGGGCTCCGTGCACGCGCGCACGCCGGGTGCGCCGTCGACCGCGACCATGCAGTTCGGACATTGTCCCGCGCAGCACATCAGCCCGCGCCGGCGGTGGTACTTGAAGCTCCGCGAGAACGTTCGCCGGCCGCCGGCGTACAGGGCTGAGCCGATCGTGTCGCCCTCGAGCGCCGTGACCGGCTTGCCGTCGAAGCTGAAGGTGAGCGTGCGCGCGCGGTCCACCCGCTCGCCCGGCTGTGGAGGCAGCCGGCTCATGGCGCGTGCTGCGCCGCGGAGCCGTCCTCGCCCAGCTCTCCCGGCAGCCAGACCCGCAGGACGTCGTTGGTGCGCGTGTCGCGTTCGGCCTGGAACCACGTGCGGCAGCCGGAGCGGTGATACCACCACTCGCGCTGCGCGCCCGCGACGTTACGGCGGAAGTAGTTGTACTCGCACAGCTCGCGGAAGCTCGGGGTGTCGCGGGGCCGTGTGCTCAGCTCACCGCCGAAGGCGAAATCGGCGACCTCGCGCACTCCGCAGTGCGGGCAGGTGAGCAGGAACGACATCGCGCGGCAGTCTAGACACGCGTCGCGCAAAGCGCAATAGTGTTGCCTATAGCGCAACGACGAACAGCCACCTCGCGGGCCACGCAGACGCCCCGCGGCTCCGCCGCGCCCGGCCCGCGTCCCGTGGGGTCGGTGGCGCGCGCCCTCGAACTGCTCGACGAGCTGTATGAGAGCGAGCAGGGGCTCGGTGTGAACGAGCTCGCGCGGCGCACCGGCGTGAGCCCCAGCACCGCCTCGCGGCTGCTCGCCACGCTGCAGGGCGCGGGCATGGTGCAGCGCGACGGCCAGGGTCCCTTCCGCCTCGGGCTGCGCCTGGTCAGCCTCGCCGATCGTGTGCTCTCGCGGCTTGACCTGCGCACGATCGCGCGCCCGGTGCTCGCCGAGTTGATGCAGCGAACCGGGGAGACCGCGACCCTGTCGGTGCCCGGCGAGCGCGAGGCGATCACGATCGACTCGGTGCCCTCCCGCTCGAGCGTTGTCAGCATGGCGCGCCTCGGGCGCCCGAGCGTCGCGCACGCCACCGCGGTGGGCAAGGTGATGCTCGCGTTCGGCGGCGGTCAGCTGCCGCGCGAGCGCGACATGCGTGCGCTCACCGAGCGCACGATCACCGACCGCGCGAAGCTCGAGGCGGAGGTGGTGCAGGCGCGCAGGCGCGGCTACGCGACCGTCTTCGGCGAGCGCGAGCCCGACGTCAACGCGATCGCAGCGCCGGTGCTCGACCGCGCCGGCGGGCTCGTCGCGATCCTCGGTCTGCAGGGGCCCGCGAACCGGCTCGCCGATCCGACCAGGCTGCTGGCCGACCTGCGCTGGGGCGCCGCCACGTTGATGCGCGCGCTCGGCGGGGGAGACTGAGGTTGCGCGCGCTGGCGGGCGCACCCGCGCTCCTGACGCCGCTCGCGATCGCCGCGGCGCTGGTCGGCCTCGTCCTTCCCTCGCAGCGGGTATCGGCGCATTCGGACCTGCTGCTCGCGCTGCTCGTGCTCGCGACCGCGCTCGGCATCTCGGCCGCCGACCTGCGCCGACTGCGAAGCCACGCCGGCGAGGTGCTGGCGCTGTCGGTGGCGCCGCTGATCGTGCTCGGCGCCGTGTCCTGGCTGCTCGGCCGCGCCTTCGCGCCCGCCACGCGCGACGGCCTGCTCGCCGTCGGGCTGTCCTCCTCGGAGGTGGCCGCGGTGGGCCTCGTCGCGCTCGCGCGCGCGGACGCGACGATCGCGCTGGGCGCGGTCACGGGGTCGCTGATCCTCGCCGCGCTCGTGGGGCCCGTCGCGATTGGCGCGCTCTCAGGTGGCGCCGCCCATGCCGGTTCGCTTCACCTGCTCGGGCGCTTCGCGCTGGTGGTGCT
>Ga0075030_100002772_pt1 | contig 15942 bp, 16 predicted proteins | sample LitLauG_LLR_2012_FD_71393 | JGI IMG/M metagenome (GOLD analysis project Ga0075030, IMG submission 71393) | Freshwater sediment microbial communities from Pennsylvania, USA - Little Laurel Run_MetaG_LLR_2012 | ecosystem: Environmental > Aquatic > Freshwater > Creek > Sediment | place: USA... | reverse complement strand
GCTCCGAAGATCGAGTGCTTCGATTGATCGATAGAAAACGTTTCGGCTATGCCGTTTTGATAGGCAGCGTCGTCATAATCCCAACGCGTCTCTAGCTCTTTCAGTCGAATCGTGTTGGGCAGATCTCCGTAGACTTTGTTCGTGGACATGTGAACAAAGGGCGATTCAGGGCAGGCCCGGCGAGCCGCTTCCAGAAAGTTCAAAGTGCCGACGGCGTTTGTGTCGAAATCGGCAAAGGGAATGGCAGCGGCACGGTCGTGCGATGGTTGCGCGGCTGTGTGGACGATGATGGCCGGCTTGATCTCCGCTACCAGTTTGAGAACGCCGTCCCGGTTTCGGATGTCCAGATTGTGATGCTGGTAACCCTTAATCTCGCGTTGCAGCCGCTGGAGTGACCAACTAGTATCACCTTCCGGCCCGAAAAAAACAGCCCGCTCGTTGTTGTCCACGCCGACAACGGAATAGCCATTGCGAGCAAGGTGAAGACTCACTTCGGAACCAATGAGGCCACAGGAACCGGTGACTAATGCGGATCGGGCGCTAGAGTTCATGGTTTGTGGGAGAAACTCTAGTCCTCAAAGAAAGAAGCGACTTCGAACTCGGGGCCGAGCATACTCCGAAAGCGGTCGTGGGCATGGAACACTTTGGCTTCACCATTTGCGCGATAGACGTGCAGGCGGCGGGTCTCAGGGTAAAGCAGCCAGACCTCGGCAGTCCCAGCCGTTAGGTACTGATTGGTTTTGCGCTCCATGTCGGAAGCGGTATTGCTGGGGGATACAACCTCGACAGCAAGTGTAGGAGCCTGGGAGAGATAGCCACTCTCGGGAATAGCGCCGATGGTGGCGCGATGGCTAACAGAAACGTCGGCGCCCCGAACAGTGGCTGGGTGAGTTTTCAGGACAAAGCCGGTATCGCCACTCGTAATGAGGTACTTCTTGCGATCCAGGGCACCACCCAGGATTTGCACGACATTCGCCGCAATTAACCCGTGTCGGAAACCTGGCGGCGGCAAAGTGATCAGTTCTCCTTCGCTCAGTTCATAATGCGCGCCATCTTCAGTTTCCGGCAGTGCCAGAAACTGTTCCAGCGAGAGGGCTGTTTGGGTAGCCATGATCATTTACCAGTTTACAGGGTTTGGGAGTTTCCAGCCTTCAATTGAACTCAATCGTGATGAAGCTGCAGGCTGTGCCGGCAAGGTTTACGATTGAGCGGTCGGAAGCCTTGGCAATCCAACGCACGTCGCCTGCTTTCAAGCTGGTTTCGGTCTGATTTCTTTCATCGAACTGATGGCCAAGATGCAAGTTGGTGACCGCGACAATCAATCTGTCGAATTTCTCCTCGTGCGGCTCTGTCCGGCCTCCGCTGGCCAATCTGGTCACATAGCCTCTCATTGCCGGCATTTCAAACAATTCGCCTACTGCTGCGTCGTGATATTTGAATCCAATCATGGGAGACCCAAACGGCGCGGCTTTCTGTCCCATGCGCTCGACAACGATCAGATTTGATGGCGTCAACGCCGCATTCTGCTCAACGAGCGAAAATCCCCCCTTGGACGTATGCAACTCACCGGCACTCAACTCGGTTGTGACCGGGGTCCGCCCCGGCACGATGTTGAGCATCTTCGTGTCAACAAAACTCAGAAAAGCATACGGATGTGTGTGTCGATGGAATCGGGGTCGACTCGCCGGGTTGAAGGACTAGACGGAAAACACGAGCTTGCGGATTCTCGAGAACCAGAGTGTGGTGAGGTTCATTCTCGATTTCAATCGCCGGTTGGTCTAAGAGATGAGAGATTGCAGGAATCGCGAATGCCAGGAAACCAACCAAAGCCAATTTGTGCATTTCAATTGATTTTACAGAGCGGCCTCGGGCGCGTATGTAGCCCACGCGGCAAGGGGCTAGAATAGTTAGCCAAGATGACTCGCAAGATCTCGGGCTTGCTTTCAATTGGATTTTTCTTGGCCGCTTTGACGGCGATGGGTGGCTCTGGCGACGCTCTCGCCACCTACAAACAGGCAAACTACAAAGCCGCGATTCCACTGTTGAAGGCCGCAATTGCGGCAGACGGCAAGAATCCACTGCTGCATGCCGCCTTGCTGTCTTCGCTGACCTATGAAGGCATGGTGGACGAGGCGTCCGACGAAGCGGATGCCGATGAGGCGGCGTTTCCACAATCGCCGGATATATTGGCGGCGCGCGGCGAATTCGCTTATTACATGGCCGATATGGCGACGGCCCAGATTCTGTTTCGCCAAGCCACGAAATTGAAGGAAGATTCCGCGCGCGGAACCTTCGGGCTGGCTCGCATGTATCGCGCGGCCTCGTATCACCGAACTGCCCGGCTGTTTTTCCTGAAGGCCCACGACCTCGATCCTGACGATGCTTTGATCACCAAGTATTGGATGAGATACCTGCCCGACGAAAAACGCGGAGATTTTGCCAAAGGCTTTGTCAGTACCCATCCGTGGCTGTTTCGCAACTACGAACTGGATGCCGACACACGCACGCAGATCAAAAATGCGCTCGGCAAAAGCAAGGCATTTGAATTGGACGGAACGCCCAGCGATGTCAATCTGCATTTGATCGATTTGCTCGATGGCCCTCGCAGGTATCGAGGGCCCGGGCTTGAAGTCAGCATCAACGGCGGCCACAAGCTATCGCTCCTTGTCGACACGGGCGCAGGTGGAATTTTGCTCACCCAAAAGGCCATCGACAAGGCTGGCTTGAACCATTTGGGAGAAATCGAAACCTATGGCATCGGCGATGACGGTACCAAACAAGGATTCATGTCGGTCGCCGGTTCCTGTGAGATCGGCTCATTGAAATTTAAGAACTGTGTCTTCCACGCTCTCGAAGGAAAACGCATCGGCCGGGACGCAAGTATCGACGGTCTGATCGGGCCGGATGTGTTTGCCGACTATCTGATCTACTTTGATTTCCAGAGACATTCCATGAAGCTTACGCCTCTGTACAAGCGCGCGGACGTTCCGCAAGGCTACGACAGAGAAATTCCCGCAGATGAGAAAGACTTTACCCCGGCGTTTCGATTGGGAGACCATCTGTTGGTGACTACCAAGATGAATGATCAGAGCAGCGGCTTGTTTCTACTCGACACGGGTGCCTCGCTGAGCTTCGTAGATTCAACTTTCGCCGGCCTATCGGAGAAGCTGCGCCGCGACGACACCATGCGAGTGGGTGGCGTTTCTGGTGAAGTGAAAAAAGTGTTTGAAGTGGATAAGGCCACCCTGCAGTTTTCACACTTCCGGCAGACCAATCTCGGTATGACGGTATTCGATTTGAATAACGGCCCCGAACACCCCGAATTTAGAATGTCGGGCGTCTTGGGGCTACCGGTACTCGCCTTGTTTCATCTAACAATCGACTACCGCAACGGGCTCGTCAAGTTCGAACGGGCGATACCGTAGGTAGCTAGCGTCCGCGCGCAGCAGCTTTGGCAACCGGAGCGTCAATCGGCGTGGGCGGTGGCACTGGTGCTTCGGCTTCTGCTGCTCCCTTAGAGAGCCCCAGAACCTTGCGCAACTCGACGTCGATTCTCGTGCGGATATCCGGGTTATCCTTGAGGAACTGGCGGGCCGTTTCGCGGCCTTGACCGATGCGTTCGCCCTTGTAGCTGAACCACGAACCGCTCTTTTCGACAACGTTGTGGGCTGCGCCAAGATCCAGCAAATCGCCTTCGCGGGAAATGCCTTCGCCGTAAATAATGTCAAATTCCGCTTCGCGGAACGGCGGCGCCACTTTGTTCTTCACAACCTTCACCTTGGTGCGGTTGCCCGTGACCACTTCGCCATCTTTGATCGCGGCAATGCGGCGAATATCGAGACGCACAGACGAGTAGAACTTGAGAGCGCGGCCACCGGTCGTGGTTTCGGGGTTGCCAAACATAACGCCGATCTTTTCACGGATCTGGTTGATAAAGATCAGGCAGGTATTGGATTTAGAAACGATACCCGTCAGTTTGCGCATGGCCTGCGACATCAGGCGTGCCTGCACACCCATGTGGGAATCGCCCATTTCGCCGTCGAGTTCAGCTTTGGGAACCAAGGCGGCTACGGAGTCGAGGACAAGCACGTCGATGGAACCGGACGTGACAAGGGCAGCCGTGATTTCAAGAGCTTGTTCGGCATAGTCGGGCTGCGAGACCAGCAGGTTATCGACATCCACGCCCAAGGCCTTAGCGTAAATCGGATCGAGCGCATGCTCCACGTCGATGAACGCTGCCGTGCCACCCATTTTTTGCGCTTCGGCAACCACTTGCAAAGCGATGGTGGTTTTACCGGACGATTCAGGCCCGAAGATTTCGCAGATGCGGCCGCGGGGTATGCCACCCACGCCGAGGGCGTAATCGATGGAGATCGATCCCGTGGGAATGGAGGAGACCGGAACAATGGCTTCCTTTGCGCCGAGGCGGAGAATGGAACCTTTTCCAAACTGCTTTTCGATTTGGCCCAACGTGAGGGTCAGGGTGCGTGATCGCTCTTTTTCGTCCATGGGGGGTCCTTTCAGGAGAACTCAGCGGGGGAAGCCGATTCCAGTATAGCTCGAAACAACAATGCGCCCAAATGTTTTATGTGGGGAAAATAAGGCGCGCCAGGTCACGCAGTCAATTTCGTTCCGCATTCGCGGCAGAACTTGCCGCCTTTGGTTTCAGCACCACATTGCGGGCAGTGGACCGGCACGGCTGCGGCGACCGGTTTGCCGCATTCGGGGCAGAATTTGGCGTCGCCCACGTCGGCGCCGCACTGGCCACAGAGTTTCTTGGCGGCCTGCGTATTGCTGGCGGCGACAGGTGCTTGGACGTAGGAATCGGCGGCCATATTGACGTCGCCAACGTAGTTGGTCTGATTGGCTTTTGCTTCCAATTGGATACGGGCTGCGTCGACCTTGGCTTGGGCCTGGTTGGCGGCGAGTTGCTGGGTAAAATCGGGAGCGCATTCGGTGCACAGATTAGCCTGCGCGTTCCAGCAGACTTGCGCGCAAACCCAATGGCCGCAGCGCGAACACTGGCGGAAATTCGGCCGCGCTTCTTCCACAGCCCGGGCAAGCGCAGCGTCGTGAAACTTGCCCCCTACGGCACGTTCGACCTCACGGGCGGCGTTGCCCGCGGAAAAGCCCCAATTGCCCAGCAAGCTGCCGGCTGCACCGAGAACGGATTCGGCCATCCCCAGCGTCGAGGTCTCATACTGGCTCATGAATCCATTGCCGCATTTGTCGCAATGGAACTTAAATTGGAAGCCACGGTCGGATGATAGATCGTCGTAATTGCGGACGAACTGAATGAGCGCCATAAGCAGCAGTTTAGCGTTTTCTTAGAATGAGACTGCATGAATTTTCGTACCCCTGGTACTCTCGCCCTGCTCGTGATCGGCATGCTTCTTTTGCTCACCTTGAAGGGGAGTCTGCTCGCTCCGGCATCCTGGTTTGGATCACCTCATGTGGCGATGACATTGGCGATGGCCCTGGTGGTGTTTTGCGCCGTCTACTTCGGCACTTTGAAGCTTTGGGAATTGTTGACGGGCGACCGCCTCAAAAAGCCGTTTCCTCAAATCTTGGCGCTATGGTTGGGAGTCAAGCTGGTAGTGGATTGTGCGCGTATGCTGCGTTGGTGGTGGTGAGGAAGGCTACCTATACGGCAGTAGCGCCAGTGGCTTCCGCCGCTTCCGCCGCGCCATATTCCTTGAGCTTATTGAAAAGCGTTTTGAGGCTAATACCAAGAATTTCGGCCGCGCGCGTCTTATTGTTTTTCGTGTGCTGCAGAGTGACCTGAATCAGCGCCTTCTCCGCTTCGGCAACGGTCGTGCCCACCGGCAGACGCACGCTTTCGGGTTCAAAGATCTGACCGACGTGGCGTGAACCGACGGAAACGCCAAAATCGTAAGGCAGATGCGTCATCTGCACGGTGTTCTCGCCCGCCATAATCACAGCCCGTTCCAGCACATTGCGAAGCTCGCGAACGTTACCGGGCCAAGTGTATTTCTTGAACGCTTCCATCACCTCGTCACTAATATTCGTCACGTTGCAAAGATGCTTACGGTTGAGGTTCGTGATGAGCGCTTCACAGAGTACCGGCAGATCGGCGAGACGCTGGCGTAGGGGCGGAAGTGAGATCTGGAAAACGTTCAGGCGGTAGAAGAGATCTTCGCGCAGATCGCCTTTTTTAAGAGCCTCGTCGAGGTTGCGGTTGGTGGCAGCGATGACGCGGACATCGACGGAGATTTCGCTTTTGCCCGCAAGGCGGCGCACGCGCGAGTCTTCAAGCACGCGTAGCAGTTTCGCTTGCGTGCCCGATGGCATCTCTGCGAGTTCGTCCAGCAACAGCGTGCCGTGTTGAGCCAGTTCGAAACAACCGGAGCGGCGTTCGAGCGCGCCAGTAAAGGCGCCTTTCTCATGGCCGAACAATTCGCTTTCCATGAGCGTTTCAGGCATCGCGGCGCAATTGATCGCAACGAAGGGGCCGTTGCGGCGTGGGCTCAGTTGGTGAATCGCACGCGCAACCAGCTCCTTTCCGGTGCCGCTCTCGCCCACAATCAAGACAGCCGCTTTGCTCGGCGCGACTTGACGGATGACGGAGAAGACGCCTTGCATTTGCGGAGACGTGCCAACCATGTCGGCCAGGACGCCGGTGTATTGGAGTTGGCGCTGCAGCCGCTCCGTTTCTTCGCTGAGCTGACTTTGCGAAGCGGCGCGCTCAATCAGAAAGCGCAGAGCAGCCGGCTGAATGGGCTTTTCGAGAAACCAGAATGCGCCCAGATCGTGCGTGGTCTCAATAGCGGTTTCGATGTTGCCAAAGGCGGTCAGCACGATGGCGGGCGGCATGTTGCCTTCCGAGGCAAGACGCTTCATCAACTCGAAGCCGTCCATCCGCGGCATCATGAGGTCGGTTATGAGAACGTGTGCAGAAAACGCAGAAAGCTTTTCCAGGGCTTCTTGGCCATCCGCTGCCATCTCTGCGTGATATCCCCAGGCATCCACCATTGCGGCAAGTGAGTCGCGTTGCGACTCTTCGTCATCAACGATTAAAACGTTTATCGGTTGGCGCGCCACAGTGCTTGTAGTTTACCGAATGGCATTAACGAAAGTTGTTTGACGCGCAGCGCGGAGCATTTGGACGGTCACCGGGCCTACGCTATCCTGAAGTTCGCCGTAGGAGCCGCATGCCAGACCCAGAGACGCGCCCTGTTTTGGATGAGCCCCCACCTTTCCTGGGGTCTTGGCGAAACGTCTATGTTGCAGTGTTGTGTTACTTGGCCGCGTTGATCTTAGGCCTTTACTTGTTCACCCAGGCGTTCGGGCATGCATAGGCTAGAGGTAATTGTGATGTCGGCGGCGGAAGCGGTCATTGCCGAAAAAAGCGGTGCCGACCGGCTGGAACTGGTGCGCGATCTTGACACCGGCGGCCTGACTCCGCACTTGGAAGTAGCGCGCGCCGTAACAGAAGCGGTGGCCATCCCGGTTCGCGTCATGTTGCGAGAAAACGCATCGATGATGGTGGGCGGCCCAGGCGAACTCGAGGCAATGCAGATCAAGGCATTAGCGCTCGCAGCGTTGCGCATCGACGGGCTCGTGATGGGATGGGTGACGAATGGGGGAAAAGTAGATGTGAACTCACTCGCAGCCGTGTTGGCATCGGCCGGACAGTGCAAAGTCACGTTTCATCGGGCCTTTGAGCATTTGGCCGATCCGTTTTCAGGGCTGCGCGAGCTAAAGCGCTTTGCCCAGATTGACAAGATCCTGACCGGCGGTGGTACCGGTTCGTGGGCCGAGCGAAAACAGCGATTACGTGAGTGGGGCGCAGCGGCGGCTCCGGAAATCGCGATTCTCGTGGGGGGCGGATTGACAGACACCGAAATCGCACAGCTCATGGCCGACCCACAGTTTCCAGAGGTGCATGTGGGCCGCGCCGCACGCACGCCGCAAGAAAATAATGGAACCCTCAATGCGCTGAAAATCGCTTCCATCAAGGCCCTGGCGCCCGTGCGCTACAACGCATGAGACCCGTTGACTGGTTGGTTTTCCTGTTGTGGCTGGTTTCGCTTGTCAGTTACGGCTTATACCGCGGACGCGGCAGCAACACAGTGAGCCAGTTCTTGCTGGCTGGGAAATCAATGCCCTGGTACGCGATGGGCTTATCGATTCTAGCCACGCAAGCGAGCGCCATTACATTCATTTCGACGACGGGCCAAGGCTACGTAGACGGCCTGCGCTTTGTCCAGTTCTACTTTGGCCTGCCGGTAGCGATGGTGATTTTATCGGCCACAGCCGTCCCGATTTTTCATCGGGCGAAAGTCTATACCGCTTACGAATATCTAGAGCACCGCTTCGATTCCAAAACGCGCGCCTTGACGAGTGTCATTTTTCTCATTCAGCGCGGCCTGGCGGCCGGAATTGGCTTGTATGCGCCCGCAGTGGCGCTGTCCGCCGTGCTGGGCTGGTCCGACCGCTGGATCACTGTTCTGATTGGCGCGCTGGTGGTCCTGTATGTCACAACCGGTGGCATCAAAGCGCTGACCTGGGCCGACGTACAACAGATGTCGATGATTTTTGTCGCTCTGGTGGTGAGTTTATTTATCGCTTTTAAATCGATGCCGTCGCAGGTTTCAGTTTTCGACGCCTTGCATTTGGCTGGTGCCGCCGGTCGCCTCAACATTGTGGACACCCACCTTGACTGGAGCAGCCGTTATAACGTCTGGAGCGGCTTGATTGGCGGGGCGTTTTTGGCGCTCGCCTATTTTGGGTGCGACCAGAGCCAAGTGCAGCGCTATCTCACCGGAAAATCGATTGCGCAAAGCCGCCTCAGTTTGATTTTCAACGCGAGCGTGAAAATCCCCATGCAGTTGTTCATTCTGTTTATTGGCGCCATGGTGTTTGTGCTGTCGCTGTTCGTGCAGGAGCCGATGGTTTTCCATCCGTTGGAAGCAGCGCGCGCTGCGCAAGAGAAGGACTGGCAAAAGGCGGAGACGAACTACAAGCAGGCTTTCGAGGCGCGGCGGGCAGCGGCTTATGAACTGACCAAGCAGGAAACTTCGCAAAGCGTTGCGCAGTTCAGGCAAGCGCAAAAGAATTTTGACCAGCAACGGCAAGCGGGACTCGGCATTGTAGAGCGGCTGCACGGTGGCGCCCGCTTCGACGATACGAACTATATCTTTCTTTCGTTTGTGAAGAAATTTCTGCCGGCCGGCTTGGTTGGTCTGCTGATTGGCGTCATTTTTTCCGCATCCATGGGCTCCACTTCAGGCGAGATCAACTCGCTCGCCACGGTTTCAGTGGTTGATATTTACGGCCGCTACATCGCGCCCAACCGCGACGACCGGCACTATTTGATTGCCTCGCGCTTTCTGACCGTCTTTTGGGGCGGGTTCGCGGTCGCGTTTGCCGCCCTAGGCGCGCGCGGTTTCGGGGCGTTGATTGTGCGCGTCAACATCGTAGGGTCTCTGTTTTATGGCGGAATGCTGGGCGTGTTTGTGCTGGCATTCTTCTTTAAACATGTGCGCGGCACGGCTGCCTTTTGGGGCGTGATTGCAGGTGAAGCCGCAATATTTGCAGCCGCGCGCTTCACCTCGGTGTCGTTTCTCTGGTACAACGTGATCGGCTGCGTGGTCGTCGTTGCCACCGCGCTCGTTTTGTCGTTGTTCGCGCCTAAGCAGACTTTACAATAGTGCGCGTGCTCAGCGAGACGGTAACGGTATCATCGGGCGTCTTGACGGTGCTTCCATCAGGCTGGGGATGAAACTCGATGCGCAGAGTATTCGCGGTCACTACCACCCGCAAATAACCGAAGTTCTTCTCGTCATAATTCTCCAGTGTCAGAGTGTTATCGATCTTGAATGGAGTTCGAAAAGTGGCCCGCATTTTTGAGAGCGGAGAGTGGCCGCCACAGCCCGCAACAACGTACGGAATCTGAAAGTTGTTGATCGTGCGGGTGAAGCGCTGATAATTGTGTACGTGCCCGGAAAGCGCCGCATGCGGCCAGACGCCGGCCTTCTTGCACGCGCTATCTATGTCGGCGAGCATGGCTGGGCTGCCGCCGTGACCCGCGCCACCGGTAAACGGCGGATGGTGGACGGCAATAATAACTGCCCCAGTGAAGTTGTCGCTTTTCACGCGTGACAACGCGGCCACAAGGAAGTTGATTTGACTATTGTCGAGGATGGTATTCGAGCCTTTTTCGCCGGAGATGACGCCGGGATCTTCCAGAACGTTGTTATAGAGCCCGAGGATACGCACCAGCGGTGCGTCCAGGGTGAAGTAGACGCCTGGCCGAATCATGGTCGTGCGAGACAAGCCACCGGCGTCGGGCGAAACCGTTGGGCTGGCAGAGCAGAAGTTGCGTAAGAACGCGGCGAGCGAAGGTTCTGGATCGCCCGAGTAGACGACGCCGTCGTGAGATTGCCGGGAACGGCAAGGATTGGCACCGGATAGTCGCGATAGGGTTCATAGAACTGGTCGTAATAGTAGGTAGATTCACCGAAGTAATAAACGAGATCGCCTAGGTGAAAGAAGAACGATGGGATGTCCGCGGAATTAGCTTCGATGAAATCGCTCACCATCTTATCGGCGACTAACGATTGAGTGGCAGGCCCCACGACACTGCCGGTATCGCCCACGGAATGAAATACCATCTGTTTTGCTTTTTGAATGGCCGCAATTTTCGAGGCGCCGAGGTCACCAAACGCTTGTTGCCACGTCAGGATAGGCTCCACAGCTCCGCCGGCGGGCGGTGGAACGGCTGACAGCCGTTAGTTGGCCTATTACCGGGCGGTTGGCTTTGGATGTTTGACGGGTTTCTTTTTCGCCATGGCTTGAACGGTCCGAGTATAGCCGCGAACGCCATCGGTTGAAAACAAATTTATTGCAAGAAAGGTAGATTTACCGGGCAGTTAGTCCCAGGCGGTCTTCAATTTCCTCGCAAAGGATGTGGCCGAGGAGTATGTGCATTTCCTGGATTCTTGCAGTTGTGTTACAGGGGATCAGAATGAGCGGGTCCGCGATGTCTTTTAGCTTACCCCCGGTCCGGCCGCTGAAAGCGGCTGCGGTCATCCCCATGTCGCGGGCTGTTTTCAAGGCGCGAATGATGTTCGGACTGTTGCCCGACGTGGAGAAGCCGATGGCGACGTCACCCGGCCGGCCGAGCGCCTCGATCTGACGCGCGAAGATGACTTCGAAGCCAAGATCGTTACCGCAAGCGGTGAGCACCGAGGAATCGGTCGTCAACGCGAGGCCGGCGAGGGCGCGCCGGTCAGCCACGAAACGGATGCTGAGTTCGGTGGCTAGATGCTGGGCATCGGCAGCGCTGCCGCCATTACCGAAGAAGAGAATCTTGCAACCGTTTGACAGCGCCGTCACACAACGCTGCGCAAGCGATTCAATAGACGCTGTGCAAGAAGATTCCACCGCGGCCAGCAGTTCAGCGTGTTCTCGAAAGCAGTTCGTGTAAATCTTTGTCGCAGACAGTGGAGTTGCCTTATTCATTTAGACCCAACGCGCGCCATCTGCGGATGGCTCAGTGTGTTGGCATATTCCGTAACGCCCTTCAACAGAGCTTCGGCAATTCTTTCGCGCTGATCGTTCCGTTTCAGCATCTTCTCGTCGTGGGGGTTGGAAACGAAACCGATCTCAGCCAGAATCGACGGCATCGATGCGCCAATCAAAACAACAAAGGGCGCCTTGCGCACCCCGCGGTCGTGCGCATTTGAATTCATCTTGATGGAGTTCACTGTAAGCGCCTCTTGAACCTTCTGGGCGAACTCTTTCGATTCTTCCAGCTTGGTTTGCAGAACGGCTTTCTTGAGCAAGTCGTTCAAATCGGAAATTGCATTTTCGTCCGTCGCGTTCTCGCGCATCGCCACGTCGGTGGCCTTCTTATCGCCGTGTAAATTGAAATAATAAGTCTCTACGCCAGTCGCCGAAGAATCGGCAGAAGAATTGGCATGAATCGAGATAAACAGGTCTGCCTTAGCGCGGTTCGCGATGGCAGTGCGTTCGCCCAAAGGAACGAACGTGTCGTCGGAGCGCGTGTAGACGACATCGGCGCCCAGTTGCTTGGCAATCAGTCTGCCAAGGCGCAACGCGACGTCTAACACAAGGTCTTTTTCGTAGAGCCCGTTGGGGCCAATGGTGCCCGTGTCTTTACCGCCATGCCCCGCATCAATTACCACTCGCCCGAGCTTTAAACCCAGGATGCGAACAAGCGAAGGATCACCCGTGCCATCACCGCTAGCCGGCGGTTTGGCCGGCACAGAATTTACGATCCGCGGCGAAGGAAGCGGCACGTTGGTAGCCGGTGTTGGGGCGGTCATGCTCGGCGTAGCCAGCGGCGAATCCACGATCCTCGGCAGAGGCTTCTCCACGCTTGCCATCACGGTAGCCGCTACAGGCCGAATCACCGGCGGGGGCAAGTCTTTGTCCGTGTCCAGGCTAGGCGCGGAAAGATTCACGCGCTGTGCTCCCGTCAAACTGTGCCCCATCGTTTGTGTCAGAACGGGAGGAGTATCTTTGGGGCGAATCTCGACAATCAATCGATCCGGATTTACTAACTGCGAAGAAACCACGTCCACCGGCGCGAGAACGTCGAAAACAATACGCGTTGTTCCGGGAACGACTTCGGCCACGCGGATCTGTTTCACCAGTCGGTCGCCAACGGGAATGGTCTGCATGCCATGGTGCACGGCGGAAGGAGGTCGCAGGCCGTTGAGATCGAAAAAGACACGGCGCGGGTTATCTACCGAATCGCTGGTGAACCGGTAATCTCCGGCTGTTTCCACAACGACGCGTGTAACATCTCCGAAAGACCAAAAGCGAATCACCTCTATATGCGGCACCGCGCCCGTCTGCCCGCAAAACAAAGGGGCGACAGTAAACCAAGCTGCCAAGACTGACAGAACAGCCGAGCGGGGGAGGAGCATAGCCGTAAAGTCCCTTTGGACTAAGCCGAACAGCGCAACTGCAATCGCCTTTCCCACACAGCACTCATGCTCACCAGACGACTGATGTTTCGCATTGGTTGCAACACCACCATTATAGACGCAAATTAAACCCTATTTAGAAACGCGCGCAAGACGGTCGTGGGCCCATCGCGTTTCCGAATGCTACGATGCGGGCATGCAGCGGACGGCAGGTTTCGTGCTGGTGGGCGGCCGCAGTTCACGCATGGGGACAGAGAAAGCGCGCCTGAAGGTCGGCACGGAATTTCTTGTGGAAACAGTGGCGCGCAAGGTGGCCGAGGCCGCAGGCACTGTCACCCTGGTGGGCAACCCTGAGGCGTTTCTAGACTTGCCCTTTGCTTGTGTGCCGGACACCCGGCCGGGATTGGGGCCGATCGCGGGTTTGGAAGCAGCTCTCGCCACCGGCCAAGCGGAGTTGAATCTGGTGACCGGCTGCGACATGCCGGATCTCCGAGCGAGCGACTTAACACGCTTGCTTGCGGAAGCAGAGAGCAACACGGCACTGTGCACCCTGGCCCGAGACCGGCGCGACTGCAGTCACCCACTGTGCGCGGTGTACCGCCGCGAGGCCTTGCCTGCTGTTCGCGCTGCGCTTGACGCCGGCCGTTTACGGCTATTGGCGCTTGTGGAAGAATTAAGAGCAGTAGAAGTTCGCATCGATTCTGTATTAAGCAATTTAAATACGCCGGAACAATGGGCCGCTTGGCAGGCCGAGCAACCGGTCCGAGGGATTTGACACCACCTAATGGCGGCCAACGGCGCACTGACTCACTACATTGAATTCAAGAACGTCTCGAAGCAGTTTGACCGCCCCATTCTGAAGGACGTGAGCTTCTTTGTAGACACCGGCAAAACGTTAGCCATCATCGGCCGGAGCGGAGTCGGAAAATCCGTCAGCTTGGGTCACATCATGGGCTTCCTCAAACCGGATGAGGGGCGCGTCTTTGTGGCGCACAGCGACATCACGGACATGACCGAAGATCAACTCCGCCAAATCCGCAAAAAAGTCACCATGGTGTTCCAATCGGGCGCTCTCTTCGATTCGCTCACTGTAGGCGAGAACGTCTTGTTCTCGCTGGAACTGCGCGAAGACTACGACGAACAGAACAAAGAAGACGTGGTAGACGGTCTGCTCAACATGGTGGACCTGTTGCATGTCAAAGATCTTTTCCCAACCGATCTTTCCACCGGCTATAAACGTGCGGTAGCGATTGCCCGCGCCTTAGCAGCCCAGCCCGAGTGCGTTCTTTACGATGAACCCACAACCATGGTGGACCCGATCATGTCGGATGAATTAGGCAACCTGATGCTGCGTTTGAAGCGCCAGTTGGGCTTGACGTCGATTGTTGTCACACACGATCTGGATCTGATGCGCAAGGTAGCCGATAGCGTGATGTTTCTCTATAAAGGCGAGGCGATTTATTTCGGCCCGGTGTCGGAGTTGGAGAAGTGTGAGCATCCGCACGTCAAGCAGTTCCTCGCCATGGACCGCGTGCAAATCGTCGGCAAAATCGAAGACGTAATGTAGTCTAATTCGGCTCTACGGGTTCCGTGACGCTGGTATCTCGCTCCCAACCCTCGTTTTCCAACCTGATGTGTTGAATCGCGACAGCGTTCGCGCCGGCATCCAACAGCGGCAGCGCTTGATATTCCGATACCCAACAGCGGAAGACTTTGTAAGCGAGAACAAGCTGGCCGGCTTCGTTATAAAACTCGATGATGATGTCCTTGCGAAAGTCTTTCAATCCGACTTCGGTGCCTAAGCCAGCGCCCAGCCTCCATACCAGATTGGCCCAGTCTTCAAAAGCCGTATCTTGCGTAACGCCGCGCTCAAGAGTGATGGCTTCATACTTCGTTTGACCCGGAGATTTGTGAAACATGCTGGGATCGCCGCCTTCCCGGTGCTCGACGACTTCGCTCGTGCGCAACAGGGGGCTGATTTTGCTCACACCCGCCACGTACTTGCCATCCCATTTCACCCGGAATTTGTAATTTTTGTACGGGTCCAAACGAGTGGGATTGACTGGGAATTCCGGCATGGCAACAGAGTATCAAAGACCCCGTTCTAGCGTAAAACGACCTATACTGAGTGGAGCCTACTTATGACACTGCCTCTAATCGCAGCCTTCGCTTTCACGCAAGTAGTTGGTATCGGTGCTTCCGGCCCGCAAATGAAAGCCCCTGCCAGCGTCACGCCCGAAAAGGATAGGTGTGTTGTCACTGGGCGCGTATCCAGCATGCAGACCGGTGAGCCGTTGAAGAAAGCCACTTTGCATTTGACGATGCGGAACGCGCCCAGAAACACGAATGGCGTTTTTGAACAGACCGGTTATAGCGGCACTTCGGAGGCGGATGGCAGCTTCAAGTTCGAAGGAGTCGAGCCCGGCGAATACAGTCTGCGTGGCGAAAAGGCCGGCTACATTCAGACCAGCTATGGAAGCAAGACCGGCATGATGGGCGGCACCACGCTTACGCTGCAGCCCGGCCAGCAACTGACCGATCTGAAACTGCAGCTCCTCCAACAAGCGATCGTCACGGGGCGAGTCCTCGATGAGGACGGCGATCCCGTTCCCAATGTCTCAGTGTTGGCGATGACGTCCATGCACCTGCAAGGAATGTCACGTTATTTCCCAAGAGGACAGGCGAATACCGATGATACCGGCGCATACCGGATCGCCAATCTGACTCCCGGCAAGTATTACATAATGACGCAACTGCAAAGAGGAAATATGGGGATGCGCGAAAAACCCGCCACGCCTGGCAAGCCCGATTTGCAGCCGGTCTCCACATACTATCCGAATTCGTTGGACCGGACGGGCGCCAGCGCAGTCGACTTGAAGGCCGGTCAAGAGATGCCTGGAGTGGACATTCGCCAGCGCACGCTCGAGACTTTTCATATTCGCGGAAAGTTGGCAGGCGCGTCGGGCGATGAAGACAAGACCCCGAGGATGCTAATGCTGCAGCGCGACGATGGCGACGCAGT